>JADMIO011507104.1_pt1 | contig 19925 bp, 16 predicted proteins | sample 8958161 | NCBI WGS metagenome assembly JADMIO01 (sample SAMN16585339, study PRJNA669376) | soil metagenome | isolation source: Crop rotation soil | place: USA: Cullars Rotation, Alabama | collected 2011
AAGCCGTGGAGCGGGCGATAGCAGCCGATGACAGCGAACCACAGCGGCGGGACATCGTCGCCACGCGCCAGCGTCGTCGCCAGCGATTGCGTCAGCCGATCCACGAATTCGATCTCGCCGGGGCTGACGGCAAAAATGTACTCGTTGATGAAGCACTGGCGCGCGAGCGCACAGGAGAACGCAAGTTCCGTTTCGTCCGCCGGCCGCGCCGCCGTCGTGCGCGCGAGTAGCGCGGAGCGAACCGCTGTGAGAAAGCGCTCCAGCTCGAGATCGCAGATCGGCGCGGTCTCAAGCAACGCCCGCAGCAGCGGATCGCCGCAGATCACCGCGCGCTGCTCCCGCGTCCATAACGCCCCGTCGGCGAGCCGCATCGGCCACGCCGCAACCGCCGCCTCGACGCAGGCCGCGAGCGCGGGATTCCGCCGGGCGAGCGCCGCGGCGGGCCCGATCAGCCGATCGGGGCGCGCCCATGACTCCTGCAGCGCGCGCAACACGGTCGAGCGCAGGTCGGAATCGTCCGCCGGGAACGTGATGTGCCTAAGACAGTCGACGAAGACCTTCTTGCTCTGCGCCGTCGGCTTGAGCGCGATCGCGCGCCGGGCGGCCTGCAAGGCCTCCGATGCATGTCCCGCCGTCAGCAACGCCCGCGCGAGGTTGTCGAGCGCGCCCACGAAGTCGGGCTTGAGCTCGACGGCGCGCCGCAGATGGGCGATCGCTTCGTCAAGCTGGCCGCGCTCCGTCAGCGCGAGTCCGAGATTCGAACGGGGCACTGCATAGTCCGGGTCGGCTGCAACCGCGCGGCGCCACGCGCCGATCGCCTCCTCCTGCCGGTTGAGCATCGCCAGCACATTGCCGAGATTGCTCAACGCATGGGCATAGACAGGGTTGGCGGCGATGGCGCGTCGATACTGCGCCACGGCATCGGTCAGCCGCCCTGTTTGCGCGAGTTGGTTGCCGGCATGGAAATGTGCGGTTGCAGGAGCGTCAGCACCAAATGCGGTTCCCGGCGGCAAGCCGCCAGTTCCGGTTGTGGAGGCGGTCGCCCGCGCCTTCCGACCCATGGCACTGCGTAAATTTGCTATAGTCTGGCAACGAAGATTTTATCATGTAATTACGCAGAATAAACCCCGCCTCGATTGCCGCCGCAAAACAAGCAGATTCCCAACGTCAAAGCACCGGAGAGGTGGTCCTCCCCGGTGCTTCAATTTGCCTTGGCGACGGGTGCCGCCTCTTTCTCAATTCAAAACGCGCCCAACAGTAACGCACCAACAAAGGCAAAGACGGCAAAGATCGCCAGCATGTTTAGGTTCAAGGCAAGGTCCACCTAGGTGCTCCGTCCTTGTTGAAGTGGCTCAAATATAGCAGAGACCGGCCGAAGACCAAATCAACAAATATTGTGCATCGCGATAAATGACCTGTCGGGCTTGCTGGATGGTCGGCAACTCCTCACAAGATCATGATATTTCGCGCTAAAATACTTCGCCTTACAGCTCATAACAAAGGGAAATCTAATCCGGACTATTCATTAGGCGCCCGAATCGACGGTATTTTAGACATAAGGGATTGTTCGCAATACCAAAGAATACGCTCGTGAGAACAGGCATTTAGGCTACGAACGGGAGTTTCTACCCATGTCTGCCAGCGCCCGTTCGAGGAAATGAGCTGCCTGCAGCGCTATTCGATCGCGGGCGAAGCGGCCGACGATCTGAACGCCAAGCGGAAGGCCTGCCGAATCGACCATCCCCGGCACATTGATGCAGGGCGGGCCAAGCAGCGTCCAAAGCCGGTTGAAGGTCGGCCTGCCAGTTGAGGCGAGCCCCGCGGGGGCGGCCCCCGGCGCAGAGGGCGTCAAGATGACGTCGAGACCGGTCATGAAATCACCGAAGCTCTCGCGGGCGCGCTTGGCCGTGCGCCTCGCCTCGTCATAGGTGTCCGGCGTAATGGCCGCAGCGGCGTCGAGCTGCGCGCGCAGCAGCGGTGCAAGCTGGTCGTTATGATGGTCGATCTCGTAGGCGAGTGCGCGATAGGCCTCGTAGTCCTGAATCGTGGCGTGGGCGCGGGTGGCTGCCTCGAAGATCGGCGGCAGGTCGAGTTCGTGCACGGCCGCGCCGGCGGCTCGCGCCACGCGCGCGGCACTCTCGACGGCGTTGCGCATGTCGGCGCTCGCCTCATCCCATTGCGCGGTGCGCACGAGCGCGATCTTCGGCGGCGCCGATGACTGCGCGTCGACGCACAAATCTCTGCCGGTGATTGCCGAGACGGCGAAGGCTGCGTCCGCGATCGAGGCCGCGAACACGCCGACCGTGTCGAGCTGCCACGCGAAACATTTCATGCCGACGGTCGGCAGCATGCGGTAGGACGGCTTGTAGCCGGCGACGCCGCAATAGGCCGCCGGCCGTATCACCGAGCCGCCGGTCTGCGAGCCGAACGCGATCGGCACGAAGCCCGCGGCGACGGCAGCCGCGGACCCGGAGGATGAGCCGCCGGGCGTATGGGCGACGTTGCGCGGGTTGCGCGTATGTGCCGGCGCGAGGCTCGCGAACTCGGTGGTGACGGTCTTTCCGATGATGACACCGCCAGCGCGGCGCACCAGGGAGACCAGGGCCGCGTCGGCCTTCGGCTGGTGGCCGGCGTAGATCGGCGAGCCGTACTCGGTCGGGAAATCGACCGTGTCGAAGATGTCCTTCATGCCCACTGGCAGCCCGCGCAACGGCTTGTGCGCAAGTTCCGTCATGCGCGCACGGTCTGCGCGCATCTTTAAGTCATGCGCCGTGAACGCGCCGATCCCGGCGTCGCGCTCGGCAATCGCGCGCGCGCAGATGTCGAAGACGCCGGCCGGCGTCAGCTCGCCGGCTTCGATCCGGCGTGCGAGGTCGAGCGCGGACAGCATCAGCTTTTGCCGTCGAGGCGCGCGACGATGCGCTCGGTCAGCCGGCGGGCAGTCGGCATGATCGCGAAGGCAGTCGCAGCGGCGACCGGCCACGCGATCACATAGGCCTTGCCCCATTGCATGAGGAAGCCGGCGTGCAGGCCGAGGTTGAGCCCGGTCACCAGCAGCGTCACCATCGCCACCATGACGCTCGACATCAGAAGCGCCAGGATCAGCCTTCCCTTGCCGTCCATCGAATACCCTCCAGCCGCGCGATGTGGCCCGAACAGCGCGCTCAGATCAAGGGGCGAGGTTCCGCGATGCTGTTATGCAGCGCTACCGGAACCCGGGCGCGAGCTGGCGGGTTAACCGCCATCAACCAGAGCCCAGTTTAAGAGCCCAATTGGGCGCGGAGAGATTCCATGTCCGAGGCGCATGTTCCAAAGGGCCAGAGCCGGAGAAATTTCTTGATGGCCACTGTTTCAACCGCCGCCGCCCCCATGGTGGCGCGCGCCGCGTCGGCGCAGTCAGCACCGGCGCGCGCGCCGGCAGCCGCGCCGGGCGATCCACTCAACCTTTCGCTCAAGATCAATGGCCGAAATCAGCGCGTCGCATTGGATGTTCGCACCACATTGCTTGACGCGCTGCGCGAGCATCTCGGCCTCACCGGCGCGAAAAAAGGTTGCGATCACGGCCAGTGCGGAGCGTGCACGGTGCTCGTCGACGGCCGGCGCGTGCTGTCGTGCCTGACGCTCGCCGCGAGCGTGCAGGGCCGTGCGGTCACCACGATCGAGGGACTTGCAGCGGACGGCGAGCTGCACCCGATGCAGAAGGCTTTCGTCGAGCACGACGCGTTCCAGTGCGGCTACTGCACCCCCGGACAGATCATGTCGGCGGTCGCCTGCGTGCAGGAAGGGCATGCCGGCAGCGACGCGGCCATTCGCGAATCCATGAGCGGCAACCTCTGTCGCTGTGGCGCCTATACCAACATTGTTGCGGCGGTGAACGACGCCAAGACCGCAATGCAAGGAAAGGGCTGAAGCCATGCGCCCCTTTGCATTCGAAACCGTCAGCAGCACCACTCGCGCGGTCGAGGCGGCAGTGGGAGCGCGCGACGCCGGTCACGCGCAATTTCTAGCCGGCGGCACCACGCTCATCGATCTCATGAAGCTCGACGTGATGCGTCCGCTGCGCGTGATCGACATCAACGCGTTGCAGGCGGACGGACTTGGCCGGATCGAGGCGGGCGACAAGGAGCTGCGTCTCGGCGCGCTGGTACGCATGGCGGACGCCGCGGATGATGCCGGTATCAACAGAAACTTTCCGGCCATCGCGCAGAGCCTGCAGCTCGCCGCCAGCCAGCAGATCCGCAACATGGCAAGCCTCGGCGGCAATGTGCTGCAACGCACGCGCTGTCCGTATTTCCGCGACGTGTCCTACGCCCAGTGCAACAAGCGCAATCCGGGCTCCGGCTGCGCGGCGCTCGACGGCTTCAACCGGGCGCACGCGGTGCTTGGTACGAGCGATCAGTGCATCGCGTCGTACCCGGGCGACTTCGCGCAGGCTTTGATCGCATTCGATGCCAAGGTGGACATCGCGGGTCCGCGCGGCGTGCGCACCATCCCGTTCGCGGAGCTGCATCGTGAGCCTGGCGTTGCCCCGGACATCGAGACGTCGCTGCAGCCCGGCGACATGATCACGGGTTTCGTGGTGCCTGTTGCGCCATGGAGCAGGCGCTCGCTCTTCCTCAAGGTGCGCGATCGCGAATCCTATGAATTCGCCCTGGCGTCGGCTGCCGTCGCGCTCGACGTGGATGGCGGCCAGGTGCGCGACGCGCGCATCGCGCTCGGCGGCGTCGCCACGGTTCCCTGGCGCGCCAAGTCGGCGGAGGCGGCCCTCAAGGGCAAGCCGGTGGACGACAGGACAACGCGCGCTGCCGCCGACGCGGCTTTCGAAGGGGCGCGCGGCCGCGAACACAACACGTTCAAGATCGAGCTCGGCAAGCGCACGTTGATGCGGGCACTCGCCCAGGTCGCGTCCATGGAGATTTGAAATGCCCATCGCAGCCGTACCCGAGCCGAAGGCCAACATGGGCAAGCCGGAGCCGCGCTATGACGCGCGTCTCAAGGTGACCGGCGCCGCGCGCTATCCCTCCGACGTTCCGGTCGGCAACCCGGCCTATGCATTTCTCGTCACCAGCGCCGTCGCCAAGGGCCGCATCGACCGGCTCGATCTTGCGGACGCGCGGGCGGTGCCGGGCGTGCTCGAGATTTTCACCCACGAGAACACCTCGGAATTGAAGGGTGGAAAATTTGGCGAAGGCGCCGGCACCTCGATCGACAAGCTTGGCCCCGGCATTGCGCACGACGGCCAGATCGTGGCGATGGTCGTCGCCGACAGCTACGAGGCCGCGCGCGAGGCCGCCTACAAGGTCAAGGTGACCTATTCGGCTGATCAGCCGAGCGCCACGTTCGATTCCGACGGCGTCAAGGTCGAAGACGCGACCAAGGTGTCCGAGCAACACAAGAAGCTGCCGACCAAGGGCGACGCCGAGGCGGCGCTCGCCGGCGCCGATGTGAAGATCGACGTCCAGTATGCTACGCCGACCCAGCATCACAATCCGATGGAGTTGTTCACCACGACCTGCGTCTGGGACGGCGACAGGCTCACCGTCCATGAGCCGAGCCAGTTCGTCTACGGACTCAAGAACGGCGTCGCCCAGAGGCTGGGCGCCGACCCGGACAAGGTCCACGTGCTGAGTCAGTTCGTGGGCGGCGCGTTCGGCTCCAAAGGCACAATGACGCCGCGCACCGCGCTGGTCGCGCTCGCGGCAAAGAAGCTCAATCGTCCGGTCAAGCTCGTCGCCACCCGCGACCAGGGCTTCACCATCGCGACCTACCGCGCGGAAACGCGACACCACATCCGATTGGGAGCCAGGCGTAACGGCAAGCTCGTCGGCTACAGCCACGAAGGCTGGGAGGTCAGCTCGCGCCCCGATCCTTACGTGGTGGCCGGCGTCGAGGAAAGCGCGCACCTTTATGCCTTCGGCGCGGTGGCGACAAAGGTCAACATCGTGCGCGCCGACCGCAACACGCCGGGCTTCATGCGTTCGCCGCCGGTAGTGCCCTACATCTTCGCGCTCGAAAGCGCGATGGACGAGCTGGCCGAGAAGGTGGGCATCGATCCGGTCGAGTTCCGCCGGATCAACGACACCATGACCGACCCGATCGAAGGCAAGCCGTATTCGAGCCGGTCGCTCATGAAGTGCTACGACGAAGCGGCCGCGGCGTTCGGCTGGAAGAGCCGCAATGCGAAGCCCGGCTCGATGCGCGAAGGCGACTGGCTCGTCGGCTGGGGCTGCGCCACCGCGGTCTATCCGACGCATGTCGGCGTGGCCACCGCGCGCGTGCGCATGCTGCCGAACGGACACGTGCGCGTGCAGACCGCCGCGCACGAGATCGGCAACGGCGTCTATACCGTGCTGGCGCAGGTCGCTGCCGAACGGCTCGGCGTACCGCTCGAGAACGTGACGGTCGAGGTCGGCGACTCGAGCCTGCCGCCGGCGCCGGTCGCGGGCGGCTCGAACACGACGGCGAGCACATCGTCGGCGGTGCTCAAGGCGTGCGATGCCATCCGCGACAAGGTCCTGCATTCCGCCGCGACGGCGAACGACAGCACGGTCGGCGGGCAGGCGGTGTCCGCGCTCAAGCTCGACAATGGAATGATCGTCGCGGCGGACGGCAAGACCGAGAAGCTCGAAGACGTGCTCAAGCGCGCCGGCGTCATCGAGGCCTACGCCGAGTTCGTACCGCCCGGCGTCAAACCCGAGGCGGTTGGCCAGCTCTACGCCGGCAAGTCGACGCAGACCGGCGGCCCTCACGGCGAATACCTGATGTACGCGCTGGGCGCCGAGTTCGCCGAAGTGCGCGTGCACGCGCTGACGCGCGAGATCCGCGTGCCGCGCATCGTCGGCGCGTTCGCGGCGGGACGGATTCTCAATCCCAGGACGGTGCGCAGCCAGTACATCGGCGGGATGGTGTGGGGCATTTCGTCGGCCTTGCACGAGGCGACGGAGATCGACCGCAAGCGCGCGCGCTACGTCAACGACAATCTTGCGGACTATCTCGTGCCGGTGAACGCCGACATCCGGGAGATGGAAGCGATCCTCATCTCGGAGGTGGACGACAAGGTGAACCCGGCCGGCGTGAAAGGCCTCGGTGAATTGGCCAATGTCGGTACGGCCGCGGCGCTCGCCAACGCGGTCTATCACGCGACGGGTGTGCGGGTGCGCGACCTGCCGATCCGGCTGGAGAAGCTTTTGGCGTGATGGCTGCGGACGCGCCGCCTTGCCTACGGCATCAGGTTTGACCCGTCATCCTGAGGTGCCCGCGCGCGCTTTGCGCGGGCCTCGAAGGATGCACGGCCATGATGTTGCAACAGCCGGGCCGTCGCCCTTCGGGGCTCGTCCCATCGCCCGTCGAAGACGGGCGTAACGCCCTGGTGGGCCGAGCACCCCAGGGTGACGGGTCATGGGTGATTGCTCGCCGCCGTTTGCCATTAACCATGCCGCGATACGACGCGTGCGACCCGCGCGCGGGAGCGCGACTCTTTGAAGAGTCGTTAACAAACTCCATCGCATTCTCCGCGTCATGCTGCGCGGGGTTGGGTATTTCGCAGGCTTTGCCGTGTTGGGTTCGCTGGCTGCGCTGTCAGGCTGCAGCGGTGGTCATTTCATGGCCGAGCGCGAGCCCTGGCGGCACGACGCCGAGGTCGCCTGCCTCAATGCGGGCTCCGTGAAGGAAGGCGAGGGCAAGGTCCGCGTCAAGGCGATCAACGGCCCCGGCATGTGCGGTGCCGACTTTCCGATCAAGGTTTCCTCACTCGGCGAGAGCACGCCAATCGCGTTCTGGGATGAGCTGCGGCCGCCGTCTGGCATTCCGAACGCGCCAAACGCTTCGATGCCGCAGCGCTGGCCGGGCGATGGCGCACGCAGCCAAGTGCCGCCTTCGATCGACGAGCCGCCTTACGATCCACGCGCGATCACGCCGCCGCCGGGCTATCCGCCGCCGTCGCGCTATCCGTCGGCGCCGGTCGAGGCGCGTCCGCTCGGCGCGCCAAAAGGCGGCGTGCCATTCGATCCGGGCTACGGCTACGAGGCGCCGCCGACGTCGCTCGATCCGCCGGCCGCGGCCGGTCCGCCGCCTGAGATGTATGATTTCCGCAAGCCCTACGGTACGACACGGCCACCAGCCACACCGGTGCGGCGCGCGCCGGCAATCGGCGAGCCGCTCGATGCCAACTCGCCGGCTTATGATCTGTCGCCCGAGCCGTATGACCGCCGCCGCGTCATCGGCGAGCCGCCATCGTCACGGCGCGCGGACGAGCCGAGGCCGCAGCGCAGATACGAGCAGCCGCTCGGCCGGCGGCGCGAGCCGGTGAGCGAGCCGCCCCCCGCGCTCGGGCCTTCGCGCGGCGTGATGGCGCAGGCCGGGCCGGTGTCGGTCAGTCCGGCGGCGACGCTCGCCTGTCCGCTCGTCTCGGTGCTCGACCAGTGGATCGCAGGCGCGGTGCAGCCCGCTGCGCTGAAATGGCTCGGCTCGCCCGTCGTCGAGATCAAGCAGATCTCCGCCTATTCTTGCCGCGGCATGAACGGCAACCCGAACGCGCGCATCTCCGAGCACGCCTTCGGCAACGCGTTGGACATCGCCTCCTTCACGCTCGCCGACGGACGCAAGATCACGGTCAAGAACGGCTGGCACGGCACGCCCGAGGAGCAGGCGTTCCTGCGCGACGTGCAGGGCGCGGCCTGCAGCGAGTTCACCACCGTGCTGGCGCCGGGCTCGAACGTCTATCACTACGATCACATCCACGTCGACCTGATGCGGCGCGCCGGCGGACGGCGCGCCTGCAATCCGAAAGCGGTGTCGGGCGAGGAGATCGCCGCGCGCATGCGCGGGCGCTACGTCGGGCGCAACGGCGACGGCGTCACAGGCTCGGTCTCGCGGGATCGCCGACGGCAGTTCGCGCCGAATGCCTATGTGGAAGAACGGCGCGACGGCGCGCTGCCGCTCGCGATGCCGGGTGCGGACGGCGAGGACTGACCGCATCACGACTTGCGTTGAGCGGGAACCGGGACGCCGGCGACTTTCAGGTTTACCGCCACCAGCACGTTGCGCGTGGTGATGTAGAGCGTTTTCCAGTCGTCGCCGCCGAAGGCGAGGTTGGTCGTGTCGGGATAGCCGTGCACGATGCGGCCGAGCTTCCTGCCCTTGGCATCATGGATGTAGAGCCCGCCCGCGCCGCCGCAATAGATGTTGCCCGCGGAATCGACCTTCATGCCGTCGGGCGCGCCGGGTTCGCTTCCGCGCAGGTCGGCGAACACGCGGTCGGTGTGGCGCATGAGCGTGCCGTTGGGCGCAACATCGAAGGCGCGGATGTGGCCGCGCAGCCAGTCGTTGACGTAGAGCACGCGCTCGTCCGGCGAGAACGCGAGACCGTTCGGAAAAACGAAATCCTCGACCAGCAGCGTCACCGTGCCGAGATCGGGCGACACGCGATAGACGCCGGTATGCGGCACGTCCCACGGCTCGGGTGTGGAGTTGCGCTTGGGATCGGTGAAGTAGATGGCGCCGTCCGACTTCACCACCACGTCGTTGGTGATGTTGAGGCGCTTCGCCTGAAAGCTGTTGGCGATCACCGTCACGCTGCCGTCAGGCTCCTCGCGGATGACGCGCCGCGTGTCGCGCTCGCAGACGACGAGGCGGCCCTGCAGGTCGCGCGTCATGCCGTTGCCGCGGTTGACCCCCTGCTTCAGCACGCTCGCGCCCTGGCCCGGCACGTATTTCATGCGCCGGTCCCCGTAGATGTCGCTGTAGACGAGATAGCCGCCCTCCTTGACCCACACCGGCCCTTCGGTCGGGCCGCCGGGCCCGCCGGTGCCGGAGGCGACGTCGCGGATCGGCTCGGAGGCGGAGACGATGGCGTCAAGCTCCGGCGCGAACCGCTCGATGCGCTTGGCCGGCTGCGCCGAGACGCGGCCGCCGAGCGCAAGGCCGGTCGCCGCGCTGCCGGTGAGGGTCAGGAATTCGCGTCGCTGCATGGATCGCTCCGTCATTCGATCACCTCGTCGGCAATCGAGAGCACGCCGGGCGGCACCTCGATGCCGAGCGCGCGCGCCGTCTGCAGGTTGAGGATGAATTCGAACTTGGTCGATTGCAGCACTGGCAGGTCGGCGGGTTTTTCGCCTTTCAGGATTCTACCGGTATAGATGCCGACCTGCCTGAACATGTCGTGGATGTCGGCGCCGTAGCTCATCAGCCCGCCGACATCCACCGTGTCGCGGGTCGAATAGCTCGCCGGAATCCGGTCGCGCGCCGCGAGCGTGGCGATCTGCACACGCCGGTTGTTGAAGAACGCGTCGGATGCGACGTAGAGCGCATCGGCGCGCTCGCGCGTCATCGTGGCAAAGGCCACGTCGATGTCGGCGATGGTGCTGGCGTTGAGAACCCGCGTCTCAATTCCCAACGCAGCCGCGGCCTTCTGCCCCTCGCGCACCGTCACCTCGGTGCTCGTGGTATTGCCCCGATTGACCAGCAGCGCGACCCGAACGGCCTTGGGCACCAGGTCGTGCAGAAGCCGCAGCCGCTTGGCCGTCACCTCCTGGGAGAACCAGTTCACGCCGGTCATGTTGCCGCCGGGCCGCGCGAGGCTCGCGACGAGACCCATCGCCACTGGGTCGTCGCCGACGCCGAACACGATCGGGATCGTGCTGGTGGCGGCCTTGGCGGCGAGCGAGGAGGGGTTGCTGCCGGGCGTGGCGATCACCGCCACGCGGCGGTGGATCAACTCGTCGAGGATCGCCGGCAGACGATCGAAACGGCCTTCGAGCCCATGGTACTCGATCGTAACATTGCGGCCGTCGGTGTAGCCCATTTCGCTTAAGCCTTTGCGGAAATTGACCGACCGCGAATCCGACGCGTTGAGTGTCGCGCTGCTGAAGAATGCGACGATTGGCAGCGGCTGCTGCTGCGCGTGCGCAAGGAGTGGCGACGCGACCACGGCGATACCAAGCGTCGCAACGAGCGCGCGGCGCGTCATTCAATCACCTCGTCGGCCTGTGCGAGCAGCGTCGGCGGAATCTCGATGCCCAACGTCCTGGCTGTCTGCAGGTTGATGACCAGCTCGAACTTGGATGCCCGCACGACCGGCAGGTCAGCCGGCTTCTCACCCTTGAGGATGCGGCCGACATAGATGCCGGCCTGGCGCGGTGCCTCGGCGATGTTCGCTCCGTAACTCATCAGCCCGCCGGCTTCGGAAAATTCGCGATCGAAATGGATTGCCGGGACGACGTGACGTGTTGCCAGGGTCGCAAGCTGGACGCGGCGATTGTTGAACAATAAGAAGGGTCCGATCAGGAGTGCATCGGCTCGTTTCTGTGCAAGCGTCGTGAATGCAGCGTCGATCTCCCGGTTTGTAGCGGCGTTGAGAATGTCGACTTGCCGCCCGATCGCGGCTGCGGCGGCACGCGTGCTGTCGATCACGGGCTCAACGTTCCGATTGGTCGGATTGACGAGCACGGCAAACCGCTCGGCCCGGGGCAGCAGCTCGTGCAGCAGGCCGACCCGCTTCGGCATGACCTCCCCGCTGACGGACGTGACACCCGTGACGTTGCCGCCCGGCCGGTTGAGGCTCGCAACGAGACCGAGCTGGACCGGATCCGCACCGGTGTTGAAGACGATTGGAATGGTCTGGGTCGCAGCTCTGGCGGCGGCCGCCGCCGTGATGCCGCCAAGTGCAGCAATGACCGACACGCGCCGGCGTACCAGGTCGGCCGCCAATTCCGGCAACCGGCTGACGTCATTTTGCGCAAAGCGAAATTCGATCGCGACATTGCCGCCTTCGACGTAGCCGGATTCGTTCAACCCTCTGCGGAACGCCGCGAGGAAACCGGCGCTTGCCTCCAGCGTACCCACATAGAGATATCCGGTCACCGGCAGCGCCGGCTGCTGCGCGTGGGCTGGGGCCGACGCCAGCGCCGCGCCGCCGAACAGCGAGAGAAATTGCCGCCGCTGCACGCGCGCAGTCATTCGATCACCTCGTCGGCGCGCAGATGGAACGAGGGCGGAAATGCAATACCGAGCGCCTTCGCGGTCTTCAGGTTGATCACGAATTCGAATTTCGTCGGCTGCAGCACCGGCAGGTCCGCCGGCTTCTCGCCCTTGAGCACGCGGCCCACATAGATGCCCGCCTGGCGCAAGGAGTCCTGGCGGTCGTCGCCATAGCTCATGAGGCCGCCGGCGACCGCGAATTCGCGGGTCGGGTAACTCGCCGGAATCCGGTATCTGGCCGCCAGCTCGGCAATCTGCCGGGCCCGAGTCCGGAACGCTACGGTCGGGAAGACCACCATCGCGTCGACGCGCTGACGGGCGGCCGCCGCAAAGGCCGCATCGATTTCGGCTTGATCGGTCGCTTCCAGAATCGCGATTTTCTGGCCGACGCTGCGCGCAGCCGCGCTCATATCAGCCACTTCACCCGCGTTCGTAACCCCGGCCGGATTGGTGAGGAAGCCGATCACGCCAGCTTGCGGCACCAGCTCGCGCAGCAGTTCGAGCCGCTTGGGATTGAGCTCGTTCGTGAACGTGGTCACGCCGGTGATGTTGCCGCCGGGGCGACCCAGGCTCGGCACGATGCCAAGCTTCACCGGGTCGAGACCGGATTGGAACACGATCGGGATCGTGCGGGTCGCCGCTTTTGCCGCCTGGGCCGCATTGGAGGTCGAGGCCGCGAAGATGACATTGACGCGGCGGCGCACGAGGTCGTCCGCCAGCGCCGGCAACTCCTCGAACCGCTGCGCCACCCTGAACTCGATCGCCACGTTGCGGCCTTCGGTGAAGCCCGCTTCGTTGAGACCCTTGCGAAACGCGACGAGCTGGACCGAGTCGGGTGAAAGCGTCACCGCGTCGAGATATCCGATCACCGGCAGCGCCGGCTGCTGCGCGTGGGCTGGGGCCGACGCCAGCGCCGCGCCGCCGAACAGCGAGAGAAATTGCCGCCGCTGCACGCGCGCAGTCATTCGATCACCTCGTCGGCGCGCAGCAGGAACGTCTCGGGAATCGCAAAACCGATGGCTTTTGCGGTCGTGAGGTTGACAACCAGCTCAAACTTGGTCGGCAGCATCACCGGCAGGTCGGCCGGCTTCTCGCCCTTGAGCACGCGGCCGACATAGGTTCCGTGCTGGCGCGCGATCTCGGTGCGGTCCGTGCCGTAGCTCATCATGCCACCGGCTGTGGCATATTCGCGATAGGGATAGATCGCAGGTATCGCATGGCGGATCGCGAGCGCGACAATCTGGTTGCGCCGGCTGGACAGGAAGGCATCGTTGCCGAGTACGAAGGCGCGCGCACCCGCCTTGATGAGTGCTGCGAAGGCGGTGTCGATCTCGGGCGCCGTGCGTGCCTCGAAAATTTGAATCGTGCGGCCGAGCGCGAGCGCGGCAGCTTGCACATCTTTGGTGTCGGACTCCGCGTTCGAGCTGGGGTTAACCAGCGCCGCGATCAGCGCGGGCGGCGGAACCAGTTCGTGCAAGACTTCGATTCGCTTGCTCATCAGCGCCAGCGTCGCAAAGCTCACGCCGGTGACGTTGCCGCCCGGCCGGTTGATGCTCGCCACAAGACCGGTTTCGACCGGGTCGGTGCCGACCGCGAAGACGATAGGAATTGAACGCGTCGCCGCCTTGGCCGCCATCGCCGCCGGACCTGGCGACGCCGTGATCACATCGACGCTGCGTGCGACCAGCTCCATCGCGAGTCTAGGCAGACGATCGTATCGCCCTTCCGCTTCTCGATGTAGCACGATGAGGTTTTGTCCTTCGACAAAACCAGTCTCTTTCAGACCTTGGTTGAATGCGGCCGTGATTGTCGGCTGCACCAGGCGGGAGCCGGCCACCAGATTGCCGAGGACGGGCATGCGCTGCTGCGCGCGCACGGCGCGCGGGAACGCCGCCGCACCGGCAAGCAGCGTCAGGACATCCCGCCGTTTCAAATGATCGAATTGCACCTGATCCCCCCGAAATGAGGACCGCAGCCCGGCCTGCCGCTCAGGCTAGCATAGTTCAATCCGGCGGTGTGTGACCGGGCTCACACAAGCTGCGTGCGCACCTCGACCACGGCGACCGCGCCTTTTTCGACTTGCGCGACCGCCTCCTTGAACACGCCCGCCAGCTCGGCGGGATCGAACACCGGCCCGGCCGCCCAGGCGCCGTAGCCGCGCGCGACCATCGTGTGGTTGATGTCGGGATCGACCATGCGCTGGCCGATCCAGGCGTTCTCGACCGGACGCTTGCGGTCCTCGGCGACGTGCATCTGGTGCTTCTCGTCGTTGCCCCAGGTGGTGTTGTTGTTGATCACGAGCAGCATCGGCGCGCGCTGGTGCACGGCGCTCCAGATCGCGCCCGACGACATCACGAAATCGCCGTCGCCCATGAGCCCGACGCAGAACTTGCCCATGTCGCGGCAGGCGACCGCGGCGCCCGCCATGGCACCCGGCCCATAGCCGACACCGCCGCCGCCGTTGGGGCCGAGGTAGGATCCCGCGCCCGGAAACTGCCAGATGCCTTCCGGGAAGCTCGCCTGGTTGCGCATCGCGAGCATCCAGTTCTTGTCCTTCACCGCGTTCCAGAGTTCGCTGACCATGCGGCCCGGGCGGATCGGCTTCTCGTCCCAGCCCTTGCGCGCATTCTCGGCCTGGCGCGCGCGCACGGCTTTGTGACGCTCATTCGCGATCTTGCGGCGCTCGTCGGCCTTCGCGCGTGCGCCTGTATCCTTTGCCAGCCGCTCCTTGATGACTGCCGCGAGTTGTTTCATGCCCAGGATCGGATCGCAGTTGATCTGCACGTCGACCAGCGGCTGCGGGCCGCGCAGATAAGACCACGAGCTTGGCGCCAGCTCGTTGAGCGACATGTCGATGACCTTGCGGCCGGGCCGCTGCCGGCCGGAGCCGACGTATTCCTTGTGCTCGGTGTAGCTGTCGAGGAGGCTCGACAGGTCGCGGCAGTCGATCGCGAGCACCAGGTCGGCCTCTTTGACGATCTCGCGGTCGCCGCTGCAGTTCTGCGCATGCGCGGTGGGGACGCACACCATGCCGAGGTCGTCGCGATAAACCGCGCCGGTGAGTTCGACGAGGTCGACGAGCGGCTTCCCCGCAGCCGGATTGATGCCGAAGCGCCCGCCCACGATCACCGGCAGGTTCGCCTTGAGCAGCGCGTCGGCGGCGGCCGCGAGCGCATCGGGATTGGCGGCGACCGGCGGAGCGGCTTGAAAATATTGCGGGTCGGGAATGGTGAGCTTGCCGGCGATCTTGCCTTCCTGGATGCCGCAGTCGAGCGTGACGTAGACCGGGCCGCGCGGCGCGGTGAGCGCGATCTTGTGCGCCTGCGCGATGGCGTCGAGATGCCATTGCGGCGTGGTCGGCTCCTCGCACCACTTCACGTATTTCTTCACCACGTCGCTCTGGGTCGAGGCGCAATGCAGCCAGTCGATCCAGCGCCGGTCGGCGGGGTCGAGCGGGCCCGAGCCGCCGAGGATCAGAACCGGTGCATGGTCGCCGAAGGCGTTGTAGACGCCCATCGAGCCGTTCATCAGGCCGACGAGGTCGTGCAGGATGCACACGCCGATGCGGCCGGAGGCCTTGGCATAGCCGTGCGCCATCGACACCGCGATCTGCTCATGCGTGGTGAGCACCATCTTGGGCTTGTGATTGCGTCCGAAGTTGACGAGCGAGTCATGCAGGCCGCGGTAGCTCGATCCGGGAAGGAGGAAGACGTAGTCGATGTCGAGCTTGCCGAGCAGCTCCACCATTGCGTCGGAATTGTATTGCGGATCGCTGCGGTTGGCGGGGAGATTGACCGGCGCTTCGCTCAGGAATTTCTGGTCGACGTGTTCGTTCATCGTGTTCTCCTTCATTTTCGCCGCGCCGCCGGCCGTGACTGATCGCCCCCGCCCGCGCCATGACATGAGCGATGGCCTTGCGCAGAAGTGGACCATCTACCCATCGCGCGATACTCTGCCAAAATTGCCGCAATCGCGTGGCATCTCTGACAGAGCGTCGCGGCCACGGCGAGGCCTCTCTGAAAACAACAATACGGAGATTACCGATGAAGCGCATCATTCTCGCTGGTGTTCTTGCTTGTCTGACTGCCGCCCCCGCGTTCGCCGCCCTGTCAGCGAAGGCGGAACAGACCATCAAGGTCATCAAGTCCATTGCTGACGATCCAGCAAAGATGAAGATCTTCTGCACACTGGCCGATGTTCTCGACAAAGCAGGCGACAAATCGGATCCGGCCACCGACAAGAAGGTCGACGAATTGCTGGCGCAACTCGGCAAGGAATTCGAGGATGCCTGGGATGCCGGGGAGGAATTCGGCGAAACAACGGAAGACGGCAAGGCCTACGACGCCGCCGTCAACGAGCTGGAAGACAAGTGCCCGTAAGCGGGCGCTGCTCAGCCATCTGACGATGCGGCTGGGACCGAGCGGACAGGACGTCCGCATGACTGGGAGATGAGCGATGATCGTGACCATCGTCACATTTCATTTGCCGCAGCCAACCACGCTTGCCGAAATCAGCAAGACCTTCCAGGCGACCGCGCCGAAATATCGCGGTCTGCCTGGCCTTCTGCGCAAGAGCTATTTCTTGAGCGAGGACGGCAGGCGAGCGGGCGGAATCTACACGTGGGAGACGCGCGCGGACGCGGATCGCGTCTACACCGCCGAGTGGAAGACCTTCGTCGAGGGCAAGTACGGCGTACCACCGAGCATCGAATACCTGCACTCGCCGGTGATGGTGGACAATCGCGACGGTACGATTTCCGTCGCGGCGTAGGCTCGGGCGGCGCTCTTTGGAGAACGGCATGCTGCCCACGATCGCGCGCCTCGCCTTTGCGATGTGCGCCGGGCTCGGCGCTGCAAACGCCGCCGAGCCGTGGCCGACGCGGCCGGTGAAGCTCGTGGTACCGTTCTCGGCCGCCGGCACCGCCGACCTGCTCAGCCGCCTCGTCGCCGACCGGCTCGGCGCAGCCTTCGGCCAGCCGTTCGTGGTCGAGCACCGGCCGGGCGCCGGCGGCATCATCGGCCAGGAGCAGGTCGCGCGTGCGGCGCCGGATGGCTACACCTTCGTGGTGTCGAGCCTCGGCAGCTTCATCATCAGCCCGGTGTTCACGCCGGTGCCGTTCGACCCGTTCAAGGATTTCACCCACGTCGCGTATCTCGGAGGGCAGCCGGTCGCGCTGTACGCCCACAACGGCGCGCCCTACCGCACGCTGGCGGAGCTCGTCGCCTATGCCAAGGCGCGTCCGGGTGCGGTCACCTACGCGACCATCTCGATCGGCTCGCAGACGCAACTCCTCAACGAGCAGTTCCAGCAACAGGCCGGCATCAAGATGACGCACGTTCCGTATCGCGGCGCCGGCCAGATCGTGACCGACGTGATGGGCGGACACATCGCGACCGGGCTTACGGCGCTGTCTGCAGTCGCAGGCCAGGTGCAGTCCGGCGCAGTGCGTGGGCTTGCGATCGCGAGCGAGAAGCGGCTGCCCGCCTATCCCGATCTCCCGACTTACGCCGAGCAGGGTTATCCGGACTTGCTCGGCTCGACCTGGTTTGCGCTGTCGGGGCCGGCGAACCTGCCGCGCGACATCGTCGCGCGCGTCAATGCCGAGGTGGTGAGGGCGCTGCACGCGCCCGACCTGCAGGCGCGTTTCGCGCGCGAGGCGATCGACACCAAGACGCTCGACGCCGACGCCTTCACAGCCTTCTTCAAGGCCGAAGCGGAACGCTGGACGCCGCTCGCAAAGAAGGTCGCGGAGCAGGTGAAGGCCGGGGCAGGGCCGCGGTGAGGGCCTCGCGAATCCGATCAACAAGAAAGTGCGTCACTCCGCCTTCGCGGCCTTGGCGCGCGCCAGGACCGCGGGGGTGACCTTGGTCGAGGCTTCGACCAGCGCCTGCAGCTCGGAGCCGGCAAGCGGCTCGAACTCGAGCTTCGACGAGGCGATCTCGGCGAGATAGTCGGCGTCCACCATCGTGGCGTCGAAGGCCTGCCGCAGCAGGCGCACGCGGTCGGCCGGCATGTCGGGCGGCGCGATCACCGCGCGTCCGACCGCGCCGCTCGCCGCGTAGAAGGCGAGCACGGCCTTGTCCTCCGCGCTCGCGCCGAACTCAACGACCGCGGGAACAGACTTGAATTCGTCGCTGCGCTTGAGCGCGAAGGCGACGATCAGCCGGATCAGGCCCTGGTCGAGCCAGTCGCGCTGCGTGGTCTTGAGGGTGTTGAGCGAGCTCGTCGCGCCGTCGACCTCGCCGCGCTGCATTGCGAGGTGGGCGACCTGCGTCGTGTTGTAGCCGGCGATCACCTTCCATTTCATGTGCGCGAAGCTGTTGAGCAGCTTCGGATAGAGGATGGAGGTCGGGCCGGTGCCGGCGAATGTCGCCTCGGTGGTTTTCAAATCCTCGATCGTCTTCACCTTCGCCGCGTGCCACACGTAAGCCGCCTCGACGTTGGCGGCGAAGCGGCCGATCCAGTTGAAGCGCGTCACGTCGTAGCTGACGCCCGCGGTGCCGAGGAGCTGTTCCTCCGCGATCGACTGCGCGGCGATGCCGAGTGCGGTGCCATCCTTGGGTGCGACGGTGTAGACGAAGTTCGCGGCGCGGATCGAGGCGGCGCCCGGCATGTTGGACACCACGACCGTCGGATGGCCTGGCAGGTGCTTGCCGAGATGGCGCGCGAACACGCGGCCGTAGAGGTCGTAGCCGCCGCCCGGGCCGAAGCCGATGTAGATCGTTACGGTCTTGCCGGCGAAGCTCGCGTCCTGCGCTGAGGCGGCGGCCGCGGCAAGGAAAGCGGTTACAGCGGCAAGGCTCAGCACGCGCAGCATCGGCATCGTTTCTCCGCATCGAACGGCAGCGTCACTCTATCACCGGACGCCGCCCGCAGACCTGGCGGCACGGTTAAAAATTTCCTGCCGACTTGCATTCAAAATCGGGAAACCACGTTCCTCAATCCAATCTTAGCGCGCGCGTTGTTATGGAGGTGCAATCGGGAGTTATGTCCAATGCGCGTCGTCGTGGTTGATCCAAGCCGCACGGTGCTCAAGTTCGTCATGCGCATGCTCGAAGCGGGCGGCCACGAAGGCCGGCCGTTCGTCGACGGCCGCGCTGCGCTCGCGCATATCCAGTCGGACACCGAAGTCGGCGCGCTGATCACCAGTGCCGAGCTGGTCTCGATGTCAGGCCTCGAACTATGCTGGGAAACGCGCCTGCTCGCGAAGGGCCGCCGGCCGATCTACATCCTGCTGATGTCGTCCAACCAGGAACGTGGCAGCCTGGTCGAGGCGCTCGATTCCGGCGCCGACGATTTCATCGGCAAGCCACCGATCCCCGAGGAGCTGTACGCGCGGCTGCGCGCCGCCGGCCGGCTCGCGGCCATGCAGAACGACCTTGTCCGGCTTGCCACCACCGATCCGCTCACCGGCGTGCTCAACCGTCGCGCCTTTTTCGAACGTGCCGCCGAGTTGCATGCGCGCGCGGAAGCGGGGGAGCCGGTCTCCGCCGTCATGTTCGACATCGATCATTTCAAGCGCATCAACGACAGCTTCGGCCACGACGCCGGCGACGAAACGATCCGCGGCGTTGCGCAGGCCGCGACCATCGAGCATGCCGTCGTCGGGCGCATGGGCGGAGAGGAGTTTGCGCTGCTGCTTCCGGGCCGCGGGCGCGCCGCCGCCGGCGAGATCGCGGAAGCGTTGCGCGCGCGGATCGCGGGATTGCAGTTCGTCACGCGCAGCCAGGTGCTCAGTCTCACCTGCAGCTTCGGCGTCAGCGAATGGCAGCCGCCCGACAGCATCGACCGCCTGCTCACGCGGGCCGATGTCGCGCTCTATGCTGCGAAAACCCGCGGCCGCAATTGCGTGGTCGTTGCCGACGACGCGTTGCTGGTGTCGGGCTACGAGGATGCCAGCCGCCCGGTGCGATCGAATCAGCGTGCGCCTGAAGCCGGCCTGCCGGCGG
>JADMIO011367204.1_pt1 | contig 19924 bp, 18 predicted proteins | sample 8958161 | NCBI WGS metagenome assembly JADMIO01 (sample SAMN16585339, study PRJNA669376) | soil metagenome | isolation source: Crop rotation soil | place: USA: Cullars Rotation, Alabama | collected 2011
CCCTGCCCCTACAGGTTTATCGCACGCCTTACATCCAATCGAAAACCGCTCTAACTACAGAGGACACAGAGATACACAGAAGGAAGAAAGGGATTTGAAAGAGCAGATTTGAAATCTCAAATCTGAAATCTCAAATTTTTATCTTCCTCTCTGGTTACTCTTGTGTGGGCTTCTCTATGCTTCGTCGTCGCTATGCGGCGCGTCGTTGGTCGCGCGTGCGCGCGGGTGATGGCGGTCGTAGGTGGCGCGCATGTGGCGGTCGGTGATGTGCGTGTAGATTTGGGTGGTCGAGATGTCGCTGTGGCCCAAAAGCGCCTGGACGGAGCGCGAGTCCGCGCCGCGTTGCAGGAGGTGCGTGGCGAAGCTGTGGCGCAGCGTGTGCGGCGAAACATTGTGCAGCCCGGCGCGCGAACTGTAACGCTTGATCATGGCCCAGACAAAGTTGCGCGTGAGGCCCGCGCCGAGGCTGTTGATGAAAAGGTGCTGGCTGTGCGCGCGGTCGGAGCGGGCGCGCACGCGCGCGTACTGTTGCAACCAGTGTGTCGCGCTCTTGCCGATAGGCACGCGCCGCTCTTTGCTCCCCTTGCCGTGGCAGACGACTAAGCCTGCGTCCAGGTTCAGGTCCGCGCGCTTCAGGCCGACCAGTTCGGAGACGCGCAGGCCCGCCGCGTAGAGCAGCTCCAGCAGCGCGCGGTCGCGCACGCCTTCGTCGGTCGAAGTGTCCGGCACACCGAGCAGCCGCTCCATCTCCGACTCGCTCAGGAACCTCGGCAGGTGCGCGCTCAGTTGCGGCGTGTTCAGGTCTTCGGCCGGGTGCTTCTTGATGTGGCCGTCAAGCATGAGAAAGCGGAAGAATCCGCGTGCGGCGCTGACGGCGCGCGAGACGGAGGCGGGCGACAAACCCTCGCGCGAGAGGTCCGCGATCCAGCTTCTCAGGTCGGCGCGCGCCAGGTTCTCGACACGTTGACCGCGCGCCTCGGCCCAGGCTTTCAGCCGCGCGAGGTCGCGCCCGTAACTTTCCAGTGAGTTGCGCGAGAGTCCCTTCTCCACCTGTATGTAGGTGAGAAACTCCCGCACCATATCGCGAGCCATACGACGGGCAGAATACAGAATTCAGAATCCAGAATCCAGAATAAAAGAAAGACAGCTTTTCATTCTGGATTCTGTATTCTGGCTCCTGGATTCTGCTTTCACTTCTTCTCGACGATGTCCGCCTTGAGCGTGCCGACGATTTTGAAGAGTTCGTCCTGCTCGGGCTTCGGCACTTTGAACTTGTTGAGCGTGTCGGTGAGGTGCTTGACCGCGACGGTCCAGTCCTCCTCGGTGATGCCGAGGCCCGTGTGCACGGTCTTCATGCTGCGCCCGATGTAGATGCAGGGGCCGCCCGTGGCCGCGCAAAGTTGGTCCACGACGAGTTGGCGTATGCGCTTCTTAGAATCGTCGCTCGCGCCGCCGAAGAAGCGCCCGAGCGACTTGTCCGTCACCAGCCGCCCTATGAAATCGTCTGTCACCGCCGCGAGCGCGTCGTAACCGCCGAGCCGCTTGTAAAGACTTTCGGCCGAGCCTTGCGCCGGCGTCTTCATCGCGTTGTCCTGCGCGCGCGCTTCGTATCCGCATCCGACGACGAACAGCAAAACGACCAGACCCAGTGTTCGATGGAAGTTCTTTCTCATAACTTCTCCTTTCTGAATCTAGGAGGCGAACTGTCGGCCATCGTGCCCCGCGGCCCGCCGCCCGGAGCGCTCCCGGCCACGCCGGTAAAGTGTCAAGCCGAACCAGAGCCCGTAAAAGAACAGAAGAGATACGAGGGCGGCCGCGACGCCGGATGTAACCGACTCCGTAATTTTGCGCACGACGACGTAGAAGTCGCCCGCGACGCCGAGTGCCAGCGGGACCATCGCCGCGATGAGCACGCGGCCGGCGAAGCGGTGGAAGTGCTCCGTCTCCTCGCCGCGCTCGACGATGCGGTGGTAGGCAGCGGGCGTCATCAGCAGGACGATGCTGACGGCGACCATCGAGAGACTCGCCAGGTGCACGTATCTCGAAGAGAGCGGCAGCTTCTCGAAAGCCTCCATCAGCGTCGTGATGAATTGAAACCCTAGGAGCGCCTGCGCGCCGGGCAGCACGACCCGCGCCTCCGTCAGCACGTGCCTGATCTTATCTGTCAGCTTCGCGCCGCCTTCCTTCTCGTCTTCCTGTTTTGACATCTCCTGCTCCTCATTGATCTCCGGGTCACGCTCGCCCTTGCGCTTCATCGTGAACGCGTACCAGAAAAATAGCGCCAGCGCGCCAGCGCTTGCCCCCGCGACAAAAGCGACGCCGCGCCCGAGCGTCCCCTCGAAAGCAACGTAGAGGTCTATCCCTAGGGCCAGGGCGAAGGGCAGGAGCGCGTAGTCCGTCAGCCCCGTCGTGAAACGGTGCAGGCCGTACGTGTCCTCGCCGCGCTCGACGATACGGTGATAAGCGCCGGGCGCGAGCAGCAGGCCGAGCGCGACGAGCATCAGGGCGAGCCCAGTCATCTTGAGATACTGCGACGACGGCGGGAGCTTCGCGAAGCCCTGCTCGAAGACCGAGCGGAACTGAAAACCCAGCAGCACCTGCGAGCCGAGTACCAACATGCGCGCCTCGTCGAGCGCATTCTGAATCTTGTCTTTCAGCTTAGCCACAGAGAGAGAACCCCCTTTGTCCGTGCGCGCACATTCTCTACTCACGCGCGCCGCCGCGCAAGCTATTTCGAGAGCGCCGCGCGAGCCTTGCAGGGCTTGTCCACTCTCACCAAAAAAAATCAGGAGCCATGAAATAACACGAAGCGACACGAAGTAAGCTCAACTCCTTTCGTGTCGCTTAGTGTTATTTCGTGGTTCCGATTTTTGAGAATGAAGGAACCCTACCGAACGGGATAAAAGGCTACGGGCGCATGGTCTTAATCAGCGCCTCCATGTGGTTGAGGTACTGTTCGAGCGCGTTGCGCCCCTGTCGTGTCAGCTTGTACTCGGTCTTCGGCGTGCGCCCCTCGAACGACTTCGTGCAACTGATGTAGCCCGCGTCTTCGAGCTTGCGCGCGTGGACGCTCAGGTTGCCGTCCGTCGTCTTGATGAGGCGTTTGAGGTCGTTGAAGGTGAGGCGGTCGTTGACCGCGAGCGCGCTGATGATGCCTAAGCGCGAGCGCTCGTGAATCAAGCGCTCGAACTTCTGGTGCGGCGCGCTCTCCGCAGCGTCCTCGCCGACGCTCTTGAGCCTGGCCTCGGCGGCGCGGCCCCTACGCTGTTGCGGTTCCTTTTTTAAAGCGTTCTGTCTAGCCACCGTGCCTCCTGGCGATGATGAAGCCGAAGATGATGTGCAGTCCGCCGAAGCCGGCGGCCATCAGGTAATTCCCCCACGCGGCCGGCGCGAACAGCGCGATTGCGCCGAGCAGCATGAAACACAGGCCCATGACGGGGACGATCTTGACGGAGAAGGCCCCGCCCGTCACGACGCCCGTGCCGTAGAGCAGTAGCCACGCCCCCGGCAGTGCACTCGTCATGCCGCCGCGCAGGAGCACCACCGTTAGCAGCATGCCCGCCAGAACGGGCGGCGCGTAACTGAACGCGAACTTGCGCCCCGGCCCCGAAAGCACAGGCGTCTCCGCGCGCCGCGCCTTGCGGTCCATCGCCCATCCCCCTATGACGAGCGCGAGCAGGGCTTCGACCATCCACACAGCCAGCCACAAATTCCTGGTCGGCTGCAACGCGGCGACGACCGACGCGACCAGCGCGCTCGCGCCCATCAGGACGCCGCCCCAGCCCGGTACGGCCGTGAACGACGAGGCGCGCTCCATCGTCTCGCGTATGAACCTGAGGTTGTCCATCGCGCGGTCGTGCAGCGCGGGGGGCTTGCCCTCTTCCTCTTCGACTCGCGGCGGGAACTGGTGAATCGAGGCCATGCGATGAATGATACTCCGAACGCCTGGCTTGTCAAGTGCTTTATTCGACAAAGCCGACGGCCCTTAATTCTCAAAAACAGCGACCGCGCGGCGAAGGCCAATTAAGGCGCGGAGAGCGTGCCGTCGGCCGCGACCGAGACGGCCGTCGGGCCGAAGTCGTCTTTCGAGAGCTGGCGGACGACGCCGAAGATTGTGCCATTCTTGTCGGGCCTGGGGCCGTCCTGCCCTTGCTGTATGAGCGGGTGAATCCGTCCGCCCTGGAACGCGCCGTCGGGTCCGATGTTCGCTTCGAGGATGAGCGAGAGGCCGGTCGGCCCATTGAAGGGGAAGCGGTAGAAGGCGAAGTTGCCGAGCGAGTAAACTATCAGGCGGTTCTTGTAGACTTCCATCCCGCGTACGACGTGCGGGCCGTGGCCCAAAACCAAGTCCGCGCCCGCGTCAACGACCGCGCGCGTGAACTTGCGCAGGTCGCCGCGCTCGTTCCCCAAATAAGTCTCCGAGCCGTAGGGCACGCGCTGCGCCGCCGAGCCCTCGGCCCCGCCGTGGAACGAGACGACGACGATGTCCGCCCTGCGCGCCACGTCGGCGACCACGCGCTTTGAATTCTCCACGTCAATCAGATTCAGCGAGACCGGGTTGGTCGCGAACGCGACGAAGGCTATGCGCCTCCCCTTGACGTTCATGATGGGGATGTCCTGCGTGTCCGCGCCCGCGTGGATGATGCCCAGAGAGTCCATCGTCTTGCGCGTGCTCTCGCGTCCGGGCGCGCCGTAGTCCGACGAATGGTTGTTCGCCAGACTCACTATGTCAAAGCCCGCGTCTTTAAGATGTTTTCCGTAGCGCGTCGGCATGCCGAACGTGTAACAGAACTTTGAGTTTGGCCCACACTTGGTCTGCGTCCCGCCGTCAATCATCGCGCCTTCGAGATTGGCGAAGGCTATGTCGGCCGCCGAGATGATCGGCGTCAGCCCCGAAATCATCTGCGCGCCGTCGCCCACGGGCAGCCCGCGCCCCTGGCTCGTCGAGCCGAGCATCGTGTCGCCGACGGCCGCAATCGTGATTGACTCGGCCGCCGGCGTCGGCGAAACCTGGACCACTGGCGCTGTGGCAACAGACTCCGTGCGCTCGGCATTGGCCTTGCCGTTCGTGCATGCGCCGCCGACGAAGACGGCCGCGACGGCCACAGTTAAGACGATCAGGGGTACTAAGATTTTTTGGGGGTGCATAATAGAATACAGGAGTCAGAAGTCAGAAGTCAGGAGTCAGGAGTTAGGAGTCAGAAGGCAGGAGGGAGAAGACGGGAGCCGGAATCCAGAAGGGAAGGCTCTCAAGCGCCTTTCCTTTCTTCTGACTCCTGACTTCTGACTCCTGACTCCTGCTTTTAGGAATCAGCCTGCCCGGCGTAGCGATCCGTGCTCGCGCCGGAGATGAATTCTGCATCTTCCGTGAGCGCCTGGTCAACCAGCCGGCGCTGCTCCAGCTCGTGAATCGTGTAAGAGCCGGTCGCGGGGCTGGCCGAAGCCGCGCGCCCGACGAAGTACGGCCGCTGGCATGAGGGCAGCATGTTCATCAAACGCGGCTCGACGAAAGTCCACCCGCCCATGTTCTTCGGCTCCTCCTGCGCCCAGACCAACTGCGCCGCGTTCGGGTAGCTCGCGAAGATTTCGCGCAGCCGCTTTTCCGGGAACGGGTAGAACTGCTCAAGCCTGACGATTGCCACCCGCTCGTCGCCAGACTTCTTGCGCGCGGCGCTCAAATCGTAAAAGACCTTGCCGCTGCACACGACGACGCGCCGCACCTTCGCACGGTCCTGCACCTCACCGTCGTCAATCACGGGCAGGAACCCTGCGGTCGTCAACTCGTCCACGCCCGAAGTCGCGGCGGGCAGGCGCAGCAGACTCTTCGGCGTGATCACGACGAGCGGGCGCATGGTCTGCTGTATGACCTGGCGGCGGAGCAGGTGGAAGTACTGCGCGGGCGTGGTCGGGTAACAGACTTGCAGGTTGTTCTCGGCGCAGAGTTGCAGGTAGCGTTCGAGGCGCGCGCTCGAATGCTCCGGCCCCTGTCCCTCGTAGCCGTGTGGCAGCAGGAGGCCGAGGCGCGAGCGCTGCTGCCACTTGTCTTCCGAGGCCGCGATGTACTGGTCAATGATGACCTGCGCGCCGTTGCCGAAGTCGCCGAACTGCGCCTCCCACAGAACGAGCGCGTCCTGGGCCACGACCGAGTAGCCGTAGTCGAAGCCGAGCACGCCCTGCTCCGAGAGCGAGCTATCGTACACGTCAAACTCGGCCTTCGCATTTCTTTCACTCCGCAGCTCCGCGAGCGGAGCCCAGGGCTTGCCGGTCTGCGTGTCGTACATGACGGCGTGTCGCTGGCTGAAGGTTCCGCGCCCACTGTCCTGGCCGCTCAGGCGGACGCGCGTGCCTTCGAGCACGAGCGAGCCGAAGGCCATCGCCTCCGCGAACGCCCAGTCCATCGGAAGCTCGCCCTCGCCCATCTTGGCGCGGCGCGCGAGTTGGCCCACCATCTTCGGGTTGACGTTGAAGCCCTCGGGCACGATGGAGATTTTCCGCGTGACCTCGTGGATAACTTCGCGCGCCACGCCGGTCTCTTCGACGTTCGACCCGTCCTCCTCGACGGGCGCGGGCGGCAGTTCCGTGACCGCCGGCTTGTTCGCGACGATCTCCTTGGCGCGGGCGAGCGCGGCCTCGTAGCGCGCGACGCGCTCCCTGATCATCTCCTCCACGCCCGCCTCGTCAATCACGCCCTCGCGGATCAGCTTCCGCGCGTAGACGGCGCGCACGCCGGGGTGCGCCTTCACGCGCTGGTACATCAAGGGCTGCGTGTAGCTCGGCTCGTCCGACTCGTTGTGGCCTAAGCGCCGGAAGCCCACGATGTCGAGCACCACGTCCTTGTTGAACTCCTGGCGGAAGTCGAGCGCGATTTGCAGCACGCGCCAGGCGGCTTCGGGGTCGTCGCCGTTGACGTGGAAGATGGGGAGTTGCGTCATGCGCGCCACGTCCGTCGAGTAGATGGTCGAGCGCCCCTTCTCGGGCGAGGTCGTGAATCCGATCTGGTTGTTGATGATGATGTGGATGGTTCCGCCCGTGCGGTAGCCGTGCAGCTCCGCGAGGTTCAAGGTCTCCATCACGATGCCCTGCCCCGCGAACGCCGCGTCGCCATGCAACAGCACGGGCAGCGCGCGGTCGAACGACTCCTCGCGCGTCACGTCCATCGCGTCCTGCTTGGCGCGCACCATGCCCTCGACCACCGCGTCAACGAACTCCAGGTGGCTCGGGTTGGGCGAGAGCGTGAGCCTGACTTTCTTTCCGTCGCCGATCTCGCGCTCGCCCGTCGCGCCCTGATGATATTTAACGTCGCCCTCGTCCGCAGGGAAGTTCGGGTGCACGCTCCCCTCGAAGGCCGTGAAAATTCGCTCGCTGAAATTGCCGATGACGTTGGCGAGCACGTTCAAGCGCCCGCGATGCGCCATGCCGAGCGTGATGTCTTCGACGCCGCGCCGCGCCGCGCCTTCGAGCAACTGGTCGAGCACGGGGATGATCGTCTCGCAGCCTTCGAGCGAGAACCGTTTCTGGCCCAGGTACTTCGTGTGCAGGAAGCGCTCGAACTGCTCGGCGGCGACGAGCTTTTCCAGCAGCTTCTTCTTAAGCTCAGGCGCGATTGGCTGAGGGTTGACGAAGTGCACGAGGATTTGCTCGCGCAGCCAGACTTTTTGCTCCTTGCTCTGGATGTGGCGGTACTCTATGCCGACCTTGCCGCAGTAGGCGCGGCGCAGAATGTCGAGGATGTCTCTTAAGCTCGCGCTCTCGCGACCCGCGAGGCCGCCCGTGATGAACTCGCGGTCGAGGTCCCAGATGGTCAGGCCGTAAGTCTCTATGTCCAACTCCGGGTGGTGGTGGAGCGGCATCGCGTGCAAAGGGTCTATGTCGGCGATGAGGTGGCCGCGCACGCGGTAAGCGTTGATGAGTTCGAGCACGCGCGCCTGCTTGATGGTCTGGGCGCGCGTCTGGTCGCCGCCGAGCAAGGCGGGGTTGCGGTCCACGGCCCAGCGCACGGGCGGGTAAGCTATCTCAAGGTCCGCGAAAACGTCGTCATAGAACTTGTGTTCTCCGACGAGCAGCTCGTGCACGCGCGCGAGGAACGCGCCCGACTCCGCGCCCTGTATGATGCGGTGGTCGTAGGTCGAGGAGATGGTCATCGCCTTGCTGATGCCGAGCTGCGAGAGCGCCTCCGGGGTCATCGCCTGAAACTCCGCAGGGTACTCGATTGCGCCCGTCGCGATGATGACGGACTGGCCCGCCATCAATCGCGGCGTCGAGGCGACTGTGCCAATTGTGCCGGGGTTGGTCAAAGAGACGGTCGTGCCCTGGAAGTCAGGGATTTGGAGCTTGCCTTCGCGCGCGCGCTTGACTACGTCGTCGTAGGCCGCGAGGAACTGCGAGAAGGTCATGCGCTCGGCGTTCTTGATGTTCGGCACGAGCAGCGTGCGCGAGCCGTCCTTCTTGGCGAGGTCAACGGCGACGCCGAGGTTGATGCCCTCGCGGCGCAACCGCGACGGCGTGCCCTCTATGACCTCAAAGCCGTCGTTGAGCTGCGGAAAATCTTTGAGCGCGCGGATAATGGCCCAGGCGACAAGGTGCGTGTAAGAGGCTTTCCCGCGCCCGTGCTCCTGCAAGTACTTGTTAATGACGCGGCGATTCTCGTCCAGGACTTTGACGGGGACGCGCCGGTTCGAGGTCGCTGTGGGAACGCCGAGGCTCGTCTCCATGTTCTCGACGATCTTGAGCGCGCCACCGCGAATCGGCGTGGCGTTCGCGGTTGGCGCGGCAGCTTCGGCTGGGGCCGCGCTCGCGGAGGCCGCAGGCCGGGCCGGGGCCGGAGCGGCAGTGGTCGTCGCGGCGGCCGGCGCGCTCGCGGTCGCCGTCGCAGCCCCGCCGCCATCGCCGCTGATAGGCTGTTGTGACGCCGCCGAGTGCCCGTTCTCCTGCGTTTGCGTCGGCGTGACGGCCGTGCCGCCGAGCAGCTCCGTGAAATACGCGCGCCAAGACTCGTCCACGAGCGCGGGGTCGTTGCGGTAACGATTCAACAGGCCCTCGACGTAAGTAGCGTTGGCCCCGAAATTCTCCGCGATGAACCGCGAAAGGTCCGTCTGATTCTGCTGTTCGCTCAAGGTCTCATCACCTCCGGCCGAGGCCGGCGTAACGTAAATTTCGCGCACGGCCTTCAGCACACTTTTTAAGACTGGAAGCGTATAGACTATCACCTTCCGCATTTGATTGCATCCGGCACTGGGCGGAGATTATGCCGTGGCTTAACTCCGTGCGGCGGAAGTGCTATGCTCGCCGCGAAACTGCGTGGCGGAGGAATCATGAGCACGACTGAGCTAAAAGTTGATCTGCCGTCTAACCTATCCGGGGACGAAGCGAAACTTCTCCTCGCCGTCAAGCTCTATGAAGTCGGGAAGGCATCTTTGGGGCAGGCCGCAAAACTGGCGGGGTTGTCCAGGCGAGCCTTCGTCGAGGTGTTAGGACTCTACAAAGTCCCGGTCTTTAATTACTCTCCTGAAGAATTGCGTCAGGAGATGGACGTGTGACAGACACGGCCGTAGTTGACAGCACTTGTCTGATAGGGCTGGAAAGAATCGGCCGGTTAGATATCCTGCCCGCACTTTTTGCCAATGTCGTGGTGCCTCCTGAAGTCGCGCGCGAGTTTGGAACTTCTCTTCCCTGGCTTAAGGTCGAGACGCCTGCAAATAATGCGCTCACGTCCGCTCTTAAAATGATGCTGGACGCCGGCGAGGCCGAGGCAATCGCGCTAGCAAGCGAGCGCGGATACGGAATTGTGTTGGATGACCGGCAAGCACGACGCATAGCCAGAAATCTAGGCGTCACGGTTGTCGGGACAGTAGGAATCATCCTTCGAGCCAAACGCGAAGGAATCATTTCAACTGTCAAGCCCCTCTTAGAGGATTTGGAGCTGAACGGCTTTTATCTCAGCGGTGAGTTGAAAGAAGAAGCGCTGCGACTCGCGAACGAGTAAGTAACTTGCTGCCCTTGCACATCCTCAGCCAGGAGCATTGGCAAAGGAGATGGTATAGATGAAACACAGGTCACTTCTCTCGCGAGTTGCCAGCTCTCTTTTTGCTCTTTTTCTTCTGCTGACCTTTCTGCCCGCAAGTCGGCATGCCTCGGCTGGGTCCGACCCGCGCACGGAGGCGCAGAAGTTCATAGACCAGTACACGGCCGAGTGGCTTCGGTTGCTCTACGCTGACAACCTGGCCTCCTGGAATTCCAACACGAAGATCGTCGAAGGCGACAAGACAAATGCCGAGGCTGAGAACGCGGCGCTCGAAAAGCTGACGGCCTTCACGGGGAGCAAAGAGAACATAGAGCGCGCGACCGCCCTCTTGAAGCAGCAGGACAAGCTCACGCCGCTCCAGGTCAGACAGCTCAAGCACATCCTCTACGAAGCCGCCGAGTACCCCGAGACCGCCAAGAACATGGTCAAGGAGCGCATCGCGGCCGAGACCGCACAGACCGAAAAGCTCTACGGCTTCGACTTCAAGATTGACGGCAAGAGCGTCACGCCCAACCAGATTGACGACATCCTGCGCACCTCCAACGACACGACCGAAAGACGCAAGGCGTGGGAAGCTTCTAAAGAGGTCGGAAAAGTTTTGAAGGACGGGCTTGCTAACTTGCAACGCCTGCGCAACGCGACCGTGAGGCCGCTCGGCTACAGCTCTTTCATCAACTACCAAATCTCCGACTACGGCTTGTCCGGCCCTGAGATGCTTGAGCTGCTCGACAAGTTCAATCGCGAGCTGCGCCCGCTTTACCGCGAGCTGCACACCTGGGCGCGTTATGAGTTGGCGAAGCGGTACAACCAGCCTGTGCCGGACCAGCTCCCGGCCGACTGGCTCCCGAACCGCTGGGCGCAGGACTGGAGTTCGATGGTCCAGGTCGAGGGGATGAACGTTGACGACGCGCTCAAGTCGAAGACGGCTGAGTGGGTCGTCCAGCAGGCCGAACAGTTCTACGTCTCGCTGGGCTTCCCGCCGCTCCCGAAAAGTTTTTACGAGAAGTCTTCGCTCTACCCGCTGCCCGCCGGTGCGCCGTACAAGAAGAACACGCACGCGAGCGCGTGGCACCTGGACCGGCAGATGGACATACGCTCGCTGATGAGCGTCGAGCCGAACGCCGAGTGGTACGAAACGGCGCATCACGAATTGGGCCACATTTACTATTACGTCAGCTACACCAATCCGCGCGTTCCCCCGCTCCTGCGCGAGGGCGCGAACCGCGGCTACCACGAAGCCATCGGCACCTTAATCGGGCTCGCCGCGACACAACGTCCCTTCCTCGAAGGGCGCGGCCTCGCGCCGAAGGGAGGGAAGGTGGACGAGACGCAGGCGCTTCTCAGGGAGGCGCTCAATTATGTCGCTTACATGCCGTTCGCCACGGGCACGATGACGCGCTTCGAGTACGACCTTTACGAGAACAATCTGCCGAAGGACCAATACAACAAGCGCTGGTGGGAATTGGCCCTGAAGTATCAGGGCGTCATCCCGCCTGGAGAGCGCGGCGAAGAGTATTGCGATGCCTGCACGAAGACGCACATCAACGACGACGCGGCGCAGTATTATGACTACGCCATCGCCAACGTCATCCTGTTTCAACTGCACGACCACATCGCGCGCAAAATCCTGAAGCAGGACCCGCACGCGACCAACTATTACGGCAGCCGCGCGGTCGGCGACTTCCTCCGTAAGATCATGTCGCCGGGCAGCTCGCGCGACTGGCGCGCGGTCCTCAAGGAAACGACCGGCGAAGACCTGAGCGCGAAGGCCATGCTCAGGTACTTCGAGCCGCTGATGAATTATTTGAAGAAGGTCAACGCGGGCCGGAAGTACACGCTGCCGGAGATTTGATGCGACTATGAAACCGAAATCCTGTGTGCCAGATTCCGAACGGACCTCGCGCCGTCGGTTCGCCAAGTCAGTCGCCGCGACGCTCGTCGCCGCACCGCTCGCGGCCCGTTCGGCCGGAGCGCAGACGCCCGCGAAGCCCAAAGAGCCCACGGCCCCGCAGGAGCATTCGCCAATCGCGGAAGCCTATCTTTCGGTGGCGCGCGCACGCTTCGGCGACAACCTCTCGCCCGAACAGCTTGAACAGATCAAGAAAGATTTGAACAGCTACATCGGCACGTCCGACCGCCTGCGCGCAGTCAAACTGAAGAACGGCGACGAGCCCGACTTTGTCTTCAGCCCGGATGGTCAACAGTAAATGGTCAATGGTGAATAGAGACCGCTTTCCTCCATTCACTATTGACCGTTTACTATTGACCAGCTTTTGAATCATGCTTCCTGACGACGTTCTCTTCTCCTCCATCACGGAACTCGCGCCGCTCATACGCGCGCGACGCGTCTCGCCCGTCGAGCTGACGGAAAGTTATCTAGCGCGTCTTGAGACGGTGGGCCGCAGGCTCGGCGCGGTGGCGAGTCTGATGCGGGAGTCCGCGCTTAAGGAGGCGCGCGCGGCCGAGCGAGAGATTCGGCAGGGGCGTTATCGTGGCCCGCTGCACGGCGTTCCCTACGGCGCGAAGGACTTGCTCGCGACGCGCGACGCGAAGACGACGTGGGGCGCGACGCCGTACAAGGACCAGCAGTTCGACGAGGACGCGACCGTCGTCAAGAAGCTGCGCGAGGCCGGGGCGATTCTCGTCGCTAAGCTGGCGATGATAGAGCTGGCGGGCGGGATGGGTTACAACGAAGCGCACGCGTCGTGGACGGGCGCGTGCAAGGCGCCCTGGAACGAGAGCTACTGGAGCGGCGGCTCTTCTTCTGGCCCAGGCGCGGCTGTGGCGGCGGGCGCGGTCGCGTTTGCCATCGGCTCGGAGACTTCCGGCTCGATCATCACCCCGTCAGCCTTCTGCGGCGTCTCTGGCTTGCGCCCGACTTACGGCGCGGTCTCGCGCCACGGAGCGATGGCGCTCAGTTGGACGCTCGACAAGCTTGGTCCAATGTGCCGCACGGCCGCCGACTGCCGTCTAGTGTACGCGGCCATCGCGGGCCACGACCCGCTCGACCCGACTTCGAGAGACTTTGAAGGCGTGGCGTCGCCGCCCGTGGTCGGTAAAGGCAATGGCCGACGGCGCGGGATGTGGGTTTGGCCGCACGGCGGCAATGCCCAGCCGCTCCTGGGCAAAAATGGGCCATTCGGCGGACAGGTTGAACTTTCCGGCAAGCCGCGCATAGCGGTGATGAAAGATTCTTACGAGAAGGCGCAAGCGCCGGTGAGAGAGAACTTCCTGCGCTCGCTCGACGTGCTGAGAAAGTTCGCGGTCGTCGAGATGGACGTGAAGCTGCCGGACTTCCCTTACGGCCCGGCCGTCGGGACGATTGTGGACGCGGAGGGCGCGAGCGCGTTTCGCGACCTGATAGAGTCCGGGCGCGTGGCGGAGCTGGCGTCGCCGGCGGGACGCGCGGGCGGCTACTCCGCGTCGCTCGTGACGGCCGTGGATTACCTGCACGCGATGCGCCTGCGCGCGCCGATGCGCCGCGCGTGGGATGAGATGTTCATCAAACACGGCGTGCTCGTCGCGCCGTCGCGCGCCACAGTCGCCTATCCGCTCGACAAGACATTTGATAAAGCTTACCCGGACGTTTCTACGTCGTCGCCCATCGCCGCGAGCAATCTGGTCGGCGTCCCGGCCGTCTCCGTCCCCAACGGCTTCGGCCCGGAAAACCTCCCGACAGGGATTCAATTCGTCGGCCCCGCCTGGAGCGAAAACGCCTTGATTGACCTCGCGGTCAAATACCAGCAAGCCACCGACTGGCACAAACGCTGGCCCAATCTCTAAAGAGATAATCCAACTAAAGACGCGAAGAATTGAAAGGCTCCACCTGCCGGATTTTTCTTGCGGCGGCGCTCGGCCTTCACGGCTTCCTCACACGATTTTTCATACATCATCTTCTGGCACTGGCTTTGCTCCAGGGCATATGGGCCAAAAAGATTTCGCCGGCCGGCCCGCATAAAATTCTTGAGGAGAGATGATGATTAAAAAGGCACTGACATTCGTTCTTATTCTGCTCACGGCTTCCACGCCCGCGCTGGCCCAATCCGCCTCCGGTTCGTGGGACGCCGTGAAGGGCGTTTACACGGACACGAAGCTGGAAGTGAGACTGACGGACGGGGAGACGCTGAAAGGAAAGATGCTCGACGCGAACGACGCCACGCTCGCGCTCTTACAGGACGGCAAAAGAGTCGAAGTCCCGCGCGACCGCGTCCTGCGGGTTTACGCCGAGGGCAAGCGCTCGGTTAAAAGAACGACGCTCATCGGCGCGGCCATTGGCGGGGGCGGCGGCCTCGGGCTAGGACTCGCAGCCTTCAGCCAAGGCGACATGACGAGGTCCGTAATCTCTGGGCCCGCCATCGTCGGGGCCGGAATCGGCGCGGGCATCGGCGCGCTCCTCGGCATGCGCCGCAGCAAGTCCATACTGATTTACGAAAAATAGGTCCAACGTCTAAAGAGTAGTCCAAAGTCCAAGGTCCAAAGTCTAAAACAAAACGCTTCCTGACTTTGGACCTTGGACTTTGGACTTTGGACTAGCTTTTACCGCGCAGCGGGTTGCGGAAGGAGAGGGTGAGTTCGACGGGGACGACGCGCTTGAACTTGAAGAGGAATTTTTTGAAGCGGCCGAAGACGTAGACGCGGCCCGTGACGGGCCAGATGTCCTGCGGCTTGCGCCACTCGTCGAGCGCGCCGAAGAGCACCCGCGGCGTGCTGATGTGTAGTGTGACCGGATGCGGGAGCGTCATGGGACGGTCGTTCGGCAGCTCGAACGAATGTTGGTATTCGTTGACGGTGACGGGCGTGCCGTTGACCGTCATGTCCTCGAAAGTCAGGAAGTCAACGCGGCCGCCCTGCTTGACCGCCGCTACCGTGATGGGCACTTCGAGGTGTATGCCGAGCGGCGTGATGCTCGTCACCTTCGGCTCGCCGAGCTTGATGAGCGCGTCCTGCCCTTCGTCCGCGCCTAAGCGGTCCTCCTCTTTCGCGCTTTGCCGCTTGAGTTCGACCTCGGCCCGCTCGACCTTGTAGCCGCGAATCTCTTTCGGGTAAGTGCGCGCGTGAGACGAGCTGGCCGCCGGCTGCTGTGCCAATGCCAGCGAAGAGAGAACGAGCGCGGCGCACACGGCGAGCGCGCCCGCCCGCCGGCTGCTCCCGTTCTTCCTCATCCTGCTTCCAAACATTAGTTGCTTATCCCCTCAAGACCCGTGGATTGACGGCGCACTCCGATTAGTTTGCCTTACGTCGCGAGGAGGCGCGGCAGGTCAAGCACGAGGGCGACCGTGCCGTCGGGCAACTCGGTCGCACCGCTGATGCCGCGCCAGCGCGCCGCGTGTCGGCCCAGGCCGCGCACCAGCGCTTCGGTACGCTCGCCGAAAGCGTCAACGGCCAGCGCCGCTGGCTTCGCGTCCAGCTCCCATCCAGCGCCTCCCGCACGCGTGATGATGACGGCCAGGCTCTCGCCGTTGATCTCTTCGCGCGGGGGCTGCGCGAGCAGTTGGCGCGCGCGCAGGAGCGGGACCATCGTGCCGCGCCAGTGCAGCCATTCGCCGCCGCCGCTGCGGCTAATGTCGCCCGTCATGACGAAGCCCGTCTCGCTGATGTGCCGCTCGTCAACGCAGTAGCGCTGGCCCGCCGAGGTGACGACGAGCGCGGGCGTGAGCGCGAGTGTCGTCGGCAGGCTCATCACGAAAGTCATGCCCGCGCCGTCTTCACTCGCGACGCGCAGCCCGCCGCCGACCAATTCTATCGCGCGCTCGACCACGTCGAGGCCGACGCCGCGCCCCGACACGCTCGACACGGACGAGGCGGTCGAAAACCCCGGCCTGAAGATAAGACGCACGGCTTGCTCTTTTGTTAGCATGGTGCCCGGCTCGATGATGCCGCGCTCGGCGGCCGCGCGCGTCACGCGCAGGGGGTCGAGCCCGCGCCCGTCGTCGGAGACCTTCAGGACGACGCGGCTGCCCTCGGCCGTCGCCTCCAATCGGACAACAGCGCGCTCACTTTTGCCGGCGGCGCGGCGCTCGGCCGGAGTCTCGACGCCGTGAGCCACTGCGTTGCGCAGGATGTGCAGGAGCGGATCGGCCATCGCGTCGGCGAGCGACTTGTCGAGCCGCACGTCGCCGCCGTGGATCTCGAAGTTAATCTGCTTGCCCATCAGGCGGGCCGCGATGCGCCCGGCACGCGCCGCACGCTCCAACATCTGCGCCACGGGGACCATCCGCAGTCCGATCAACTTCTCTTCCAACTCGACCAGGCGGCCGCGCACTTCCCCGACGCGCTCGGCCAGTTGCGCGCGGCCCGGCTCCTGCTGGCCCAGCGCGCCGGCCAGCCCGAGCACGCCGGTCGTGCGCACCAGGACTTCGTGCGCCGCCGAGATGACCTCGTCCAACTCGCTCAGTTCCACGCGCACGCGCGTCGAGAACGGCGCGGCCGCCTTCGCGGGTCTCTCCTCGGCGTCCACTGCTTCGCCTTCCGCGCGCGCGCGGTCGTCGTCGTCCGCCTTCGGCGTGACGAGTTCCGTAATCGAGACCTGGCCGAAGGCGCTCATGCGCGAGGCCAACTCCTGGCGGCCGGCGTGTGCGGCGTAGATGATGCGGAAGCTGATCTGGTCCGGCGAAGTGCCTTCGAGGCCGGGCAAAGTGGAGATGATCTCGCCGTCCTCGGCCAGCGCGTCGCTCAGGTTGCGGAAGCGCTCGTCGAAAGTCGCCAGCTCGAATTGGACCGTGACGGCGAAGGCGCGCGCGCCCTCCTCGATTGACTCTTGCAGGCGGTGGGCCTCGTGCTCGTTGAGCGAGCGCGCGACATCTTCGGGCAGGGCGGCCAGCGCCAGCCGCACGGCGGGCCGACGGCGGTCGCCTTCCTCAGTCTTCGCCAGCGAGCGCAGCCGCTCGACGAGCGTTTGGTCCAGCGCCTCGGCCTCGCCGCGCGCGGCCCGCTCCAGGCATTGCGAGAGCGCGGTGGCCGCGTCGTCGAGAGCGTCCATGACGGCATCGTCCACTGGCACGCGGCCCAAACGCACGCCGTCGAGCAGAGACTCGAACTCGTGCGCGATTCTCGTCATGGAGTTTAGTTCGACGGTGGCGGAGGAGCCCTTGATGGTGTGGACGTGGCGGAAGATGCGGCCGACCAGCTCACGGCGCGCGCGGCCCTCCGAGAGGCGCACCCGCAGCGCCTGAAGGTCGCCGAACAGGACTTCGAGCAAATCCTCTGTCTCGGCCAGAAATTCGCTCAGAATCTGATCGCTCATGACAAAGGGATGAGGGATGAGGGATGAGGGATGAAATGGTTTGAGTGAACCGCCCGACGAATCATTGACTCAACGGCTGTTCATTCATCCCTCATCCCTCATCCCTTGTTCCTCGGCGTCCTCGGTCGTGGTGTGTTCCTGTGGGTGTTGCTCGTCTAGGTCGCGCTTGATGGCGTCGAGGATGCCGTTGATGAACTGCGTCGCCTCGTAGGTCGAGAAGCGGCGAGCGATTTCGAGCGCCTCGTTGATGGCGACCGTGCGCGGCGTCGGTTCAAACAGGAACTCGTAGACGGCGAGGCGCAGGATGTTGCGGTCCACGACCGCCATCCGCGAGATGCGCCAGTGTTCGGCGCGCGAACGGATGCGCTCGTCCAGCTCCTGAAGACGCGCGAGCGTGCCCGTCACCAGCCGCGTCGCGAACTCGCGCGCCGGCGGCTCCACGTCCGCGTCGCCCAGCTCGGCCCAGTAGGTGCGCACCAACTCGTCGGCCCGCGTCTCGGAAACATCTGCCGCAAAGAGCATTTGCAAGGCGCATTCACGCGCCTTACGCCTTGAACCCATAAATACCGTGATAAGTGATAAGTGATAAGTGATAAGTGATAAGTAAAAACCTCTTTCTTTTACTTATCACTCATCACTTATCACTTATCACCGATTTATAAAGATTGACCAACTCGACGGCCGACATGGCGGCCTCGAACCCCTTGTTGCCTGCTTTCACGCCCGCGCGGTCGATGGCCTGCTCCAGCGTGTCGGCCGTCACTATGCCGTAAACTACTGGGATGTTCGTCTCCATCGCCGCCTGCGCGATGCCCTTCGTCACCTCCGAGGCGATGTACTCGAAGTGCGGCGTCTGCCCGCGGATGACCGTGCCGACGCAGATGACGGCGTCCCACTTGCCGGAAGCGGCCAGCCGCCGCGCCAGGAGCGGAATCTCGAACGAGCCTGGGACGCGGAACAGTTCCACGCCACCCTCGTCCGCGCCGAGGCGTTCAAGCGCGTCGAAAGCGCCCTCGACCAGCCGCGAGGTCAGGAAATCATTCCAGCGGCTGGCGACGACGGCGAAGCGAAAGCCCTCGGCGTTGAGTCGTCCCTGATGAGTCTTCGGCTGCAAGAGTGGTTTCGCGCTACGGCGCTCCAGTCGAAATAAGGATGAAAGCACTGGCAGTATAAAGAACGCGCTGAGGAGTGACAAGTGAAGCGCGACGAGGCGCGCTCAAATTGATTTTCAAGACGACGTGCTCCTTCAATTTTTCGGGCGGAGCCAACCGGCCCTGCTCGTCAATCGCGCCCCACTGGCTGTTCGCGACCAGGTAGAACGTGTTCCCGACCAGCACGCCGAGCGTTGGCTCGTCGAACACGGGGTTGTTCGCCTCGACGGTCTCAAGGCGCTCGATTCTGCTCAAGTCCCTGTCGGGGAAGAGGCGGACGAGCCGCGCCGGGTTGACCCCGTTCTGCACGCCGAGCAGACTGCCTTTGTGCCAGTAAAGTCCGTCAATGCCGAGCAGCGTAACGTCCGCCGCAGGCGCGAGGTTCGTGACCTTCTTCGTCCGTAGGTCCACGACGAAAATTCCCTTCGAGTAATCGGCGACGAAGAGTCTCTTTTCGTCCGGCGTGAAGGCCAGACCCTGCGGGCTGGTGAAGGGCTCGCCCTCCAAAAGTGACACAATCTCATCTCCGCCGCGCGGGACGACGTAAATGGCCGGCGTGACGCTGTCGGTCGCGAACACGTCGCCGCGCGAGTTGATAGTCAGGTCGCCGAGCAGGTGCGGCTTGGGCTTATTGGGCAGGAGATATTTCTTGAGCAGGCGGCCGGTGCGCAGGTCGAACTTGAAAAGGCCGGAAGCGCCGTTCTCCGCTTCCTGATAATTCGACATCTGCCTGTGGGCGGCGGTCGTCACCCAGAGCAGACGGCGCGTGGCGTCAACCCTGATCCCGAGCACGCTCCACAGGCCGTCGCGCTCCCCGGCGAAATCTCTGGCTTCGCCGTCTGGACCAACGCTGACTATTTTCCGCTGATAGACGCTGCTCAGGTAGAACGTCCTCGTAGCGGCGTCGTAAGCGATGCCTTCCGGAATGAACCCCTTCTCGCGCAGGATGAAGGCCGGCGTGCCGCTTCCGACGCGAGCCTTGTTGCGCTCGATTCTTTTCAAGACCGTCTTGAACTCCGCCGAATTCTTTATCGCGGCGAAGTCGTCCGCCGTCTCCGCAGGGAAGACCAGCCCCATGTCCGCCAGGCGCGCGAGCCACTTTAACGCTTCAGTCGCCTGATTGTTCAGCGAGTAGGCCGCAGCCAGATTGAGCATCAACCGCGGGTGGTTGGGCCTGAGCGCGGCCGCCGCCTTCATGTTCTCCAGGAAAGACGCGTAATCTTTTTTCTGATAAGCCTGCCTGGCCTGCGCCTCGTAATACCTGCCGTCCTTCGGTTGATTTTCCTGGGCCAGAATGATGGTCAGGCAAAGACAAAGGAGGACGGCCGCCACCGCCACACGCCGGCCGAAGAAATGATAGAAGCGCGCACGTTGATGCATCGAAGCTCCCCAGATGAGTGGAATCGTATCGTCGAATACTTTAGGTGAAACGTCCGGCGGGTGTGGAATTGTTCCTTTCCAGCACATTGGGATCCTAAGCTTAGAATTCCACGTGGACAAGTTGTCGCG
>JADMIO011418033.1_pt1 | contig 19923 bp, 19 predicted proteins | sample 8958161 | NCBI WGS metagenome assembly JADMIO01 (sample SAMN16585339, study PRJNA669376) | soil metagenome | isolation source: Crop rotation soil | place: USA: Cullars Rotation, Alabama | collected 2011
GCCGCGACTTCAAGTCACGTGAATTCCAAGCTTCGGATCCCACTGTGCTGGAAAGGTCGATGTAGCGGGTGTCCCGCTCGTACGACGGTTCGACGTAGCCCTTGGCCGTGGTGGTCGCCATGGCCATGAACCTAACCGGACCGTGCCCCGACCGCAGCGCAGGCACCTCAGCGGGGCATGGCCCCCAGCCGCGCGAGCAGCAGCGCCTCGGCGACGCAGACCTTCTCGAACTCCCCGAGGTGCAGCGACTCGTTGGCGCCGTGGGCCCGAGTGTCCGGGTCCTCCACGCCGGTGACGAGGATCGCCGCCTCGGGGAACTTCTCGGCGAAGGCCGCGACGAACGGGATCGAGCCGCCCACACCGATGTCGACGGGCTCGACGCCCCACGCGTCGCTGAACGCCGCCCGCGCCTGGTCGTAGACCGGGCCGTCGGCGTCCGCCGCGAAGCCGGACCCCTGGTCGTCGAGGTGCACCTCGACCTTGGCGCCCCACGGGATGTTGGCCTCGACGTGCCGTTGCACGGCCGCGTAGGCGTCGAGCGGGTTCTCGTCCGGGGCCAGGCGGATCGACACCTTCGCGCTGGCCGTGGGGACCAGGGTGTTGGAGGAGCGCGCGACCGAGGGGGCGTCGATGCCGATGACGGTGGCGGTGGGCTTGGCCCAGATGCGGTCCAGCAGCGAGCCGGTGCCGATGACCTCGACCCCGTCGAGCAGGCCCGACTCCTCGCGCAGGCGTGCCTCGTCGAAGTCGAGCTGGCTCGCGGTACCGGAGCGCAGGCCTGCGATCGCGACGTCGCCGGCGTCGTCGTGCAGCGTGGCGAGGAGGCGCACGAGCGCGGTGATCGCGTCGGGGACCGCGCCGCCGAACATGCCCGAGTGGACGCCGTGGTCGAGGGTCGTGACGGTGACGACGACGCGGATCAGGCCGCGCAGGGTCGTCGTGAGGGCAGGCTCGCCGAGCGCCCAGTTGGTCGAGTCCGCCAGCACGATGGCGTCGGCCCGCAGCTTGTCGCCGTGGCGCTCGAGGATGGTCGGCAGGGAGTCGGAGCCGATCTCCTCCTCGCCCTCGACGAACACCGTGACACCCACGGGCAGCGCGCCGCGGTGGGCGCGCAGGGCCGCGAGGTGCGCCATGATCCCGGCCTTGTCGTCGGCGGCGCCGCGACCGTAGAGCCGCCCGTCGCGCTCGGTCGGCTCGAAGGGTGCGCTGTCCCAGTCCTTGTCGTCACCGGGCGGCTGCACGTCGTGGTGGGCGTAGAGCATCACGGTCGGGGCGCCCTCGGGCCCGTCGACGTGGGCGATGACGGCCGGGCGGCCGCCCTCCCGGACGATCTCGACCTCGAGGCCCTCGGCGCGCAGCAGATCGGCCGTCGCCTCGGCGCTGGCCTCCACGTGGGCCTGGTCGAAGGCGTCGAGGCTGACGCTCGGGATCCGGGTGAGCGCCTCGAGGTCGGCGCGCAGACCGGGCATGAGGTCGGCCACCGTGGCCTTGAGGGAGGAAAACTGGTCGGTGCTGAGAACGTCGTCGGTCACGGCGGGGAGCCTAACGGGTGGCCGGTGCACGGCGCCGTGGGGCGGGACGGGTCCGGGCGCGGGGTCCGTCCACCCCCTCCCCACCCTGCGCGCCGGACGATTCAGGGGAAGGTTCCACCGCGGCATACAGTGGGTGCGTGTTCGGACGCCAGAAGACCCTCAACGAGCAGCAGACCTCCACGCTCGACCGCGCCCCCCGTGAGGGCGCCAAGAACCGGCCCACGCCCAAGCGGCGGGAGCAGGAGGCGGCCCGCAGGCGTCCCCTCGTCGTCGCCGACCGCAAGCAGGCCAAGGACCTCGACCGCACCAAGCGCCGCGAGGCCGCCCTGTTGCAGCGGCAAGCGATGGCGACCGGCGACGAGGCCCACCTGCCCGCTCGCGACAAGGGCCCGGTGCGCCGCTACATCCGGGACTACGTCGACGCGCGCCGCAACCTCGGCGAGGTCATGCTGCCCGTGATGATCGTGGTGCTGGCGCTGTCGTTCCTCAAGATGCCGTGGGTCTTCGCGGTCGTCTCCATCGGCGTCTACGGGCTGCTGTTCGCGGCCGCGATCGACGCCTGGGTGATGTGGCGCGGTCTCAAGAAGCGCCTGGTCGCCAAGTTCGGCGCCGACAAGGTGGGCCGAGGCCTGGCCATGTACGCCGTGATGCGCGGCTTCCAGATCCGCCGCTCGCGCATGCCCCGGGCGCTGGTCAAGCGCGGGGACTTCCCGGCCTGACCGCCGGCGTCCCCCTGCGCACCCGGAGGCCCGTCGTGCCCGGCGACCGACTACTCGGCTGCGCGCAGGCTCATCGGCCCGTAGACGACCGCACCCTCGTGGTGCAGGACGACGGCGTCGACCCCGGCCTCGCCGAGCTCGTGCCAGGTCTCCCCGAACCAGTTCTCGGCGTCGGACTGCGACGGGAACGCCGTGGTCACCAGCTGCTCCCCCGACATCTCCTGCCCCTCGGCGTCGAGATAGGTCCACGTCCACGCATCGCTCATGGCGCCACTGTAGGCGGCAGCGGTGTCGCCCGCCGGGTCGGACAGGACGGTGCCCGGTCGTGATCGTCCTCGACCACCTGTGTGTGGGGTACGGCGCGCAGCCGGCCCTGCGGGACGTCACCGTCGAGGTGCCCGAGGGTGAGCTCGTGCTCGTCGTCGGGCCGACGGGGTCGGGCAAGACGTCGCTGCTGCGCTGCCTCGGCGACGGCGACCATGCCCGCAGGGCGGTGACCTCCGGCAGCCTGCTCGTCGACGGCACCGACCCCCGCGACCTCGAGGCCTCGGCCCTCGCGGCGCGGGTGGGGTGGGTGCGCCAGGACCCCGCCTCGGGGTTCGGGGCGCGGTCGGTGGAGGCTGAGGTCGCCAGGCACGTCCGGGCCGCGGCCCACGACGTCCACGGCGGGCAGCGCATCGTCGAGGAGACCCTCGACCTGCTGGCGCTGACACCTCTGCGGGACCGGCCCCTCGACCACCTCTCCGGCGGGGAGCAGCAGCGGGTCGCTGTCGCCGCGGCCCTCGTGGCCGGTCCCCGGGTCCTGGTGCTCGACGAGCCGACCTCGGCCCTCGACCCGGTCGCCGCCGAGGACGTGCTGGCCGCCCTGCACCGCCTGGTGCACGACGTCGGGGTCACCGTGCTGCTCTCCGAGCACCGCCTCGAGCGCGTCGTCCACCACGCCGACGCCGTCCTGCTGGTCGGGGCCGGTGGCACGAGTGGGCTGCTCGACCCGGCGCAGGCGATGGCCCTCTCGACGATCCACCCGCCGGTCGTGTCTCTCGGTCGGGCCCTGGGCTGGACGCCGCTGCCCCTGTCGGTCCGCGACGCCCGCAGGGCGGCCCGCGACGTGCGGGCCGACCTCGAACCGTCGGTCGCCTCGCGCGGGATCGGTGCCGCGGAGGGGGACGACCTCGTGGGGCAGGCACGGCCGGTGCTGACCGCGACCGGTCTCGGGGTCGTCCGCGACGGCGCCGTCGCGCTGCGCGGGGTCGACCTGTCGGTGTCCCTCGGCGAGGTCGTGGCCCTGATGGGCCGCAACGGCGCAGGCAAGTCGACCCTTCTCCACATTTTGGAGGGCGGAGCCTCCCCGACCACGGGACGGGTGCGCACCGATGCCTCGGTCGCGCTGTCGCCACAGGACCCGGGCTCGGTCCTGCGCCAAGGGACCGCGGCCGGCTCTGACTCCGACCTGTCGGTCGCCGACGTCCTCGACAAGGTCGACGAGGAGCACATGCTCGCGCCGGGCCGCACGGCTGAGGTGCTCCGCGAGCTCGCGCCCGACGTGGAGACGGGGCAACGGCCCGACCGGCTCTCCCAGGGCCAGCAGATGTGCGTGGTCCTGGCGACCGTCCTCGCCCGCCCGGCCGAGGTGGTGCTGCTCGACGAGCCCACGCGCGGCCTGGACTACGGCGCCAAGGCGCGGCTCGCTGCGGTCGTGCGCCGGGTCGTCGCGTCCGGCGCCGCCGTGGTGCTCGCGACCCACGACGTCGAGCTCGCAGCCGAGCTGTCGACGCGGGTGGTCGTGCTGGCCGAGGGCGAGGTGGTGGCCGACGGACCGAGCCATACGGTCCTGCTCGACTCCCCCGCCTTCGCCCCCCAGGTTGCCAAGGTCGTGCGTCCCCTGCCGTTCCTCACGGTGGACGCGCTGGTCTCGGCCCTGGCGGCGCACCGCACCGCCTAGGAGACCGCCGGCGGTCCCGACTCGATGCGGCGGCGGACCTCGGCCAGGCCGTCCGGGCCGGGTGGGACACTCCACCAGCTCTCCACCCACCAGGTGGCCCCGGCACCCTCCCAGTCCGCGGGCGTCCCTTCGAGCTGCACGAACTCCCCCGAGCTGTCGGCCTCGACCACGACGTCGTAGCCGTCCCACGGCAGGCCCGCGTCCTCGCGCAGCTCCCGGACGGCCTGCACGACCTGGCCGTAGGTCTCGAGGTCGACGGCCGCCCCGGGCTCCAGCGGCTCGTCACCGACCACCGACACGAGCAGGCCGTCCCAACGGGCAGCCCGCTCCAGCGACGGCTGCCGCGTCCGTCCACGACGGAAGGCACCCACCAGCCAGATCGGCGGGTGCGGGTGCTGCGCCGGTGGTGGAGGGCCGGGAGGACCACCCGGTCCGGTGGGACCCACGGGGAAGTGCCGCCCGTCGAAGGTGAACTCCTCGTCGGCGAGCAGGCCGCTCACCACCGCCAGCCCCTCGTCGAGCTTCTCCGCCCGCACCCTTCGACCCTCGTCGGCCTCGAACCGCGTCCAGCCCGGGTGCAGCGCACCGAGACCGGCGCACATGACCACGCGCCCACCGCTGAGGCGGTCGACCGTGCTCATCATCGAAGCGAGGTCCCACGGGCGGTGGCGGGACACCGGGGTGAGGAGGGTGCCGAGCCGGATGCGCGACGTGGTCATCGCGGCCGCGCCCAGCGTCACCCACGCGTGCTCGCCGTACAGCGACTCCCAGGTGAAGACACCGTCCCAGCCGTGGTGCTCGCCCAGCGCCGCCAGCTCGGCGAACTCGCGGGCGTCGGCGAAGGGGACGACGAAACCGAACCTCATCCACCCGACCGTAGCGAGCGCCCCCGACAGCGCCCACTGACAGCCCGTGACGACCTACGCGCCCGTGACGACCTCCACCCGGGGCTCGAGCACCACATCGGTGATCAGCGAGCTCGCGACGTAGCACTCCTCGTGGGCGTCGTGCAGGAGTCGCACCACGACCTCCGTCCCGACGTCACCGCGCACCGTCACCACGGGGCGCAGCACGATCCGCGTCAGCCGCAGCGGCACGGAGTCGGGCGGCATCTCGCCGGTCGCGTCGTCGGCGTAGCCGACCACGTCGACGCCGGCCCGGGCCGCCACCGCGAGGAAGGACAGGAGCTGGCAGGAGGACGCCGCGAGGACGAGCAGCTGCTCGGGGTTGGGCAGGTCCGCGTCGCCCCGGAACTGAGGGTCCGCGGAGAGGTCGAACCCCTCGACCGCCGGGGGCACGTACGCAGAGTGCGCGCGCGGGTAGGCGCGGTACCCGGCACCGGTCGAACCCTCCCAGTGCACCTGCGCGCGGTACGTGTGCGACGCCACACCGCTGCCCTCGCTCAGGACTCGCGCACGTCGACCGTGACGAAGGGAGGCTTCACGACGGTCGCGGTGACCTCGCGCCCGCGCACGTCGATGACGACCTCGTCACCCTCGGCGACCGACGGGGAGAGCAGGGCGAGCGCGATGCCGTTGCGCAGGGTGGGGCTGAACGTCCCGGACGTCACCTCGCCCACGACCTCGCCGCCGACCTTGACCTCGCAGTGGGCGCGCGGGATGCCGCGGCCGGTGGCCAGCAGGCCCCAGGCCACGCGGGCAGGCCCGGCGGCCTTCTCGGCGACGAGCGCGTCCTTGCCCCAGAAGGTGTCCTTCTTCCAGCCGACGGCCCAGCCGACCCGGGCCTGCACCGGGCTGATCGAGCGGGACAGCTCGTTGCCGTGCAGGGCGTACCCCATCTCGGTGCGCAGGGTGTCGCGGGCGCCGAGGCCGCAGGGCAGCCCCTCGTACGGCGCGGCCGCCTCGACCAGCGCGTCCCAGAGCTCACCAGCGACGTCCCAGGCCGGCACCAGCTCGTAGCCGCGCTCACCGGTGTACCCGGTACGGCACACGATCACCGGCAGGCCGTTCCAGTCGGTCTCGACGAACGACATGTACTCGTGGCCCGAGGGCAGGCCGAGCGCGTCGAGCACCTCGTCGGACTTCGTGCCCTGGACGGCGATGACTCCGTACGACTCGTGCAGGTCCTCGACCACGATCCCCTCGGGCGCCGCGGCGGCGAGGAGGCGCACGACCTCGGCGGTGTTGGCGGCGTTGGGGATGAGGAACACGTCGTCGTCGCTGCGCAGGTAGGCGATGAGGTCGTCGACGACGCCGCCGTCCTCGTCGCAGCACAGGGTGTACTGCGCCTTCCCCTCGTGGATCCGCCCGAGGTCGTTCGCGAGGCAGGAGTTGACGAAGTCGCGGGCCCCCGGACCGGACACGCGCGCCTTGCCCAGGTGCGACACGTCGAACAGGCCGACGGAGGTGCGCACTGCCGTGTGCTCACGGACGACGCCGCCGCCCGGGTACTCGATCGGCATCTCCCAGCCGCCGAAGTCCGCCATCTTGGCCCCGAGGGCCACGTGCCGGTCGTGCAGGGGCGAGGTCTTCAGGGCTGCGTCGCTCATGGGCCGAACGCTACCGCCCCGCAGGCGGTGGTCCGACGGCACAGATATCCTGCGCGCAGCAGGGACCACCACACACACCTCGAAGGATGCGAACGTGACCACCGTCAGCGTTTCCGACCGCGCCGCCCACGACCTCAAGGCCGACGCCCTCGTGCTCGGCACAGTCGCGGGCGAGCGCGCCACCCTCGCCGCAGGGCACGACCTGCCCCGCGACGCCGAGAGCCACCTCGCGGCCCAGCTCGCCGCCCTGCACGCCTCGGGGAAGGCGGAGGAGGTCCTCACGGTCGCTGCCGTCCCGGGCGTCGCAGCCTCCCGTGTCGTCCTCACCGGCCTGGGGGCGGCCGTCGACGGCGCCGCGTTCGACGCCGAGGTGCTGCGCCGCGCGGCCGGTGCTGCCGTGCGCTCGCTCAAGAACGCTGCCAAGGTCGTCGTGGCGCTCCCCGCCGAGGGTGCGGCCGGCGTGGCCGCCGTCGCGGAGGGCGCAGCCCTCGGGGCCTACCGCTACGCCGGGGTGCGCGGCCCCGCGAAGGGCGCGAAGGGTTCCAAGGCCGACAAGGCCGCCGACAGCGGCGTCAGCGCGGTCACCGTCGTCACCGGCGCGGCCAAGGACAAGGCGGTCAAGGCCGCCGCGACGCGGGCCGCCGTGCTCGCCGACGCGAAGGCCTACGCGCGCGACCTCGTCAACACCCCGCCCAACCTGCTGTTCCCCCAGTCGTTCGCCGACTCCGTGAAGGAGCGCGGCAGCGCCGGCAAGGCCAAGGTCACCGTCAAGGTGCTCGACGAGAAGGCGCTCGAGAAGGGCGGCTTCGGCGGCATCGTCGGCGTCGGGCAGGGGTCGGTCCGCCCGCCGCGCATCGTCACCCTCACCTGGGCCCCGGCGAAGGCCAAGCACTCGGTGGCCCTGGTGGGCAAGGGCATCACCTTCGACTCCGGTGGCCTCTGCATCAAGCCCCCGGCCTCGATGCTCAGCATGAAGTCCGACATGGCGGGCGCAGCGGCAGTGGCTGCCACCGTGTTCGCCGCCGCCGAGCTGGGGCTGCCCGTCGCCGTCACCGGCTACCTCTGCCTCGCGGAGAACATGCCGAGCGGCTCGGCCCAGCGCCCCGGCGACGTGGTGACGATGCGCAACGGCACGACCGTCGAGGTCATCGACACCGACGCCGAGGGACGCATGGTCCTCGGTGACGGCATCTGCCTCGCCGGTGAGTCGACCCCTGACGCCATCGTCGACATCGCGACGCTGACCGGCGCGCAGATGGTCGCGCTCGGCGCCCGGGTCGCCGGCATCATGGCCAACGACGACGCCTTCCGCGACCGCGTCCGCGCGGCGGCCGACACCGCGGGCGAGGCAGCGTGGCCGATGCCGCTGCCCGAGGACCTGCGCCCGCAGCTCGAGTCGGCCGTGGCCGACCTCTCCCACAAGGGCGAGCGCTGGGGTGGGATGCTGACGGCCGGTCTGTTCCTCGGCGAGTTCGTCACCGAGGGCACCCCGTGGGCGCACGTCGACATCGCCGGCCCGTCGTTCAACGAGGGCTCGCCGTGGGGCTACACCCCCAAGGGCGGCACCGGGTTCGGCGTGGCGACGCTCCTCTCGCTGGTGGAGGGCTACGCGGGCTGACCGGCCCACGCCACGCACCACCGCGCCGTACCGCGAACGCAGCGAGGGCCCGTCCGGCACGGACGGGCCCTCGCTGCTGTGGTGCGGGCCGGGTCAGCCGCCGCTCTTGCGCCGGAACATCTGCTGCGTGGCCGAGGTGGCCGCGCCCTGGGCGTGGTCGACCTTGCCGTGCTCGTGGTCGTCCGAGACGTCCTTGCCTGCGTGCGAGCGCTTCTTGTCCAGGGCCTCGCGGAACTTGCGCTTCATCTCGTCACTGGGGCCGGGGCTCCCCTTCGACGGTGCGCCGTCGGACTTGGCCATCGTGACTCCTGCTCCTCGTGGGGGAACGGGCCGTGTGCGGACCCGCCGGACCTCCACCCTCGCACCTCACGGCGCCCGCGCACCAGCGCCTTTCGCCGTGGCGCGGGCGCCGGCGGCGTGGCCCGGCTGCGCTCAGTCCTTGCGGCGCTGCCGCGAGTTCCACTCGCGCATGCGGTTCGGGTACCCGGTCTGGAGCACGTCATAGACGGGTACGCCGAGGCTGCCCGCCAGCTCGAACGCGGACTGCCGCGTCCCGGCGGCCCGGCGGGTCCACTCCCCGTCGTGGGCGATGAGGATGACCGTGGTCGCGGTGACGTTGGTCGGCGGCTCGACGTACGCCTCGACCCCGCGGCGGCTCTCGGCGAAGTCGGCCAGGTGCTGGCGGACGGCGCGCTGGTCCACTGCCATGTTCGGTCCGTCAGAGGGCCCGCGACCCGGGCTCTTGCGCCCCCGCTTCCACCACGCCATGGGGCAACGATACGGGGACGGCACGTGCGCCGGTGGTCATCTCGGCACAGCGCGGCGTGCTGACCGCCAACGCTGGACCTGCTTGCACCCCGCGCTGCAAACAGTGACAAGATGCACTGTGTCGATCGCGTCTGGTCACGACCTGACCTCGCTGCCGGTCGTCAACGACCGTCCAGTGCCCACCACGCAAGGGAGCGAGCATGCCGGCTGACGCCGAGACCACTTTCGACGTCGTCATCCTGGGTGGAGGGAGCGGCGGCTACGCCTGCGCCTTCCGCGCCGCCGAGCTCGGCCTCACGGTCGCCCTCGTGGAGAAGGGCAAGCTCGGGGGCACCTGCCTGCACGTCGGCTGCATCCCCACCAAGGCGCTGCTGCACGCCGCCGAGGTCGCCGACACCGCCCGTGAGGGCGCGCAGTTCGGCGTGAAGTCGACGTTCGAGTCGATCGACATGTCCGGCGTCAACGCCTACAAGGACGGGGTCGTCGGCCGCCTGTACAAGGGGCTGCAGGGCCTGGCCAAGGCCCACAAGATCGAGCTGGTCGAGGGCACGGGACGCCTGGTCGACCGCTCCACCGTCGAGGTCGACGGCCGCCGCATCACCGGCCGCAACGTCGTCCTCGCCACCGGTTCCTACGCCAGGTCGCTGCCCGGTCTCGAGATCGGTGGCCGGGTCATGACGAGCGAGCAGGCGCTGTCGCTCGACTTCGTCCCGCCGCGCGTCGTGGTCCTCGGTGGTGGCGTCATCGGCGTCGAGTTCGCCTCGGTGTTCCGCTCCTTCGGCTCCGAGGTCACCATCGTCGAGGCGCTGCCGCGACTCGTGGCCGCCGAGGACGAGGCCGTCTCCAAGACCCTCGAGCGCTCGTTCCGCAAGCGCAAGATCTCGTTCCGCACGGGCGTGAAGTTCGCCGGCGCCACCCAGTCCGGTGACACCGTCACGGTCTCGCTCGAGGACGGCGCCTCCATCGAGGCCGACCTGCTCCTCGTCGCCGTCGGCCGCGGCCCCGTCACCGACGGCCTCGGCTACGCCGAGGCGGGCGTGCAGCTCGACCGTGGCTTCGTCACCACCGACGAGCGCCTGCGCACCGGCGTCGAGGGCGTGTACGCCGTCGGCGACATCGTCCCCGGCCTGCAGCTCGCACACCGCGGGTTCGCCCAGGGCATCTTCGTCGCCGAGGAGATCGCCGGCCTGTCCCCCACGCCCATCGACGAGCTCGGTATCCCGCGGGTCACCTACTGCGACCCCGAGATCGCCTCCGTCGGCCTCACCGAGGCCCAGGCCCGCGAGAAGTACGGCGAGGTCGACACCTACGAGTACAACCTCGGCGGCAACGGCAAGTCCCAGATCCTCCAGACGCAGGGCTTCGTCAAGCTCGTCCGCGAGAAGGACGGCCCCGTCGTCGGCGTCCACATGGTCGGCGCCCGCATGGGTGAGCAGATCGGTGAGGCCCAGCTCATCTACAACTGGGAAGCCTTCCCTGAGGACGTCGCGGCGCTCGTCCACGCGCACCCGACGCAGAACGAGGCGCTCGGCGAGGCGCACCTCGCGCTCGCCGGCAAGCCGCTGCACGCCCACAACTAGACCTACTGCTGATCCGCCAGCGAACACGAAACAAGGAGATAGAGGCACATGTCTGAACGCGTGACCATGCCGGCCCTGGGTGAGTCGGTCACCGAAGGCACCGTGACGCGCTGGCTGAAGAACGTCGGCGACACCGTCGAGGTCGACGAGCCACTGCTCGAGGTGTCCACCGACAAGGTCGACACCGAGATCCCCTCGCCCGTGGCGGGCGTCCTGCAGGAGATCCTCGCGCAGGAGGACGACACCGTGCCGGTCGGCGCCGACCTGGCCGTCGTCGGCGACGGCAACGAGGGTGGCGGCAGCAGCGACCAGGGCGGCCAGCAGGACGCCGGCGGCGAGGCCTCGCAGGAGCAGGCCTCTGCCGGTTCCGAGGAGCCCCCGGCCGAGGCCCCCTCGACCGAGCAGGCGCCCCAGGAGTCGACCTCCGAGCCCGAGCAGGACCAGCAGCAGTCGGCTCCCGCCGCGCAGGGTGGTTCGGGTGAGGGCGGTTCGGGCGACAGCTCCGGTGAGACGGTGACGATGCCGGCGCTCGGTGAGTCCGTGACCGAGGGCACCGTGACCCGTTGGCTCAAGGCTGAGGGCGACACCGTCGAGGTCGACGAGCCGCTGCTCGAGGTCTCCACCGACAAGGTCGACACCGAGATCCCCTCGCCGTTCGCCGGCACCCTCACCAAGATCCTGGTCCAGGAGGACGACACCGTCCCGGTCGGTGGCGACCTGGCCGTCATCGGCGGCTCTGCCGGCGGCTCCGGCGACAGCGCCCCGGCTGCCCAGGAGCAGCCGAAGCAGGAGGAGCCGAAGCAGGAGCAGGCTCCCGAGCCCGAGGCCCCCCAGCAGCAGGCCGCCCAGCAGGAGGCCCCGCAGGAGCAGCCGAAGCAGGAGGCCCCGCAGGAGCAGCCGAAGCAGGAGGCCCCGGCCCCCCAGTCGGCTCCGCAGCAGCAGGCCCCGGCCGCGCCGCAGGCCGCTCCCCAGCAGGCCTCGGGCGACCAGGACGCCTCCGCGTACGTCACCCCGCTGGTGCGCAAGCTCGCGGCCGAGAACAACGTCGACCTGGGCTCGCTCAAGGGCACCGGTGTCGGCGGCCGCATCCGCAAGCAGGACGTGCTCGACGCCGCCAAGGCTGCCGAGGAGGCCGCCAAGGCTCCGGCACCGGCTTCCGCGGCGGCCCCGGCAGCCCCTGCCGCGGCCGCGTCGTCGGCCCCGTCCGCCGGCGCTGCCACGGTCTCGCCCAAGCGCGGTACCACCGAGAAGATGTCGCGCCTGCGCCAGACCATCGCCAAGCGCATGGTCGAGTCCCTGCAGGTGTCCGCACAGCTGACCACGGTCGTCGAGGTCGACGTCACCAAGATCGCGCGCCTGCGGGCCAAGGCGAAGTCGGAGTTCGAGCAGCGCGAGGGCACCAAGCTCAGCTTCCTGCCGTTCTTCGCGCTCGCCGCCGTCGAGGCGCTCAAGGCGCACCCGTCGGTCAACTCCAGCGTCGAGGGCACCGAGGTGACCTACCACGGCACCGAGAACCTCGGGGTCGCGGTCGACACCGAGCGCGGTCTGCTGGTCCCGGTCATCAAGGACGCGGGCGACCTCAACATCGCCGGGCTGGCGCGCAAGATCGCCGACCTCGCGGAGCGCACGCGCACCAACAAGATCGGGCCCGACGAGCTGGGTGGCGGCACCTTCACGCTGACCAACACCGGCAGCCGTGGCGCCCTCTTCGACACCCCGATCATCAACCAGCCCAACGTCGCCATCCTCGGCACCGGCGCCGTCGTCAAGCGCCCGGTCGTGGTGTCCGACGGCGAGGGCGGCGAGACGATCGCCATCCGGTCGATGGTCTACCTGGCCCTGTCCTACGACCACCGCGTCGTCGACGGTGCGGACGCCGCGCGCTTCCTCACCACGATGAAGACGCGGCTCGAGGACGGCCACTTCGAGTCCGACCTCGGGCTCTGACCCCCGCGGGGTGGGCCGCTGACGGCCCACCCCGGCACGACCGCAGGAGAGACATGCCGCAGCGCGTTGCCATCACCGGTTCCGCCGGAATGATCGGCAGCGCGCTGTCGGCGTTCCTGCGCGACAGGGGCGACGAGGTGGTGCGCCTGGTACGCCGCCCGGTGCAGGCTGCCGACGAGGTCCGCTGGGACCCAGCCGCCCACCTGCTCGCCCCGGCCGACCTCGCGGGCGTGACCGCCGTCGTGCACCTGGCCGGCGCCGGCGTCGGTGACCACCGGTGGACGCCGTCGTACCAGCAGCAGATCCTCGGCTCCCGAGTGGACGGGACCCAGACCATCGCGACGGCCCTGGCCGAGCTCGGTGAGCCGGTGCGCCTGGTGAGCGGGTCCGCCGTCGGCGTCTACGGCGACCGCGGCGACGAGGTGCTCACCGAGCAGTCCAGCCCCGGCGGGGGCTTCCTCAGCGAGGTCGTCCGGGCCTGGGAGGCTGCCGCTGACCCTGCCCGCGGGGCGGGCCTGGCCGTTGCCCACCCGCGCACCGGGATCGTCCTGTCGCCCAAGGGTGGGGCCCTGGCCCGGATGCTGCCGCTGGCCCGCCTGGGGATCCTCGGACCCCTGGGTAACGGCAAGCAGTGGTGGCCCTGGATCTCGTTGCGCGACACCGTCGCTGCGCTCGCGCACCTCGTCGACCACCCCGAGGTCGAGGGGCCGGTCAACCTCGTCGCCCCGCAGCCCGACCGCCAGATCGACGTCGCCCGCGCCCTCGGACGGCAGCTGCACCGGCCGGCGCTGTTCCCGGCCCCCGCGTTCGGTATCAAGATGGTCCTGGGTGGCTTCTCCGACGAGATCCTCACCAGCAAGCGGGTCGTCGCCGAGGCGCTGCCTGCCTCCGGGTTCACGCACAGCGACCCGACCATCGACTCCGCGCTGCGGTGGGCGCTGTCACAGGACTCGAGCGACTAGGGAGCTGCTTCGCCGGTCTCCTTCGGCGCCGTTGCAGCGCCACCGGCACCGGCACGTGCACCGGCTCCCGTGACCGGGTCGACCCGGGCGACGAGCCACCGGCCCTCCGGCCGCACGAGCGAGAACCGCAGGCGCTGACCGGCCACCGGTGCTCCCCTGCGTGCCACGCCGTCGGCCACCACCCGGTACGGCGCGGTGTCCACGACGGCCTCGACCGTCGCGTCGCGGGCCGTGACCTCGGTGGCCCTGGCCCCGCGCACCACCAGGTGCACTCCCTCGTAGGTCTGGCCCGTCGAGCGCAGGCGGGCGAGCGTCGCCGAGTCGGCGGCGAGGGCGGGTGACCCGGGGGCGTCGAGCCGCGCCAGGTCTAGGGGGGACGCCGACTCCATCGCTCGCGAGCGCAGGTCGGAGAGGGCCTGGACCAGCTGCAGCGTCCGGTCATCCGGCGACCGGGGATCCAGCAGCGGGTCGACCGCCCCGGTGGACGGGGCGCCACGGACCGGACGACCGGCCGGGACGGTCCCGGCTGCGACCAGGCTCCCGCCGGTGGCCAGGACCGCGACGAGGGCTCCGACGGTCGCGAGGACGCGCACCGACCTGGCCGAGGGACGGCCGAGCCGATGCCGTCGACGACGGCCCCCTCGCCGGCGGGCTCGTGGGGCGGGTGGCACCGGGGAGGGCGCCGGGGCGCTGCGCAACCGGTGGGTCAGCATCGAGGTCTCGTCGGAGCCCACGACGAGCCGCAGGGGCTCGCACGCCGCCGCGTCGAAGTAGGCGAGCGCCAGGTCGGCTGCGGTGGGGCGCAGCGCCGGGTCGCCGCGCAGGGCCGCACGCGTCGTCTCGAGCCACCCCGGGGGCAGGCCCGGCACGAGGGACTCCAGGGGTGGACGCAGCGCTGCTGGTCCCGGCGGCGAGCCGGTGACGCACCACCAGGCCAGGGCGCCCACGGCGTACACGTCGGCGGCGGACCCGGCAGCGCCCCCGTCGAGCACCTCCGGGGCCGCGAACCCGTCCGTGCCGTGGACGTCACCCGGCAGCTCCCCGGCGAGCCGTGCCACCCCGAGGTCGGCCAGCAACGGGCGCCCGGTCCGCTCGAGCAGGACGTTGCCGGGGCTGACGTCGCCGTGGACGACGCCGAGCTGGTGCAGCGCCGCCAGGGTCCGGGCCACGGGCGCCAGGACGGTCACCGACTCCCCCACGCTGAGCCGGCCGCGGGCGCGGACCACCCGCTCCAGCGAGCCACCGCCGACGTGGTCCAGCACGAGGGCAACGGCGTCAACACCCTCGGCGCTGGCCCCGACGCCGTCCTCGCATTCCCGCCCGGTGGAGTGCCGGAGGGCCACCGCCTCGTGGAAGCCGACCAGTCCCTCGACGTCCACCCGCCCGAGGACGGCGAGCTCCCTCGCCGCGGCGGAGGCCTCACCCTCGGCCGCAACGGCCACGACCTTGATGGCGCACGGTGTCCCGTCCGCCTCCCGGGTCGCGGCCCACACGGTGCCCGTGCCGCCCGCGCCCAGGAGCTCCCCCACGCGGTACCCCGGCACCTCGGGTGCCCTCGCACGCCCGTCCCAGACGCCCTCCGTCGCTGCCATCCGGCCAGTCTGCCGAGGCCGGACCCGGCGCCCGGCCCGTTGTCCACAGGCCCCTAGAGTCGGGCCATGCCTGCAGACCAGCCCACGATCCTGGCCACCTCCGGCGGCTACCGCTACGGCTCGCGCATCCGTCTGGAGTTCAACGCGCTCGTGCACCACGCCGTCGAGCTGTCCGGTGTCGAGGGGCGTGCCCCGCGGGTCACGCACCTCGGCACGGCCGGTGGCGACCAGGCGTACTTCAACGGCTGGCTGGACGACGCGGGTCGGCACGCCGGGTTCGGGCTGTCCCACCTCAACCTGTTCTCGATGCCCAACATCGAGGACATGGAGGGCCACCTGCTCCAGCAGGACGTCGTCTGGGTCAACGGCGGCTCGGTGGCCAACCTGCTGGCCGTCTGGCGCGTGCACGGCCTCGACGAGATCTTCGAGCGGGTGTGGCAGGCCGGGGTCGTGCTGGCCGGTGTCTCGGCCGGCTCGATCTGCTGGTTCCGCGGCGGCACGACCGACTCGTTCGGCCCCGAGCTGCGCGCGGTCACGAACGGCCTGGCCCTGCTGCCCTACGGCAACGGCGTGCACTACGACTCCGAGGAACGCCGCCGCCCGCTGGTCCACCAGCTCGTCGCCGACGGCACGCTGCCGACGACGCACTGCACCGACGACGGGGTCGGCCTCGTCTACCACGGGACCGAGCTCGTGGAGGCGGTCTCCGAGGTCGACGGCAAGGGCGCCTACGTCGTCACCCGCGACGGCGACCGGGCCGTCGAGGAACGGCTCGAGCCCCGGCGCCTCTGAGGCGGCACGGGCGCAGGCGTAAGGTCGAGCCATGCGTTTCGAGCACGTCGGCTTCGCCCCTGACCTCGTCGACTACGAGGACGCCTGGGCCCTGCAGCGGGAGGTGCACGCCGGCGTCGTCGACGGCGCCGAGGACACGGTCCTGCTGCTCGAGCACCATGCCGTCTACACCGCGGGCAAGCGCACCGAGCCCCAGATGCGGCCCGTCGACGGCACCCCCGTCATCGACGTCGACCGAGGTGGCCTCATCACCTGGCACGGCCCCGGCCAGCTCGTCGGCTACCCCATCGTGCGGCTGCACGGCGTGCCGATCGACGTCGTGGCGCACGTGCGCCGGCTCGAGGAGGTCATGATCCGCACCTGCCGCGAGTTCGGCGTGGAGACGGTGCGGGTCGACGGCCGCAGCGGTGTCTGGGTCCTCGCCGACGAGCGCGGGCCGGACCGCAAGCTCGGCGCCATCGGCGTGCGCGTGAGCCGGCAGGTGACGATGCACGGGTTCGCCCTCAACTGCGACGCCGACCTGTCCTGGGCTGACAACATCATCGCCTGCGGCATCGAGGACGCCGGGGTGAGCTCCATCAGCCGCGAGGCCGGGCGCCCGGTCACCGTGCAGGACGTGCTCCCGTACGCCGAGAAGCACCTCGCCGACGTCCTCGCCTCGGCCTGAGGGCTGCGGACCGCTCACCGAGGGCGACGGCTGGTTCGAGGTGTTCGCCCACCGCAGGACGGTGCCGGAATACCTCGAACGGCGCAGGCGTAGTCTTGGAGGACGCCCGGTGACCTCCGGGCGCACCCGTGCCCCGCGGCATACCGGCCGCTCGAGGCGCACCGAAGAGCACGACGAGGGAGTCTTTGTGACCGTGGCACCCGAGGGCAGGCGCATGCTGCGCGTGGAGGCGCGCAACGCCCAGACCCCGATCGAGCGCAAGCCGGAGTGGATCCGGACCACCGCGAAGATGGGCCCCGAGTACACCAAGCTGCACTCGATGGTGAAGACCGAGGGCCTGCACACGGTCTGCCAGGAGGCCGGCTGCCCCAACATCTTCGAGTGCTGGGAGGACCGCGAGGCCACCTTCCTCATCGGCGGCGACGTCTGCACCCGCCGCTGCGACTTCTGCGACATCGCCACCGGCCGCCCCGAGGCCCTCGACCGCGACGAGCCCCGCCGCGTGGCCGAGTCCGTCGCCCAGATGGGCCTGCGCTACTCGACCGTCACCGGTGTGGCGCGCGACGACCAGCCCGACGGCGCCGCCTGGCTCTACGCCGAGACGATCCGCCAGATCCACGAGAAGAACCCCAACACCGGCGTCGAGATCCTGCCCCCCGACTTCGGCGCGAAGCCCGAGCTCGTCGGCCAGCTCTTCGAGGCGCGGCCCGAGGTGTTCGCGCACAACCTCGAGACCGTGCCGCGCATCTTCAAGCAGATCCGTCCCGCGTTCACCTACGACAAGTCACTCGCGGTCCTGTCGATGGCCCGCGAGGCCGAGCTCGTCACCAAGTCCAACCTCATCCTCGGGATGGGCGAGGAGGACCACGAGGTCGAGCAGGCGATCCGCGACCTGCACGACGCCGGCTGCGACATCCTCACGATCACCCAGTACCTGCGTCCCTCCAAGCTGCACCACCCGATCGACCGCTGGGTGAAGCCGGAGGAGTTCGTCCACTGGAGCCAGGTGGCCGAGGAGATGGGCTTCAAGGGCGTCATGGCAGGGCCGCTCGTGCGGTCGTCCTACCGCGCTGGCCGCCTCTGGGCCACGGCCATGAAGAAGTGGGGCCGCGAGATCCCGGCACACCTCCAGCACCTCGCCGACGCCGCGGGCGACCCGGCTCGCCAGGAGGCCGCGTCCCTGGTGGCCGCGCGCCGACCGGCCGCGTTGGGAACCCCTGCCTGACACCCGTATCCTGACCCGCATGGCCCGCAAGGAGAAGCAGCAGTCGGACACCCCCGCCAAGCAGGGACGGTTCGCCCAGGTCCGACAGGTCTACAGCGCGGCCAGCAAGGCTGACCCGACCATCCCCTGGTGGATGCTGTTCGCCTTCGTCGCGGTCGTCGTGGTCGGCACGGTCATCGGCCTGCTGCTGGACCACTGGGTCTACGCGCTCGTCCTCAGCGTCCCCGTCGCCCTCCTCGCCGCCACCCTGGTCCTGAGCCGCAAGGCCGAGCGCGCCGCGTACCGCAGCCTCGAGGGCCAGCCCGGTGCCGCCGGCGCTGCCCTCGGCGCGCTGCGTCGCGGGTGGTTCTTCTCCCAGGAGCCGGTCGCCATCGACGGCGCGCGGGGCACCCGCCCGGAGGACATGGTCGGGGCCGCGTTCGTGTACCGCGCGGTGGGCCGCCCCGGCGTGGTTCTCGTCGCCGAAGGCCCGGACGCGCGCCGCAAGAAGCTCATCGTGCAGGAGCGCCGCAAGGTCGAGCGCGTGGCGCCGGGCGTGCCCGTGACCGCGATCGCCGTCGGCGACGGCGAGGACCAGGTGCCCGTGCGCAAGCTCAGCAGCAAGATGACCCGCATGAAGCCGGTCCTCACCAAGGAGGAGGTGTCGGCGGTCAACAAGCGCCTGAAGTCCCTCGGCGGCATGCGGCCTCCGATCCCGGCCGGCACCGACCCCCTGCGCGCCCGCGTCGACCGCAAGGCCATGCGCGGCCGCTGAGCCGTGGCCCGGTCGGTTGCCCCACCCCCGCCGGTCAGTCGCGTGGGAGCCGGCCTTCGATGCAGTCGACGAACCGCGTGAGCGCCTGGTCGTCCACCCGCAGGAACAGGTCGGGCTCGATGAGCTCGAGCTCCATCACGGCGGGTGCACCGTCGTGCTCGACGAGGTCGACGCGCGCGTAGGCCACCTCCTCGGGGACCAGCGCGAGCGCGGCCCTCGCCGTGGCGAGCTCCGCGTCGCTGACGGCGTGGGGCAGCTCGGACCCACCGTGGTGGGCCTGCACCCGGTAGTCGCCGGCCGCCGGCACCTTGCGGACCGCGTGCGACAGCTCTCCGTCGAAGAAGAGCAGCGACACCTCGCCGTCCTCGATGCCCGGCGCGTAGGGCTGGACGACGACGTCGCCGAGGCCGACGAGGCGGGCGGCGTGCTCGACCAGCTCGGGTGAGGCCGTCTCCCCCAGGGCCGTCTGCCGCGCGCCGCCGTCGACGGCAGGCTTGACCACGACCCTGCCCCACCCCGTCGCCGCCAGGGAGGTGGCGACGTCCTGCGCTCCCCGCGGCAGGACGAGCATCGGCAGCACGCCGACCCCTGCCGCGCCCAGCTCGGCGAGGTATCCCTTGTGGACGTTCCAGCGAACCACCTTGGGAGAGTTGATGATGCGGCTCTCGACATCGACCCGGTCCACCCAGGCGAGGAACTCTTCTAGGCGGTCGAAGTAGTCCCAGGTCGACCTGATGACGACGAGGTCGAAGGCGCTCCAGTCGACGTCGTCGTGCCACACCACGACCTCGGCATCGTGGCCCCGGGCGCGCAGCAGCTCGGCCGCCTGGCGCGGCTCGGGGTCGATGTAGGCCGGGTTCGACCAGGTGCACAGGGCGATGCGGTGGGAGGTCACCGGGCGAGTCTGCCAAAGCACCACGGACCGGGCGCGGGGTCGTCGACGTCACCCGCGTCGGGGTAGTCCTTGCCATCCCGACCATCGCGATATAACGTGAGTTGCAGAGACGCGATATAACGCGAAAGCGACAGGAAGGAACCACCATGAGCCAGGACTGGCAGATCGACTCCCCCCGGGTGCTCGACATCGGCGGTGAGGGTGAGCAGGTCCGCGCACTCACCGTCGCCGTCGTCGGGGGCCGTGTGGACGTGGTCACCCACACCGACTCCCCCACGGCCCGGGTAGAGGTCGCCGACATCCAGGGCATGCCCCTCAAGGTCGTGTGGGACGGCAGCAAGCTGAAGATCACCCACGGCGTGGACGCTTTCCAGCACATTGGGATCCTAAGCTTAGAATTCCACGTGGACAAGTTGTCGCG
>JADMIO011367205.1_pt1 | contig 19921 bp, 18 predicted proteins | sample 8958161 | NCBI WGS metagenome assembly JADMIO01 (sample SAMN16585339, study PRJNA669376) | soil metagenome | isolation source: Crop rotation soil | place: USA: Cullars Rotation, Alabama | collected 2011
GGGAGCCAGCGGGCGGCGCGCCGCGGCTGGCCGGCGGCCTCGCGCACGCGGCGCGTCGCCCGCGCGAGGAGGTCGTCGACCAGGATCGCCGAGCCGAAGCCGCTCGACGCGGTGTCGGCCAGCATCGCCGCGTGCCAGGCGCAGCAGCCGTGCGACCCGCGCAGGGTGACGCGCGTGGCGTGATCGGTGACCTGCTCGTGGATCAGCGCCTCGAGGTAGCGCCGCGAGTCCTCCTCGAGGCAGCGGCACACCGGGCAGCCCGGGCGGGCGCAGGCATCGGCCAGCCGCAGGTCGCCCGAGAACCGCTGGCCGCGCCCGGAGCTGCGGGGCGTCCGCTCAGCCGCCGTAGAAGACCTTGTCGCCGAGCTCCTTGAGCCAGAGCGTGGCGTCGTCCGCGCGCCCCTCGGGCGCCTTGGACACGCCGGCCTCGACCACCTCGCCGACGAAGATGGAGTGGTCGCCCTTCTCCACCGTGGTGATCAGGCGGCACTCGACGTAGGCCGGCGTGCTCTCGAGGATGGGCGCGCCCGTGCTGCCGCGCCGGAACGGCTGGCCGGAGATCGTCGCGCCCTGCCGCTCGGCAGGCTTGAAGAACGTGAAGGCCAGGGCCCCCTGCCCCTTGCCCAGCACGTTGAGGGCGAAGGCGCCGGCCTGCTTGATCAGGCCGTGCACCTGCGAGTCGGCCTTGACGCCCACGGCGACCAGCGGCGGGGCGAACGAGGCCTGGGTGACCCAGTTCACGGTGGCGGCGGAGATCACGTCGCCGGCCTCGGCGGTGAGCACGTAGAGGCCGTAGGGGATCATGCGCAGTGCGGTCTTCTTCGCATCGGCGTCCATGGCAGTTCTCCTTTCCCCCGGGGGGACGCCGCGCACTGTAGCACGGGAGAGGTTCGGCTTCCTCCGGGGACTGCCGATCACAGCCCGGAGACCGGGCGGTGCGCCCCGCGCCCCGTCATCCGGTCTCGAATCGCGTCACCGGGAGAGCTGCCGATGCCCCGAAAAGCCATCCTCGTCGCGCTCGGATGCACGCTGGCCGCGGTCGTCGCGAGCGCCGCGCCCGCCCTGGCCCAGGGCCTGCCGAAGGTCCGCGTGGGCTGGAACTACCACATGGGCAACGCCCCCGCCCTGGTCGCCGCGGAGCGCGGGCTGTTCAAGAAGCACGGCCTCGACGTCGAGCTGAAGCCGTACGCCTCGGGACCCGCGCTCACCCAGGCCATGGCCACCAAGGAGATCGACGTCGCCTACGTGGGGTTCGCGCCCGCGCTGGGCTGGCTCGACCGCGACATCAAGACCGTCGCCGTGGCGAAGTCGAGCTGGGGCCTCGGCTCGGTGCTGGTGCGCACCGACGGCGGCATCAACGGGCTCGCCGATCTCAAGGGCAAGATCATCGCCGGGTCGCGCAAGGGCAGCGGCAACGACATCCTGCTGCGCGCCTTCCTGCTCAAGGAGCTGGGCAAGCTCGATCCGGACCGCGACGCGCAGATCGTCGCGCTCTCCGCCGAGGACAACGCCAGCGTCCTGGCCGCGAGGAAGGTCGATGCCGCCATGACGGTGGAGCCGTTCACCTCCGCGCTGCTGGCCGCCGAGGACGTCAAGGCGATCGTCCACACCAGCGAGGCGGCACCGAAGCATCCCTGGTACCTGGTGGTGACCCGCGGCGACGTCCTCGACGCGCAGCGCGACGCGGTGGTCCGGCTGGTCCGCGCCCACGTCGAGGCGGTGAAGCTGCTCAACGCGGGCCCGAACGAGGGCGCGGAGATCATCGCCCGGGCCTTCAAGCTGTCCGCGGTCAAGGGCACGGTCAGCGGCAAGACGGTGAGCCCGGTCGAGCAGGTCCGGCAGGCGCGCCAGCGCGTCGGCTTCGACCACGCCGTCACCGACAAGGATCTGGAGTTCTTCGACCGCCAGGTGGCCTGGGCCCGCTCGCTGGGCGCGATCAAGGGTGCCCACCGGGCCGTCGAGCTCTTCGACGCCAGCGTCCTGCGCGATGCGCTGAAGGAGGTGCGCGCGCCATGACGGCCTTCCACCGGCTGGGCCTGACCGCCAAGCTGGTGATCCCCTGCGCGATCATCGTGCTCGGCGCGGTCGCCACGGTGGGCCTCCTGTCCGTCCGGCTCATCCGCAGCGAGCTGACACGGAGCCTGGAAGACCAGGTGGCGACGCTGGCGGAGACGCTGAGCGGTGCGCTCGCCGACCCGCTGTCGCTCAACGAGCTGGAGCGGGCGCAGGCGCTGCTCGATCACGCCAAGAAGGCCGAGGACGACGTGGTCTACCTCGTGCTCCTCAACGCCAAGGGCGAGGCGGTGGCCAGCACGGAGGCCGACCTGCGCGGCCAGGTGCTGCGGCGCACCGACTTCGAGCGCGTCATGGCCGACGCCACCGGTCCGGCGCGCGGGGCGGTGCCGGACCGCGCGGGCGTGTTCGAGGTGGCGCGCCCGGTCGCGCTCAAGGGCCTGGGCCGCATCGGGGTGCTGCGCATCGGGATCTCGACCTCGCGCGTGACCGGCGCCGCCTACACCGCCACCGCCACCGTGGCCGGCGTGGGCGCCGCCGCGCTGGTGGCGGGCGTGATGATCTACGCCTGGGTGGCGCGCCGGCTGGCCCGGCCGCTGGCCGAGTCGGCGGTGCGGCTCCAGGATCTCGCCAGCGGCAACGCCGACCTGACCCTGCGGCTGCAGGTCACCACCGAGGACGAGGTCGGCCGGCTCGCGCGCGCCCTGAACGGCTTCCTCGACAACCAGCACCGGCTGGTCCAGGGGATCCGCGCGCTGTCGGTGCGCCTCGACGGAGCCGCCGGCCACCTCGGCATCGCGTCCACCAAGCTGGCCCAGACCACCCAGGAGCAGGCCGCGGCCCTGCAGCAGAGCGCGGCGTCCATCGAGGAGATCACCTCGGTGGTCAAGCAGAACGCCGAGAACGCGCAGGGCGCGACCCAGCTCGCGGTGGGCGCGCGGACCATCGCGGAGCGCGGCGGCGAGGTGGTCAGCGCCGCCATCGCCTCCATGGGCGAGATCACCGGCTCGTCGCGCCGCATCGCGGAGATCATCACCGTGATCGACGAGATCGCGTTCCAGACCAACCTCCTCGCCCTCAACGCGGCGGTCGAGGCGGCGCGCGCCGGCGAGCAGGGGCGCGGCTTCGCGGTGGTGGCCGCCGAGGTCCGGAACCTCGCCCAGCGCTCGGCGGGCGCCGCGCGCGAGATCAAGTCGCTGATCCAGGAGTCCGGCCGCCAGGTCGAGCGGGGCGCGGCGCTGGTCGACCAGTCCGGCCAGGCGCTGCAGGAGATCGTGCGCGCCATCGGGCAGGCCGCCGACATCGTGGCGGAGATCGCGGCGGCCAGCCGGGAGCAGGCGACGAGCATCGATCAGGTCAACCGGGCGGTCACTCGCATGGAGCGCGTGACCCGGGACAGCGTGGCCCAGACCGGCGAGGTGGCCACCACCGCCTCGGCCATGGAGCACGAGGCCGGTCAGCTCGGGGCGCTGGTGGCGCGGTTCACCCTGGAGGACGTCGAGCCCCACGCCCCGGCGGCGCGCCGGGGGCCCGCCCCGCTCGGGCGCGCGCTGGCCGCGCTGGACGCCCACCCCACGGTCGTCGCGGCCGGGGTCGCCCCGGCGGGGCGCGCCGCCGCCGACGGCTTCGAGGAGTTCTGACCGCGGCGTCCGGGGCGCGCGCGCGCGTCAGCGCGGGGCCCGCTCGGCGAGCCCGAGCTGGGTCAGCACGAAGGCGTAGTCGATGGCCGTCTCGCGGAGCGCGTCGTAGCGCCCGGAGGCGCCCCCGTGGCCCGCGGCGAGGTTCACGTGGAAGTACAGTGCCGGCGCCCCCGCGGTCAGCGCGCGCCGCCGCGCCACGTACTTGGCGGGCTCCCAGTACATGACCTGGCTGTCGTGCAGCGCGGTCCGCACCAGGGTGGCCGGATAGGCGAGGGCCGCGAGGTTCTGGCAGGGATCGTAGCCGCGCATGTAGAGGTAGTCATCGCGCACGCGCGGGTTGCCCCACTCCTCGTACTCGCCCACGGTCAGGGGCAGCGAGTCGTCGAGCATCGTGTTGACCACGTCGACGAAGGGCACGATGAGCAGGGCGGCGCGGCACAGGTCCGGCCGCATGTTCAGGACCGCGCCGATGAGCAGGCCGCCCGCGCTGCCGCCCTGGATGGCGACCCGGTCCGGCGCGGTGACCCCCGCGGCGGCGAGATGGTCGGCGGCCGCGATGAAGTCGGTGAAGGTGTTGCGCTTCTGGTGCAGGCGCCCGGCGTCGTGCCACCGCTTGCCCAGCTCGCCCCCGCCCCGGACGTGGGCGATGGCCACGGACACCCCGCGGTCGAGCAGGCTCAGGCGCGCGGAGGAGAACACCGCCGGGTAGGGGAAGCCGTAGGCGCCGTAGCCGACGAGCAGGAGCGGACCCGGCCCGACCGGCGCGTCGCTCGGGCTCGTCACGGGGCGCACCAGCGAGATCGGCACGCGCACGCCGTCGGGCGCCACGGCGTGGCGGCGCTCCACGCGATAGCGCGCGGGATCGAAGCCGCCCAGCACCTCCTGCCGCTTGAGCAGGCGCAGCGCGCGCGCGGCCAGGTCGTAGGCGAAGACCGATGATGGGGTCACCGGCGACTCGTACTGGAAGCGGAACTCGCCGGTGACGTACTCCGCGTTCGCGTCGCTGCCGACCTCGTAGGCCGCGTCGGGAAACGCCACGTGGTGCGAGACGCCGGTGGCCCGCTCGATCACCCGCAGGCGCGGCAGCCCCTCCGCGCGCTCCTCCACGACCAGGTGGTCGGCGAAGGCCTCCACCCCCTCCAGCATCACCGCCTCGTCGTGGGCCTGCAGCTCGCGCCAGTGCTCGGGACCCGGCGTGGCCAGCGGCGCGTCCACCAGGCGGAAGTTGCGGCGGCCGCCGCCGTTGGTCCGGATCACCAGGCGATCGCCCGCGTCCTCCACGTCGTACTCGTGGTCGGCCTCGCGCGCTGCCACCAGCGTCCAGGGCGCGGAGCCGTCACCGGCGGGGGACAGGCGCGACTCGCTGGTGGTGTGGCTGCGCGAGGTGGCCACCAGCCAGGCGCGCGTGCGCGTGCGCCGCACGCCGAGGCGGAAGCGCTGGTCCGTCTCCTCGAGGAGCAGCGGGTCGTCGCCGGCCTCGCCCAGGCGATGGCGCCACAGGCGGTACGGCCGCTTGGCCGCGTCCTCGGTGACGTACAGGAGCACGGAGGAGTCCGCCGTCCACGCCGCGGTCGACACCCGCTCGATGGCCTCGGGGAAGAGCTCGCCCGTGCGCAGGTCCTTGACGCGCAGGGTGTACTCGCGGAAGCCGGTGACGTCGACGGAGTACGCCATGCGCTGGCTGTCGTCGCTGATGGCGAGCAGCCCGACGGCGAGGAAGGGCAGGCCCGCGGCGAGGGCGTTGAGGTCGAGGAGGACCTCCTCGGGTGCGGCCATCGAGCCGGCCCGCCGGCAGTAGATCGGGTACGCCAGCCCGGTCTCGGTGCGCGTGTAGTACCAGTAGCCCCGGGAAGGGTACGGGGCGCTCTGGTCGTCCTCCTTGATCCGCCCCAGCATCTCGGCGTAGAGGCGCTCGCGCAGCGCCGCCGTGGGCTCGAGGAAAGCCGCGCCAACATGGGCGTTTTCGGCCTCCAGGTAGGCCAGGACCTCCGGGTCCTCCTTCGCCTGGAGCCAGCGGTAGTCGTCCTGCAGCCCGTCTCCGTGGAGCTCGGTCACGTGCGGCACGACCTTGGCGATGGGAGGCGGCGGCGTGGGGGGCTGGCTCATGGCTTCTGCAGGAGACCACGTTCCCGCGTCGCGCGCCACGCGGCTCCCGCCGTCATCCCGGGGTGGCCAGGGCGGCCGCGGCCCCCGCGCTCAGCGCGACGACCAGCCACGCCGGAGCCCGCCAGAAGGCCAGCAGCGCGAAGGCGGCCAGCGCCAGGCCCAGGTCGCGCGGCCCGTGGATGGCGCTGGTCCAGACCGGGGTGTAGAGCGCGGCCAGGAGTAGCCCGACCACGGCCGCGTTGACGCCGCGCACCGCGCCCTGGAAGTCGCGGCGCGCCCGCAGCGTGTCCCAGAACGGCAGGGCCCCCACCACGAGCAGGAAGGACGGAAGGAAGATGGCCCCCAGGGCGAGCGCGCCGCCCTGCCAGCCGGTCGGCGGGACCTGCATCACCGCGCCGAGGTAGGCGGCGAAGGTGAAGAGCGGTCCGGGCACCGCCTGGGCCGCGCCGTAGCCCGCCACGAACCGCTCCGCGCTGACCCAGCCCGGGGGCACGACCTCCGCGTACAGCAGCGGCAGGACCACGTGGCCGCCGCCGAACACCAGCGAGCCCGCGCGATAGAAGCTGTCGAACACCGCCAGGGGCTGGCCCGGCGCGAGCTGGCGCGCCAGCGGCGAGAGGAGGAGCAGGGCGCCGAAGAGCGCGAGCGCGCCGACGGCGAGGCGCCGAGGAGCCGCCAGCCGGCCAGGCCGGCCAGCGCGATGACCGCGACCTGGCTGCCCGCGGTCGGCCACACCAGCACGCCCAGGGCGGCGAGGACGGCCATCGTGGCTCGCGGGCGGTCGGGACAGAGGCTGCGCGCCATGCCCCACACCGCCTGCGCCACCACCGCGACGGCGGCCACCTTGAGCCCGTGCAGCCAGGGCGCGTCGGCCACGGCGAGCGCGCTCACTCCGTAGGCAAACGCGACCAGCGCCATCGCGGAGGGCAGGGTGAACCCGAGCCACGCGGCCAGCCCGCCGGGCAGCCCGGCGCGCATGATCCCCACCGCGATCCCCACCTGGCTGCTGGCGGGGCCGGGGAGGAACTGGCAGAGCGCGACGAGGTCGGCGTAGGTCTGCTCGTCCAGCCACCGGCGGCGCGCCACGTACTCCTCGCGGAAGAAGCCGAGGTGGGCGACGGGTCCGCCGAAGGAGGTGAGCCCGAGGCGGGTGGCCACCGCGAGCACCTCGAGGGCCCGGCCTCGCGGCGGACCGGCATCGGCGAGCGCGGACATGGGCAAGAGTCTAGCCTGCGCTTGCCACCGGCCGGGCGGGTCGACTATCCTTGGCCACTCCCCGGATCCACCGTGACGCGGCGCGCTTTCGAGCGCGGGCGTCGACATCACGACGACAAGCGGCGCCGGCGCGCCGTCAGGAGGACGTGCATGGCAGGCAACACCCCGATCGCCAGCTACAGCCTCACCGTCCGCGTGCGCATCGCCAACCGCCCCGGGATGCTCGGCCGGCTGACCTCGGCCATCGGGGAAGCGGGCGGCGACATCGGCGCCGTCGACCTGGTGGAGCCCGGGCAGACGCACAACACGCGCGACATCACGTTCAAGTCCGCGGACGAGGCGCACGGCGAGCGCATCACCGAGGCCCTGCGCCAGCTGGACGGCATCACCGTGGTGCACGTCTCCGATCGCACCTTCCTGATGCACCTCGGCGGCAAGATCGAGGTCAACGGCCGGGTGACGGTGAAGACCCGCGACGACCTCTCCATGGCCTACACGCCGGGCGTGGCCCGGGTGTGCATGGCCATCCACGCCGAGCCGGAGAAGGTCTACAACCTGACCATCAAGCAGAACACGGTGGCGGTGGTCACCGACGGCACCGCGGTGCTGGGCCTGGGCGACATCGGCCCCGAGGCGAGCCTGCCCGTGATGGAAGGCAAGTGCCTCATCTTCAAGGCCTTCGCCGGCGTGGACGCCTTCCCGATCGCCCTCGCCACCAAGGACGTGGACGAGATCGTCCGCACCGTGAAGGCGCTGTCGCCGGTGTTCGGCGGCATCAACCTCGAGGACATCTCCGCGCCGCGCTGCTTCGAGATCGAGGAGCGCCTGCAGCGCGAGCTGGACATCCCGATCTTCCACGACGACCAGCACGGCACCGCGGTGGTCACGCTCTGCGCGCTGATCAACGCGCTGAAGATCGTCAACAAGAAGCTCGAGGACGTGAAGATCGTGTTCACCGGCGCCGGGGCCAGCGGCATCGCCACCGCCAAGCTGCTCATGCTGGAGGGCGCGCGCAACATCATCGCCTGCGACCGGGCGGGCTCGCTCTACGACGGGCGCACCGACAACATGAACTCGATGAAGAGCTGGTTCGCCCAGCACACCAACCCCGAGAAGATGCGCGGCTCGGTGAGCGAGGCGCTGGTGGGGGCCGACGTCTTCGTCGGCCTGAGCGGTCCCGGCGTCATCAAGCCGGACGATCTCGGCAAGATGAAGCGCGACGCCATCGTGTTCGCGATGGCCAACCCCACGCCCGAGATCATGCCCGAGGAGGCCAGCCCCTACGTGCGGGTGATGGCCACCGGGCGCAGCGACTACCCCAACCAGATCAACAACTCCTGCTGCTTCCCGGGCTTCTTCCGCGGCATGTTCGACGTGCGCGCGCGCCGGGTGAACGACGAGATGAAGCTCGCCGCCGCGCACGCCCTCGCCGACATCGTCAGCGAGAACGAGCTCTGCGAGGAGTACATCATCCCGTCGATGTTCGACCCGCGGGTGGTGCCCGCGGTGGCGTCCGCCGTGGCCGACGCGGCGGTGCGCACCGGGGTGGCTCGCCGCAAGCGCGGGTAGCCTCCTGGCCACCCTCGTCACCGGCGGCACCGGGCTGATCGGCGCCGCGCTGGCCGAGCAGCTCCTGGTTCGCGGCGAGCGCGTGGTGTGCTTCGACGCCGCGCCGGCCGAGGCGCGGCTGCCCGTCCTGCGCGGGCACGGCGACCGCTTCCAGCTGGTGCGCGGCGACGTGCAGTCGCTGGCCGAGCTGGTCGGCGCCATCCGCCAGCATCACGTCACCGCGCTGGTGCACCTCGCCTTCGTCCTGGGCACCGAGGCGAACCGCGTGCCGGAGAAGGCCACGCGGGTCAACATGCTCGGCACGGTCAACGCGCTGGAGGCGGGCCGCCTCCTCGGGCTCGAGCGCGTGCTGCTGGCCAGCTCGATCACCGTGTACGGCGCGGACGAGCAGTATCCGGCGGAGGCGCTGCCCCTGCGCGAGGACGTGCCGCTGCACGTGTGCCGCACCATGCCCATCTATGGCGGCGGCAAGCTCCACACCGAGCACCTCGCCCAGGCCTACGCCGAGTACCACGGCGTGGTGGTGGGGGGCATGCGCCCCAGCGTGGTCTACGGGCCGGGGCGGGAGCGCGGGGCCAGCGCCTTCCTCGCCGAGATGATCGACCGGCCGGCGCTCGGCCAGCCGGTGAAGGTGCCGGCCGGCGATGCCGCGGTGAGCTTCGTGCACGTCGAGGACGTGGCCGCCCAGTACGCGGAGCTGCTGCACGTGGATCGCGCGGTCCTGGCCCGCCGGCGCTTCTACAACACCGGCGGCGACACCGCCACCGTGCGCGAGCTCGCGGACATCGTGCGCCGCCTGGTGCCGGGGGCGCAGATCGAGGTCACCTCCAAGGGCGAGCGCGACCTCGGCGGTCTCGCCTCGCGCGTCTCCGACCGCGCCTTCGAGGAGGCGGTCGGCTACAAGCGGCGCTTCACCCCGCTGGAGGTGGGGGTGCGCGCCCAGATCGCGTCCACCCGCGCGCGCGCCGCCTTGCCCCCGCTGCCCGCGGCCTGATCCCGGGCCCGCGCGCGCCGACCGGACGCCAGGACACATGATCGGCGGACGCACGATGCGCCGGATGTATCGCGCGTCCCTCGCGCCGCTGGTGCGCTCGCTGTTCTTCGAGGACCTGGTGGCCAAGACCCGGAACTTCGGCGCCATCTCCTGGCTGGGCTACCCCATCTGGCAGAACGTGCTCGACCTCTGGACGATCCAGGAGACCATCGCCGCGGTGCGGCCCGGTCTGCTGGTGGAGTGCGGCACCAACCGCGGTGGGTCGTCGCTGTTCTTCGCGCACCTGTTCGACCTGATGGGGCGCGGCGAGGTGGTGACGGTGGACATCGCGCGGCTCCACGAGCTGTCGCACCCGCGCGTCACCTACCTCATCGGCAGCTCGGTGGCGCCCGAGATCCTGGAGGAGGTGCGGCGTCGCGCGGCGGCGGCCGCCGGCCCGGTCATGGTGATCCTTGACAGCGACCACTCCCGCGACCACGTCCGCCAGGAGCTCGCGTGCTACGCGCCCCTGGTCACCCCGGGCAGCTACTGCCTGGTCCAGGACGGCGTGATCGACACGCTGCGGCCGTTCCGCCGCGATCGGCCGGGCCCGCTGCCCGCCATCGAGGAGTTCCTGCGGTCCACCACCGAGTTCGAGCTCGACGCCGAGCGCACCGATCGCTTCCTGATCACCCATCACCCCAAGGGGTGGCTCCGGCGGAAAGGACAGGCGTGAGCCCATGAAGCGCAGCACCGAGCGCATCCTCACCACCCACGTCGGCAGCCTGGCCCGGCCCGACGCCCTCGTCCCGATCCTCGCCGCGCGCGACCGCGGGCAGGGCTACGACCGCGACGCCTACACCAGGCTGACCACCGAGGCGGTGGCCGACGTCGTGCGGCGGCAGTGCGCGGCCGGCGTCGACGTCGTCACCGACGGCGAGCAGGGCAAGGCCAGCTTCTTCGGCTACGTCGTGGAGCGCTTCACCGGCTTCGAGCGCCGGCCGGTGGCGCCGGGCCAGCAGGCCAACCCGCGCGCGACCAGCCGCGAGTACCGTGATTTCCCCGACTACTACGCCTGGTCCGAGAAGCTCGGGGAGTGGGCGGGGGGCCGCGGCGGCGGGCGCGCCCACGGCGTCGACGTCTGCACCGGCCCCGTCACCTACCGCGGCGCCGCCGCGGTCCAGGCGGACATCGCGCGGCTGAAGGACGCGCTGCGCGGGCAGCCGCACGAGGAGATGTTCCTGCCCGCCATCGCGCCCTCGTACATCTTCGCCACCCTGCCCAACGAGCACTACCGGACCGACGAGGAGTACGAGCAGGCCCTCGCCGACGCGCTCCGGGAGGAGTACCGCGCCATCGTGGACGCGGGGATCGTGCTGCAGGTCGACGACCCGCGCCTGGTCACCCAGTACATGATGCAGCCCGAGGCGAGCGTGGCCGACTGCCGGCGGTGGGCGGCCCGGCGCGTGGAGGCCATCAACCACGCCCTGCGCGGGATCCCGCGCGAGATGGTGCGCTTCCACACCTGCTACAGCATCGACGTCGGCCCGCGCGTGCACGACATGGAGCTGAAGGACATCGTCGACGTGCTCTTCGGCGTCCACGCCGGCGCCTTCTCCTTCGAGGCGGCCAACCCGCGGCACGAGCACGAGTACCACGTCTTCGAGCAGCACCGCCCGCCCGACGGCCTGGTGCTGATCCCCGGCGTCATCAGCCACACCACAAACCTGATCGAGCACCCCGAGCTGATCGCGGAGCGGATCGGCCGGTTCGCGCGCATCGTCGGCCGCGAGAACGTGATCGCCGGGGCGGACTGCGGATTCGCCGCCTCCGGCATCCGGTTCAACGACACCCACGCGAGCGTGGCCTGGCTGAAGTTCGCCGCCATGGCCGAGGGCGCGCGCCTGGCCACCCGTCAGCTCTGGGGCCGCTGACGCGGATGCCGGGGCCGCGGCTCATCCTCGTCGATCCCAGCGCGGACGCGGGGCAGATGGCGGCGGCGTCCCGCTGGTATCTGCACCCGCCGGGCGTCCTGGACTGGGCGCACGCGCAAGACCGCCAGGACCGCGTGCGCCGCGGCGGCGATCTCGGGCTGGCCCTCCGCGAGGGCCCGCCCGGCTAGCGCCGGGCGCGCGCGCCGCGCGCCTATCGCGCGTGTGCGGCGTCCGCCTCCAGGTCCAGCGTGCGGATGGTCTCCGGCAAGGGCACGCCCGTCTCCGGGTCCCAGCCCTGCTCGATGTAGTAGTCGGTGACGATCTTCGCCATCGCCTCGTCGGCCAGCCCGGCGTGCTTGGGCAGCGCCTCCGAGAAGCGCCTGGGCAGGCGATCGTCGGCGCGGCTGAAGCCCTCGCGCAGGTTGTACAGGCGCGCCAGGGTGAGGCCGCGCCGGGCCTGGGTCACGACCTCCTCCAGCGTGAGGTCCCAGCCGGTCGCGGCCTTCGCGATATCCAGCGACTGCTGGTCGTCGTAGGCCAGGAAGTGGCAGAGACCGATCTGGTTGCGCACGCCGTTGCGGCTGTCGTGCTGGCGCATGTGGTCGCCGCCGGTCGGGGCCAGCATGTACGACCCGCGCATCACCGGCATGTGCCGGGGGTCGTGCATGGCCATCTCCATGCCCTTGACCGTGGTGAGGAACTCCTCCGAGCCGCGGCCCAGCCGCTGCGCCGCCCGCTGCGAGCCCTCGGCGAGCAGGTCGCCGATGCCCTGGCGGTAGGCGATCATCTCCACCAGCCTGATCACGCCGTCGGCGTCGCGGAAGCGCAGCGGCACCCCGCCGGTGTCCTCCAGCGTGAGCACGCCTTTCTCGAAGCACTCCATGGCCCAGGCCAGGGTGGAGCCCAGCGAGACGGTGTCCATGCCGAGAAAGTTGCACATCTCGTTGGACTTGCAGATGGCCACCAGGTCGTCGAGGCCGAGGTTCACGCCCATGGCGGCCAGCGACTCGTACTCCGGCCCGCCATAGCGAGGATCCACCGCGTAGCGTCCCTGCGGGTCGAACCCGACCTTGCCCTTCTCGCCGTACTTCTCCTGGGCGGCCCGGGCATCTTCCTCGCGCTTCTCGATGTGCACGACCTTCTTGCAGCGCACCGAGCAGGCGTAGCAGGCCTCCATCTTGACGCGCATCTGATCGCGCACCGCGATGGCGTCGACCTTGGCCACGTGCTCGAAGGCGCCCAGGCGGTAGTTCAGCGTGGGCATGCCGCCCTCGAGGTTCTTGCCCTGCATGGCCGCGCCGGTGCCGAAGTCGTGGAAGGCGCGGTGGTTCTGCTCCATGGTGGACGATACCCACTTGGCGACGGCGGTCAGGCCCTTGGGCTCGGCGACCTTGACCGGGGTCTTGCCGCGCACCGCGATGGCCTTGAGGCGCTTCGATCCCATCACCGCGCCCATGCCGGTGCGGCCGGCTACCTCGTTGAGCTCGTTGGCGACGCAGGCGAAGCGCACGAGGTTCTCGCCGGCGGGGCCGATGGTGGAGACGCGCGCCAGCTTGTCTCCGAGCTCGGTGTGCAGGATGTCCTCGACCTCGCCGGTGATCTTGCCCCAGAGGTGACCGGCGTCGCGGAACTCCACCCCGGACTCGGTGACCCAGAGGTACACGGGAGTGGGGGCGATGCCGTGGACGACGATGGCGTCCCAGCCCGCGCGCTTGAGCTCGGCGCCCCAGAAGCCGCCGGACTCCGCCTCGCCGAAGCCGCCGGTGAGCGGGCTCTTGGCGCCCACGCTGTGCCGCCCCGCGCCGGGCACCGCCGCGCCGGTCACCACGCCGGGCGCGAAGACGAGCACGTTGTCGGGCCCGAGCGGGTCGGCTCCCTGCGGCACGTACTGCAGCAGGTAGTGGGCGATGATGCCGCGGCCGCCGCCGTACCGACGGAAGAAGGCCTCGCCGGGTTCCTCGATCCAGCTCGTCCGGTCGTCGAGGCGAACGTGGAGGATCCGGTTCCAGAAGCCAAACGAGGGCATCGGGCGCGCCTCCTTCGAGACGGAGCCTCAGGCTCCGCCTTCCATGGGGCTCAGCAGCATCACGTCGGCGCCATCGCGCAAGGTCGTGTCGCGCTGGGCGAGCTCGCCATCGACTCCGGCGGTGACGTCGTAGCCCGCCTCCACGCCGATGGTGTCGAGCAGATCTCCGACGGTCGATCCCGGGAGCAAGGCGTACGGCTGGGGGCCGTCAGCGCCGCGGGGGAGGTAGCGGCGCAGATCGGCCATGAAGGTCACGGAGACGGTGATGCGGCCCCCGGGGGCTTCTCCCATATGTCCGGGATGGTACCCCAGGGGGCCGGGGATTGCTTCAGGGGCGGGCTAGAGGCTCAGGACTGCTGACCCGCCATCGGCATGTTCGGGACGGGCCGCTGGGCCACGGTGCCCACGATCGACACCAGGCGCAGCGCCGCCATCAGCCGGATGAGGGGCCACGACGGGTCGAACTCGAACCGCCCCACGCTGAACTTGGGGGAGCGGGGATAGGCGTGGTGGTTGTTGTGCAGGCTCTCCCCGCCAGTGAACCAGGCCAGGACGCGGGAGTTGTAGGCGGTGTTCATGAAGTTCTGCTTGCCCCACCAGTGCCCGAGCCCGTTGATCAGGGGCGAGAGCACGCCCACGTAGATCAGGCCATGGAGGATCATGGCGAACCCGCCCTGCCACCAGCCCAGGATGGCCATCATGGTGAGGGTGCCGACGGCGAGGCCGGTCCAGCCCCAGGCGAACACGTAGCGGTCCAGGATGTCCGGCGCCAGATCCGGGGCGTACTTGCGGCTGACCTCGGGGTCCCGCGCCTCGCGAACGTAGTAGTAGAAGTTGAAGAGCTGCACCTTCCAGAACCCCAGGAGCAGGGGGCTGTGGGGATCGCCCTCCTTGTCGGTGAACGTGTGGTGCTTGCGATGCACCGCGACCCACTGCTGTCGGCTCATGCCCGTGACCATCCACAGGAACAGCCGGCAGATGAAGTCGAGGACGGGGTGCATCTTCAACGCGTGATGGGCGAGGGCGCGGTGGAGATAGATCGTCGTGGCGTACACCGCTGCCTGCGACACCAGGACACCAGCCGCGATGATGAGGACGGCAGAAAGTAGCACGGCAGCCCCTATATGTGACCCCAGAACCAGTTCGAGGAAGGCCCGGCCGGTGGGGTCGGGCGCGTTTGACCTGCGGGAGTATACCTCATCCGGAGTCGACCCGAGAGGGGTCCTTGAGCTTGTCCCCCGGGCGGACGTTGAGGACCTCTTCCGGGAAGATCTCGGCCAGCCAGCGGAGCACGTCGTTGACGGTCACGATGCCGATGGGGCGGCGCTGGGCGTCCACCAGGGGGATGGTCCGGTAGCCGGCGACGCTCATCCGGTTGATGGCATAGCCGATCCGGTCGTCGACACCCAGGGCCTCGGGGTCGGGGGTCATGACCTCGGCCAGGCGGGTGACCACCGGGTCCCGGCCCTGGCCGACCACCCGGATCAGCACGTCGCGCTCCGTGAAGACGCCGGTCAGCCGTCCCGCCCCGTCCACCACGACCACCCCGGAGCGGTGCTGGCTCACCATGCGGCCGATCGCCTCGTGGACGGTGGTGTCCGCGGTCAGGACGATCGGCTCGCTGGGGGCCAGGAGCCGGATCTGATCGTCCAGCAGCGCGCCGTGGAGGTCCCGCAGCTCTTGCTCGAGCGGCTCGGAAAGCTCGTCGTCGAACTCGCTCATGAGGCCATCCCCCGGGTGAGAGGCCGGGCTCGGGTGCCCGGAGAATAGGGGGCGGCACGCGGGAGTGTCAAGGCTCGGCCGCCTGGCGGTGCCGACGTCCCGGCAGCTCCTCAGCCCACCTAGCCCGCGGCGACGAGAGCGGCCAGGCGCTCGCGCGCGGCCGGGTCCGGGAGCCGCCCCGTGCCCGCGCCCATGTTGTCCACGAGGTGCGGGGCCCGGCTCGTGGCGGGGATGGCACAGGTCACCGCGGGATTGGCCAGGATCCACTTGAGGAAGAGCTGGGCCCAGCTCGTGCAGTCGACCTCGGCGGCCCACTCCGGCAGCGGCCGGCCGCGCACGCGCCGGAAGAGGTCGCCCTCGGAGAAGGGCCGGTTGACCAGCACCGCCACACCTCTGTCGCGGGCCAGGGGCAGGATCCGGCGCTCCGCGGCCCGCTCGACGATCGAGTAGTTCACCTGCACGACGTCGAGCCGCTCGGCGCGGAGCACGCGCTCCAGCTCGTCGTAGGCGCTCTCCGTGTAGTGGGTGACCCCGACGTGGCGGATGCGCCCCTGTGCCTTCCACTCGCGCAGCGTGCGCAGCTGGGTGCGCCAGTCCAGCAGGTTGTGGATCTGCATCAGGTCGAGACGCCGGGCGCGCAGCCGCCGCAGGGAGTGCTCCATCTGGTCGACCCCGGCGGCGCGGCCGGTCGTCCAGACCTTGGTGGCGAGGAACAGCGACTCGCCCAGGCCGAGCTCGGCGGAGAGATCGCCCACCACCGACTCCGCGGCGCCGTACATGGGCGAGGAGTCGACCACGCGGCCGCCCAGCGCGACGAAGCGCTGGAGCACCTCGGCCAGCGTCGCGCGCGCGTCGCGCTCGGGCCCCACGTCGAAGGTGCGCCAGGTGCCGAGCCCGACCACGGGGATTCGCTCGCCGCTGGACGGGATGGGCCGCGCGTCGATCGGCGCGGCCGCCGGGCCGGCGGCCAGGGCCGGGCTGCCGGCCGCCCCCGCGGCCACCGCCAGCAGGCGCAGCGCCGCGCGCCTGGTCAGGCCGGCCGCCGTCTCCCGGGCGTCCATGCCGTCACGGTAGCTCAGGCCCGGGCGGCGCGCGCGCGGGCGATGGCCGCGCCGGCGGCGGCGACGTCCCCCGTCCCCACGCCGGTCGACGCCAGCGGGGTGGGCGCCTCGCCCCAGGGCGCCCAGCGCTCGCGCAGCGCGGCCGGGAACACGATGGCGCCGGGGACGCCCACCGCGGCGGCGAGATGGCTGACCCCGGAGTCGCCCCCGAGGTACGCCGTCACCAGCGCGAGCACGCCCGCCAGCTCCGGCAGCCCTGGCTCCACCAGCTCCGGCGTGCCCGGCTCGAGCCGCGCCAGGAGCTCGGCCGCCGCCTCGCCGTCGGCCGGGCCGCGGTGGACGAGCACGCGCAGGGGGCCGAGCGCGGGCTCGCTGGCCCGGGCCGCGGCCACGACCGCGGCGAGCTTCTCGGCCGACCAGCGCTTGGTCGTCCCGCCCGCGCCTGGATGGACGAGCAGCGCGGGCACCGCGCTCTCGCTGCCCAGCCCCAGCGCCGCGAGCCGCCGCGCCGCGGCCTGCCGCCAGGCCTCGGGGATGGCCACGGGCCGGCGATCGAGCGGGCGCCCGGCGACCAGCGGCTCGACGGTGTCCGCCAGGTGCCGCCAGACCGTCCGCGGAGCCACCGTGGGCTGCGGGGCCGCGACCACGGCGAGGGCGGCGCGCGCGCCCAGGCGCGCCGCGTAGCCCGGGTCGCTGGCGCCGAACCAGGAGACCACGCGCGCGTGCGCGCGGAGCTGCGCGTCCAGGCGCTCGTCCTGGCCGTCCTCGACGAAGAGCGCGCCGGTCCCGAGCGCCTCGAAGTCGAGGGCGGCGTCGACCTCGTCCAGGCCGCGCAGGAGGTGGGCGATGCGCGGCTGGGCGGCGAGGGTGATGGGGCCGAGGGCGCGCAGCCGCCGCAGCGCGGGCACCGCCTGCAGCACGTCGCCCAGCGCGCCCGGATGGAGCACGAGCGTGCTGGCGCCGCCGCTCGCCTCCACCCCGTCCCCGCTGGCCATCCGCTGGACATGGTAACCTCGCCCGAGCGGCACATCCGCATCTCCCGCCATCACCGGCTCGCGAGGAGGCCTCCGATGAAGCTCGCCATCTTCACCTCCATGGGCAGCTCCTGGGACACCGCGCTCGCGGTGTGGAAGCACGTGGACGCCACCGGCTGGGACGCGGCCTGCGTCACCGACCACTTCATGCCCAACACGCCCGCGCGGGCGGGCGACATGCTCGAGTGCTGGACCTCGCTGGCCGCCCTGGCCGCGCACACGCAGCGCATCCGCGTGGGCACCATCGTGGCCGGCAACACCTATCGCCACCCCGCGGTGCTGGCCAAGATGGCCACCAACGTCGACATCTCCACCGGCGGCCGGCTCATGTGCGGCATCGGCGGCGGCTGGCAGCAGAACGAGCACGAGGCGTACGGGATCCCGTTCTACACCGTGCGCGAGCGGCTGGAGCGGCTGGAGGAGGCCTGCCAGATGCTCAAGCTGCTCTGGACCCAGGACAAGACCACCTGGAAGGGCCGCCACTACGAGCTGTCCGACGCGCCGCTCTCGCCCAAGCCCGTGCAGAAGCCGTATCCCGAGCTGCTGATCGGCGGCGGGGGCGAGAAGGTCACCATGAAGATCGCCGCACGCCACGCCGACCACTGGAACACCTGGGGCGGGCCGGCCACGCTGGCGCGCAAGTGCCAGATCCTCGACGAGCACTGCGCGACGGTGGGCCGCGACCCGAAGGCCATCCTGCGCTCGGCGGTGATGCCCATGGTGGTCACCGACGACAAGGCGGACGTGGAGAAGGTCCGCGCGAACTACATGCGGCGCATGGGCGCGGACGAGGCCAAGGCGCGCGACACCGTGCTGGGCGGGAGCCCGGCGGAGATCGTCGACACGCTGGGCCGGCTGCGGGAGGCGGGGGTGGGCCTGCTCTTCATCCCCAACGCGCTGCTCCTGGGCGACTGGCGGACCCAGCTCGACCGGTTCATGGCCGACGTGGCGCCGCACGTGCGGTAGGCGGAGGTCGACGGCGGAGGCGCGCGAGCGGTCCTCCGCGCGCACGGGGGTGCGAGAGGACCAGCCCGACGAGGGCGGATCGCTCTAGGCGAAGAACGTCAGGAGCTCGGCGACGTGCTCCAGATAGCCAAACGCCAGGAGATATGCGGAGACGGCTCGTGCGCGCATTCTCGTGGATCGCCGCGCGAGCTCGGCGCAGTAGTCGGTCCTGAACAGGTCCCAGTCCGACCAGTTCGCCGTGTTCATCGAGACGGTGATCGAGACCGTCTGCATCCGCGTCGTGTGCCACCATCCGGCGGGCACGAAGATGGTCTCGCCCGGGCGGAGCGTGAAGCGCACTGGCCGGGCCTTCGCGAAGAGCGGGAATTGCTGCAGGTCCGGGTGCTCGATGTCAGCGAGCTGGGACGTGTTGTACCGCTTCCCGGTCCCGGGGTACAGGTACGGCGACTGAGCCGGCGGGAAGCAGATGAACTCCTTCTCTCCGTAGACCTGGGTCAGGAATGCGTGAATGTGATAGTTGTCGAAGTGCAGCGACGGGAACGTGGCCCCAGGTCCGCCGATGAAGAGCTCGAAGAACGCGAGCGGGTCACGGGCCGGGAACCACCAGCGCGACAGCCAGTTTGGCCGATGGCATGGCAGCGGCCCGAGATCGGTCAGGAGCTCCGGAAGGTCCTTCGATATGTCGACGTTGTGCACATACGGAGCCGGAGCGTGCACCGTTGACCGCGTGATGCGCTCGATCGCCTCGCCGAGGCGATAGCGCGTCTTCTGCGCCTGCACCTCCCTGTCTCCGTACCGCTCCGCGAGAAAGGCCGGGGTCCACTTCCCCAGAGCCGGCCAATCCGCAGCGGTATTGGTCAGGATGAGGGGCTTCAAGGGCAGCATGTACTCCCGCATGAACTGGCGGTGCGAGAGCCCTGCCCTTCGCGCGATGGTGCTGTCCGTCATCGCATCATGCGCGTCTCCAGCGTCTGCTCCGGCATTTCTGACGACTGTGCTCATCACAAATCCCCCACGGGCACGTTCCTACTCTGTGAGGGTAACAACGGGAACTGTCGACAACCTGACGCTGTTTCGTGGCCGGGGCCAGGGGCCGGCCCGGGTCCAGCCGGGTGCTCCTGGGCCTCGGCTTCAGTGCGGCGGCAGGTGGAGCGACGCGAGGGCCAGCAGCGCGCCCGCCGCGCCCGCCTCGAGCCGCGACGGCACGCGCGCGCCGATCGCTGCCTCGCCGCGCTCCAGATCGCGCGCCTGGCCGGCGGCCTCCAGGCGCGCGGCGCCGTCGAGCACGTAGCAGAGCGAGACCGCCGCGCCGGCGAGCGGCCGCCGCTCCCCCGCGCCGAGCCGGACCACCTCGACCTCGGCGCTCGCCCGTCCCCGCGCGGTGATCACGTTGAGGGCGGTCACCGGTCCGCCCAGGAGCCGGCACCCGGGCGCCCACTCGCCGGGGAAGGCCAGGGGCACCGGCGGTGGCGCGAGGGTGGCCGCGGGCCGACCGCCGCCCTCGAGCACGAAGCCGGCGCCGTCGGCGAGCAGGATGACGCGATCGAAGCCCGCGAAGTCGGAGAAGGGCGCATCCTCCGCGATGGTGGCCAGGCTCAGACGCCAGGCCGCGTGCTCGCCCGCGGCCTGCGGCCAGCCTGCCCACGCGATGTCGGCGGTGGT
>JADMIO011246923.1_pt1 | contig 19920 bp, 14 predicted proteins | sample 8958161 | NCBI WGS metagenome assembly JADMIO01 (sample SAMN16585339, study PRJNA669376) | soil metagenome | isolation source: Crop rotation soil | place: USA: Cullars Rotation, Alabama | collected 2011
CCGCGACTTCAAGTCACGTGAATTCCAAGCTTCGGATCCCACTGTGCTGGAAAGGAGCACGCCGTCCTCGACCACGGCTACCGCCTGGACCGATGCTCCTGTTCGTCGCTTCCACAAGACTTTGCCGCCACTCTCGCGCACGGCATAGACGTTCGCATCATCAGAGCCGAAAAAGACGACGCCTTCGCGAATCGCCACCGGCCCGCGAATCGCGCCATGCGTTTTCACCTGCCACAAACCTGCACCCGTCGTTTGATTCAACGCGCGAAGCCAGCCGCCGGTGCTTCCTAGATACAGGTTAGTTCCTTCGAGCGTTGGCTGCGCATTGAATGCGTCGTCATAAGTGTTTTGCCAGATTATCGATCCAGTCCGTTTGTCGAAGGCGTACACCGCCCCATTTGCGGCGCCGCCAAAGATGGCATACGGGCCCGCTGCCAGGGCGCCGCGCACCGGCGCCTGCAGAGTGCGCATCCACAAAGTGATTCCGGTTTCCTTGCTGAGGGCGCGCAGGGTCCCGCGCACCGCGTTGTTATCACCGGAATATTCCGTGGCCAAATAGAGAGTCTGGTCATCCACGGCCGGCGCGGCGGAAAAGATGCCGCCTGCTTCAGCTTTCCATCGTAGCTTGCCGTCTGCGGCGTTCAGCGCCACGAGGGTCCCGTCAGATAACGGGAGGTAGATGGTTTTTCCGTCGGTCGCAGGCGTAAAGTTCGTCGTTCGATCTGAGCCGTATACCCAACGCACTGCGAGGGGTTGCGACAAGACTAATTCCGCCGGCGCGGCGACTGCTCTCAACGACGAGCAGCAGAGAACGACTAACAATAAAAATCGGACTGTGATTTGAAAGCGAGGAAGTTTCGGGCTCATGGTCATTGGGAAGTTATCTGTTGTTTGCGATTCTTCTTTGTGTGCCTCTGTGTACCTCTGTGTCTCCGTGGTGAACTGCCCTTTCAGTAATTCTCACCACAAAGACACAGAGTTTGCACCAAGACTCACAGAGAACTGGTCTTTGTCGATTAACAAGTCGCACTCTATAATTCGCGTTTCACCAACTCGGGCATTAGACGTACAAGTCATCGCGGGGGTTTTCTTTTTTTGCAGAAGTCAGCTCACGAAACCATCATCATACTGGACTTCGGCGCTCAGTACACTCAGCTGATTGCGCGCCGCGTTCGCGAAGCCGGAGTGTATTGCGAGATTCTTCCATTCAACGCCTCCGCGGAGGAAATTAGCGCGCGGAATCCGAAAGGCCTGATTTTTTCCGGCGGACCGTCTTCTGTTTATGACGAGCAGGCGCCGCGTCTGACGCATGATCTGTTAGGCAACGGGCACGCGCCCGTCCTGGGCATCTGTTACGGGCTCCAATTGATTGCGCACACCCTCGGCGGGTCAGTCGTGCCTTCGGGGAGCAGGGAATACGGGTATGCTCGTCTAAAGGTCATCGATCCTTCCAGCCCGATCTTCGCCGGATTGCCGGCTGAAATGGATGTCTGGATGAGTCATGGCGATCACGTGACCACTGTTCCGGATGGCTTTGTGGTTACCGCTACAACCGAAGACGCGATTAATGCTTTCGAGAATCCGGCGCGCGGCGTTTACGGAGTTCAGTTTCACCCTGAGGTCGCTCACACGCCGCTCGGCGCGCAGATTCTGCGCAATTTCTTGTTTGAGGTCTGCGGGTGTAAAGGCGACTGGACGCCGGCGGCCGCAATTGAAGAACAGGTTGAGCGGATTCAGCAGACCTTGGGTGACACCGGGCGCGCAATTTGCGGTTTGTCGGGTGGCGTAGATTCGTCAGTCGCCGCGGCCCTGGTTCACCGCGCGGTTGGCGACCGGCAAACTTGCTTCTTTATCGATAACGGTCTGCTCCGTGAAGGTGAGTTCGAAACCACGCTCGCGCTCTTGCGGCAGGAGACGAAGCTAAACATTGTCGGCGTCGATGCCAGCCGTGAATTTCTTAGCGCGCTGGCAGGCGTCACCGACCCGGAGACTAAGCGCAAGCGAATTGGCAAGACGTTCATTGAGGTCTTCGAACGCGAGGCATTAAGGCTCGGATCGGAGCGCCCGCCCTCGGAGCGCCCGCCCTCGGAGCGCCCGCATCTTGCGGGCGGTACGCAGGCTTCCAGCCTGCTTAGTAGCGATGGCGAGGTCGGCTTTCTCGTGCAGGGAACTCTCTATCCGGACGTGATCGAGTCGGTGTCCGTCCGCGGCCCTTCGGCGACGATTAAGAGCCATCACAACGTCGGCGGTTTGCCTGAGAAGATGAACCTGAAGCTGATCGAGCCCCTCCGCGAACTCTTCAAAGACGAAGTCCGTCTGATCGGCGCGCAACTTGGCGTGCCGGAAGAGATTCTCAACCGCCATCCTTTTCCCGGGCCGGGTTTGGCCGTGCGCATTCTCGGCGAAATCACCGAAGACCGTCTGCGCCTGCTGCGCGCTGCCGATCGAATCTTTGATGAAGAGCTCCGCCGCGCCGAACAGTATGCGGCCGTCTGGCAAGCCTTCGCTGTGCTTCTCCCGATTTCCACTGTGGGGGTTATGGGTGATGAACGAACCTATGAACAGGTGATCGCCATCCGCGCCGTCACCAGCGTCGATGGCATGACCGCCGACTGGGCTCGCCTGCCCCACGATCTCCTTGCCCGCGTCTCCGCCCGCATCGTCTCGGAAGTGAAGGGCGTCAACCGCGTCGTCTACGATATCAGCTCAAAGCCACCTAGTACGATTGAGTGGGAATGAGTGAGGAGTCAGGGGAAGGCTACATCCCAACTTGGTTAGGGGAAAACCATGGAAAGCCGGCTGAATAAACCCAAAGTCTTCTTATCTCATGCGTGGAAAAATAAATCCTTCATCGAGAGGCTCGCGAATGACCTTCGTAAGTGCCAAATTGATTATTGGCTTGACAGTGAAGAGATACGTGACGGTCGTTCGTGGCTTAAGATGATATTCGAGGACGGAATACCAACCTGCGATGCTGTGATTGTTTATCTAACGGAAGAATCGCTCCGCTCGAAGATGGTAGAAAAAGAACTAGACGCAGCATTTGTTCAGCAATTATCAGACGGTGGTGTTGCTTTACTACCTTATATAAACAGAGATGAGCTGAGAGGGCGCCTTCGAAGTGACATTCAATCGCTTCAATGTAGAACGTGGAACGAAGATAACTATGACTCAATCTTGCCGACGGTAGTGGCGGAGATTTGGAGGAGCTATCTGGAGCGAACGATAGATAGAGCCGTGCTACAAGAAAAGTCGCGGAGGCTTGAGCAAGAACTTGAGAATAACCGTCTCAAAGAACGATACGAATCATCGGTCTTTTCAGCTCGCGAGGAACAAGAATTCGAATACCTACGCCAACAGCTTGGCAGGACAGTCGAAATTGAGTTTTCACTATGTTCCGAAAAACAGGGTGACGAACCTCAAAAGACAATCGGCAAGGAAACATGTCGCATTAGCCTGCTATCGATACTGCTCGCAACAATACAGGCAGGTGGCATTTACTTCGATCAACACTACGTCAGCATGCACGTTATCGACGCATGTGGAGTTTCAGTAGATGTCAAAGGCAATGCTGCAGTAAGGCGGCGGCTTGGACAATCCCTCGATCCGAGCATCGCTAAGAATGTCTTAGCTGAACTGAAAACATTCGGACTCGTTAAAATCACAAGAGTCCAACGGTTTGATCGGCCGGCAATAGCCTATGAACTCTCCGAAAAGATGTACCGATTGAAATATTGGCTCGAATACAACAACTTGTTGAGTGCCGATTGGTTGATTGAAAATATTGTTACCCTGGTTCAAGAAGAACCTCCTCTCAGCGAGCAAAAAACTGAAGCAGAGAAGGCCACCGAACAAGCGATTGCCGCAGACAGGAGAATCAGCAAAGCTCGGCGCCGGAATCAATGGCGGACGAGCGGCGAGGGAACCGTCGTGGCAACAAGAGATGTCCAAACCATCTTTACCGAGATAGAAAAGCGTGTCGCCGAGAGCAACAAGATCCTAGAACATATAAAGCTCGATTTTGAGCGCGACTTTAACAGCTGCAACGTTGCGAATGAGTCTGTGCGCATGACATTGAGCTGGAACTGTCCAACTAAAGACGTTCAAGACTGTTCATTATGCATATCAGCATACGCTTTGAAGCCTCGAGCATCGGAAAAGCTTTCTCTACCTCGCCAGGTCTTTGGCACCGATTTTGATGCTGATGTTAATAGTAAGCTTGAGTTGTTTTGGAGACGTAAGGAAGCAGCAAATCGATCATCGCACTCGGAGATCGTTGAGCTGTGTTGGACTAAGCTTATTGGGTTGATTCAGCGCGACGCAGAAGGCACGCTCTAATAAGTTTCAACCCACACCTACTAATAAATCCCTTCTCCCATATCTTGTTCAGTTGCCCAAACCAGAGCACGTGATATAGTGTGAAGCCGCCAGACAAGCAGTTCCCGCACTGCCGGCTTTCCAGTACTAATTGAAGGCTTCCAGGACTAATGATGACGCAGGGAAAACCGTTCGTTCACCTTCATCTTCACACTGATTACAGCCTGCTCGACGGCGCCATCCAAATCAAACCGCTTTCCGAACGTCTGGAAACGCTGGGCATGAATGCGTGCGCCATGACCGACCACGGCAATATGTATGGCGCGATCACGTTTTACAACACGATGAAGGCGAAAGGGATCAAGCCGATCATCGGATGTGAGACTTATCTCGCCATTGGTGACCGAAAAGATCGGAGCGGCGGAACGGCGCCGGGAGAAAAGAGAAATCATCATCTGATCCTGCTGGCGAAGAATTACGAAGGTTATAAAAACCTTTCCCGGCTAACCTCGAAAGCTTTCACGGAAGGTTTCTACTACAAGCCGCGCATCGACAAAGAGCTGCTCGCAAAGCACAGCAAAGGCTTGATCGCGCTTTCATCGTGCATGTCTGGCGTGCCGTCGGCGCTGCTTGCGCAGGATCGTTTTGATGATGCCGCCACGCAGGCGCTGGAGTTTGAAGAGATTCTTGGGAAAGGGAACTACTTCCTCGAAATCCAGGAGCATGGTCTCGAGCCGCAGGCGCGCATCCGCAAGCCTCTCGTTGAACTCTCGAAGAAGACCGGCATTCCCCTCGTCGCGACTAACGACGCGCACTACCTGATGCCCGACGACGCGCGGGCGCACGATCTCCTGCTGTGCATTGGGTCAGGCAAAAGCGTTAATGACGAGAACCGTCTGAAATACCGGACGCCGAACTTCTATGTTCGGTCAGCCGATGAGATGTGGCAGATTTTCGGGCCCGAGCTTTCCGACGCGCTGAACCGCACGGTCGAAATCGCGGAGATGTGCGACATCGAGCTCCCCAAGGGCATCAACTATCTGCCGAACTATCCGATCCCTGAATCCGCAGCCGGGCTGAGTGCGAACGATTACTTCGAAAGGGTCGTGCGGGACGGTTATCAGACTCGTAAAGCTCGCGTCTGGGACGGCGAGTTAGCCGCAGGCACGCTGGCTTGCCCCTGGGAGGACTACGAAAAGCGTCTCTGGCATGAGATGGAAGTGATTAAGCGGATGGGCTATGCCGGATACTTCCTGATCGTCTGGGACTTTGTGAAGTACGCGAAGGAGAACGGGATTCCGGTCGGTCCGGGTCGCGGTTCTTCGGCGGGGTCGCTGGTCGCCTATTGCCTCGGGATCACTGATGTAGATCCTTTAAAGTACAACCTCTTCTTCGAGCGTTTCCTTAACCCTGAACGCGTTTCGATGCCGGATATCGACATCGATTTCTGCGTCCGCGGCCGCGCCAAGGTGATTAATCACGTCGCGGAATTGTACGGCCGTGACTCGGTTTGCCAGATTGTGACCTTCGGGACGCTGGCCTCAAAGGCTGCGATTAAGGATGTCGGGCGCGCGCTCGACATGCCTTATGCGGAAGTCGATCGCATCTCTAAGATGATTCCGCCGCCGGTTCGGGGCCGCAATGTGAGCATCACGCAGGCAATTGAACAAGTACCCGAACTCCGGAAAGCGATGGAGACGAACGAGCAGGTGAGCGACCTGATCGACCTCGCCCGCCGGCTTGAGGGGTGCGCCCGTCACGTTTCGGTTCACGCGGCTGGCGTAGTCATCACACCTGAGCCGCTTGAAGAACTCATTCCCATCGCTGTGTCCGCCAAGGACGAAGTCACCACCCAGTACGAAATGACGGACCTGGAGAAGGTGGGCGTTCTTAAGATGGACTTCTTAGCGCTTAATACGCTTACGATCATAAGCGACTGCTTAAAGAGCATAAAGCAATCGCTTACAGAGGAAATTCTGTGGGAGAAGGTTTCGCTTAACGATCCGGCGACTATGCAACTGTTTGGCGAAGGCCGGACGGATGCGATTTTCCAGTTTGAATCCGGGGGGATGGCTGAGCTTTGCCGAAAGCTTAAGCCCAAGAACATCGAGGATCTTTCCGCCCTTAACGCGCTCTATCGACCCGGCCCCATCGACGGCGGCATGGTCGATGACTTCATCCAAAGGCATCACGGTAAGAAAAGGGTCAGCTACATCGTGCCTGAGATGAAGGAGATTCTGGACACCACGCACGGCGTCATCGTCTATCAGGAGCAAGCGATGCGACTGGCACAGAAGCTCGCGGGCTACACGATGGCTGAAGCTGACAGCCTGCGTAAGGCGATGGGCAAGAAGAACCGCGAAGAGATGGCTCTTCAGGAGCAGAAGTTCATTCTCGGGGCCGTGGCTCGCGGATTCAAGAAAGACAAGGCCGAGCAAATCTTTTCGTTGATGCGTCAGTTTGCCGACTATGGTTTCCCCAAGGCGCACAGCGTGGCCTACGCCTATCTGGCTTTTCAGACGGCGTACTTGAAGGCGCACTATCCGGAGCACTTCTACGCGGCCGTGCTCTCAAACGAAATTGAAGACACCGCAAAGGTCTTCAAGTACACGAAGGAGATGCGAGGGCAGGGAATTGAGCTGCTCCCGCCGGACGTTAACGAGAGTGACCTTGGCTTCACGCCGCTGAAGGGCGCGATACGTTATGGGCTGGCGGCGATCAAAGGCATCGGCTTCGCCAGCGTGAATGCGATTATCAAAGCGCGGCAGAACGGACCTTTCCTGTCGCTGAACGATTTTGCGGAACGGATCGAAGAAGGCTCGCTCAACAAGCGCGTGCTCGAAGGGTTGGTTTGCAGCGGCGCCTTCGATTCACTCGCGGACCAGACGGTCATCAATTTGTGGCGCGCCGCATTGTGCTCTCAGATCGATGGCGCGCTATCGGGCGCCGCGCGGGTGAAGAAGTCCAGAGCCTTGGGGCAAGACGATCTTTTCGGCAGTTCGCCTGCGCCGCCGCCGGCAGCGACTATGGTTCGCCCTGACATGCAGGCCTGGACGCTCGCAGAAATGTTAGCGGCCGAGAAGAAGGCGCTCGGTTTTTATATCACCGCCCATCCGCTGGATGATTACAGCGAGACGATATCGAAACTCGCGGCCGCAGCGTCGAACGAACTGGCAGCAAACGAAAGCGGCATGCGGGCCCGGGTCGCCGGCTTAATCAAAGACCTGCAATTGCGCACGACGAAGAAGGGGGATCGTTTCGCCCTCTTCCAGCTCGAGGACCATGCCGGAACTGTAAAGTGCGTCGCCTGGCCAGAACCATTTCGCAAACACAGTAACGTTCTGCGCGCGGAAGCAGTCGTGTTAGTGACCGGTCGCATCGAGATTAATGACGACGCGACCAGCTTGATCGTCGACAAAGTGGATGATCTCGACCAGGCGATTCAGCAGAAAGCGACTGAGGTAACAATTCGCTTGCCGGCCGCCGATGAACTTGCAAGACTGTGCGAGTCAGTCAAAACTGTCCTGGAAAGCTCGCGCGGCGAGTGCGATGTATTTGTGGAGGTCCTCTCTAACGGCTCACGTATTCGCATGCGCGCGCATCCGTCACTGAAGGTTCGGGGCAACACTCAACTTGAAGCAGCCCTACGCGAGCTTGGCTGCGAGGTTTATTGGGAAGGTCATACTTCGCACCGCGCCGTAGCCGCGGGTGCGAACTAAAAAGACATGGCAGACGAGCAAAAGAAAAAAGCCACTGCATTCGAACGGGTGCTGCTTGCGCGCCACGCTGATCGTCCGTACACGCTCGACTTCGTTGAGCGTCTCTTCGAAGACTTTGTCGAGATTCACGGTGACCGGCGTTATGCCGACGATCCGGCGATCGTCTGCGGCTTCGCGCGCTTTCATGGAATGCCGGTCGCGGCGATCGGCCACCAGAAAGGCCGCGACACGAAACAGCGGCAGCTGCGGAATTTTGGTATGCCCAAGCCTGAAGGCTATCGCAAGGCTTTACGGACGATGAAGCTCGCCGACAAGTTCGACCGACCGATCTTTTGCTTCATCGACACGCCGGGCGCATACCCCGGCATCGACGCTGAAGAGCGCGGCCAGGCCGAAGCAATCGCGTACAACTTGCGCGAGATGGCCAAGCTAACTGTCCCGGTGATCGTGACCGTCATTGGTGAGGGCGGTTCGGGCGGCGCGCTCGCGATCGGAGTCGGCGATCAAGTCATGATGCTTGAGAACGCGATCTACTCAGTTATATCTCCCGAAGGTTGCGCCGCGATTTTGTGGAAGGATTCGTCGCAAGCTGAACGCGCCGCCGAAGGCCTCAAGTTGACTGCTCAAGATCTAAAGGCCGCCGGACTTGTCGATGAAGTGATTCCTGAACCCCGCGAAGGGGCGCACAACTCTCACGACGAAACCGCCAAGTTGCTCGATGCAGTTTTGTGCTCGAGACTGGCCGAATCTGCCAGCACCAACTCGCAGGAACGCCTCGCCCGGCGTTACGCAAAACTAAGACAGATGGGTGAGTGGGGAACTGCTGACGCCGCAGTCTGATCTAACTCGCCCAGACCTCTTCAGAACGGAACGTCGTCGTCATTCATGTCGGGCGCCGTCATCGGAGCGTCCTGAGGCACAGCCGCGGCTCTGGCTGCTTGTGGAGCGCCTTCTTCGCGCGCGCCGCCGCCGCCAATGAACTGCATGTCGGTGGCGTGGACCTCCAAAGTGTGGCGTGGTTTACCATCTCGATCCGTCCACTCTTCAACGCGTAGCCGTCCTTCGATGTAAACCGGTCGCCCCCGCTGCAGATATTGGGAAGCGGTCTCAGCCTGGCGGCCCCAAAGCGTCACACGAAACCAGGTAGTGATGTCGTTGTTCTCGCCGGTCGTGCGGTCCTTGCGTCGCTCGTTGGTGGCCAGACTAAAACTACAAACAGGAGTGCCCTGGGGCGTATAACGCAACTCTGGATCGCGGCCCAGATTGCCGACCAGAATGATTTTATTGAAAGACATTTTCGTGCTCCGTTAGTCTGCGCCCGTAAAGGGAGTCAGGAGTGATTTAAAGCGAGCCGCGATACTACTAATCCGCCCGTAACGCGTCAAGCGGATAAGGTTTTTACTTTGCGTGTCTTTCCGTCTTAGCGCCTGTCAGAACCACCTGCGGTAGCGGGTGGTTGAAATTCCGTGACGAGTTCGGAGATGGTTAGATCAACCCGCCCGCTACCGCAGGCGGTTCTGACCTCATCGCAAAGGATCGCAAAGACGTTATTCGCCAGCGATCCGTACGTGCTCAATAGAAAGAAGTTAGGCAAATCTGTTAGACTCAGCGCGTACCTCCTGAATTCCGATGAGTGCCAGCGTTTACGTCGAAACGTTTGGATGTCAGATGAACGTCGCTGACAGCGAGCGCGCCACTGTGCGCTTGCGCGATGCCGGCTATAAGCTAACCAGCGTCGCTGATGAGGCGGACGTCGTCATCTTCAATACCTGTTCAGTCCGCGAACGCGCCGCGCACAAAGTCTTCACCCGCATCGGCGAAGTGCGACGCAGCCGGCTCGGCGCTGAGCCGATCGTCGGCGTGATGGGCTGTGTCGCGCAGCTCGAGGGACAGACTCTTTTCGACAATTCTCCTTCGGTGAACCTGGTCGTGGGCACGCGCGCGACCGATCGCTTGCCGGGTCTAATTAATCGCGCTTTAGCAGGTGAACGCCGAATTATCGACTTGGATGAGCGCGGCGAAACTGATGTCTGGGACTTGCCGGCGAGTGCGCGCACCTCGCCATTCGTCGCGTTCGTACCGATCATTGAAGGCTGCAACAAGTTTTGTACCTACTGCATCGTTCCGTTTTCGCGGGGCCGGGAAAAGAGTCGCTCGGCCAAAGACATTGTTGATGAAGTGAAGCAACTGCGCGAATACGGATATCGCGAAATTCACCTGATCGGCCAGAACGTCAACAGCTACCGGCCGAGAACCGAAGCCGGACTGGAGAATTTCAAAGGCGCGACTCTGTTCTCGCGCCTGCTCCGAGCGGTGGCGGCCACCGGCATGGAGCGCATCAAGTTCACGACTTCTTTCCCGCGCGACTTTCATCCCGACATCGTGGCCGCGATCGAAGAGCACGAGAATCTTTGCAACTGGGTACACTTGCCGGGTCAATCGGGCAGTGACCGCATCCTGCGCGCGATGCGCCGCGGTCATACCGCAGACGATTACCTGCGCCGCATTGAAGTGATTAAGAACGCGCGGCGCAAGATCGCGATCACGAGTGATATCATCGTGGGGTTCCCGGGAGAGACTGAGACGGACTTTCGCGAGACGATGGCGTTGATCGAAAAGGTTCGTTACGACGGCCTCTACATCTTCAAATATTCAGAACGGCCTGGCACTCCGGCAGCAACGCTGACCGACGATGTCAGCAAAGAAGCGAAGTCGGCGCGCTTTATGGAACTTGAAGGCCTGCAAAAGCGTCAACAGAAAACGATCTACGAAAGCTATCTCGGCCGTGAGGTCAACGTGCTGGCCGAAGCCGTAAGTTCGAAATTCGACTCAGACTTGACTGGTCACACGACTTGCCACAAAGTCGTAAACTTTCCGCGGCAATCGATCCAACTCGGCGAAGTGGCGTCGATCCGAATCACGAGTGCAAAGCAGAACAGCCTGTACGGAGAACCGGTAGCGTAAAGGACAAGCGGGAGAATCTTATGGAGATCGAGGTCAAAATTCGGGCGTTGATGATGGATCCGAATAGCGGCACTCCGATTATTATCCTGAAGGATGTGAACAGCGAGACGATGCTGCCCATTTGGGTCGGCGCGTACGAAGCCAACGCCATCGCGCTGGAGATTGAAAAGATTGCTCCGCCGCGGCCGATGACTCACGATCTGCTGCGCAACTTGATTATCGAGCTGGGAATGAAAGTCGAGCGGGTGGTGGTCACTTCGTTGCGCGATAACACTTTCTACGCAGTCATCGAACTGAGTTCTGAAAGCGGCGATGCGATGCGACTTGATTCACGACCTTCAGATGCAATCGCGCTCGCGTTGCGCGCTGATTGTCCAATCTTTGTTGACCTCGAAGTCATCCAGGCGTCACGAAATTCGATCGCCAGCGATGACGAGTCGATTGAAGAGGCGACCACCGGCGAAGAAGAATGGCCCGAAGTAATTGGTGACGCGGGCGACATCCCGATGTAAGATAACCGGAAATAGCGGATGAGGTATAACGACCGAGAGTGATAATCGCAATCGCGAACCAGAAGGGTGGAGTCGGCAAGACTACCACTGCCATCAATCTCGCCGCTGCTTTCGCCAGACGCGGCTCAAAGACGCTTCTCCTCGATCTAGATCCACAGGGCAACAGCTCGATCTCGTTTCTTGATCCGTTGACGGTCGACAAGTCGGCCTATGACCTGATGATGGACGGGCAGGGGACTGAGGAACTCCCGATCTATAAGTCTCCGGAAAAAGATCTCGACATCATTCCGGCACGCATCAGCCTGGCGAAACTTGAATCGAAGCTGGTCGGCGATTTCGACGCGCCGTTTCGTCTGAAGGATCGAATTGAGCCGCTGAAGAAAGTTTACAAGGTGATCGTCATCGACACGCCGCCGACGCTGGGGCTGATTACCGTGAACGCTCTGGTGGCGTCCAGTCACGTGCTGATTCCGATTCAGTCTTCTTATTTTGCTTTGGAAGGTACGGATGACTTGCTCGAGACGATCGAGAAAGTGAAGGCTCGCCCGAATCCCAATCTCGAGATGCTGGGCGTGCTGGTAACGCTACACGACAAGCGTACGACGCTGGGCAAGGAAGTCTTCGAGCAAATTCGCCGCGTGTTTGGGCCGAAGCTATTCAATACCGTGATCACCAAGAGTGTGCGGCTCGAAGAGTCGCCCGCCTACAAAGAATCGATCTTCACCTTCGCGCCGCAATCGTCCGGCGCCCAGGAGTACGCAAAACTTTGCAACGAGGTACTGAGCCGTGTCTAGAAGAGGGCTGCCCGCCGGTTTACAAATGCGCCACGACGCGCACTACGTCGAAGAGCTGACGCAGGAACGCGTCAGTCACGTCGGCCGAGTTATTCCCATCGACAAATTGGATCCCAACCCCGATCAGCCTCGAACGGAGATTGGTGATCTCACCGAGCTGACGGCGTCGATCAAGGAAAAAGGCGTACTTGAGCCTTTGCTCGTTAAGCCCACGTTTGGTCGCTGGATGATTATCGCCGGCGAGCGACGTTGGCGAGCCGCGACTGCCGCCGGCTTAACCGAAGTGCCATGCATCGAGATGGATGTGGACGAGAGCGCGGTCGCTGAGATTGCGCTTATCGAAAACATGCAGCGCAAGGACCTCACGCCATGGGAAGAGGCTGACGGTCTGCGCGCTTTGTGCGAGCGTTTTGGCTACACGCACGAAGACGTGGCCCGCAAAGTAGGGAAGAGCCGCAGCACCGTCACCGAAGCTCTTTCCATCGCCACGATGCCGGATGATGTCAGGGCGATGTGCCGGGACTCTGAAATTACCTCGAAGTCTCTGCTGCTTCAGATTGTGCGCCAGCCCGACGATGACTCGATGCGCGACATGGCGCATCAGATCGCCGAACAGGGTTTGACCCGCGATGGCGCTCGCAAGGCGCGCCGCGCTTACATCGATCCGACCGGAAGTTCTGAGCCTTTTGTTTACCGCTTTGAAGCGCCGGGAAAGGATTTTCGCGTTGAAGTGAAGTTTAAGAAGTCGGACGTTTCGACGGAAGAACTCTTCGAAGCCCTGAACGACGCGGCCCAGGGTATCGACGAAGCTGTGAGCTAGTAGCACAGACTTCCGTCTGTGTTTTCGCTTTCGCTACAAAAGACCTTCATCAGGGAAGCCCCACAGATTAAAGTCTGTCGTCTAACCCTTCTTCTTCTTTTCCGCCGCAGCTTTCTTCGCCAGAGACTTACTCCAGCGCTCGAGTGTGGGCTGGAGCGGCTTGAACAGTTTCGCCCGGAACTTGTGTTGTGACTCGTTCCAGGCCTTGAGCTGCTTTTCGGTGTAAGCCCGGACAGCCTGTTCGACCTGGCCGCGCTTAACCGAGTGCCTCAATGTCAGGTGATAGTGTTGCGCGACCAGCGAAAAGATCACCGCGGCCAGATTTCCTTTGAAGGACATGCGGGGAATGATCCGCTTATGAAAAGGCTGGTTCGTCGCCAGTAACGGCGTAATGGCAATTTCGAACCACGCGCCCTTGACTCCTTGCTTCGGATGGTACAGACCAGGCAATTCCTGTCCCTTTGCAGCAGCTAAAGCGCGCGGTTCGGTAACCGCATTCACCAGCCGCAGGCGCTCGACGCCGCGCAGATGCTCGCGCGGTACCGATGCCAGGGCGCTTTCCACGTTCGCCAACGCACTTCCGGGCAGTTTTCCCTCGTACTGATTCTCAATTTTGATGGGCATGATTTCTGAGTTCGCTTGTTAAGAGAAGAGCACTGTAGGCAAAGCCCCAACCGTCCGTCAACCGCTGCCGCCTTCCAGATCAGCTCGTCGCACCTTATTCCATCGGCATTGACGAGGGACGTTCGATCCAACTGCCGACACCGATTCAAGATACGACAGCCAGCCAAGGAAGCGATCTCGCTGCCGCCTCCATCAATCCCGCTGAGACACCGAGAGAGAACCTGCTTAAGCTCGAACCCGCGACCTTAGAAAGCGACCTAACTTGTCAGATGCCGTGCGTCCGATAATACATATTATGTTGCCGGGAAGTCGGTAGTTCGCTTGACACCCCTTTAAAATGGCTGTTATCGTTCCCGTTCTTTTGATTCCTTTTATTCACGCCTGAGTGCAATAAGAAGAATTCGTGGAGGCTTTGATTGGAAAATCATAACGGAACTTTGTTTACTTCTGAGTCGGTCACTGAGGGCCATCCCGACAAGATTGCCGACCAGATTTCGGACGCGGTCCTGGACGCCGCTTTGACCGAAGACCCGATGTCGCGCGTCGCGTGCGAAACGCTCCTGACGACCGGCCTCGTAATTGTCGCCGGCGAGATCACGACCAAGGCGCACATCAACTATGAAGCCATCGCTCGCCAGGTCATTGGCGAGATTGGCTACACCAGGGCTAAGTACGGCTTCGACAACGAGACCTGCAGCGTCCTCTGTGCGGTCCACCAGCAGTCGCCTGACATCGCCATGGGCGTGGACACCGGGGGCGCCGGCGACCAGGGTTTGATGTTTGGCTATGCCTGCAACGAGACGCCTGAGCTGATGCCGCTTCCCATTCAACTCGCACACCGCCTGGCGGAACGGCTGACCGAAGTGCGCAAGTCCGGCCAACTGCCTTATCTTCGTCCCGACGGCAAGTCACAGGTCACCGTTGAGTATCGCGATGGCCGTCCATTCCGCGTTGACGCAGTTGTCATTTCAAGTCAGCACTCGCCTGAAGTTGAGAACGATCAGCTTCGCGCAGAGATTCGCGATCACGTTATCAGACACACCGTGCCCGGCGATCTAATCGACGACGAGACCAAATATCACATCAATCCGACCGGCCGCTTCGTGACCGGCGGGCCGCAGGGTGATTCGGGTCTCACCGGCCGTAAGATCATCGTCGACACCTACGGTGGTTATGCACCGCACGGTGGCGGCGCGTTCTCGGGCAAGGATCCGACGAAGGTCGATCGCTCCGCGGCTTACATGGCGCGTTACATCGCCAAGAACATCGTGTCTGCCGGCTTGGCGGACAAATGCGAAGTGCAACTCGCTTACGCGATCGGTGTGGCTGAACCAGTTTCGGTTTACGTCGACACGCAAGGAACCGGACGCATCAGTGAAGCGGCATTGTCGAAACTCGTGCGCGAGCACTTCCCTCTCACACCAAAAGAAATTATCAGCCAGCTTAAGCTGCGCCGGCCGGTTTATCGGCAGACGGCGGCTTACGGTCACTTCGGCCGGTCGGGTGACGGCTTCACCTGGGAAGAGACTGACAAGGCGGAAGGGCTGCGGACTGCCGCTGAATCGCTGCGCACCGCGGCGAGGGTCTAATCAAATCACGTGTCAGAACCGCGAGCGGTAGCGACCGGGTCGCTCTTAACTAACCAGATACAACGATCGATAAAGGAACCACTAAATGAGCACTGCTATGCCTGCCATGGAACATGACGTTAAAGACCTTTCGCTCGCCGCCGACGGCAAACGCCGCATCGACTGGGCCGAGCGAGAAATGCCCGTGCTGCGCTTGATTCGCGAGCGCTTCGCGGCTGAACAGCCTTTGAAAGGCGTGAAATTGGTTGCTTGCGCGCATATCACCACGGAAACAGCGAACCTCGCGCGGGCCCTGCAAGCAGGCGGCGCTGAATCGATGCTGATCGCATCCAATCCCCTTTCCACCCAGGATGACGTCGCGGCTTCGCTCGTCGTCGACTGTGGGATTCCGGTTTACGCGATGAAGGGCGAGTCCACCGACACCTATCGCCGTCACGTGCAAACCGCGCTCGAGTTCGGCCCGGACATCATCATCGACGACGGCTCGGACGTAGTCGCCACGATGATCAAGGAAAAGCCTGAGCTCAAGGACAAGATCATCGGCACGACCGAAGAAACCACGACTGGCATTGTCCGCCTGGAAGCAATGGCGGCGGCCGGCGTGCTCAGTTTTCCGTCGATCGCTGTTAACAATGCGCAGACGAAACACTTCTTCGACAATCGTTACGGCACCGGCCAATCGACGCTCGATGGCATCATTCGCGCGACGAACATTCTGCTCGCCGGCCGCAATTTGGTGGTCGTTGGCTATGGCTGGTGCGGTAAAGGCGTGGCGCTCCGGTCACGCGGCATGGGCGCGAATGTCATCGTCACTGAAATCGATCCGATCAAAGCGGTCGAGGCAGTCATGGACGGCTTCCGCGTAATGCCGATCTCCGACGCTGCGAGCATCGGCGACATCTTCGTCACGGTCACCGGCAATCGTCACGTGATTGACGGCGAACACTTCGCGTCGATGAAAGACGGCGCGATCGTCGCCAACAGCGGCCACTTCGATCTTGAATTGAATCTGGTCGCCTTGCGTGAACTAGCCGAAGGCGATCCCACTGACGTTCGACCGTTCGTTCAGGAGTATCGAAAGAAAGACAGCCGGCGCGTAATTGTTCTCGGCGAAGGTCGCTTAATCAATCTTGCCGCCGCCGAAGGCCATCCGGCCAGCGTGATGGATATGAGCTTCGCGAACCAGGCGCTGTCAGTTGAGTACCTCGTGAAGAACAAAGGTAAGCTCGAGCCGGGCGTGCATCTTCTGCCACCGGAAGTCGATCAGGAGATCGCGAGCCTGAAGCTTCGCGCTCTGGGAATTTCAATCGACACGCTCACCGCCGAACAGCTCGAGTACATGTCGAGCTGGGAAACAGGAACCTAGTCAGAACCGCCTGCGGTAGCGGGCGGGCCAATTCTTACCGAGAGCCGCGGGACTCCCCCCGCGGCTTTTGTTATTCGGGCGGTCGTAATCTCAAACTTACAGCGTCTTCTTTATTTCATCCGCCGCAATGTCGAACTCTTCTGCCTGCCGCGCGACGCGGTCCGCCTTCTCAGTTTCACCCTGTTTGCGCAGTTCTTGAGCTTTCTTACGCAGCTCTTTGGCGCGCTCTTTTAATAACTCGATCAGCTTCTCCTTCGCTTTCTTCGTCAGGGCGGTAACCTGATCACGGGCCCGCGCCCGCACCTCGTCGTCATCGGCGCGGTGGAATGGGCTGGTGATCCACCCATCCAGCTGATCGTAAGCCATGTGCGATTCAAGGTACGCCGCCCACCATTCGAGAAAAGCCTTACGGGCCGCTCCCTTTGCTTTCTGCTTTAACCAATCACTCAGGCTGGCGACGACGGTTAAGTCGCGAACACCACGGGTTGTCGGCGCAGTGACGGCCACACTGAAGAGCGCAAAAGCATCGCCCCAGGCCGCGACGTCGAGTGATTCTAAATCGGAAATTGATAGGGGCCGCTCGCGATCCTTTGCGCGAATACGTTTCTTACTTTGTCCTGGTTGTTTCTGTCAAGGCATAGAAATGTTCCTCCATGATGGGTTGTTGAAACACGAAAGCGGCCTCAGTTGGAGAGGCCGATGTTGGGATCTGCGCGAGACTCTATACCCGCGTTACGGAGGGGTCAAACTCGAGCATGGCAAGATGCAGCACGATCAAACGGGGCGAGATTTGAATTATTAGAGAGTGAAAGAGGCTTTATGCAACGCGAAACGATTGGGATGAAAGGCCTTCACGTCCGCACCCGCGAAATAAAATAAAACGCTCCCCCCGCAAAGATCGCGATCGGCGCCCAGACAGAGACCTCGGCCGGCAGCAAGGCGTGTTCGCCAAGTTGTTGGAATCCGCTTGAAATCAGCCAGAATAAAAGACTCACGACGACGGCGGAACAAAGAGCGAGGACGGTGCTCTTTCGTCCAAGCGAAACTGCGAGGGGCATGCCGATCAAAGCCATGATGATCACGGCGAAGGGCGCTGCGTACTTTCTTTGCAAGCCGACCGCGAGTACGGCGGTGTCGGCGCCGCGGGCCTTCAACTGCTTGATGTATTCGCGCAGCCGATTCGAGTCCAACTGCGAAGGCCGATCGACTGTCGGGCGAAACACGCGCGCTGAATCGACACCGTCGAGCGTTAACGCCTGTGCGGCTTGCGTCGAGACGAGCGGCTGATCGACCTCAATCCATTTCGCGTTCGCAATCTCAATGCGATTCGTGGCCAGCCACTTTGCCGAATCGCCATTCAGCACGCGCTTCAAAGCGCTCACATTCGCCGAGTCAAACTCATAAATCGTCGGCTTGATAAGCGCTTCGGTGCGTTCATCAAACTCGTACGAGTAGATGCGTCGCTGATCTGTGCTCACGAGCCAACGCCTTTCTCCTGGCGTCGACTGCGCGGGGTTACCGCGAATGCGCGCGCGCAGATCGTCCTGCCGTACATTCGCGGCCGGCATGATTCGCTCTTCGATCAGCCAGAGGCCGCCGGCAACTAAACAGGCGAAGGCCAAACCGGGAAGCATCAGGCGATAGACGCTCTGCCCGCTGGCCCACCAGGCAACGGCTTCCCTTCTCCTCGCAACCAGCGCGTATGTGAGCAACGCGGCGACGAGGACGCTGCCGGGAAACAGTTCCACGCTGATGAGCGGCAAAAGAAAAAAGAGGTACTCAAACAGGAGTCTCACGCTGCCGCCGCGCGCAGCGAGAAATCGCCACAGCTCAAAACTGGTGAAGATGTTGAAGACCATCACGAGCGCGATGAACGCGAACAAAAAACTTACCGCCATCGTCCGGACTACACTCGTGTCGAGCAGCGTCGGAAAACGAAATGCCCACGAGCGCCGGGCTGTCTTTCTATCAATCTTTGCCGTTTCGGTTTTCGAGCCGGCCGCGAATCGCCGGAACCACGACAGGCTCAAACGCTTGTTCGTGCGCACCAGGATGATTCCAAAGACGAGCACCAGAGACGTCGCGAGCCACGCGCCGACGACCGGAGGTAAAGTGCCGCCGCGCGTCATCTGTTCGCCGGCCACGACGAGCAAGTAGTAAGTGATCATGACGATCAGCGAAGCGAGCGCGCCGAAGCCCCGACTGCCGCGGCGGAAACGAATCGCCAGCGCGGCGCCGAAGAAAGCGAAGATCAGCGGCGAGACCGAAAGCGCGATACGCTTGTTAAGTAGAAAGACGGCTTCGCGATGCGGAGCACCGTCGCTGCGGCTCATAAAGTCCCGTAGTTCGCGAAAACCCATTTCGTCGGGCTTGTTCTCAGTTCGTTGCAACCGGGTGATCAGCTCGTTCCGGCCGGTTTTAAAAAGAATCCGTAGTTCGTTAAGCCGCTCGACGACATATTGCTGATTTTCATTATTGGCTGCCGGCAGGGTTACCCGCACCGCATCCTGAAGCACGAGCTCGGATTTTTCGTCAGAGGCATCGATGCGGCCCGTCCGCGCCGTACTCAGAGCGGTGGTGCCGTCCGCTTCCTTCGATTGAATAAAGACGCCGCCCCATTGCCCGCGCGACTTGTCGCCTTCGCGAACGTAGATGACATAACCCGGAATGTCCGTCGTGAAAGTCTGCGGCTCGACCGGCGAATCCAGTTTGTACAGTGCCGCCCTTGCGGCGAGCGCGCGCAAGTCCTGTTGCGCGTGCGGCGCCTCACTGAGATTGAGCTGCAGCGCGGCAATCGTCGTAATCAATCCGATAACCAGCGCGGGCAAAATGATCTGCCAGCGGCTGACGCCCGCGGCGCGCATCGCGATCAGCTCGCTATCGCTGCCCATACGGCCGAGACCGATGATCGTTCCCGAAAGTACGGCCATCGGAATCGTGAAGACCAGAACTGTCGGTAAAAGCCCGAGCGAAAGGCCGTAAAGAAACTGGGCCGGGACGGTGGCGCGGAAAATTGTCTCGAAGTAGCGGCCGCTTTGTTGGACGAAAAGGATGCCTGTGAGCAGAACGAACGCCGCGAGCGCGTACGGAATTATCGTGCGCAGGATGTAACGTGAGATTAGCCAGCGGGATCGCATCACAGAGTACGCAGATAAAGTCACTTTCCAGCACATTGGGATCCTAAGCTTAGAATTCCACGTGGACAAGTTGTCGCG
>JADMIO011472268.1_pt1 | contig 19917 bp, 14 predicted proteins | sample 8958161 | NCBI WGS metagenome assembly JADMIO01 (sample SAMN16585339, study PRJNA669376) | soil metagenome | isolation source: Crop rotation soil | place: USA: Cullars Rotation, Alabama | collected 2011
GACGTCACTTCACCGATCCTTCACGTCACGTCACCGATCCTCGACGTCACGTCACCGATCCTCCACGTCACGTCACCGAGTCTCCACGTCACTTCACGGATCCTCGAAGTCACTTCAACGCGCCGTGAAGTGACGTCTTGGCGTGTCAACGGGGCGTGACAGGTCGCCGTTACCGGACGCTTCCCCTACAATCCCCGCCTTATGTCCGAGCAGAACGCACCGCAGCCCGCTCCCCCGCAGAAGTCCTGGCAGGCCCGGATCGGGGAGGCGACCGACGCGCTGGCCCAGTCGTTCGTCGAGTCGATCAGCTACGACCGCCGGCTGTACCGCCACGACGTCGCTGGGTCGATCGCCCACGCCGCCATGCTGGCCAAGGTCGGGCTGATCACCGACGACGAGCGGCGGCGGATCGAAGACGGCCTGCGGTCCATCGAACGCGACATCGACGCCGGCAACTTCGTCTTCGACGAGGCGATGGAAGACATTCACATGGTCGTCGAGGCCGAGCTGATCAAGCGCATCGGCGAGCCGGGGCGGAAGCTCCACACGGGGAGGAGCCGGAATGATCAGGTGGCGCTGGACGTCATGCTCTGGGTGGAAGAAGCGGAAGGGAAGCTGCATGTCACGCTCGATGATCTGCAAAAGGCGTTCGTCGCGCTCGCGGAACGCAGTCGCGATGTCGTGATGCCGTCGTTCACCCACTTGCAACGCGCTCAGCCCGTGTCCGCAGGGTCCGAGGCATTGGCTTGGGCGGAGGCGTTTCACGTCGCGAAGGCGCGTTTCGGCTTATCCGATGGGGCGCTGTGGTACGCACCACTCGGGAGCGGCGCCATTGCCGGCACATCCCTTCCCCTCGGCTGGAAGCTCGAGGAGGAAATGCTCTTCGAGTTGAACGACCCGCAAGCCTGGAGCGCCCGGTTCTACGGTCCGAGCCCGAGTAGCATTTTCGCCACGGCAAATCGCGACAAAGCGTGTGACTTCCTCTTTGCCTGTGCCATGACCGCCCAATGGCTGTCCCGCTGGGCCGAGCAGTGGATCATCTACATGTCGACGGAGTTCGCCTTCATCCGGATCGCCGACCGGTATACGACCAGCAGCTCGATGATGCCGCAGAAGCGGAACCCGGACATGCTGGAGCTGATCCGCGGCCGGTGCGGCAACGTCTACGGCGACCTGTTCGCCCTGATGACGATCCTCAAGGGCCTGCCCATCGGCTACAACCGCGACCTCCAGGAGGACAAGCGGATCGTCTTCCGGGCCTACGACACGGTCAGCAGTTGCCTCACCATGGCGGCCGCGATCGTCGACTCCGCCAGCTTCGACCGGGACCGGATCGAGCCGACCCTCGACCGCGGCTTCCTCGACGCGACGTCGCTCGCGGAATACCTGGTGACCCAGGGCATCCCGTTCCGCACGGCCCACCACGTCGTCGGGTCGCTGGTCGCGCGGTGCGAGAAGGAAGGCAAGCACGCGCTGGCCCAACTGCCCGTCGAAGCGTTCAACGAGGTGATCGCGACGAAGAGCGACGTGCGGGTGGACGACGACGTGTACGACGCGCTGGGGGCGCGGAACGTGGTCAAACGCTACCAGAGCGCCGGCGCCGCGGGGGGGAAGCCGTTCGAGGACCAACTGGCTGCGTGGAAGCAACGCTTGGGGATTTGACCCTGGCGCGGGTGCGAAGCCGTGCCCTGGTGTAGCCGGCAGGCTTGCTTGCCGTTTCGAGCGCGCCCCGTGGGTGAAGAAAAGACGAGCGATGCAGGACGTCAACTCACCCCCGTCCATGCCCGCCCGCCCGGCCTTGACTGCGTCGGACAAGCACGCGCCTCGCGGCGGGTTTGCCCGACTCGATCGATTGGCCCCGCCCGCGCTGACGCTGCTCACCGCGGCCGTCGCCGGCGTGATGTACGCGAGAGGCCTGGCGTCGCTGCTGGAAGCGGTCAGCTTCGTCACCGGCGCGCTGTGCGTCTGGCTGATCGTCCGCGAGAGCGTCTGGAACTTCCCGGTGAGCCTGCTGAACAACGCGACGTTCGCCGTCGTGTTCTTCCGGGTGCGGCTGTTCGCGGACTCGGGCTTGCAGGTCGTCTACTTCGCATTGACGCTGATCGGATGGTACCTGTGGCTCTACGGCGGTGCGCGTGACGCGCATCGCGCTGAACGAGCTGGCCGGCGTCGTGGTCGCTGGCTGGGTGACGACGGTCGGGCTGTGGCTGCTGCTGCGGGCGCAGCACGTCGCGGGGTCTGCGCCGTTCTGGGACGCGCTCACGACGGCGTTGAGCCTGTGCGCCCAGTGGCTCCTCAACCGCAAGCGGCTGGAGAACTGGTACGTCTGGATCGCCGCGGACCTGATCTACATCCCGCTGTACGCGTACAAGGGCCTGTACCTGACGTCCGTGCTGTACGCGACGTTCCTGCTGATGTGCCTGGCCGGGCTGTCGCATTGGCGCGCGGCGTGGCAGGGTGACGTGCTAAATCTCGAATCTCAAGCAACAAGCCCCAAACAAATCCCAAGCGGGGAAAAGGACAAATGAAGAAAACAGGAGTAGTCTGGTTACGCGATGATCCGGCCGTTCCCCCTTTCTTCCTTTCCGTTTCAGAGCTGTTTGGAGCTTGGTGCTTGAGATTTGAGATTTGAGACCTCCATGACCCTCGGCTTCGTCGTCGGCAAGTTCTACCCCCCGCACCGCGGGCACAAGCACCTGATCGACACCGCCCGGCGGCAGTGCGACCGGCTCGTCGTGCTGCTGCCGCATCACGCCAGCCAGCGGATCCCCGGCGGGCTGCGCAAGGCGTGGCTGGAGGAGATCCACCCCGATTGCGAGATCCACCTCGTCCCCGACGAGCTCGAGAACGACCCGCGGCAGTGGGCCGCGTTCACGCTCGCCCACCTCGGCCGCGCGCCCGACGTCGTATTCACCAGCGAAGACTACGGCCCGGCGTTCGCGGCGTGCATGGGGTGTCGGCACGTCATGGTGGACCGGGCGCGGTCGGCCGTACCCGTTTCCGCCACGCAGATCCGGGCCGCGCCGCTCGATCACCTCGATTGGCTCGAGCCGTGCGTGCGCACGTACTTCGTCCGGCGGGTGGTGCTGATCGGCGCCGAGTCGACCGGCAAGACCACGCTCGCGGCGGTGCTGGCGGAACGGTTCGCGACGGCGTGGGTACCGGAATTCGGGCGGGAGTACTGGGAGCGGAAGGTGGCCGGGCTGAGCATGGACGGCCCGCTGCCGCCGTGGCAGAGCGAGGAGTTCCTCGAGATCGCCGCCGGGCAGCAGCGGCGCGAGGACGCCGCGGCACGCGCCGCGAACCGCGTGCTGTTCTGCGACACCAACGCGTTCGCGACGGGGACGTGGCACGAGCGGTACCTCGGCCGGCGGAGCGCGGACGTCGACGCGATCGGCGCGCGCGACCGCGTCGACCTGTACCTGCTGGCCGAGCCGGACTTCCCGTTCGTCCAGGACGGCTGGCGCGACGGCGAGTCGATTCGCGACTGGATGCACGGGCGGTTCGTCGAGCAGCTCGCGGGGATGAACGTGCCGGTCGTGCGGCTGCGGGGGGCGCTCGGCGAGCGGGTCGAGTGTGCGATTCCAGAGGTGGAGGGGCTGTTGGGAAAACCCTCCGAGCCATAGAGCGGATCGAAACGGAATCGACACATGAAAGATAAGGTGCCGTCATCCTGAGTGGTCACGTGCGGCATACCGCACACCCGCGCAGGATGAAAATGGCCGCCGTTGAGCCCGCTCCGAGTCGGCTATTTTCGGAGTAGGTACTCCGAAGGACCCCTCGTCCCCGCGAGAGGAACGCGAGGTCCTTCGGAGTACCTCAGGATGACAGTTACGTCGCGAATCGGACACCATCCGGCGGAACGTGAAATCAGGATGACCATGGTGCCATCGTCCGACCCAGCGCTCAGCCCTCACCCCTCCACACCCCCCCGTCGCATCGTCCTCACCGGCGGCCCCGGGGCCGGCAAGACCGTCGTGTCGACGGCCATCGCCCGTGCCGACTCCCGCCGGTTCGCCCTGGTCCCCGAGGCCGCGACGCAGGTCTACGACCTACTCCGCACGCGCTGGGACCGACTGGACCTGGAGGGCCGCCGGGACGTGCAGCGGCGGATCTACCGCCTCCAGCGCGAGCAGGAAGACCGGGCGGCCGCCGCGCACCCGGGCCGTGTGCTGCTGCTCGACCGCGGCACGATCGACGGCGCGGCCTACTGGCCCGAGGGGCCGGACGACTACTGGCGCGACTTGGGCACGACCGCCGAGGCGGAGCTCGCCCGCTACGACCGGGTCGTCTGGATGCAGACCGGTGCCGCCCTGGGCGTGTACGACGGGCACCACTCCAACGCCTGCCGCTTCGAGGACGCCGAGGCGGCGATCGCCAGCGGCAACCTGCTGCGGGCACTGTGGGGGAGTCATCCGAATCTCACACTCGTCGACGCGTACGCGACGCTGGACGAGAAGATTGACGCAGTGCGACGGTCGCTCGAGTCCGCGCCGTAGGGGCGAACCTCGTGTTCGCCATCAGATCAGCGGCGGCCTTCCCAGGCTGCGCCGGATGACGGTGATCTGGCCGGCGTGCATCGCCGTGTGGATCGCCATGAAGTTGATCGCCTCGCCGGCGGTCTTGAACCGCGGGTGGGGCTTGTCCAGCGGCCGGTCGAGGGCGGCCGGGTCGGCCTTGCGGACCTGGTCGATCAGCAGGTCGCGGTAGGCCGTGAACAGCGGGGCCAGCACGCTTACGTCGCCGAACGACTCGGCCTGCGGGCACCCCTCGTCGCGGCTGAAGGTCCTCTCGAACCCGTCCGGCAGGGCGGGGACGTCGGTGATGCCCAGGGCCATCTCGAGCACCCGCCGGTCGGTGAGCGTCAGGTGGCCGAGCAGCCACGCGGCGCAGTTCACCTTCGGGGCGGGGCGGTGCAGGAACTCCTGCGGCGTCAGGTCCTGCACGTACCACAGGAGCATTTGCTTCGACGCCGTCAGGCTGTGGGCGAGCACGTCATTGGGCGTGGGCATGGTGGCGGATTCTAGGCCCGCGCCCGAACCGGCGGCGGTGCGCGCCGGCGGGCCGGCCGGCCGTTCTTGCCACGGCGTCGGCGTTGCGGGTAGTGTTTTCGCCTATGCCAACCGACCCCGCCGCCGCCCCGCCCGCCGTGATCCCGGACCCGCCGCCGCCGTTCCCGAAACTCGCGGAGCCGGCGCCGGTGCTGCCGCTGGAATATGACCACACTTTCCCCCGGCCGGCGTACAGCAGCTACCGCTGGGTCATCCTGTTCCTGGTCTTCCTCGCCATCACGATCAACTACATCGACCGGATGGTGATGGGCATCCTCGCGCCCTCGTTGAGCAAGCAGTACAACATTAGCAAGGAGCAGTACGGGTACATCACCGCCGCCTTCAGTTTGTCGTACGCCCTGGGGCAGGCGGTGTCGGGGCGGTGGCTGGACTGGATCGGCACGCGCGTCGGCTATGCGATCGCGCTGCTCGGGTGGAGCGTGGCGTCGATGTCGCACGCGCTGGCCCGCGGGGCGCTCGGATTCGGCATCGCGCGGGGGCTGCTGGGCGTCTCCGAATCCCCCGCCTACCCCGCGGCGACCAAGACGCTGGCCGAGTGGTTCCCGAAGAAGGAGCGGGCGTTGGCGATGGGATTCGTCAATGCGGGCTCCAACGTCGGCGCGATCGCGGCACCGATGATGGTGCCGTGGCTGGCGCTGAACTACGGGTGGGAATGGGCCTTCATCGTCAGCGGCGGCATCGGGCTGTTCTGGCTGCTGGCGTGGGTGCCGATCTACCGGCGGCCGCACGAGCACCCCCGCGTCTCGGCCGCGGAGCTGGCGCACATCAACAGCGACGCGGCCGAACGGACGGTCGGGTCGATCCACCTCAAGCCGCTGTCACCGCGGGAGAAGGTGATCAGCAGCACGATCGCGGCCATCGTCCTGTACTCCGTCGTCAACGTGGCCGGCTGGCGTTCCGGCTGGCGCTGGCCGGTGACGGAAGGCGTCGGTGTCGTCGTCGCGGCGCTGGCGGCGTGGGTCTTTACCAAGAGCTGGGTGCGTTTCATCACCTACCCGCAGGCGCTGGCGTTCGTCGGCGGCAAGTTCCTCACCGACCCGATCTGGTCGTTCTACCTCTTCTGGCTGCCGACCTTCCTCAATGACCGCTACGGCGTCGACCTGAAAAAGGTCGGCCTCCCGCTGATCGTCATCTACCTGATGGCCGACGTCGGCAGCATCGGCGGGGGGTGGCTGTCGTCGTCGATGATCAAGAGCGGCTTCAGCATCAACCGCGCCCGCAAGACGGCCCTCTTGATCTGCGCGATCATCGTCATCCCCAGCGTGATGACATCCAAGCTGCCATTGCTGTGGCTGGCCGTGCCGGTCGCGGGGCTGGCACTGGCGGCGCACCAGGGGTTCAGCTCGAACCTCTACACGCTCGTCTCCGACGCCTTCCCCAAGCGGGCCGTCGCGTCCGTCGCCGGGCTCGGCGGGACCGCGGGGTACGTCGGCACGGCGCTGTTCACGATGTTCACCGGCTGGGTCGTGAGCGTCACGAAGTCGCCGGCGAACCCGAACGGCAACTACCAGCCGGTCTTCCTGGTGGCGGGGTCGGCGTACCTGATCGCGTTCCTCGTCATTCACGTGCTGATGCCGCGCATGGCGCCCGCCCGGCTCGAGGACGAAGCGGCGGCGAGCTGAAAGTTGGCGCGGGCACAGTACCCGCGCTATGGCAGCGGCAAATCGGTAAACGTGAACGGGACGATCAGCTCCCGCACCTCCGCCGGCAGGTCCCACGCGAAGCGGGCCGGCTCGCCGATGGCGACGCCGGCGGCGTTGTGACGGGCGAAGGTCATCTGGAACTGCGCCTCCTTCCCGTCGTTCCCCCCGCCGCCGCCGCTGGGCGAGAGGTCGTGGCCGGCGGCATCCTGGAGGCGGATCCGGCCGTAGGGGTAGGCGAACCACTTCCACTCGGCTTGCCCGAGGCCGTCGCGGAACATCGTCAACTGCACGGTATAGTTGTCGCCGGCGCCGCGCACGCTCTCGAAGCGGAAGCGGTAGTTGCCGACCGTCCGCACGACCGGCTCGGCCTTCAGCACGTTCTCGATCGACACGTGCTCGGTCTTCGCGTGGAGCGACAGGTGGAGCTTGCCGGCGAAACGCTTGATCCGCTTGCTCCCGTCGGGCAGGGCGATCGGCACCTGCGCGTTCCAATGGAACGGCGCTTCGAACTGGAGCAGGCCGGGCTGGTTGGTCGCCCGCTGGGCGGCGTCGCCGGTCAGGAGCAGCGACTTGCCGTTTTCGTCTTCGAGCGTCTCGACCTCGATCCCGCCGCCGGTCGTGTGGGCCCACGGCTCGAGCAGGAGCTGGAGCGAGAGGCTGCCCGACCGCGCCGCCCGCGCGGCGGGCGGGTTGGCGAAGTTGACGTTGAGCGACCCGCTGATCCCCGCGGCCGTCAGGATCGCCGGCCCGGCGATGACCGCCGGCCCCGCCATCGGCGCCATCTGCCCGCCGTCGCGGATCAGCGTCGGCCGCTGCGACTCGTACACGTGGCGGACGTTCAACCCCGTCTTCTCGCACAGTTCCTTCATCGCCGCCCAGAACGGCGTGCGGTCGAAGTCGACCGTGACCGTGCTCCCGCCCTGGTCCAGCAGGTTCGGCGGGTAGACCGCCAGGTCCGCGTTGCACTGGCGGAACACCTCCTCGAACGCCGACTTCATCGGCACGCCCTTCACGTGGAGCGTGACCAGCGACGGCCCGGTGCGGCGCTGGCTCTCGAGCTGGGCGAGGATCCCCTCGACGCGGAGGCGGACCTCCGGCCGGGTGCTGGAATCGACCGCCTTCCGCAGCGCCGCCTCCGCGTCCGGCCCGAGCGCCACCAGGGCGGCCTCCGCGGCGTCGCGCTCCTTCCAGGTCCCGCCGTCGAGCCGCGGGACGAGGGCGGCGACCTGGGCGTCGAGGTTGGCGGGGGCGGTGGTGGGACGGGTGGCGGGTTGGGTAACGGGCCGCGTCGAGGGAGCGGTCGCAGGCGCGTCAATCGCGAGGACGGACACGGCCGGCACCAGACAGACGGCGAGCAACAGTCGACGGGACGCGCGGCACGTCCGACTCGATTTCATCATGTTCCCATAGACGATCGGCACGGCAAATCGTTCCGGGCGTACCTGTACTTTAAGCGCCGGACGGCGCGTCGTACAATCGGTTGACTTCGAGGCCTACGCTCTCATGACGGCACTGGCACCCCCATACTCGCCCGGTCGGCCGCCGCGGCATCGGTTCAGCGGCGGCGAGTTCGACCGTATGGCCGAATCGGGCCTGTTCGACGGGAAGCGCGTCGAGTTGGTCAACGGCGAGATCCTGGAGTTGCCGCCCATGAACGACGCGCACGCACAGGCGATCCAGCTAACGACGTACGCCCTGCTGGCGGCGTTCTCACCGCCGGCGGCGACGGTCCGAGTGCAACTGCCAATGCGACTGGGCGAATCGCGGCCGCTCCCCGACTTCGCCGTCGTCACTGGAAGCCCGCGGGAGGTCAATCGCCATCCGGACTCGGCTCTGCTCGTGATCGAAGTCAGTGACACGACGCTGGAGTTCGACCGGACCGACAAGGCCTCCCTCTACGCCCGCCACTCCGTGTCCGACTACTGGATCATGAACGTGCCCGGGCGGTGCGTCGAGGTATTCCGCAGCCCCATGGGCGCAGATAACGGCGACCCCCGATACGGTGACGTGCGGGTCTATTCGGCGACGGAATCCATCTCACCGCTGGCCGCACCGCAGGCCGTCATCCCCATGCGCGACCTGCTTCCGTGATGCGGCGCAAGGACCGTGAACACGAAGCCGGGAGCCGCGACCACCGGCCGCGACTCCCGGCTTCGTTGTGAGATCAGGTCACCGGTCATCACAGCAGGCAGCACCGCCTACTTCGCCGGCACCAGCGCCGCCCGCTTCTCGCCGATCAGCTTCAGCAGCGCCTTGTGCGGGTCGGCGAACTTGGCCGTGCCCTCTTCCATCAGCACGTCTTCCATCTTCTGCACGTCGACCTTCTGGTCGATCTCGTCCAGCACGGCCTTCGGCGGAAGCTCGTCGATGTGCCGCGCGTAGGTCTTGTTCAGCTTCTCGACAGCCGCGTTCGTGGCCGGCGGGTTGGTCTGGATGTCGCTGCCGGCCAAGGCCTCGACGTATTTGTCGGGCGGGAGCTTGGGGTCCTTCGTCCCGGTCGACGCGAAGATGATCTCCTGCTTCAGCGGCAGGTTCTTGTCCTTCCAGAACTCCTGGTTCAGCTTCCACAGCCGCTTGACGTTGACGATGCCTACCTGTCCCTGGGCGGCGGGGGTCAGCGTCGGGACGTGCTTCTCGGTGTACACGTCCACCCGGCTGACGAAGATGCTGTACACGCTCTTAAACCGCTGCGGCCCGTTGCGGCGGCGCTGCGCGCCGGCCCATACCCGCTCGCGGGCGATCTTGTATTGCCGCTCGGAAAAGATCAGCGTCACGTTCAGCGCCAGCCCGGCCGCCGCCAGGTCTTCGATCGCATCGAGTCCCGCGGCGGTCGCCGGAACCTTGATCATCCGGTTCATGTACCCCTTGCCCCAGAGCTTGCCCAGCTCCTTGTACGCCTTCACCCGCTTCTCGTGCGGCATGTTCCGCTGGCGGTCCTCCAGCAGCGGGTCGAGCTCGAAGCTGACGTAGCCGTCCTCGCCGTCGGTGGCGTCGTGGATGTTCTGGAACTTGTCCTGGGCGTCGCTGACCAGGTAGTCGGTCATCGCCCAGGCGGTCTGCTCGTCGGTCATCCCCTCCTCGAAGAACGCCTCCATCACCTCGTCGAACCGGCCGGTCTTGAGCAGGTCGGAGATGATGATCGGGTTGCTGGTGGCGCCGGTGGCGCCGAGCTTGATGTTCTGGTCCACGAGGTCCGGGTCGACCGAGTCGAGCCAGAGCTTGGTCCCGGTTGCGGTGAGTGACTTGAGCGACATGTGTGTGGCCTTTCCCTTTCTGCCGAGTTGACGACGATCACGCCAGCGACAACGACGACTGCGACGACGCGCCGCCGACAAAGGGTCGGCAGCGGACGGTCCCTACCCCACGGCCAAGGAATTGTAACAACCGCGCCGCAGGCCGCCAGTGGCGTGCACAGCCGAGTGCCCGCGCCGGCCGCCGGCCGGATGTTCGACGTCCGCGCCGGGCAACCGTCGGCCACATAAGTTCCGCGTCCGGTGCGAGAACCATCCGACGCGGCCACCGTCGAAACCGTCATGCGGTGCACGCCGACGATCGCGTTCTGCGGTTGCCTGGGCCTGCTCGCGGCCCTCGCCTCGGTCGCCCGCGCCTGGGACGGTGTCCCGGCCGCACGGCCCCCTGCGCCCATCCAGTCGTTGGAGCTGAAAGTCGCCTACGCATCCGCGATCGTCCGTGGCGTGGTCGTGGCCCGCGAGCCGGCGACGATCGAGGGCGAGTCCTTTGCGACACTGAGGATCTGGGTCGACGAGTCGCTCAAGGGCCCGGTCCGCGGCGGCCAGTGGATCACCGTGTTGACGCGGAACACGCCGTCGGAAGACTGGCACGCGGAGCCGGCACCGGCCGCCGCGGGTGTGCCGGGCCGGCGGCCGTACTTGTTCTTCCTCGTGACCGGCGCCGAGGTGAGTGACCGGGCGCCGACGCCGGCCCAGAAACTGGCGTGGGCCGCGGCGGCCTGGGCGCTGCCGGATTACGCGTATAACGGTCCGATCCCGCTGTTCGGCGCGCTCCCGCCGGTGGTGAGCTACCTGAACGGGCCGCGGACGCTGCTCGACACGCCGGACGCGGTGCTGGCCGCGGTCCGGCGGGAGGTCGCGTCCGCGCCGGCCGCGCGGCAGGGCCCGCCGCTCACCCTCCTGGTAAACCCGGCGGCGGCGGGGGATGAGTCGCTGCTACCGCTGCTGCCGGGGGCCTTCGCGACACTGGACATCGTGGTGGACGCCCGCACGGAGCGGCAAGCGTTGGCGTGGACCAAGTCCGCCGAGCCGATGGACCGCTGGCTTGCGACCGGGGTACTGGCGCGGTTTCAGCCGTCGCCACCGGCAATCGACGCGCTGCGCGACCTGTGCCGCGATCCGTTCGTCGAGCCCCCGCGGGGCTGGCCGATTGCGGGCATGGTCGACGACGAGCCGCCGGTCGGGCCCAAGTGGCGGGGCGACCGGTATCCGATCCGCGTCGCCGCATGGGAACTGCTCAAGCGGTGGCACGTCGACGAACGCGACGTCGCGCTCTACCGCCCGGCCCATGCGACCCGATTCATCACGCCCAAGTCGCGGCTGACATTGCTGTTGCTCATCGTCGCGGCCGTATTCTCCCTGCCGATCCTGCGCCGCCGGGTCGACGCGCGGCGGCTGCGGCCGCGGCTGGTCGCGGGCCCGGCCGGCGTCAGCCTGTTGCTGCTGGCCGCAACCCTGGCGGCCTGGGTCGCCGGGCGGTGGTGGATCGGCGAGGTGTCCACGCCGGCCGGCGGCACGGACGGCCGGCGGCGCGTTGAGGTGTCCGTCGTCGGCCGTTACATCCAAGTGCTGCGAGCCGACCAATTCCCGCTACCGACGCCCGCCGGCCTGACCCTGGCGCGCTCGACGGACGAAACGCGCCGACTGTGGCTCCAGCCGGGTGCCGCCGCCGCCGCACCGCAGCCGCAAGCGACGACGACGTGGCAGGCCGCGGGGGTCACCGTCGCCGACGCCAACGCCGCCGGCTCCGCGACCGCGCCCGCCGTCCCCTGCCGGATCGTCCGCACCCCTCTATGGGTGTTGGCGGCGCCTCTCGCCGTCCTGCCCGCCCTGCGGTTGCTCGCCCTCCGCCGCTACCGGCGCCGCCTCCGCACCGGGCACTGCATTCGCTGCGGCTATGATTTGCGTGAGAGTCCGGCGCGTTGTCCGGAGTGCGGCCATGTTGACCGCACGCGGTCTGCGTTAGGACCGGCCAAAGGTGGACTGGCAAAGGTGTCAGGAACCAAAGAACGCCGTTGAACGCCGGGTCCACGGCAGCGCCGGTAGGTCCGCGTCCCAATGCGCCGCCGCCCGGCGTCCGAGGACACCGGGCGGCGGCGGATGGACTGGCTACTCGACCCGTCGGCATCACGGGGCGGCAGGTAGCTTCGGCGCCACCCCCGCGCCGCCGCCGCCGCCGCCCTTGAGCATCGCCTGGAATTGGGCCTGGTCCTTGACGAATTCGACGTGGCCGTCGGCGAAGGCGACGTTGATCCCTTCGCCCCACTTGTCGAACGACTCGTACGCCAGGACCGTCTGCGCCGTGGCTTTGACCTGGGTGATCTTGTCGGCCGGGCGGACGTAGACGTAGCCGGGCTTGCGGTCGGGCTGCTGGGGGTTGGTGAAAAGCTGTTGGATGTACTCCGGCGTTCCGAGGTACGGCTTGAGGTCCGCCTGGAGGTCCTTGGGCAGCTCGCCCTTGTGCTCGTTGGCGTACATCATCACGCCCACCGTGATCTGGCGGAGGTTGCTGGCCGACTGCACGCGGACCGCCTGCCCCCGTGCCCGGTGAATGGCGGGGCCGACCTTGCGCGCCAGGTCCTGGATCTTGGGCGTGTCCAGCGACACCTTGAGCTGGTCGCCAACCACCTCGGGGCTCACCGCCTTGACGATCTCGTCGAACTCCGGCATCTCCCGCACTTCCTTCTCCTGCTCCTTCAGCGACTTCACGGCGGTGTCGAGCAGGCCGCGCAGCTTCTTGGCCGTCTCGGCGTCGGCGGCCTGGATCGTCAGGCGGGCGGCGGCCTTGGGCGGGGAGTCGACCGCGAGGTTGGCCCACATGATCCCCTGGGTCAGCAGCGTCGTCGGCGCCCCGCCGAGCTCCGGCGGGAGCTTGGGCATCGCGACCGGCAGCGCCACCCGCACGCCGCCCGGCGGGATCAGCGCCACGTTGATGGCCGCGTTGCCGCCGGCGGCCAGCGCCTTATCCAGTTCCGGCCGCGGGCCGGCCTCGATCCCCTTCACCTGGTCGAAGATCGCCGGGTGGGTGAAGACCAGCGCGTTGCCGACCTTTTCGCCTTTGAACTGGGCGAGCGGGTTGGTCTCCGTGCGGACCGGCGGCTGGCCGGGCCGGGCGACCTCCGTGACGTTCTTCGGCGCCGCGCCCATCGGGTCGCGGAGCAGTTCGGTCAGCTTGGCCGCATCGGCCCCGGCCCCCAGCGGGACGACGGCGAAGCCGTACGGGTCCTTGGCCGAGAACTGCGCGACGACGTACAGGGTCTTGCCGCCGGCCTTGGTGAAATCGGCCACCCACTTGGTGGCCTTGGGCAGGACCTCGTTCATGTCCTTCTGGGCCCGGTCGATCTCCTGCTGCGGGACGTTCATGATCTTCATCAGGTCGACCATCCACGGCCCGGCGGCCTCCGGCTTGATCGAGGCGACGTCGACCCGGGCGACGGCCATCGTGGCCTCGTCGACGAACGGCGTGACCGCCGCGTCCGGCCCGCCGGCCGGCGGGGCGGCCTGGGCGGCGGCCCAGGTGGCCGGGACCAGGATCGCGGCCAGCGCGAAACAGCGAGCCAGTCTGACCTTCAGTTCTCGTCGCAGTTGCATGGGAGGCTCTCCTTCCAAACGCCGAGTGCGTCGTGACGCCGATGCCTGTGATGAGGATGTTATGCCGGCTTGGTGTAACGCGCTTGCCTTCGCGGTGCAAACGGTTCGGGACGGTTATGCCGCGGGGATGGACTTCCGAACGGCGTGCACCGTCTGTATCGTGGGCAGTCAGGCAGGAGACCCTCACGATGACCTCGGCGGCCTCGCCCCGTCCCGATACCATTGCCCGCGAGTCGATCCCGGCCGCCGTTGCCGATGCGGTGGCAGCACAGCCGGTCGTGGACATGCACACGCACCTGTACCCGCCGGCCTTCGGCACGCCGGTCCCCAACGCGACGGGGCAGGCCGACGCGGACGGGCTGATGCTGTGGGGCGTGGATGAGTTGGTTACGTACCACTATCTGATCGCTGAGGTCTACCGGATCGTGCCGGCAACGAAGCTTCCGTACGACCAGTTCTGGCGGATGGGCAAGTCGCAGCAGGCCGACCACATCTGGCGGCACCTGTTCGTCGAGAACTCTCCGATCTCCGAAGCCTGCCGCGGCATCCTGACCACGCTGTCCAAGCTGGGCCTCGACCCCGGCGACCGCGACCTCGCCCGCATGCGGCGCTGGTTCGCCGGGCAGGATCCGAGCGCCTACATCGACCGCGTCATGGAGCTGGCCAACGTCGAGTCGATCACCATGACCAACCCGGTTTTCGACGACAACGAGCGCCTCCGCTGGCTGGCCAACCCCGACGCCCTGCGCGACCCGCGGTTCACCGCCGTCCTGCGGATCGACCCGCTCCTGCGAGCCTGGCCGGAGGCGGCCAGGAAGTTGTCGGCGTGGGGATACGGCGTGTCGGAGGAGATCGGCCAGCGGACGGTCGACGCGGCCCGGCGTTTCCTTCGCGACTGGATCGACCGGCAACGCGCCGTGTACCTGGCGGTGAGCCTCCCGCCGGAATACCGCTACCCGGCCGACCCCGCCGACGCGGTGGCGCGGGCCGGGCAGACGATGCTGGAGAAGGTTATCCTGCCCGTCTGCGCCGAGCGCGGCCTGCCGTTCGCGATGATGATCGGCTCGCGGCTTCGGGTGAACCCGGCGCTGAACGACGCCGGGGACATGGTGGGCAAATCGGACGTGCTGTCGGTCGTGAACCTCTGCCGCGAGTTCCCCGGCAACCGGTTCTTCTGCACGATGCTCGCCCGCGAGAACCAGCACGAGCTGTGCGTGGCGGCCCGGAAGTTCGGCAACCTGATGGTGTTCGGCTGCTGGTGGTTCCTGAACAACCCGTCGCTGATCGAGGAGATCGAGCGGATGCGGTTCGAGTTGCTCGGCACCAGTTTCATCCCGCAGCACTCGGACGCGCGGGTGCTCGATCAACTGGTGTACAAGTGGGACCACAGCCGCCGGATCATCGCCAAGGTGCTAACCGAGAAGTACCAGGACATCGTGGACGCCGGCTGGCGGCTGACGCGCGAGGAGATCGGCCGTGACGTGCGGTTGCTGCTGAAGGACAACTTCCGGCGTTTCCTGTAGGGGCGAACCTCGTGTTCGCCCTCTGCGAGTCGTGTGAGGCGCGCCGAAGTAGGGGCGAAGCTTGTCTCCGCCCTAAGCCGGTTGGGGGAGGGGGCAGATGGCGAAGACAAGCTTCGCCCCTACATTCCCCACGGACGTGAATCGGAAAGGAACCGAAGGGCGAACGCGAGGTTCGCCCCTACGATTTGACTTCCGCCCACAGCGCCTCCAGTCGTTTCGCTGATACGGGCACCGACGTCTTCAATTCCTGCGCGAACAGCGACACCCGCAGTTCCTCCAGCATCCACCTGTATTGCGCGAGTGCCGGGTCCACCGTCCCCATGATCCGATGCCGCTCCGCCCGCCGGAGGTACTGCTCCCACAGCGGCCGCACGTCCCCCAATGCATGCGCGTCCCGCGACGCCCCGGCGTTCAGCAGCTTGAGCAGCCGCATGTCGATCCCCCGGAGGAACCTCGGGAACTGCCGCAGCCACGGGAACGGCGTGGACGCCACGAAGCCGCGCGGCATCAGGTGCGCCAACTGCTCCCGCATGTCCATGACGGACGGCTCGAGCAGCGGCGGGAACTTGCCCGCAAGCCGGTTCGACAGGTCGTGGTAATGGGCCAGCACTTCGCCCACCAGCGCACCGACTTCCTGAGTCGCCGCCGATAGCCGACGCCAGCCTGATTCGGCCAACTCGGCGAAGCCGGACTGCGTGCGGATCGGCGCGGCGTCCGGCGGGGCGTCGTCGTACATCGCCCGGTCGACGATCACGTCCAGCATGTCCCGCCGCAGCTCGTCGCTCGGCCCGATCGTCTTGTAATACAAGGCGGACCGGTCGATCCCCGGCAAGTGGCGGGCGAGGTACTTCATCTCCTGCCCGAGCTGGAGCATGAACAGCCGCCGGACGCCGGCCCGCATCGATTCGCGCGCGGCCGCTGGGCTCTCCAGGAGCCGCAAGTTCACGGCGTCGCCGGCATCCACCAGGGCGGGGTAACCCTTGACCGTGATGCCCGGCCGCTTGACCTCGACCTGCTCCGGCAGGTCGCCGAAATCCCAGCGGGTGAGGTGGTCGCGGTGCCATTCGCCGGTCGGCAGGTTCTCGAACGTCTGCTTCAGCTCGACCCGCAGCTTGCGGCGGATCTCGTCCAAATCTCGCCCCATCTCGATCGTGCGCCCGGCCTCGTCGGTGATGCGGAAATTCATCCGCAGCCAGTCGGCAACCTGTTCCGGTTGCCACGCGCCCGGCGGCACCTGCACGCCGGTCATCCGGCCGAGTTGCCAGGCGAGGGACGACAGGAACGACCCGTCGCCGAACTTCATCGCCGGCGCCGCGCCGCGGGCGGTGTCGGGGACCGGCACGAACGGCACGCGCAGCTCCTTGGGCAGGGTCTTGATCAGCGCGACGATCTTCTCCTCCAGCCACCCCGGCACGAGCCACTCGAACGGCCCCGCCGGCGCCTGGTTCAGCACCGCCAGCGGGACCGTCGCCGTCACCCCGTCGGCGGGGTCGCCGGGGTCGAACCGGTAGCGGAGCGGGAACCGCAGGTCGCCGACGAGCACCGCGTCGGGGAACTGGTCCTTCGGCGGCTCGGGGACCGGGAGCATCAGGTCCTCTTTCCGCATGAACAGGGCCCGCTTGTCCTTGGTCTCCGCCAGCCGCCGCCATTTCTCGAACAACGGGCCGTTGTAGATGCCGGCCGGGACGCGGGCGGCGTAAAAGGCGAACCGCGACTGCGCGTCCACGAGCACGTCCCGCCGACGGAGCTTGGCTTCCATGAGCTCGATCTCGCGGACGAGCTGGCGGTTGTGGCGGAAGTAGGGTGCGTCGGTGTTGTACTCCCCTTCGACCAGCGCCTGGCGGAGGAAGATCTCGCGGCTCACCTTCGCGTCGATCGGACCGTAGTGGACGCGCCGCCGCGGGACGATGACCAGCCCGTACAGCGTTACCCGCTCATAGGCCACGACGTGGGCGGTGTCGCGATTCCAGTGCGGCTCAGAGTATTGCCGCTGGATGACGTGCTCGGCCGCCCGCTCGACCCACGCCGGGTCGATTCGGGCGACGGTGCGGGCGTACAGCCGCGTGGTCTCCGTCAGTTCCCCCGCCATCACCCACGGCGGCTTGCGGCTGAACAGGCCGGAGCCGGGGAAGAGGTGGAACTTCTTCCCGCGCGCCCCCGTGTACTCGTGCGCGTCGGTCTTCTGGCCGACGTTGCTCAGCAGGCCGGTCAGCAGCGCGCGGTGGATGGCGTCGTATTTCGCACGGTCGACGGGGCGGCCGATCCCGGCAGCGGGTTGATCCGGGGTCGCCGGCGCGTGGTTGTCGTGGGCTTCCGACATCGGTCGATTATTCGCACGCGGACGGCCCGTGACGAGAACAATGGCACGGCGCCCGCGTTAGAGCCCTCGGCCCGCGCGCAACTTGGGTAATACTTGAAAGCTATCCATAGTTTCGCGTATGAGAGCAATCATTCGGCGTAGCAATTGCAAACCGGATCCTGATCATCAAAAAGGGAGACAGAGGCGATGGCACTCATTGATGACGTGAAAGCGGCCTGCGACCGCCTGGCGCCCCTGGGATGGCGTGACCGGCTGCTCGCCGTGACGGGCAACGCCTTGGACATCAGTCAGCCGACCGGCGCAAAGCTCAAGGCCGCGTTAACGAAGGTGCTGCCGACGATCGACCGGACGCTGCGGGGGTTCGAAGACTTTCACGCGACGGCAAACCGGGCCGTCACGGGCGGGAGCCCCGCGCGAAGCTTGCTGTACCACGCGCTCGCCTGTTCACTGGTTCATCCCACGGCCGACGGCTCCCCCTCGTCGAAACCCTCGAACTACCCGACGCTCGACGAACTTGAGGTGCTGGAGAACTTCATCTATAGCCTGGTGTCCGATCGGACCGACCTCGGCGGCACGTTCGTGGCCGTCTTCGCATACCAGTATCGCGAGGCGAGCCGTACAACGCACCTGCGGCACGCGGACCTGGCTTACTCCCGAACCGGCATCGCCCGCGTCGGCACGGCCGGCCCGCTCTACGACCCGTCGCGCCGCGGGTTCTGGGTGGTTCCCGATGGCGGCGGCGGGGGTGACGGCAATGCGCTGCCCGTACTGCCGGCCCGGTACGGCGTCTTCCTCGCCCGCCGCGCCAAGCCCGGCACCGCCGGCACGGTGCAGGGCGGGCACGACGGGGCGGCCGACGTAGACTTCGTGTTCCCCGTGCACAAGCTGTTCGCGGGCAAGGAGTGCCTCAAGGGCCGCACGCTGACCGTCGCGTACCTCGAATTTCACCGCAACGAGAAGCTGCGCAAGACCCACCGGCTTGCCGAGGCCGACGGCGGCCTGCCGGTCCCGGCCGGGTTCGACGTATCCAAGTCGCCCTACGTGCGCGACTCGAGCAACGGCGGCAACTTCGTCACGCTGACGCCCGTCGGCTCGTCAGTGCTGGTCGTGCCCAGGCCCGCCGCCGCGCTGGTCCGGACGGTCGCGCAGCGGAACAGCGTCAGCGGCACCGACCAGGTCGTCCACTTCATCGTGCCAAAGACTCGCTCGGTTCGCGGGCGAACCACGCGGTTCGCGACCTCCAGCCTGGAAATTCCCGCGTTTGACGACGGGCGCCTCTCCCCCGAGTACGTCAATATTCGCCACGAGGTGAAGCCGACGGGCCCGGCCGGCCAGACCCCCAAGGACCTGAACACGCTGGGCGACGCGGCCTTCACCGCCGCGATGCAGAACGGCGGCCATGCCGCCGCGCACTTCGCCGACGACTGCTGCGACGGGTGCGTCGAGGCCGTCGTCACGGGCCTAGCTCCAACCGCCGGCGGAGGGGCCGCCGCGAACATCCCGGCCTTTTCGCTGGTCACGGCGCCCGACTTCTTCCCGCTCGGCGACCAGTTCGAAGTCGAGATCGATCCGACGATCCGCCGCGTCGAGCCCCTGTCCAAGGGGCGGCTGCCGGTCAATCCGACCCTGCCGCTGCCCAGCAACCCGCTGTCGTTCGCGTTCGACCGAGCCGACCTGACCCACACGGCGATCGTCGGGGCCGTCGCGACGGGCCCGGCCGCGCCGATCGGCGGGCACCACCGGCAGGTCAGCTTCCTGCCCGACGGGGCGTCCAACGTGTTCGCGCCGGGGTGGGACACGTCGCAGAGCTTTGACGGGATCGGGCAGTTCCTGACCAGCTCCGGGCTCGGCTCGCCGTTCCCCGAGGACGCCAAGCTCTGTGCCGCGCTCGCCTCGTTTTGGCCCGCCGTGGCGCCGGACAACGGGCGAACGTTCGGCAACGAAGGCTTCGACAACCAGTTGCCGATGCTCGACGAGGAACTCGGCTTCCACCCGAACCACGAGCGGGTGAAGGCCGGCCAGGTGACCTCGTTCCGCGGCTGGGACGGCGAGTTCGGCCCGTTCTTCGAAAAGGTCGGGACCAAGACGTTCGTCAACTTCGTCCCGATCGAGCGGTCGGATTACGTCAGCCAGGCGCTCGCCGGCCGCATCCGCGTCGACCTCACCGCTGAAGTGCAGAGTGCGGACCTGATCGCCCGCAACCAGGCGCTCGAGCAGTGCGAGCAGGTGTTGAACGTGGGTCCGGGCGCGGACACGTGCCTTGTCGTAGTTCGAAAGGTGAGCGACTGGGCAACGTTCGGCCGCGGCGATCCCCAGCTCGCCGGCGGGGGGTTCCTCATGGAATTCGCCGAGTTCACCGGGGCGAGGACGACAACCAACGAGTTGGGCCGGGCCCGGCGGCAAGTGAAGAAACGCCACGTGTGCCAGGTGGGGACGAACGGCGTCGCCTACAAGGACGGAACGGCACCCTTCGACTTCATTCCGTCCTGACCCTCCCGCGCGCGAGCGGCGGTATCC
>JADMIO010787637.1_pt1 | contig 19916 bp, 18 predicted proteins | sample 8958161 | NCBI WGS metagenome assembly JADMIO01 (sample SAMN16585339, study PRJNA669376) | soil metagenome | isolation source: Crop rotation soil | place: USA: Cullars Rotation, Alabama | collected 2011
CTTTCCCGGCGGGCGCGGCCGGCTGCTGGAGCAGGCGCGGCGCCAGCACCAGGCCGAGCGCGAGCACCGAAGCCGCCGCGGCCCAGCGCAACCAGGGCCGGCTGGTCGCACCCGTGGCCGCATCAACGATGCCCGCGGAGACCGCGTCGGCAAATCCGGCATCCATCGGGCGCCAGGGCTGCGCGCGCAGGCACTGCGATGCGAGCTGCATCCGCGCCCACGCTTCGCGCAGTCCGGTGTCGTGCTCGAGGCGGCGCAGCAGGAAGCGGGCTTCCGCGTCCGGCAGTTCGCCGTCCATCAATGCGGACAGCTGCTCGACGGGATCGACGGGGGCTTGGCTCATGGGCGTACTCGCTGTGTATCCATCAGGGGACGCAGGCGGGCATCGATCGCCTCGCGTGCGCGAAAAATCCGGGACCGCACCGTCCCGATCGGGCAGTCCATCGTTTCGGCGATCTCTTCGTAGGACAGGCCGTCCATTTCCCGAAGCGTGATCGCCTGGCGCAGTTCCTCGGGCAGCGCCGCCACCGTCGCCGACACCTCGCGCGCGATTTCCTCGCGCAGCAGTTCGTGCTCGGGCGTGTCGTGGTCGTGCATGCGCCCCGCGCCGGCGTAGTGCTCGGCGTCTTCGGCTTCGACATCGGAGGTGGGAGGCCTGCGCTTCATTGCCACGAGGTGGTTCTTCGCCGTGTTCACCGCGATCCGGTACAGCCAGGTATAGAACTGGCTGTCGCCACGAAAGTTTGCCAGCGCGCGGTACGCACGGATGAAACTCTCCTGGGCGATGTCCTGGGCTTCGGCGAAGTCGGGCACGAAGCGGCCGATGACGGCAGCGATCCGGTGCTGGTACTTGCGCACCAGCAGATCGAAGGCCGTCTTGTCGCCACGCTGCACACGTCTGACCAGGTCCAGGTCGAGTTCGTTCTCGCCCATCGGGGCCGCTTGCTCCTTGCGGCCGATGGGGCCGCCTCAGTGACTCGCCGGTGAAGGCGAAAGTTCCGGGGCCACGGCCCCGAGCGGGCCGCGGTACCTTTCCGCCTCGATTCAACATGACCGCATTGACCGCGGCGAGGACGCCCGTAATGATACGTGCTTCCCCTACTCCAACGTATGGAAGCGCGAATGTTCGAAGGCCTGCGCCTCGTCCACTGGAAAACCGACCTGCGCAACGACGGCGTGCTGGTGCTCAGCCTGGACCGGGCCGACGAAAAGGTGAACTCGCTCTCGCGCGCGGTCATCGACGAACTGTCGTCGATGCTCGAGCGCATCGCACTGGAGCCGCCGAAGGGCGTCGTGGTGCGTTCAGCCAAGCCCGCGGGCATCCCGGGCGCCGACATCAAGGGTTTCGAAGCGATCGAGGCCAAGGGCCAGACCGAGGACTGGATTCGCCTCGGCCAGCTGGTATTCCAACGCCTGTCCGAACTGCGCTGCCCGACCGTCGCCATCATCCATGGCCTGTGCCTGGGCGGCGGCACCGAGCTGGCGCTGGCCTGCCGTTACCGGGTCGCGAGCGACGACGCCTCGACGCGCATCGGCCTGCCGGAAGTGAAGCTGGGCATCTATCCGGGCTGGGGCGGCAGCGTTCGTCTGCCTCGACTCGTCGGCGCGCCGGCGGCCATGGATGTGATGCTGACCGGGCGCAACCTGTCGGCATCGGCGGCGAAGGCGATCGGCCTGGTCGATCGCGTGGTCGACTCCTCGGAGCTGATGGAAGCGGCGATCGGGCTGATCCAGCGTGGACGCACCCGGTCCTTCGGCCAGCGCTTCAAGGCCTGGGCGACCAACACCTGGCCGGCGCGGCAACTGCTGGCGCCGCAGATCGCGGCACAGGTCGCGCGCAAGGCGCGCAATGAGCACTACCCTGCCCCGCACCGCCTGATCGAGACCTGGCGCCGCAGTGGCGGCCTTGGCGCGCACGCGGCCCTCAAGGCCGAAGCGCGCTCGGTGGTCGAACTGGCGAAGACCCCGACCGCGCGCAACCTGGTGCGCGTGTTCTTCCTGATGGACCGGTTGAAGGGCCTGGGCGGCAAGGAACACGGCATCGCGCACGTGCACGTCGTCGGCGCGGGCGTGATGGGCGGCGACATCGCCGCCTGGTGCGCGCTGCGCGGTTTCACCGTGACGCTGCAGGACCGCGAGATGCAGTACGTGCAGCCGGCGATGGACCGCGCCGAGAAACTGTTCGAGAAGAAGGTGAAGGACCCGGAAAAGCGCGCCGCCACCGCCGGACGCCTGGCCGCCGACGTCGACGGTGCCGGCGTCGCGCGCGCCGACCTGATCATCGAGGCCATTTTCGAGAACCTCGATGCGAAGAAGGCGCTGTACGCAAAGCTCGAGGAAAACATGAAGCCGGAGGCGCTGCTGGTGACCAACACCAGCTCCATTCCGCTGACCGAGTTGCGCGCCGGCCTCAAGCGCCAGTCGACCTTCGCCGGCCTGCACTACTTCAACCCGGTGGCGCTGATGCCGCTGGTGGAGATCGTGCGCCACGACTTCATGCTGCCGGAGATGGAACGGCGCCTGGCCGCATTCTGCAAGGCGATCGACAAGCTGCCGGTGCCGGTGGCCGGCACGCCCGGTTTCCTGGTCAACCGCATCCTGGCGCCCTACATGCAGGAGGCGATCCTCGCCTTCAACGAAGGCATCCCCGGCCCGGTGATCGACAAGGTGGCGCTGAAATTCGGCATGCCGATGGGCCCGATCGAACTGGTGGATACGGTCGGCCTCGATGTCGCTGCCTCCGTCGGCAAGATCATGGCCGACTTCCACGGCCAGGAGCTGCCGGCAGGCTTCGTCGCGGAGCCGGGCAAGCGCGGCAAGAAGGACGGCCAGGGCCTGTACAGATGGCAGAACGACAAGCCCGTGAAGCCGGACGTGCCGAAGGACTACCAGGTGCCGGCCGATCTCGAAGACCGCCTGGTGCTGGCGCTGCTGAACGAGGCGGTGTCCTGCCTGCACGACGGCGTGGTCGCGGACTCGGACCTGCTCGACGCGGGCGTGATCTTCGGCACCGGTTTCGCGCCCTTCCGCGGCGGTCCCATCCAGCACATCCGCACCGTCGGCGCGGCGCCGCTGAAGGCGCGCCTGGAACAGCTCGCGCAACGCTACGGCTCGCGCTTCAATCCACGGCCCGGCTGGGACGCACTCGTCTAGCGCGACCGGCGTTCACCGGCAGGTCAAGGCCGGGCTGCGAAAATAGCCCTTCCCGTGCACGGAAGGAGTACGGCCATGACGGCATCCACGCGCAAGCAGGAAATCGAAAAACTGGAGACTGCGTTCTGGCAGTCGATGGTCGACGGCAAGGCCGAGGTCGCGACGCGCATGCTCACCGAACCGGCGCTGATGGTGAGCGGCCACGGGCTGCTGAAGTTCGACCATGCCACCTACGAGAAGATGGCGTCCGACGATGCCTACCAGCTTACCGAATTCGAGTTCTGCGAATTCGACGTGATGTTCCCGGCCCCGGACGTGGCCGTCGCCAGCTACCGCGTGCGGCAGAGCATGCAGGCGCAGGGCGAGTCGAAGACCGAGGACATGTTCGATTCGTCGACCTGGGTGAGGCTGGGCGACGCCTGGAAGTGCGTCGCCCACACCGAGAGCCCGGCCGCGCGCGCCTGAGGCGGCGCGCCCTGCTTCCTCAATCGTCGCAGCCTGCCAGCTTCAGGCGCTGGCCCGGCTTGATCCGGTAGCTCGGCGACTTCAGTTTGTTGGCCTTCGCCAGGTCGCCGATCTCGCAGCCGTGCTTGTTCGCGATTGCGATCAGGCTGTCGCCCGAACGCACGCGGTACACGCCGGGCGCGCTTTTCTTTTTCTTGCCCGAGTCGCGGGCGGGCTTCTTCGACGGATCGCCCTGCGACATCGCATCGGAAACCGTTTGCGAAGTCGACGGCGCGCTCGCGACCACGTTCGACACCGGCATCCATTCGCGGCTGGCGCGGCCCAGGTCGGACGCGAGCTGCGCGCGCGGGCCCTGGATGCAGTTGCGCTGGTACAGCGCGGCTACGCGCTTGGGCGCGCGTAGCGCGGTGCCCTGCATGATGGTCTGCGAGGCCTCGTAACGCGGATTGAGGTTGCGCAGCACGCGGAAGTAACCGTCGCGCGTGCCGCCGTTGCCCAGGCAGATCGTCAGTTCGTTGATCGAGGTCGCGCGCGCGACGGTGAACTGCCCGGGCGTGGTGTCGATCCGCGGGAAGTCGAGTCCGTACTTCTTCGGGTGCAGGAACAGCCAGGCCGCGCCGATCACCGCCGGCACGTAGTCGCGGGTCTCGACCGGCATCTGCGCCAGCACCTGCGGCGACCAGAAGCTGGCGCCGCCATTCGCGCTGTACAGCCGCGCCGCGCGGCCTTCACCACCGTTATAGGCGGCGATGGTGTACTCGAGATTGCGGTTGAGCTCCCCGAAGCGCTCGTTGATGTACGAGGCGTTGGCACGCGCCGCCTGCTGCGGGTCGAAGCGCCAGTCGAAGCCGCTCGCGTCGCGACCGAGGCCGAAGCGGTAGCCCGTTGCTGGCATGAACTGCAGCGGGCCGCTGGCGCCGGCGCGCGACACCGCGTGCACCTTGCCGCCGGATTCCTTGGCCATGATGCCGAACAGCAGTGCTTCCGGCAGGCCGGAACGCTCGTACTCGGGCGCCATCAGGTAGCGCATGTACTGGTAGTTCTCCCAGGCGTCGATCAGGAAGCCGCGCTGCGAGGTCAGCCACTGCTGGATCGCGGCCTGCACTGCAGGGTTCATCTCCACCATCTTGTCGAAGGCATGGCCGTCGTTGAGCAGCTTGATGCTGCGCTGGGCCTCGGGCGAGTTCGCCAGCAGCGGCGAGGGCTGGTGGTCGGGGTCGCTCAGGTTCGTGTCCCAGTCTTCCTCACCGACCATGTCGTCGCTCGGGCCGATGTCGGAGGACTTCAGCAGCGTCTCGTAGCTGGCGATCACGCGCGTGCTGTCGCAGCCCTTGGTCTTCAGGCAACGCTGCGTGACCTGCTCGAGATCCTCCAGCGCCTTCGACAGCACGGCAAGGCTGGCGTCATCGCCAGCCTGCGCCCGGATGCGCGCCGCGCGGTAGCGCTGGCTGGCCGCGTCCATCTCCGAGTACATCGCCGCGTGCTTGTCGGCCTTCGCGGCGATCGCGGGCCAGGCGCACACGAGCGCGGTGAATGCAAGGATGGCAAGGGGCAGGCGCGGGGATTTGATCATGGCGTCTTGGATTCCGGAATCGGGTGATCGTTCCCATGACGAGTCATGGCGTATCCGCGCCGGACGCCAGGCCCTAGAATCCGTTCCACGGAAGGGCTCGGCACGGAGAACGGTAAGCATGGCAGACATCCTGCTGGGAAAAGGTGAAGCTTCCGTTTGGTTGCGCGGAAAATATGGCAATCGTCACGGTCTCGTCGCGGGCGCGACCGGCACCGGGAAGTCGGTGTCGCTGATGGTGCTCGCCGAGGGCTTTTCGCGCATGGGCGTGCCGGTGGTCATGGCCGACGTCAAGGGCGACATCGCCGGGCTGGCGGTGGCCGGCACCATGAACGAGCGCATCGCCCAGCGGGTGGCCGACATCGGTATCGAGGGCTATGCCAACGAAGCCAATCCGGTGGTGTTCTGGGACCTCTACGGCAAGCTGGGGCACCCGCTGCGGACCACCATCTCGGAGCTGGGTCCGACGCTGCTGCAACGGATCCTCGAGCTCAACGACGTGCAGTCGGGCGTGCTCGACATTGCCTTCAAGCTGGCCGACGACAAGGGCCTGCTCCTGCTCGACCTGGGCGACCTGCGCGCGCTGCTCAACTTCGTGCTCGAGCACCGCACCGAGGTCTCGAAGGCCTACGGCCTGGTCAGTCCGCAGTCGGTGGCGGCGATACAGCGCGCGCTGCTGCGCCTGGAGCAGGACGGCGGCGAATCCTTCTTCGGCGAGCCGGCGCTGCAGCTGGCCGACCTGATGCGCCAGGACGCGAACGGTCGCGGCATCATCAACGTGCTGGCGGCCGACCAGCTGATCCTCAAGCCGCGGCTGTATTCGAGCTTCCTGCTGTGGCTGCTGTCCGAGCTGTTCGAGGAGCTGCCCGAAGTCGGCGACCTGGAGCAGCCGAAACTGGTGTTCGTGTTCGACGAGGCGCACCTGCTGTTCGACGACTGCCCGCCGGCGCTGCAGCAGCGCATCGAGCAGGTCGTGCGCCTGATCCGCTCCAAGGGCGTCGGCGTGTACTTCTGCTCGCAGAATCCCGACGACGTGCCCGGCGTGATCCTGGGCCAGCTGGGCAACCGCATCCAGCACGCCCTGCGTGCCTATACCCCTCGCGACATGAAGTCGGTGAAGACGGCCGCGGAGACCTTCGTGCCGAATCCGAAGCTGGACGTGGCGCGGGTGATCTCCGAACTGGGCGTCGGCGAGGCACTGGTGTCGACGCTGCAGGAAAAAGGCATCCCGATGCCGGTCGAGCGCATCTGGATCTGCCCGCCGCGCTCGCGCATGGGCGCGATCACGCCGGAAGAACGCGCCGCGGTGCGCGCGCGCAGCGCGCTCGGCGGCAAGTACGACGCCGCGGTGGACCGCGAGTCGGCGGAGGAACTGCTGGCGGCACGCGCCGAGGAAAAGGCGGCGCCCGCCGGGACGCAGGCGGAGGTTCCGCGCAGCGGCGGGGCCAAGACGCCACCGGCGGCGCGGCCCGTGCCCGAAGAGCGCGGCAAGCTGGACGAATTCCTGTGGGGCAGCAAGCGCCGCCAGGGCGCGGTGGAAGCGGCGGCGAAATCCGCCACCCGTTCCGTCGCCAGCGGCCTCGGCCGGCAGATAGTGCGTGGCATCCTCGGCAGCCTCTTCGGCGGCAAGAAGCGCTGAGGTCCGGATGTCGCGCTGGCGTCCGCCGCCGGAAAAATCCACGGCGATCATCACCCGCGCCGGCTACGAGCGCCTGCGCGCCGAATTCAGCGAGCTGTGGAAGGTGCGCCGGCCGGAAGTGGTGAAGGCGCTGTCGGAAGCCGCGGCCGAGGGCGACCGTTCCGAAAACGCCGAATACATTTACCGCAAGAAGCAGCTGGGCGAGATCGACCGGCGCGTGCGCTACCTCGGCAAGCGGCTGGAGTCGCTGAAGGTCGCCGAGGAAAAGCCCACCGATCCGTCCGCGATCTACTTCGGCGCGCGCTTCGAACTGGAGAAGGCCGACAGCGGCGAGCTCGTGCGCTACCGCATCGTCGGCCCGGACGAGCACGATGCCGCCTCCGGCGACATCAGCGTCGATTCGCCGCTGGCGCGCGCGGTGCTGCGCAAGCGCGTCGACGACGAGTTCGAGGTGGAACTGCCGCTCGGCAGGACCCGCTTCGTCGTCGTCTCCGTCGACTACGAAAAATAGGGTCAGACTCCTTATTCAGCTTCGCAGCAAGCGTGATCAAATCGAGGCGAAGCTGAAGAAGGAGTCTGACCCTATTTTTCTTCGCCGAAGCCGATGGTGTCTTCGGGTTGCGGCGCGGTCTCAAGGTAGAGCTTCGCCATCGGTACCTTCGACTTCTCTTCCTTCAGGAAGCGGCGCTCGCCGTCCGGCTCGTCGATGCTGTTCTTCTGGCTGACGCGATCGCCGGTGAGGCGGTTCGTGCTGACCGAGATGCCGCCGTGCGAATTGGTGCGGCTGTACAGCTCGACGTCGTCGCCGATCAGCTGCATGCGGCCGCTGGCCTTCTCGTAGCGATAACGATAGGTGGACTGGATGGCGGTGGTGCCGCCGGTAAGGTCGGTGATCAGCAGCACGCCCTTCTTCGCTTCCAGCGAGGCGTCGCCGAGCGGATAGGGGTCGAGCTCGCCCAGGCCGATGCGGCGCAGGCCCTTGCCCTCGCCCACCGCCACCAGCAGCCAGCGCTCGTCGTCGTTGCGCACGACCATGGCGATGTCCTGTTTGCCGTCGGCGTCGAAATCCGCTTCCAGCTGCGTTTCCAGGCGCCAGCCCTCGGGCACGAAGCGCGGCGGGGCGTCGGCGCGCGCGGGAATGCCGGCGGGGGCGGGGGCGGCGACGGCCGGCGCGATGCCGGCGGCGAGCAGGAGGGCGATGGCGGTCCGGAGCATGCCCTCAACGATAACCGGCTGCCTGCAGCTCGAACAACTCCGCGTAGCGGCCGCGCTGGCCCAGCAGTTCTTCGTGACTGCCCATCGCCTCGATCCGCCCCTCGTGCAGCACCAGGATCCGGTCCGCCATGCGCACGCTGGAGAAGCGGTGCGAGATCAGCACCGCGGTCTTCCCGGAAGACAGTTCCTTGAAGCGCTGGAAGACTTCGAACTCCGAACGCGCGTCCAGCGCCGCGGTCGGCTCGTCGAGGATCAGCAGCTGCGCGTCGCGCATGTAGGCGCGCGCGATCGCCACTTTCTGCCATTCGCCGCCGGACAGGTCCACTCCGTTGCGGAAGCGCTTGCCGATCACCTGGTCGTAGCCTTTCGGAAGTCTCTCGATCACTTCGTCGGCAAGCGCGCGTCGCGCCGCCTCCTCGATGCGCGCGCGGTCGTTGCGCGCGTCGATCTGGCCGACGGCGATGTTCTCGGCGGCGGTGAGGTGGTAGCGCACGAAGTCCTGGAAAATGACCCCGATATTGGCGCGCAGAACGTCGAGGTCGTACTCGCGCAGATCGACGCCATCGAGCAGGATGCGGCCCTCGTCCGGGTCGTACAGCCGAGCCAGCAGCTTGACCAGCGTGGTCTTGCCGGCGCCGTTCTCGCCCACCAGCGCCAGCACTTCGCCCGCCTGCAGGGTGAAGCTCAGGTTGCGCACCGCCCAGCGCTCCGCGCCCGGATACTGGAAGCCGACATCCTCGAAGCGGAAGCCTTCGCGGATCGGGTTCGGGAAGGGCTGCGGGTTCGCCGGCGAGGTGATCTCCGCCTCGATCTCGAAGAAGGAATACAGGTCGTCCAGGTACAGCGCCTGCCCCGCCACGTTGGAGATGCCGCTGAGCAGGCCCTCGAGCAATTGCCGCAGGCGCCGGAAGCTGCCGGCGAGGAAGGTCAGGTCGCCGATGCTGAACTCGCCGCGCACGGTGCGCCAGGCGATGTAGCCGTAGGCGACGTAGTACCCGAGCGTGCCGAGCATCGTGAGCAGACTGCCCCACCAGGCGCGAGTGAGCGCCAGCTTGCGGTTGGCGGCGTAGAACATCGCCGACAGCTCGCGGTAGCGCTCGATCAGGAAGCCGTGCAGGCCAAAGATCTTCACTTCCTTGGCGGTCTCGACGCTGGCGCCGGTCTGGCGGATGTACTCCAGTTCGCGCCGCTCCGGCGTCCAGGCGAAGTTGAGCGAGTAGTTGAGCGCATTGAAATGCGCCTCGCCGAGGAAGGCCGGGATCAGCGCGATCGCCAGCAGCAGCATTAGCCAGGGCGCGTACACCAGCAGGCCGGCAGCGAAGCTCACGACGGTGACGAAGTCCTGCGCCTGACCGAAGAGCTGCGTCATCAGCGTCATGCGGCCCATGGTCTGGCGGCGCGCGCGGTCGAGCTTGTCCTGCAGTTCGCTGTCCTCGAAGTCCTCGAGGTCGAGCGTGGCGGCGTGCTGCATCAGCTGCACGCTGGTGGCGTTGGTAAGCAGTTCGGACAGCAGCGAATCGACCAGGGAGACGATGCGGCCGAGCACGTCCGACAACACCGCCAGGCCGAACTCCAGCGCCAGCAGCGTGAGCAGGGGATTGAGCGCGCCGCTGCGGTACCACTCGGCCAGGGTGTCCGCGGCGACCGGCGGATGCCCGGCCAGGCGCACGGCCTCGTCGATGATCAGCTTGCCCACGTACAGCGTCACCACCGGCAACAGCGCACGCACGGCGCGCAGGCTGAGGCTGGCGACGGTCATCGCCGGGCTGGTGCTCCAGATCTGGCGCAGGAACGGCGGCAGGTTGCGCAGCGCACCGACGCGTTCCCGCAGGCTCTTGCGGTTGCTTCCGGCGCGTTCCTTGCGCTCGGCGGGGGCCATCAGTCGGGGTCCGGTCCCGCCAGGCCGTACAGGTCGTGCTCGTCGGCGCCGAGGATGCGCACCTCGGCGAACTGGCCCGGCTTCAGGCCCATCGCGGCGCCGTCCTGCACCTGCACGAGGCCGTCGATCTCCGGCGCGTCGGCCATCGAGCGTGCGATCGCGAGCTCGCCGTCGATCGCATCGACCAGCACCTGCTGCGTCGTGCCGACCTTGCGCTGCAGCTTGTCGGCGCTGATCTCCGACTGCAGTTCCATGAAGCGCGCCAGGCGCTCCTGCTTCACTGCTTCCGGCACCGGATCGGGCAGCGCGTTGGCCGCGGCGCCGTCCACCGGCGAGTAGGCGAAGGCACCGACGCGGTCGAGCTCGGCCTCGTCGAGGAAATCGAGCAGCTGCTCGAACTCTTCCTCGGTCTCGCCGGGGAAGCCAACGATGAAGGTGCTGCGGATGGTGATCTCGGGGCACGTCGCGCGCCAGCGCTGGATGCGCTCGAGCGTCTTGTCGACCGCGCCCGGGCGCTTCATCAGCTTGAGGATGCGCGGACTGGCGTGCTGGAGGGGAATGTCCAGGTACGGCAGCAACCTGCCTTCCGCCATCAGCGGAATGATGTCGTCGACGTGCGGATATGGGTAGACGTAGTGCAGGCGCGTCCAGGCACCGAGTTCGGACAGCCCTTCGCACAGGGCCTTCATGCGCGTCTGGTACGGCTTGCCGCGCCATTCGCGCTCGGCATAGCGCGTGTCCACCCCGTAGGCGCTGGTGTCCTGCGACACCACCAGCAGTTCCTTGACGCCGCCGCGCACCAGCGCCTCGGCTTCGCGCAGGACTTCGTCCACCGGCCGCGACACGAGGTCGCCGCGCATCGACGGGATGATGCAGAAGCTGCAGCGGTGGTTGCAGCCTTCGGAAATCTTAAGATAGGCGTAATGCTTCGGCGTCAGCTTGACGCCGGTCGGCGGCAACAGGTCGAGGAAGGGATCGTGCTTCGGCGGCAGCGCCGCGTGCACCGCCGACATCACCGAGGCGTAGTCCTGCGGGCCGCTGATCGAGAGCACGCCCGGATGCGCTTCCCGGATCAGTTCCGAGCGCTTGCCCAGGCAGCCGGTGACGATGACCTTGCCGTTCTCTGCCATCGCCTCGCCGATCGCATCGAGGGACTCGGCCACCGCGGAATCGATGAAGCCGCAGGTGTTGACCACCACCACGTCGGCCTCGCCGTAGCTGGGCACCACGTCGTAGCCTTCCACCTTCAGCTGGGTGAGGATGCGCTCGGAGTCCACCAGCGCCTTCGGGCATCCGAGGCTGACGAAACCGACTTTGGGCTGGGCGAGGGACAAGGCGCGATCCGCATTCAGGCAAGGGGCGGATTATAGCCCGCCCGCCTTTACCGAAGCCGTGCGAGGCGTATCCTTAGGGCACGGGGAGGGCACGCCATGGGCCACTGGGTTTCGTTGCAGACACCGACCGGCAACATCTCCGCGTGGCGCGCCGACCCGCCGGTAAGCAGCCGCGGCGCGCTGGTGGTCATCCAGGAAATCTTCGGCGTCAACGGCCATATCCGCAGTGTCGTGGACCGCTTCGCGGGACACGGCTTCACGGCGATCGCGCCCGCGCTTTTCGACCATATCGAGCACCACGTCGAACTCGGCTACGACGAGGCGGGCGTCGCCTATGGCCGGGAGATGGTCGAGAAGCTGGGCTTCGACCGCGCGGTCGCCGATGTGGAAGCGGCGAAGCGCCTGCTCCAGCCGGACGGCAACGTCGGCGTCGTCGGCTATTGCTGGGGCGGCACGGTCGCCTTCCTGAGCTGGGCGCGATTGCGCCTGCCGGCGGTGAGCTACTACGGCGCGCGCACCGCGCCCTTCCTCGCGCACGAACGCTCGAACGCGCCCCTGATGCTGCACTTCGGCGAACAGGACCCGTCGATTCCGCCCGAGGTCATCGCCGCGCATCGCGAGGCACTGCCCGACGCGAAAATCCACCTGTGGCCGGCCGGCCACGGCTTCAACTGCGACCAGCGCCAGGACTACAACGCCACCGTCGCCACGCAGGCCTTGCAGCGCACGCTCGCTTTTTTCGAAACCGCGCTGAAGTGAAGCCCGGCTTCGAAGTCGATCCGCGCCTCGCGCAGGACTCGCTGTTGCTGGCCGAAGGTCCCCTGTCGCAACTGCGGCTGATGGACGACCTGCGCTTTCCCTGGCTGCTGCTGGTGCCGCGCCTGCCCGGCGCGAGCGAATGGCTGGACCTCGAGTTGCCCCAGCAACAGCTGCTGCTGGAGGAGCTCAACGCCGCGGGCAACGCACTCCGCTCCTGGCAAGCCTGCGACAAGCTGAACATCGGCGCTTTGGGCAACATCGTCCGTCAGCTGCACGTGCACCTGGTGGCCCGGCGCGAAGGCGATGCCGCCTGGCCGGGCCCGGTATGGGGCTCGGGCAGCCCGCAGCGCGCATCCGCCGACCAGGCGGGGCAGCGCCGGGCGCAGCTGCATACCCTCCTCGACCCCCACGTCTGGCGCCTTGCCTAGCGTTGCGCGGCGTGCGCGGCGCGCCGTAGGCTGTGGTGTCGCCGAGGGAGTCCAGCAATGCGCGTGTCGAAACCCCTGATCCTGTCCTCGATCGCGCTCGCGCTCGGGCTGTCGCTTTCACTCGCCGGCTGCAAGCGCGAGGCAGCTCCCGCGCAGGCGGGCAGCTCCGGGACGAAACCCGCGCTGGCGCCGGCGAACAGCCCCTGGCAGCAGGCGGTGGACACCTTCACCGCCGGCTGGTTCGAGCGTAATCCGGCGCAGGCGGCGGTGGCGGGCAAGCACGACTTCGACGGCCGCCTGCCCGACTGGAGCCCGGAAGGCCTCAAGGCCAACGCCGCCTGGCTGCACGAACAGCGCAAGCTGCTCGCCGGCTTTGCCGACGACCAGCTTGATTCGGTGCAGCGCTTCCAGCGCGAGTACGCACTGGCGGTGATCGACGGCCAGCTGTTCTGGCTGGAAGAGTCGGGCTTTCCGAACAGCAACCCGGCCTTCTACGCCGGCGACCTGTCGCCAAGCATGTACCTGACCCGGCCCTACGCCCCGCTGGCGACGCGCATGGCCGCTTTCATCCGCTACCAGGAAGCGCTGCCGGAGGCGATCGCACAGATCCAGGGCAACCTGCGCCAGAACCTGCCCACCACCTACATCGAGCTGGGGGTGAACACCTTCGGCGGCTACGCCACCTTCTTCCGCGACGACGTGCCCGCGATCTTCGCCAGCGTGGACGACCCCGCGCTGCAGAAGCGCCTGCAGGCCTCGAACACGGCCGCGATCGCCGCCACGCAGGCGATGGCGGACTGGCTGAAGGCGCACAAGCCGCAGGCGACGGAAGACTACGCGCTCGGCAGCGACCGCTTCGCGCGCATGCTGCACGCGACCGAACGTGTCGACCTGCCGATCGCAGAGCTCAAGGCGGCGGGCGAAGCGGACATGGCGCGCAACCTGGCGGCGCTCGCCGCGGCCTGCAATGACTTCGCCCCCGGCGCATCGCTGCCCGACTGCGTGCACCAGGCACAGGAGGACAAGCCGCAGGGCGGTCCGGTCGAGGCCGCGCGGGCGCAGCTCGCCGACCTGCGCGCCTTCGTGCAGCAGAAGGCGCTGGTTTCCATTCCGGGTCCGGAACAGGCGCAGGTGGCGGAAGCACCGCCCTTCAACCGCTGGAACTTCGCCTACATCGAGATCCCGGGGCCGTACGAAGTCAACCTCCCTTCGGTCTACTACATCGCCCCGCCCGACCCGACCTGGAGCGCGCAGGTGCAGGCGGCCTACGTACCCGACCGCGCGACGCTGATGTTCGTGTCCGCGCACGAAGTGTGGCCGGGCCACTTCCTGCAATTCCTGCACTCCAACCGCGCCGACTGGCGCTTCGGCCAGTTGTTCGTCGGCTACGCCTTCGCGGAAGGCTGGGCGCACTACACCGAGGAAATGATGTGGGACGCCGGACTGGGCGACGGCCTGCCGGCGATGCACATCGGCCAGCTCGCCAACGCGCTGCTGCGCGACGCACGCTATCTTTCGGCGATCGGCCTGCACACGGGCGGCATGACGGTCGCGGAATCGGTCGCGCTGTTCCGCGACAAGGCGCTGCAGCCGGAAGGCACGGCGCGGCAGCAGGCGGCGCGCGGCACCTTCGATCCGGCCTACCTCAACTACACGCTCGGCAAGCTGATGATCATGCGCCTGCGCGACGACTGGCTGGCGAGCCACGGCGGGAGCGGCCAGTTGCGTGGCTTCCACGACCAGTTCCTGTCCTACGGCGGTCCGCCGATCCCGCTGGTGCGTGCGCAGATGCTGGGCGGCCCGGCCGAGGCGAAGCTGTGGTCGCCACCGGCAGCGGCATCCGTGGGCACGGATGTGGCGCCGCTCGCGACGCCCGCTTCCACCCAGCCGGCCAACTGACTCAGTCGGCGACCACGACCCGCGTGCCGGCGATGAGGTCGTGCAGGCAGCGACGATCTTCCCGGAAGATGAAGAGCACGTCGACGAAGGCGTAGATGCTGCCGACCACCGGGATCAGCGATACCAGTTGCGTGCTGCCGTAGCGGAATCCGATCAGGCGCAGGAACTCCGGCTGGGCGCCGTCGAGGTCGACGATCTTCAGTTTCAGCAGCTTCTTGCCCCAGGTCTGGCCGCCCTGCGCCAGCGGATAGCCCTGCACCGCGACGAAGATGGCGAAGCCGATCAGGACCCACAGGGCCTGCATGCCGAAGGCCGGACGCACGCCCTGCATGATGCCGCTGAAGTAGCCGCCGAAGTACATCGCCGGCAGCAGGATCGCCATCAGGATGAGGCCGTCGATGATGGCCGCGCCCAGGCGCTCGCCGCGGCCGCCGAGCCTCAGCTTCTGCACGACATCGCGGACCTCGGCCTGGGGCGCCGAATAGGGGTTCTGCTCTTGCATTGGTGGATTCCTGTTCGTGGACGGAGTCAGGTGCGCGGGAGGGTGACGCCGGTCTGGCCCTGGTACTTGCCGCCGCGGTCCTTGTACGAAGTCTCGCAGACTTCGTCCGACTCGAAGAACAGCATCTGCGCCACGCCCTCGTTGGCGTAGATCTTCGCCGGCAAGGGCGTGGTATTGGAGAACTCCAGCGTCACGTGGCCTTCCCACTCCGGCTCCAGCGGCGTGACGTTGACGATGATGCCGCAGCGGGCGTAGGTGCTCTTGCCCAGGCACACCACCAGGGTATTGCGCGGGATGCGGAAGAACTCCACCGTGCGCGCCAGCGCGAAGGAATTCGGCGGGATGATGCAGACGTCGGCGCTGATGTCGACGAAGCTGGTCGGGTCGAAGTTCTTCGGGTCGACGATGGTCGAGTTGATGTTGGTGAAGATCTTGAACTCGCGCGCGCAGCGCACGTCGTAGCCGTAGCTGGAGGTGCCGTAGGAGACGATGCGGTGGCCGTCGGCTGCCTGCTTGACCTGGCCGGACTCGAAGGGCTCGATCATGCCGTGGCCCTCGGCCATGCGGCGGATCCACTTGTCGGACTTGATGCTCATGCGGGTGGCGTTCCTGGTGCGGGTGGTGCGGGTGGTAACAGCGCGCCGCGCGGCCACAGCAGCCAGAGCACGGCAAGGTTGATGGCCAGCACGCTGACCGAAGTCCAGCTGGGGGTGCGGAACAGGTAGTACAGCTCGAAAGGCACGTAGATGCCGCAGGAGACGATGCCGAGCCAGCGCGCCCAGTTGCGCAGCCGCCACAGGCCCCAGGCCTCGACGAAGCGCAGCGCGGCATAGGCGCAGGCGGCGAGCACCAGCAGGCCCTTCTCGTCGTCGGCGGCGTGCAGCAGCGCCAGGAAACGGCGCGACCAGGCGAGGCTGTCGTCGATGTCGAGCAGCCGCAACAGCGACACGCCCCCGGTTTCCAGCACGTGGCTGTTCGCGTTCAGCAGTCCGAAGCCGATCGCCAGCACGAACAGGCCCTTGAGCACGTCCACGATCGCGACCACGCGCAGCTTTCGCCGCGCGTCCAGGTGCAGCGCGTGCTCGAGGTGCTCGTTGGCCTCGCGGATCGGGTGCGGATGATTCTTCACCGCGCCGCGCTCCGCGCCGCCGGGAACCAGCGGTAGTGGCCGGTCAGCGTCCAGGCGAACAGCACATCCTCTTCGCGCGCGCCCCGGCCGATGTTGTGCACGACCAAGAGACGCTCGCCCTTTCCGCTTCTCGCCGTGGACACGACCCCGATATGGTCCACCCCGTTCGGCAGCTTCCAGCTCACCACGTCACCGGCACGGTAGTCGGCGGCGTTCGTGGTCACCGGCAGCGAGCGCCGCTGGCGTTCGAACCAGCGCTGCAGGTTGGGCACGCGCCTGTGGTCGATGTTGGCGTCCGGGGCGGTCATGCCCCAGCGGCCCGGATACGCGGCGAAGTGCGCCCGCATGTCCTCGTGCAGCTTCACCTGCAGGTCGATGCCCACGCCGCGGAATGCGCGCACGACCACGTCGGTGCACACCCCGCGCGGCAGCGGCACGTCCCCGCCCGGGTAGGGAATGCGCTTGTACGCGGGATCGTAGCCGAGGGTCACGCCGACCTGGGCGCGGGCGGCTCGGGCCAGGGCCGCGCCTTCGAGCGCGGTGCCCTGCACGCGCGGCGCTGACAGCAGCAGCGCAAGCGCGAGCGATAGCACTGCGAGCAGGCGCGCAGCGGCCATGCTCAGGTGTTCTGCACGACGATGCTGGGGAAGGCGATGGACTTGTTGCGCGCCTGCGTCGACAGCCGGCCCCCGACCTTGCGGGCAATCTCGCGGTAGGCCTGCGCGATCGCGGAGGCCGGTTCCGCGACCACCGTCGGGTGGCCGCCGTCGGTCTGCTCGCGGATGCGGATGTCCAGCGGCAGGGAGCCGAGCAGCGGCACGCCGTACTGCCCGGACATGCGCTCGCCACCTCCGGCGCCGAAGATGTGTTCGGCGTGGCCGCAGTTGCTGCACACGTGGACTGCCATGTTCTCGACGATCCCAAGCACCGGCACCTCGACCTTCTCGAACATGCGCAGCGCGCGGCGCGCGTCGAGCAGGGCGATGTCCTGCGGCGTGGTGACGATGATCGCCGCCGACACCGGCACGCGTTGCGCCAGGGTCAGCTGGATGTCGCCGGTCCCCGGCGGCAGGTCGATGATGAGGTAATCGAGGTCCTGCCACAGCGTGGTGGTGAGCAGCTGCTGCAGGTATTGCGTGGTCATCGGCCCGCGCCAGATCGCCGGCGTGTCGTCGCCGAGGAACAGGCCGATCGAGATCGCCTGCAGGCCGTGCGCACGCATCGGCGCGATGTGCTTGTTGTCCGGGCTTTCCGGCTTTCCGCTCAGGCCGACCATCATCGGGATGCTGGGGCCGTGGATGTCGGCGTCGAGCAGGCCCACGCGACCACCCTCGGCGGCCAGCGCCAGCGCGAGGTTGACCGCAGTGGTGGACTTGCCGACGCCCCCCTTGCCCGAGGCGACGGCGATGATGTTGCGCACTTCCGGCAGCGGCGTGAGCTCCTTCTGCACCCTGTGCGCGAGCACCCGGGTGGAGATTCCGACGGTGACGGCCTGCACGCCCGGGACCTCGGCCGCGACGGCCTGCTTCACCTGCGCGGCGAGGGCCTCGTGCCAGCCCGCGGCCGGATAGCCCAGCTGCAGCTCGATGGCGACCTTGCCGGCGTCCACGCCCACCCCGCGCACGGCATGCGAGGCGACGAGGTCCAGGCCGGTGTGGGGATCGACGATCCGCGCCAGCGCGGCGCGTACGGCGTCGGCGCTGGGGGTGACTTCCGAAGACTGAGTCATTGGCTTCGATTGCTAGCGAAAACCGATTGTACCAAGGCTGGCCGCGGCCCATGGGCAGGGTGCGGAACCCTGGCGCACGTGGAGCCGGGGCTCGGCGCGCTTCTGCGATAATCGGGCCATGAAACCTGCAGCCGCCCTCGTCACCACCGCCCTTCCCTACGCCAACGGCCCGCTCCACCTCGGCCACCTGGTCGGCTACATCCAGGCCGACATCTGGGTTCGCGCCCGCCGGATGGAAGGCGGCGAAGTCCATTTCGTCTGTGCCGACGACGCCCACGGCACGCCGATCATGCTGGCAGCCGAAGCCGCCGGGCAGTCGCCGGAACAATTCATCCGCGGCATCCAGGAAAGCCACGAGCGCGATTTCGCCGCCTTCGGCGTGGACTTCGACTTCTACCACTCCACGCATTCGGAAGAGAACCGCGTGCTCGCCGAGTTCATCTACGGCCGGCTGCGCACCGGCGGCGCGATTGCGAAACGCTCGATCCAGCAGCTGTACGATCCCGTGCGCGAGATGTTCCTGCCCGACCGCTACATCAAGGGCGAGTGCCCGAAGTGCGGCACGCCGGACCAGTACGGCGACAACTGCGAGAACTGCGGCGCGGCCTACTCGCCCACCGACCTGAAGAACCCGCGCTCGGTGGTCTCGGGCGCGACGCCGGTGATGCGCGACTCCGAGCACCACTTCTTCCAGCTGGGCAAGTTCGAGGCGATGCTGCGCGAGTGGCTTGCCGGCGACGTGGCCACGCCGGCGGTGAAAGCCAAGCTCGGCGAATGGCTGGAGGGCGGGCTGCGCGACTGGGACATCTCGCGCGACGCGCCTTATTTCGGCTTCGCGATCCCGGACGCGCCGGGCAAGTTCTTCTACGTGTGGCTGGACGCGCCGATCGGTTACCTGGCCAGCTTCCGCGCCTACTGCGACCGCAGCGGCACTGACTTCATCGACTACCTCGGCGTCGGCAGCAAGGCCGAGATGCACCACTTCATCGGCAAGGACATCATCAACTTCCACGGCCTGTTCTGGCCGGCGATGCTGCACGGCGCCAGCCTGCGCACGCCCACGCGCCTGCACGTCAACGGCTACCTGATGGTCAACGGCGCCAAGATGTCGAAGTCGCGCGGCACCTTCGTCATGGCGCGCACCTTCCTCGACCAGGGCCTGGCGCCGGAGGCGCTTCGCTACTACTTCGCCACCCGTTCGGCCGGCGGCGTCGACGACATTGACCTCAACCTCGAGGACTTCGTCGCACGCGTCAACGCCGACCTGGTGGGCAAGTTCGTCAACCTCGCCAGCCGCGCCAGCGGCTTCGCCGGCAAGCACTTCAACGGCGTGCTCGACCGGCGCTTCGCGCCCGGCGGGCGCGACCGCGTCGACGACGCGCTCGACGCGCTCGATGTAATCCGCCGCCATTACCGCGAGAACGATTTCGCCGCCGCCTGCCGCGAAGCGATGCGCGTTTGCGACCTGCTCAACCAGCGCTGGGACGAGGCCAAGCCGTGGCTGCTGGCGAAGAATCCGGCGAAAAGCGGCGAGTTGCAGCAGGTGTGCAGCGAATGCCTGCTCGGCTTCTACGTCGTCGCCTGCGCGCTGCTGCCGATCCTGCCCGACCTGTGCGCGCGCGCCCTGGCGCTGTTCGAGCGCAAGCCCGACGAGTGGGACGCGCTGGCCAGGCACCTGCCGACGCGCGTGCTCGAATACTCGCCGCTGCTCACGCGCGTCGACCCGGCCCGCATCGCGGCCATGGTCGACGCCTCGAAGGAAGACCTGAAGCCGAGTGGTGACGCGGGCGCCGGCGAACAGCCCGCCGCCGCGAAGCAGGCGGCCGGGGCGGAGAAGGCGATCGCGCCCGTGCCGAAGCCGGCCGGGCCGGCCGGCAACGGCGCCCACATCGGCATCGAGGACTTCGCGCGCGTGGACCTGCGCGTCGGCGAGGTGCTCGAATGCGAATTCGTGGAAGGCTCGGACAAGCTTCTGCGATTCCGCCTCGACGCCGGTGAACTGGGCGAGCGTCAGATCTTCTCCGGCATCCGCGCCGGCTATCCGGATCCGGCCGCGCTGGTCGGGCGCAAGGTGGTGTTCATCGCCAACCTCGCGCCGCGCAAGATGCGCTTCGGCCTGTCGGAAGGAATGATCCTTTCCGCCGGTGGCGACGACGGCCTGCTTTCCAGCACATTGGGATCCTAAGCTTAGAATTCCACGTGGACAAGTTGTCGC
>JADMIO011827173.1_pt1 | contig 19914 bp, 16 predicted proteins | sample 8958161 | NCBI WGS metagenome assembly JADMIO01 (sample SAMN16585339, study PRJNA669376) | soil metagenome | isolation source: Crop rotation soil | place: USA: Cullars Rotation, Alabama | collected 2011
CTTTCCCAGCCTTGGCGTCCGCCTTGCCGCCCTTGGGGTCTTCCTTGGGCGCGTTCTCGTCAACGCCCAGCTCGCTGAGGATGTCGTCCAGGTTGTACTTGCCCACGGCTGCTCCCTCGCTCTCCAGCGATCACCGAACGGTCGAGCCCGTGCCCATGCGGGTGGGTGACTTCTTCTGGCCCTGCTTGTTGGTCTCCATCGTCATGGAGAACTCCGTCTCGTACGCATCGAGGTACACGGTGCGGCCCTCGATCCGGGTAACCGTGAACATGCCGATGACATCGCCGGCGCGCACGGTCTTGTCGTCGATGCGCGCGACGTTGCCGATGATCGTGTTGAGCTTCATGCGCGTGAGCGCGTCCTTGGCCTCGGCCAGGTGCTTCTCGGCCTCGGTCATCTCGGGCCCGATGGGCTTGATGCCTTCGGGCTTGATCGTGACGTCCTCCTGCTGGCGCATGAACGGGCTGCGGCCGAACTCCTTGAGCGCGACGTCCAGCGGGTTCTGGATGCGCTGCAGGTCGGCCATGATGCGCTCGTAGGTGCGGGCCTTGTCCGCGTCCACGCCCTCGAAGTCGGCCTGGACCGTCTTGAACTGGAAGCCCGACTGCATGCCCATGCGGCGCATGGCGTAGAGGGCGCCGGTGCTGCAGCTGAGGATCAGGACCAGGATCACGAACTGCGAGCTGGTCCGCTTGCGGGGGCGGCTGATGGCCTGCTGGATATCAACCGCCGGCGCTGCTTCGTTCATGTCAAGGTTTTCGCTCACTTGCCGTCTCCTTGGGCCAGCTGGCTCTCATCCTGGAAGTAGATGCTCAGGGTGAACTCCGCCTTCAGCTCCACGCCCTCGCTGGGCTGGCCGGTGATCTTGAGGTCATGGATACGCATGATCCGCGGCAGCTTCTCGACCGCGGACAGGAAGGTGAAGAAGCCCAGGAAGTCGCCCGAGACCTCCATCTCGATGGGCTGCTCCATGTAGAGGGCGGACTTCAAGGGGGCCGACGACTTCATCGCCGGGTCCTTGAGCTTGCACTGGCCGGCGAGGCTGGAGACACGGCGGACGACGTCGTCCACTTCCTTGTGGCTGGGGAGGCGCGCCTCGATGACCTTGATGCTGTTCTGGATCTCGGTGTTGCTGCGCTCGAGGTCGGCGTTGTGCGACGTCTCGACCTGCAGCTTCTCGAGGAGGTCTTCCTTGTGATCAGCCTCGGCCTTGGCCGACTCGATCTCCTTGTTCTGGGGCTTGAAGACCCAGAAGTAGCTGGCGACCGGCATGGCGATGACGAGGGCGATGAGCAGGGCTCGGAGGTTCGTGTTCATGGCTTACTCCTGGGTCTTCACGGCGGCCTGCGCATCAGCCGGTGCGGCGGGGGCCGCGGGGTTCGCGGGGGCGGCCGGGTTCGCCTCGGCCTCCTGCTTGCCGCCGTTCATCAGCTTCTCGCGCTCGGTACGGAGCTTCGTGAGGGACGAGGCAAGGACCTCGGTGTCGGCGGTCGTCTTGATCGCGCAGCTGATCTCGAACTTGCGGAGGACCTTGTCCTTCTCCTTGGACTCGCGGATGAAGGTCATCTCGACCTTGTCGAGGACGGGGCTGTCCTTGAGGGACGCCAGGAAGTCCGCGATGTCGTTGTTGTTCTCCGCGCTGCCGCTGATGGTCATCTGATAGGTGAAAGTGGTTGCCGTGACCTTGGGCTTTTCGGGGGTTGGCGCGGGGGCGCCGGTGATCTTGTCGGTGAGGGACTTCACCACGGGGGGCTTGGGTGCGTTCGCGGCGGGCTGGGGAGGGGGCGTCGTGCGGGTGCTCTTGATGGTGAGCTGGTCGAGCGTCGTCGACATGGGCTTGCGGAGCGTGACCTCGGCGAGCACGGCCCAGCGGGGCACTCGCTCCAGCAGCGCGGCGGTAATCTCCGCCTTGTCCATCATCTGGGCCCGCTGCTTCTCCAGGCTCTTGAGCTGTTCGATCTCGTTCCCCACCTCCTCGTACTGGGTGTTAACCACCGTCTGGCGGTCGCGGAGCGACGCCCAGCGGCGGTTGGTCATGAGGAAGGCGCCGATGACGCCGGCCATCACGAGCGCGAAGAGCGAGAGGATCAGGATGTTGACGCGGGACTCGGTCTTGCGCGCGATGTAGTCCTCGGGGAGGAAGCTGCTGCTCGCGGGCGACACGGGCCGGAAGGGGTTGCTCATCGTTCAGGCTCCACTACAGATCGGTCGGCAGGAGGCACAGGCCCAGGGCCACGGACCACCCGGGCTGGCTCTGCTTGAGGTCAACGCCGAAGGCGGGCTCGCTGCCCGTGCGGGCGATGCGGGCGAGGGGGTCGGCCATCTGGGCGGGGAGGCGCAGCGACTTGGCAATCGCCTGGCACAGGCCGCGGTGGCGGGCCTCGCCGCCGACGAAGATTGCCCGCTCGACGCGCTTATTGGGGAACTGGCTCTGGTGGTAACGCAGGCACATGAGCACCTCGTCGCGCAGGGCGTCGAGGGGCTCGGAGAGGTCGGCGTGAAGAGGGCCGACCGGGGCCTGCTGCATGGCGCCGATCTCGGGCGTAAAGCCGGGGGCCGCGGGGTGCTTGCCGCGCTCGGCCCGCTCCTGGGGCGACATGCTCGCGTGATCCACAGCACCGACGGCAACAGGCACCGCGACCTCCGCCACCTGCTTCGACGGCAGAAACAGGCTCTCGGAAGCCAGGCGGCGCTGGTGGGCCTCCTCGGGCTCGCAGCGGAGTTGGCGGGAGAGCAGCTCATCGAGGTGGCACCCGCCCATGTCGATAACGCGGGCGAAGGCCAGCTCCTTGCCGTGAGAGATCGTGACGCCGGTGGTCGATGCGCCGATGTCGAGGTACAGGGTGTTGAGGTCCTTGTCGGTGTCGCGCCGGTGGACGTGGTCGAAGGCCTTGAGCACCGCCGCGAACTCGCTGTGCATGCCGACGGGGTCGAGCTTGCACGCCGCGATGCCCTTCATGAGCTTCTCGACCAGGTCGAGGGGAATCGCCGTCACGACGACCTCGGCGCGGTTCGCGCCCTTCTCGGGGGCCGTGATTTCGTTGAAGCGGTGCACCAGCGTCGAGGCGTCGCGCCCCAGCATGGGGCCGATGGCGTCCTTCACCTGCGCGGCGAGGGACATGCCATCAACGCGGGTGAGCGACGCGTGCTTGCAGAGCGTCTTCCACGCGGGGATGGCGCAGACAGCCCGACGGCCCTTGAAGCCGCCGCGGCGGATCAGCCGGGGCAGGCCCTCGAGCTGGAAGTCGAGGCGCTTCTTGTGGTCGTTGAGCAGCTCGCGCGGGGTCTCCAAACACGCCGCGGCGACGAGCGAGGGTGTATCGCTCTGCGCGACCTGCAGGATCTTGAGGCTGCCGGTGCCAAAGTCGATGGCGATGGGCAGGCCCAGGGCGCTGGTGAGACCGAGCGTCTCGCCGACGGACGAGGAGAGCACATTGCCGATCCGGGCCAACGAGCCGAGGTTCTTGAACCCGGAAAACGCCATCGTGACCGATCTCCCTGGCGCGAAGCCGACCCATGACTGCGGCAGTGCCAGCGCGGCACGCCCTCCTGGGTAGATCGGTCTGCAAAGCGATGCGGTTCACCAGGTGCCCCCACCAACGCACCTTGCCCAGTCGGCAGAGCGGGCGGAGTCGTCACAGGCGTCACAGCCGGGCGTGAGGGATGGGGGTCAGGGGGTGAACAGTTCGCCGATAACTCGCTGGAGCGTGACCAGGGCGTCCTGCAGCCGCCACTGCTGGGCAGCGCGGTTGCCGGTGGTGTTGCTGATGACGCGGAGCTCGCCCATGGGGACTCCCAGGTGATGGGCGACCAGAGCGACCGCAGCGCCCTCCATCGCCTCGGCGATCGCGCCGGAGCGAGCGGCGATCGACGAGGCGAGGGCGTCGGTGCCGGAGCAGGTGGACACAGTGGCGATGGGACCGACGGCGGCGAACGTGCGCAACGTTTCAAGGAGCACGGTGGAGGTGGGGATGAACTGGCCCGTGGGTGCCGGCGCAAAGCCGAGAGAGGCGATGTCCTGAAAGGTGTCGGGCGTCTGCACGCCTTCGTCGGCGAAAATGCACGAATCCGCGGCGACCACGGCCCCCAGCGGGACTTGGCCATAGGTGCCGGCGACGCCAACGCTCAGCACGATGGCATGACGGGCGGGGTCGAGCGTGCGTGCCACGGCGCCCGCCGCGTTGGCCTTGCCGACACCGGTGATGACGACGTCAGCATGAGGCGTAGCTCGGATCAGCGTCCAAGCAGCTTGCGATGCCGGTGAGCAGCCCAGCCCAGCGAAGACAGCGCGGGCCTCGGCCGGCGCGGCGACCGCGACGAGCACAGCGCCATCGCCCAGCAGTGCTTTGAGCCCAGGGTGCATGCAGCGATGGTACCGATCATGCCGCGGCGCGGGCGGCTTCGGCCTTTTCCACCGCCCTGAGCAGCGGCGGGCGGTCCTCGTCCGGCTGGCGGATGACCGACCCCGCGGCCTCAAACCGCTGGTGGACCAGCATGAACGCATCGACGACATCGGGATCAAAGTGCGTCCCGCGACCCTCGCAGATCGTGCGGACTGCCTCCTCGTGGCTCATCGCTTCCTTGTACACGCGCTTGGAGGTCAGGGCGTCGTACATGTCGGCCAGGCCCACGATGCGGGCGGCGATGGGGATCTGGTCGCCGGAGAGGCCGTAGGGATATCCGGCACCGTCGTGACGCTCGTGGTGGGACAGCGTCACCTGGATGCCCATGTTGAGCAGTTCGTCGTCTCCCACACGGTGGCGGATGGCCACGAGCGTGTCGGCGCCGATCATGGGGTGGAGCTCCATAAGCCGCCGCTCGGCGGGCGTGAGCGCGCCGGGCTTGAGGAGGATGGAGTCGGGGATCCCGACCTTGCCGATGTCGTGCATGGACGCCGCGAGCTTGAGGCGTTCGATCCACGGGCGGTCGATCTCGGCGTGCCGGCCGAGCATCTCGTTGGCGAGCAGCTCGCAATAGGTGCAGATGCGTTCCAGGTGCTTGCCGGTGTCGGTGTCCCGGTAGTCGGCCAGCTTGGCCAGGCCGAAGATGAGGCCGTTGCGGATGGCCAGGCCGCGGCGTGTGCGCCGTTCAACCTCTGCCTCCAACTCCTCGTTGGCCTTGGCCAGGAGGCTGTCATAGCGCCGGACCAGCAGGATCGAGCCGCCGAGAGAAACTACGAGCACACCCAGGCCGGCCACGCCGCCCCACATTGTGAAGCCGCTGGTCATCTGCGCCTCAACCGCGGCCATTCCCGCGGCGGACTGGTGCACCACCACGCGCACGCCCGATTCGCCGCTGTACTTCACGGCCATGGCGACCGGCCCCGCCAGCAGGTCGGACTCGCCGGTCATCACGGTGCCCGGCTTGATGCCGCCCAGGGCGATCTGCTCGTTGTTGGGCCAGAGATTGACCAGCACGTCGGAGTAGTCGAGCTTGCGGAGGTTGGGGCTCTCACGGAGCGAGGGGTGGCAGATGATGTGGCCGGTGGCGTCGAGCAGGACGATGACGCTGCCGCGGGGGGCACGAGATTGCTCGACCAGGGTCTGTGCCGACTCCCAGTTGGGGCTGCCGTAGGTGATCTTGCCGGGGATGCGCTCGGAGAGGGTCTGGACGAACCGGTCCGCGGCCTGCGCCAACTCGTCCATCTCGCGGTCGCGGGCCCGTTCGGAGACGTCCTCGCGGGCCATGCGCAGGCTGAAGAACCAGCCCAGACCGATGACCGCCGCCTGGAGCACGACCGTGGCCGCGATAAGGCTGGCGCGGCTGCGCAGACGCCTGAGTCGAGTCTTGGGGACCGGAGTCACGGCAACCGGATCGGTTGAATTGCCGGAGGGCTGAACGCCTGCGGCAGATTCATCCCCGCGTGCGGCCAGCGTTGTCGGCAACCTCGCGCGGAAGAGTGACGAGTGCGCCGACCGGAAGGGTTAAGAAGGGTCAGGGGAGTGGGAAGACGTCGCTTATAAGACGGTCAGAGGCGGGGAGTGCCTGCGCAACCGCCGCGGCGTCGACCTGAGCGGGGTTGGGCACCGTGAGCATCTCGAACTTCTTGGCGAGCTCGGGGCGGATGGGGATGTTGCGCGAGTCGCTGTTGGCGAGGATCTCCTCGACCTGGGCGCTGAGGAGGAAGTCGGCGAGCTTCCTCGCCTCGTTGGGGTGCGGGCCTCCCCTGATTCTGGCCACGGTGTTGGGGAAGACCACGGGCCCGATGGCGGGCAGGCCGGCGATTTTGACGCCGGGGCGTGCCGGCGGGTCGGCGGTCTCATACACCATCGCAACCGGGCTGTTCTCGCGCTGCGCGGCCCAGACATCGTCGGTGTCGGTGAGGCCAACGTCGATCTCGCCCGTGGCGAGGGCCTGCACGACGGCGGAGTTGGAGTCGTACATCTTGAGCCCGTTGTCGCGCATGGCCTGGAGCCAGGTACGGGTGGCTTCCTCCCCGCAGACCGAGACAAGCACAGCAATGTGGGTGCGGGTGCTGCCAAACTGGGGGCGGGCCATGCCGACCTTGTTGTTCCAGCGGGAGCCAGTGAGGTCGCGCAGGCGGGTGGGGGCGGTAACCTTGTTGAGGCGGTTGGAGTTGTACGCGATGACGCGGGCCCGCTGCGCGAAGCCGTACCAGGTCTTGTCCTTGGCGCGGAGGTAGCTGGGCCAGCCGTCCTTGAGCTCGGACTCGGAGCGGGAGACGAAGGGGTCGAGGATGCCGGCTTCGGCAAGGGTGACCGAGCCCATCGGCTCGCTGGACCACCAGACATCGGCCCGGGGCTTGACTTTTTCGGAGATGAGGCGAGCGACAAGGCCCGTGGTCTTGGTGGCCTCGGTGTCCGCGACGACCTTGACCTCGATGCCGGTCTCGTCCTGGAAGCGCTGCACCACCGTGGTGACCAGGGCGCTGTCGGCGCTGGTGTAGAGCGTGACAGGGTTCACCTCGATCGAGGTGTTCGTTGCCCCGCGATGGAAGAAGAAGCCGTAGACCGCCAATGCCAGGCAAAAGGTGGAAACGGTCAGCAACCCCGCGGCGATCTTCCACTGCCGGTCCTTGGGCTGGCGGTGCCACCAGTCCATCAGGTCTTCCCAGCGCCGCTTCATATTCCGCTTGAAACTGTCCATGCTCATGACCCATCGTTGTACCCGATCCGGGACGGGAGGGTGCAGGAGGTGGGGGGAGCGGCTGGAATCCCCCTACGCTGGCCCATGCGGTTCACGTTCCTGGGCACGGGCACTTCGTCGGGCGTCCCCGCCATCGGGTGCGACTGCCCCACATGCACCAGCACCGACCCCCGCGACAACCGCCTGCGGACCAGCGCGGTGGTGGAGTTCAAGGACGCCAAGGGGCACGACCGGGTCGTCCTCCTCGACGCCGGGCCCGACCTCCGCCAGCAGGCCCTCCGCGCCGGTCTCAAGCGCTGCGACGCCATCTTCTTTACGCACAACCACGTCGACCACGTCTTCGGCCTGGACGAGGTTCGCCGCTTCAACGTCCTTCAGGAATCCCCCATCGACATCTATGCCGAGCCGCACACGATGGAGCACCTGGCGCGGGTGTACCAGCACATCTTCGCCAAGCAGCACAACATCAACGACTCGTTCGTCGCCACGCTCATCAGCCACCGCATCGATGAGTCACTCGTCCGCGCGGGCGGGACCATCGACGTCTACGGCGCGAAGTTCACACCCATCCGCTTCTTCCACGGCCGCCTGCCGGTCCTCGGCTTCCGCATCGAGATGCCCGGCCAGACCTCCCCCCTCCCGCTGGCCTACTGCACCGACATCTCCGCCGTCCCGCCCGAGTCCTGGAAGCACCTCGAAGGTCTCGACACCCTCGTCCTCGATGCCCTCCGCCACCGCCACCACCCCACCCACCTGACCGTGGGCCAGGCCGTGAGCATCGCCCAGCGGCTGGAGCCGCGCCAGACCTACTTCATCCACATGACCCACGACCTCAAGCACGAAGAGACCGACGCCGACCTCCCCGAGGGCATGCACCTGGCGTACGACGGGCTGGTTCTGGGCTCGTAAGGGGTGGCTGGGCGAGGGTGGGGGCGGTGGCCGATTGGAGGCCCCCGCCTACACTTCCGCCCCTATGGGTAAGACCCGCGAAATCAAGAAGCGCATCAAGGCCGTTGGCAACATCCGCCGCATCACCAAGACGATGCAGATGATCGCCACGAGCAAGTTTGCCAAGGCCCAGTCCTCGGCGATGGCCGGCAAGCCCTACACCGAGGCGTTATTCCAGCTGGTGGCTGAACTTGCATCGAGCCTGACCGACGTGTCCCACCCTCTGCTGCAGCCCCCCAAGGGCGGCGGGCGGCCCCTCACCCTCGTCCTCACCTCCGACCGCGGCCTGTGCGGCCCGTACAACGGCTCCGTGCTGCGTTCGCTGATGGTGTTCCTGCGGTCCAACGCCGCGGCGAAGGACGGGATCATCGAGCTCGTCGGCCGCAAGGGCGCTGGCTTCCTCAAGTTCGCCCGCATCGACATCGCCAAGCAGCACAACCAGTTCGGCGACAAGCCGTCGTACGAGACCGTCCGGGCCCTGGGCGAGGAGTACATCGCCCGGTTCCTCAGCGGCGAGGTCTCGTCGGTCCGCGTCGTCTATATGAAGTACATCTCCGCCGGGCGCCAGGCCCCGACGGTGGCCCAGCTCCTGCCCTTTGAGACCAAGGCCCCGGCCCAGGCGTCCAACGACCCCGTGCCGGTGACCAAGGGCATGAACACCATCTACGAGTTCAGCCCCTCCGCCAAGGACCTGCTGGACGACCTGCTCCCCGCCGCGGTCAAGGCCACGCTCTTCCAGGCGTTCAACGACGCCATCGTCAGCGAGCACGTCGCCCGCATGGTGGCGATGAAGGCCGCGACGGACAACGCCGGCAAGATGGGCAAGGCCCTCACCCGCAAGTTCAACCGCGCCCGCCAGGCGCAGATCACGACGGAACTGACCGAGATCATCTCCGGCGCCGCGGCGCTGGCGTGAGTGTGAGCGGACAAGCGATCAACAAGGCCCGGGCACATGCCCGGGCCTTTTCGTTTTTGGCAGGGATCAATCTCCCAGCGTTTCCGCGATCCGCCGCTGCGCACGGCTGAACTGCTGCCGCAACGCCGCGGCATTCTTACCTGTGAGACGGCTGATGTCGTCCCAGCTCTGGCCTTCGAGCCGCAGGCGGACGAGCGTGCGGTCATCCTCGCCCAGCGCGGCCAAAGCCCGCTCCTTCGCTTCACCCTCAAGGATCACCGTATCTGGCCCCGGCTCATCAGACGAGGGATCACGCACGGCTACATCACCGGACTCGCCGGGGCCGATCGCGAAGGCCCTGGCCCCAGCGCCGCGCTTGCGGGCCCCGTCGTGGCGGGAAAGGTCGGCGAGCTTGGTGCGGACGGTCTGCTTGAGGTACCCGGCAAGGGCTGCTTCGGACTCGAACACCAGCGTGCCGCGCCCAAAGTCCTCAACAAAAGACCGGGCCACCGATTGGCAGACATCCATCGACTCGCGGTGGTCGCGCAGCCTCGTCCCCATCCCGGCCCGGACGAAAATCATGAGCAGCCGCAGGAGCTCGTCAAAGGCCGCCTCCCGCGCGTTGGCGTCGGCCCCATCACACGCCCGGGAGAGCAAGCCCGACAACCGGCCCTGTTCCGCCATGCGTCACCTCGCCACAAAAGCATATCACGCGGCGTCACACCTGCCGACAGATTCCGCTGATGGATCAGAGGCCTCGGCCGGGGGCTGTACACTGGCCTGCGTTCACCATGGACCCTTCGCTCCGCTCAGCGTCGCTCTCAGAATCGGTGCGTGTCCATGGTGAATGGACCCGCGGGTCGCCCCCGGACCCCGCCGCCCTGGTCGCCGCGGCCATCCGCGAGCGTGACCCGCACATCGATCCGCTGGTGGCCGACGCCGAGGAACGCTGGACGCGGGGGTTGCCTGCAGGAATCGACTACTACGCCGCGGCGGCACCCAGGCTCCTTGAGAACAAGGAGGCTTGCCGCGCCCTGCTGATGTGCGAGGCGGCCAGACGCACCGGTGTGCCGCGGGATGAGCTGCAGGCTGAGTTTGCGCGGCGGTTCCCGACGCTTACGGCCGAAGCATCGGACGTGCTCGAAATCCTCGCGCTGATGCAGGCGGGTGAGGGCGAAGCCGAAGATCCCATGCAACCCGGTGCCCGCCTGGGGAAGTACGAGCTCATAGAGCGCCTCGGCCGCGGCGGCTTCGGTGAGGTCTGGCGCGCTGAGGACGCCGAGCTGCACCGCTACGTCGCCCTCAAGCTCATCCCCGTGCCGCTGGTCCGCCGCGGCAAGGGCCGTGGAACCAACGGGCTCATCGCCGAGGCCCGCGCCGCCGCGGCCATCGACCATGAGAACGTCGTGCGGGTGCACGATGCTGGTGTGCTGGAAGACCTTGGGCTGGTGTTCATCGACTCGCAGTTGGCGGGAGACTCGCAGCCACGCCCGGATGATCCGTTGCATGTGGATGTAGCGAAGCCTCTGGATCAACTGATGCGGCCGGGCGTGCAGGAGGCGGTCCGGATCATGGAGGCGGCGTGCCGGGCGATCGGGGCCGCGCACGCCCGCGCCGTGCTGCACCGCGACATCAAACCGGGGAACATCCTGCTGACGCCCTCGGGACGGCCGATGGTCAGTGACTTCGGCCTGGCGTTGGGTACGCACGGCAGCCCCGCCGAGACGCTCTCCGAGCAAGGACGCATCGCCGGCACACCCGCCTACATGGCCCCCGAGCAGGCCCGCGGCGAGGCCGTGACGCCCTTGTCAGATGTCTACGCCCTTGGTGCCACGCTCCGGTTCCTGCTCACCGGCGAGGCACCGTACCAGCCCTCAACCAAGTACAGCGACTCCGCCCGCGACGATGTGCTCGAGCAGGCGCGACGTGCGGAACTGACGCCGATGTCGCGTGCAGGCGTGCCCCGGACGCTCGCGGCGATCGTGCACAAGGCGATGGCCCCGCGCCCCGAGGACCGCTACCAGACACCCCTGCAGATGGCCGACGACCTGCTCGCGTTCCGCGAGCACCGGCCGACGCTGGCCGGGAAACCGTCGAGCGTGCACGAGCTGGGCCTGTTCCTGCGGCGGCACGCGGTGGTCGCGAGCATTGCGGCTGCCGGTCTTGTGCTCGCGGCGGGGATCGCGGCGTGGTCCATCGTGCGGATCATCCAGGAGCGGGATCGGGCGGTCGTAGCGGAGCAGCAGGTGCGGCGGCAGCGGGACGATGCCGTCGCGGCCAACCAGTTCCTGCGGGGCGTCCTGGGCCGCACCGTCAACTCGCTGGGCGCGAGCGATGCGACGATCGCGCAGGCCGTGCGGGACATGGACCGCATCGCAGATCGCAAGCTGGAGTCGCGCCCGCTGGCCGAGGCGAGCATCCGCTCGTTCCTCGCCGACTCAAGGTTCGAATCGCGCGAAGCAGGCCTTCGCAACGCACAGCGGGCGTGGGAGATCTACCGCGACCAGCTGGGGCCCGATGCCCCCGAGACCATCGCCGCGAGGAGGGCGGTGCTGGTGTTTGATCGGCGACAGAGCGCGATCAGCGCGAACCTGCCCGAGCTGCTGGCCCTGCACGAGCGGTGCCGGCGCGTGCTGGGCGAGAACGATCCCGAGACGCTCAGGACCGAGGTTGAGGTGCTCACGGCGACGATGGCCGCGGACCAGCCGGGCGTCATCCCCAAGTGTGAGCGGCTGCTGGAGAAGCTGCGGGCCGCGCCGACACCGTCGAACGCGGACATCGCCTCGACGCTCGACCTGCTCGCGGCGGGTTACTGGGGCACGCACGAGTACGCCAAGGCCGCGGACGCGATGGGCGAAGTGGTTGCGATGCTGGTGCGGACCGATGGTGAGTCGCAGACGACCACGTTGACGCACCGCCAGTCCTTCGCCGGGTACCTGGTCTCGGCGGGCCGCCGGGCAGAGGCCGCCGAGCAGTTCCGCCTTGCGGCCGATGGCCTGGTCGCGCTCGCTCCGCGTTCCGCGTACACGGCCTTCACGCTCTCCAACCGCGCCCAGTTCCTTGTTGAAGAGGGGGACCTTGCCGGCGGCATCGCGGACATCAAGCGGGCCATCGAGCTGACGCGCCCGCACACCGAACGCGTGGACTCGATGATGCACTACATGACGGTGCTCGGGGGTTGGCAGCTCAAGCACGGGGACAGGGACGAAGGTCGCAAGTCCCTGCAGGAAGCCATCTCGATCGCTGAGGCACACCAGTGGACCGACCGCGCCGACATCCTGCATGCAATGGAGCTGCTGGGCATGAGTGAAAACTCACCACCCGCCCCGAAGTAATCGCCTCATTTTTCTCGTTTCCTCGTGTCACACCACGCCGCGGCATCCGCTCATGTAGGTGTCCGGGGTTCGCATCTGGACCTCACGCCGAACACCCAGTCACCCGCGAGGTGACGCATACAGGAGCTTGATCATGAAGAGCCGCGCTATCCGTCTGTCCAGTGTTTCCGCCGCGTCATTGCTTGCAACCGCCGCCCTCTGTCAATCCGCCGGAGCCCAGTGCCTCGACGTCTACCGCACCGACCTGCCCGACCTGGACCAGCGCCGGATGTCCGGGCCCGGGACCCTGGGCCTGCCGTACAACGGAGCGACGTACTGCGCTCCGGCGAGCTGGGCCGACAACCTCGGGTACCTGGCCAACCACGGCCTCCCGGGGCTGACTGGCGGGCAGACATACGACTGGAAGAGCCCGGACACGTACAACGTCGCGGGGGCGATGATCGCGATCCTGGGCTCGCTGATGAACACGGACAACCACGGCACGAAGAGCGCGATCAACGGGCTCAAGCAGTACACCAACGCCCGTGCCCCGGGCACGCTCGCCTTCGGCGGCAAGGGCTACTCCGACAACGACCCGCCCTGCGCCAAGGACCTGCGCGAGGTGCTGCTGTGCGGCGGGTACGCCGTGATCTCCCGCGGCTTCTACTCCCCCGCCAACGAGAACGCCCCCCAGCTCAACCGCACCGGCGGCCACGCCCACGCCCTCCGCGGCGTCCACAACATCTGCGATCCCATCCAGCTCATCAGCACCCGCGACCCCGCGACCAGCTCGACGTTGGAGTCGCAGTACGTCCAAGCACTGTTCGAGACCTGCTACCAGCACATCGAGAAGCGCACCTTCACGTTCTACGTCGATGGTCAGCCCACCGACCGCACCGTCTGGTACTGGCCCGACTCGAGCACGCCCGAGACGACCAAGGTGTTCGACGGCTACGAGTGCGCGATCCCGACCGTCTCGGTCTCGGGCAAGCCGGTCATCGGCAACGAGCCCTCGGGCATCGACATCCACCGTCCGCTCAACCTCACCGACGGCATCCACCCCACTCACGGCGGCGCGTTCATGCCCCCGGGCACCGGCCTCATCCGCGGCCTGCACATCGCCCCCTCTCTCGCCTACGCCTGGGTCATCGCCGACGACACCGCCACCGGCGGCAGCAAGCTCATCCGCGTCGGCATGGGCAGCAACGAGGTCGAGACCAAGGCCGGCACCGGCACGCTCATCCTGAGCAGCTGCGTCGCCCACACCGGCAAGGTCTTCTGCGCCACCTCCACGCATCTGCTGAGCTTCTCCCGCAACGCCGATGATCAGGTTGTCCAGGACGGCCAGGCCCGCCTGACCTCGCCGATCCGCGCCATGTGCGAGGACGACTCCACGCGTCAGCTCACCATCATCCAGGACCTCGTCACGGGCGGCTTCGGCATCAGCCGTCAATCGATCGACCTCGCGCAGCCCGCGGGCCCGGTGATGCCCTGCCCCCCCGGCGTCGTGTTCAGTGGCCCCACGTCGATCGCGATCAACCCCGACAACGGCGAGATCGTGTGCTGCTCGACCGGCGCAAGCTCGCTGTTCCGCTTCTACGGCGACGCCTCGGGCGCTCTTGTGCTGCAGGAGACCATCGCGCTCCCCGCGGGCTCAACACCCGACAACCTGTGCTGGACGGATACCGGCTCGATCCTGTTCACCAGCAACGGCATGGTGAAGGAACTCGAGCGCGACGCCGCGGGAAGCTGGCAGCCCAAGGCCAACAGCCTCCACGCGGGTCAGCCGGTGACCCCCGGCCAGCGGCTGGTCATCCCGTTCTCCCGCCCCGAGGCGATGCCCGAGAGCAATGTCGTGGGCGTCCACGACAACATCGCCGAGGAGAACCTGCCCCCCGCGGCAGATAACTGCTCCAGCGACTTCGACAACGACGGTGACTTCGGCACCGACTTCGATATCCAGGCGTTCTTCGCCTGCCTGGGCGGCCGCTGCTGCACAATGTGCCTGACCAGCGACTTTGACGGCGACGGCGACTTCGGAACAGACGCCGACATCCAGAGCTTCTTCAGCGTCCTGGGCGGCGGTCCCTGCTAAGTGTGTGCGGGGTTTCGTTGACCGGCGGCCGGTGAGAGCACCGGCCGCCGGTTTTTTCATGGGCGGGAGTTGGATTCCATTCCACGCGCCCGCTCCCGTACCATCGCCCATGCTCCCGCGTCGCGAAAGCAGCCGAGTCCGCTTCACCGAGTACCGCGCCAAGCGCCGCTCCGAAAAGCCCGACACCAACGCCCACGACCCCAAGTCGATGCCGGGCGACAAGAAGCTCAAGCGCTCCCGCTCGTTCTTCGAGCTCTTCCGCCACTTCTGGCGCCTCGCCCGCGTCCACCACTGGGCCATCTACCTCGCCCTCTTCACCCTCACCATCGTCACCACCACGAGCCTCGCGTTCCCCGCCTCCACCAAGATCGCGCTCGACTACATGATCGCGAGCCACCCCAAGCCCTACCCCGACTGGGCCGCCCCCTACATCCCCGCCTCCCCCAAGTCCCAGCTCTGGGCCCTGGGCCTTGGGCTCGTCATCCTCGCCTTCATCAACGTCTGCATCGGCACCGTCGGCCGCTGGCAGATGACCCGCATCACCAAACGCATGCAGGTCGAGGTCCGCCGCTCCACCTTCGAGCACGCCGCGGCACTCCCGCTGCACCGCATCCATCACTACAAGTCCGGCGGCATGTCCAGCCTCTTGCGCGAAGACTCGGGCATGGTCGCCGAGCTGCTCTTCAACCTCCTCTACAACCCCTGGCGCGCCGTCGTCCAGCTCATCGGCACCCTCATCATCCTCGCCATCGTCGACTGGCGCATGCTCGCCGGCGCGCTCGCCCTCATCCCCATCATCTGGGTCACCCACAAGACCTGGATCGCCCGCATCCGCCCGATGTACCGCGACATCAAGCAGGTCCGCCAGGTCATCGACGGCACCACCACCGAAACCTTCGGCGGCATGCGCGTCGTCCGCGGCTTCGGACGCGAGCAATCCGAGTCCGTCCGCTTCACCACCAGCCAGCACTACCTCGCCCGCATCGAGGTCCTCATCTGGTGGTGGTCCCGCTTCCTCGAGTCCGTCTGGGCCGTCCTCATCCCCGCGGCCTCCGCCGCCGTCCTGGTCTACGGCGGCTCACAGGTCATCAACGGCCGCATCACCGTCGGCGACCTGATGATGTTCTCCACGTACCTCCTCATGCTGCTCGGGCCGCTCGAGACCCTCACCTCCACCGCAACCAACGTCCAGACCAACCTCGCCGCGCTCGACCGTGTGCTCGACCTCATGAACGAGCAGCCCGAGTTCGGCGGCAAGCGCTCCGGCAAGCACGTCGACCGCCTCACCTCCCGCGGCCACCTCCAGCTGCAAGACCTCTCCTTCTCCTACCCCAAGCCCTCCAAGAAGACCGTCGCCGAGTCCCTCGCTGCGGCCAACGTCTCCGTCAACGGCGAGCTCCAGCCCCCGCAGGCCCCCACCGAGCCCGAGATGGTCATCAAGGGCATCTCCCTTGATGTCCGCGCCGGCGAGACCATCGCCCTCGTCGGCCCCAGCGGCTCGGGCAAGACCACCCTCTGCAACCTCATCGCCCGCTTCTACGACCCGACCCACGGCCGCGTCCTCTTCGACGGCACCGACCTCCGCGACATCGACGTCCGATCCTACCGAACGCTCCTGGGCATCGTCGAGCAGGATGTCTTCCTCTTCGACGGCACCGTCGCCGAGAACATCGCGTACGCCCGCCGCGAGGTCTTTGAACAGCAGATCATCGACGCCGCGAAAGCCGCCAACGCCGACGACTTCATCCGCGCCCTCGACAAGGGGTACAACACCCTCATCGGAGAACGCGGCGTCCGCCTTTCCGGCGGCCAGAAGCAGCGCATCGCCATCGCCCGCGCCATCCTCGCCGACCCCTTGATTCTCATCCTCGACGAAGCCACCAGCAACCTCGACAGCGAAAGCGAAGCCCTCATCCAGCGCAGCCTCGCCACGCTCATGCAGGGCCGCACCAGCTTCGTCATCGCCCACCGCCTCAGCACCGTCCGCAGCGCCGACCGCATCGCCGTCCTCGAAGCCGGCCGCATCATCGAGCTCGGCACCCACGACGAACTCACCGCCATGGGCGGCCGCTACGCCGACCTCCTCAAACTCCAGATCGAAGGCCACATGCACCGCAACTCCGGCCTCCCCCTCCCAGAGGGAGGGGGCCGGGGGGTGGGTGCACGCTGACATCCCACCGCCTCACTCCTCAGGCCGAAGGCCTGGAAGTTCATAGCCGGGGCGTGGAGCGAGTCTTCGAGCGACACCCCCGGTAGCCGTCGCCAATCATCCCGCACGCCGAAGGTGTGCTCGTGCCGTCAAGACGAGATGAACTAGCCGGCCATCATGTGATATACACATGCATGGTCCTCCGCCTGCTCGCACCCATCCTCGTGCTCATCGCCATCTCCGGGTGCACCGCGGGCTCGCACATCACCTCGCCGGAAGTGCCTGACAACGGCCCCATCGTGCTCACCGATTCATCGGTGCTGATCCGGCCCACCTATGTCAGCCGAAACCGCGGGTGTTTCGAGATCCACTTCTTTGCCGAAGGAGAGCGCACTGAGACGCAGCGCATCGGCGATGCGCTCGGGTACGCCATGCAGGACGACCCTGCCCGCTTCATCACCATCGATGATGCCGGCGGAACCCTGCCGCTCAGCCCACAGGACCGCTCAGCGCCCTGGTCGCCGTTCGGCTTCTACGGCTGCACTCTCTACGCAGCACCTTCCCGGGTAACGTTCACATCACCCCCCAACGCCCGCGCGGTCATGTATATCTGGACCGAAGGCCGCCGCGTCAAGGGCGACTGGGTGCGCATCACGATCAACGAGCCGGCCACGCGCGAACTCGTCCGCCAACACGCCGAGCAGTACGCCAAGGATCATGGCACCCGTGTTGATCCACCAGCTATCACCCTCGCTCCGCCCGTCACGCTCAGCATCACCCAGGTGCCGTACGTGTACCGCTGACCCGCGGCCGCCAACGCGTCAATACCCCTTCACCGCCCAACGCAACACCGCCTTCTTCCTGATCAACCCCGTGTGATCCAGGAACAAGTACAGCGACCCCATGTCCCCGAACATGAGGAAGTCCTTGTCCATGTGCAGCCGGTCCCCGGGATTGTCCGGCACATTCAACAGCGGGAACTTCTCCCCCGTCGGATTGATCGGCCCGATCGCCGCGATGAACACACCCGGCCGCGGGTCTTCCGCGTGCGCGTAGTACGGCACACCACCGATCTTCCCACCCTCAATCACGCACAGCTTGCCAGGCTCGTCCATATCCCTGATCGGATGCTCATCCGGCACCTCCACAAAGTCGCCGGTCCTGTGCAGCTCCGCATAACAAGGCTCGACGACACCACCCTTGCTCGCCGTCCAATCCCCCCGCGGCACACTTTGCACCAGATTCGTCAACCCCAGCGGCCACCACTCGTGCTGGATGCACGAGTCATCCTCATCATCGTCATCCCAAATCCCCGACTTCTCCGGCGCGAAGATCAGCAGCACATCCCCCGGCAGCGCCGCCGGCTTGCCGGAACGGTCCACCACCACATCCCGCGAATCCGCAAAGCACATCTGCCCCACAAACGCGCTCGGCTTCCCCTCCTTGCCCACCGGCCACGGCGCATTCGCCGGCCGGTACGGCAACCCCCCCACCTTCGTCGCGGCACGGTTCGCAGGCTCCCCCTTCCCCCACACCATCACATCCGTCGCCACCCCCGGCCCCATCGAGGCCATGCCCCCAGCCTTCTGCCGCAGCTGCTCCGTCAGCGCCACCGACTCCGGCCCGACAATGAAGTCCCCACCGGTCGCCGGAACCCGCCGCGGTGCCCCGAGCGGAAACTGCTTCACCCAACGAGCAAGATCGAAGCGAGCATGAATCGGAGGCATCATGCCATCCTACCTCAACGCCCTCCCACCCGTCCCAGCAGCTGCGCCGAGATCGACCAGTAGACATCGAGGTCTGAGAGCTCGAGATTCGTCGCGTCGTCGACGCCATTCAGGAACAGCGGAACCTTGTAACCAATGCACTGACGGAGACCCGGCGCTGCCCCGCCCGACTCAATCCAGTTCTGGTGAAATGAACTCGCCAGCACCGCATCGCCGCTCTCGATCAGGTCCCGCTCGTGAAAGGTGATGAGATTCGCTGGTATCTCAAGTGCTTCTCCGGTTCCTGGTTCCAGCATCAGCACACCGAAGTGGCCATCCTCCTTACGCGCGGTGTCCAACGCAAAGACACGGCCGAGCCAGTCGTAGGCGAAGGGTGTGCCCCGCCGCGCAGAGTCTGGAAAGGCCTCTTTCACAAACGTACGGGCCAACGCGAAGGTGTGCACATCGATGACGCGATACTGCCCCTGATTGAATGATGCGCCGCCAAACCGCGTCAGCAACTCGGTGAGCTGGGCATCACTCGAACGTATGGGCTTGGAATCGCCTGTGGGCCCGCTGATATCCCGCCGAAATGCGGCTTCAAACTTCGGAAACACAGGCTGTCTCCTATGAACGCTGCTCTTGCACCTTCCGCTTCGTCATCTTCTTCACCCACCGCATCACCGGCTTCTCCACCCCAAAAGCCATCGCGCTCGCCAACCCCACCGCCACCACCATCGCCACTCCCACCGCCAGGTTCACACCCGCCCCCCGCTCATGCATCCACCGGATCACCGCATACCCGATGTTCTGGTGCAAAAGGTACAACGAATACGAAATCGTCCCCAGGTACACGAGCGGCGGAAAACGCAGGAAAAACGGGCGTGCCCATGCCGCGAGGGCCACCAGCCCCAGCGAGCCCACCACGAAGTACAGGTACAGCCACGTGTTCGCGTTGTCCGTCTTCACCACCCGCGCCCGGTACCACACATCAAACAACGCCAGCGCCAGCACCACCCCGTGCTTCCAGTGAAACCCCTTCTTCGCGTCATACACCACCATCCCCATCGCGAACAAACTGAACCACCGCAGCGGCAGCCCCTCCATGAAGTCCGCCATCCGCGACTTGGGGTGCAGCGCGAGGTATTCCCCCACGCTCGGCGACACCGCCATCAGCACCACATCCAACGCCACCAGCCCCGCCACAAACCACAGCGCATGCCTCTTCAGCCCCGTCGCCAGCGCCACTGCCATCACGGCGTAGAACAAGAGCTCCCACCCCAGACTCCAGTACACCCCATCGATGTACCACGACCCATACCCAAAGTACTTCGGCAGCCGCGGCACCATCGTCACGTTCCACCACGCCCAAGGCAGCCGCACCTCCCGCCCCGGCAACCCCGAGAAGTGCACCACCAGCCAAGTGACAACACACGCCACCCAGAACGCCGGGAACAGCCTCGCGAACCGCTGCACCGCAAACCCGCCCAGGCTCTTAGCCCGCTCCACCGTCATCAGGATCACAAACCCGCTGATGATGAAGAAGAGCTGCACCCCCATGTTGCCCCACGGCACCGTGAACCACAGCTTCTTCGCCCACCCCGCCCCATCCGACAGCTCCATCTCCTTCATCTGCGGGTACCGCTCCGTGTAGTGGTACAGCATCACCACACACGCCGCGACCCCCCGCAGCGGGAAAG
>JADMIO011153640.1_pt1 | contig 19913 bp, 15 predicted proteins | sample 8958161 | NCBI WGS metagenome assembly JADMIO01 (sample SAMN16585339, study PRJNA669376) | soil metagenome | isolation source: Crop rotation soil | place: USA: Cullars Rotation, Alabama | collected 2011
CCGCGCCGCCGGCGTCCCCATCTCGTTGCTCCCCTTTCGGCGCTTCGACCTCCGGTCGAAGTTCCGCGACTCCGCCCCTGCGCAACCGTCGGTCCCGCCTGAATGAGCCGTTCCTCAAATAGTCATCGCCGCATCGCCCTCGTCCTTGGCGGAGGCGGAATGAAAGGCTTCGCGCACATCGGCGTCATGCAGGCGCTGGAAGAGCGCGGGATCGTGCCTTCGGTGTACGCGGGCACGAGCATCGGCGCATTGCTCGGCGGCGCGCGACTCGGCGGCATGTCCATTCCCGAGCTGCGAAAACGGGCTGAATCGCTGCGTCGGCGCGATCTGTTCCGGATCAACCATTTCGGAATGCTGATGGAGCGGATGCGGTCGCCGTCGATCTATCTGGAGGAGCCGCTCCGGGATCTCATTCGCGCCGTCGTTCCACGGGGGAAGTTTTCCGATCTGCCGAAGCCCTTGATGGTGAACACCGTCGACCTGGAGCGGGGCGCGCCCGTCATCTGGGGCGCGCCCGGACTTCGCGACGTCGACGTCCACGATGCGATTTACGCGTCGTGCGCGCTCCCCGGCTTCTTTCCTCCCGGACGCGTCGCCGACCGCCTCTGCGTCGACGGCGGCGTGATCGACAACCTGCCGACCGGCATCGCATCGATCGATGCCGACCTGGTCATCGCGGTGGACGTTGGCAGCGCGGAGCTGCACCCGATCAGCGACGGCGCCTCGATGGGCTTCGCGAACATCTACATGCGCGCGGCGACGACGATGATGCATGCGCTGCAGCAGTTCCCGCTGACGCACTGGCAGGGACCGCCGATGGTGCTGATTCGCCCGCGCTGCTCGGAAGATTGGCTCAGCTTCTCGAACATCCCGGAGACGATCAAGGAAGGCCATCGCGCCGGACTCAAGGCGCTGGAGGACATCGAGGCCTTTTACGACCAGCCGGGAGGCGTCTACCCGCGGCGCCGATTCGAGATCGACGTGGATCGGGACCGGTGCATCGGGTGCGGACTCTGCGTGTCCCTCGCGCCGAGCCTGATGGGGATGGATGCGCAGGGCAAGGCGTACGTGCGCACGAAGACGGTGGATTGGTCGCCCGCCGACGGCGATTTCGTCGGCTACTGTCCCACGGCGGCGATCGTCGCGCGCAAGATCGAGCGCATCGTGCCGTTGCGCGCGGGAGAGCGGGGCGCGGCCTAGGACACCTGCTGGTCATCCTGAGCGCGAAGCGCGAAGGACGCGGGTCGCGCTCTTCACAAATGAGTGATTCTCCTGCCGCTCTCACGATGACGAGATGCGTCGTATCTCGAGCACGTCGACGATCCGGGCGCCGTCCCAGACGTAACGGAGATGCCGCCGCTCCCGACAGCTCGACAGCACCGGCGGACGAAACACGGCGATGCACTTGCCGCCGTCGTGACGCACCGAGTCGTAGACGAGACCATTCGACCCGCCGGCGCGCAATGCTCCGCCGAGGAGTTGTGAGGCGGCGTAGTCGTCGGGACGATAAACGTCGGGGATGATGTCGCGCATCCCACGCACGTCGTGCAGTCGAGCGCGCACCGCAACCGAGAGCACGCGCATGTCGACCTCGCGACGCGCTTCATTCGTCGCTCGCAGAAAACGCTCGCGGTGATACTTCGTTTCCGCGATGGCCGTCGACTCACGCTGCGCCGCGTAGAACACGCCGTACGTCCCGTTGCTGAACCGGCTCCCGTGCGGCGAGACGTGCGTGAACGCCGCCATGATGAAGCCGGCGCCCGGACCGACGACACGCTCCTCGCGCGGCACGAGCGACAGATCGCCGAGCGCGTCGCGCAGACGCGGATTGAACGCCGATTCGATCGCGTACACGGCGTCGAGCTCCTCCGGTTTCGCGACGCGCTCGAAGAGATCGATCGCCGGAAAGACACCGGGGATGATGCGGATCGCCGCCGTCCAGTGGATGCGGCGCACGGCGATGGGTTCGTCCGGCGACGGCGTGAGCGGAACGACCGGCACGCTCGTCGGCGCGCGGTGCACCTCAGGCAAAGTCGCCGCCACGTTCCCCGTCGAGATACGCGCGAACGAGAAACAGACTCGCGACGCCGGACAGCATCAGCTCGAGAGCGGCCTTGCCGCCAAACAGCGGCGCGGCGTTGGGCGTGTGGATCCACTCGGCCGCCGATGGCCCGGGCAGCAGGATCTGCAGCGACTTGTAGATCCCGAAGACATGCGACAGCCGCTCCAGGGTGTCCGGCGGCAGCGACGACGGCGGCGATTTTTTCCACCGAAAAAACGTGGTGCGCGACGTGAGGCCGAGCAGGCCCATCTGCTGTTCGGCGTCCAGGCGCCACTCGGCCGCGATGTTGTAGAAGGTCGAAAGCCCGGCACGGGCGAGCTTCGCCGGGTCGACCGGATCGAGATGCAGGGCGGGAGCGCGGAGAACCATGTGCGAACCACGGTGTCGACTCCTGATCATAGTACCGTTTGGTACTAGACGCAACGACTAGATCTGAACGGTTCTAGAGGCTCCGACGCGCGATTCGCTCGTAGGCGTCGACGGCGGCGACCAGCTCGTCGATGGCGATGAACTCGTCGTCGCGATGCGCGACGTGAATCGAGCCGGGGCCGAAGAGGAACGGCGCGCCCCAGTTCGTCAGTGCAGGAATGTCGGTCGCGAACGCGGCGACGGACGTCTTGAAGCCGTCGACGACGCCGAGTCGCACGGGCGGCACCATCGGTCCCCACTCGAGCGAGGCGCGGCCTTCCGCCCACCGTTCGATGATCCGTCGCACGTCTTCTGCCGGCGTCACCAGGCGGATCATCAGCCGCGCTTCCGCCCACGGCGCGACGACGTTGTCCGCGACTCCGCCGGCCAGCGACCCGATGTTGACTGTCGTCTCACCGAGCAGCGCTTCCGTCGGAAACGAGACTTGATCGAGCTCGGCGAGCAACTGCACGAGATCGCGCGTCGCCGAATGGCCGAGGTGGGGATACGCCGAGTGCGCCGCCTGCCCCGCGGTGCGCACGGTGACGCGAATGGCGCCCTTCGTGCCCAGCGCGAGGGTGCTCTCGGTCGGCTCGCCGTTGATGATCACCCGGCTCGTCTTCGGCACCGCGCCCGCGGTGAAGGCTTCGTTCGCGGCGTGAGCGCCGTCGTGGGTCACCTCCTCGCCAATCACGAAGAGAAGCGCGACGGGCAGCGCGGCGGCGCGGAGGCGTTCGGCGGCCGCGATCATCGCCGCCGCGATTCCTTTGGCATCGCAGGCGCCACGACCGAGGATCCGGCCGTTCTCGCGGCGTGGCGCGATGTAGGGCGGCACCGTGTCGAGATGCGTCGACAGCGTGACGACGGGCGCTTCGTGCACCGTCGCGAACAGGTCGTCGCGCCCCTGGCTCACGGGGATACGCCGGGTGTGCCAGCCCCGTTCCGCGAGATATCGATCGAGCCACGCGATGACGTCGCCTTCGCGCCCGCTCGTCGAGTCGATTGACATCAGTTGCGTCGTCAACTGAATTGGATCACACGCCGTAGTCATGGTGGCAAGATCTCGCCCCCCTCAGAGCTCGCGCAACGTCCGGAGATTGTTCATGCGCCGATCCACCCCGTCCCCGTCCCTTCTCATCGTGTCGTCGCTGCTCCTCGCGACGACGCTTGGCGCGCAGAACACGCGCCCCGTGACCCAAGCCGGGGCGACGGCCGCCTCCCGCCCGCGCGACCCGGGCGCGAAGCGCGCGATGACGGTCGCCGACTACGCGCGCTGGCGAACGATCGGGTCGGTCGCGCTCAGCGATGACGGCGCCTGGGCGACATACGGCTATCAGCAGCGGTGGGTCGACGACACGCTCTATCTCAAGAGCCTCGTGACGAACACCGACCAGAAGATTCCCCGCGCGTCCCGCCCGCAGTTCTCGGACGACTCGAAGTGGGTCGCCTATTTCGTCGTCGAGCCGGTCAAGCCCAACGATCGTTCAGGCGCCGATGAACCGCGCAACGGGCCGGCGCGCCTCGAGCTGCGGAACCTCGCGACCGGCGCGACGACCGGCTGGGACAACGTTGCATCATTCGCATTCGCGAAAGGCTCGAGCGCGATGCTCGTGCGCAAGGCGCGCGCGGGCGCCGGCCCGGATGCCGCGGCGGGTCGCGGCGGGCGTGGTGGTGGTGGCGGGCGTGGCGCCGCCGGCGCCGCGCCGACCCGCGTCGACGGCACGGATCTCATCCTGCGTCATCTGCACGACGGCATGGACGAACTGATCGGCAGCGTCAACGCCGCCGAATTCTCGAAGAACGGAAGACTGCTCGCGTACACGGTGTCGGCCACCGGTCGTGACGGCAACGGCCTGTTCCTCGAATCGACCGCCAACTGGCAGCGCCGCGCGCTCGACGCCAGCCGCGCGGACTACACGCGGTTGACGTGGAACGACTCCGGCACGGCCGTCGCCGCATTGCGCGGGGCGGATCGCCGCGGCTTCACCGAGCGGGAGAATGCGCTGCTCGCGTTCGTGGACGTCGAGGACGCGCAGCCGAAAGCCTTCCTCCTCGATCGCAAGGCGCTCAGCGGGTTGCCGGATTCGATGGTCTTGAGCGAAAAAGGCACGCTGAGCTGGAGCGGCGACCGCTCGAAGATCTTCGTCGGCCTCAAGCCGCAGGAGGCGCAGCCGCCACGCCGTGATTCGACAGCGATCGTCGAGCCCGTCGGCAACGTCGACGTCTGGCACTGGAAGGATCCGGTCATTCAGCCGGTGCAGATGGTCCGCGCCCAACAGGATCGCAATCGCACGTTCACGGCTGCGGTACTGCTCGCCGAGCGCAAGGTCGTCCCCCTCGCCGACGCGCGGATGGATCGCGTGCAGATCACCAGGGACGGCGATTGGGCGATCGGCCAGGACGACAAGGACTACATCAGTGATTGGAAGCCGTCGATGACCGACATCTATCGCGTCAACACGGCGACGGGCGACCGCACGCCGGTGCTCAAGGCGCAGGAGCGATCGCTCGGGCTGTCCCCGGACGGGCGGTACTTCCTGTACTGGAAGGACAAGCACGTGTGGTCATACGACATCGCGGCGAACAAGCACGTGAACATCACGGCGAAAGCACCGGTGAGCTTCGTGAACGTCGAAGAGGATCACTTCGGCGAGAAGCCGGCGTACGGCGTCGCGGGCTACTCCAAAGACGGCAAGTCGGTGATTCTCGACCACCGGTTCGATGAATGGCTGGTGTCGCTCGACGGAAGCGCCGCCGCGCGGAATCTCACCAACGGCGTCGGCAGCAAGTCGCAGATTCGCTTCCGCTACGTGCCGCTCGACGCCGAGAACGCCGCGCCGGCGTTCGGCGGCGGCTTCGGTGGGCGCGGCGGCGGCGCGCAAACGATCGATCTCGCCAAGCCGATCCTTCTTTCGGCGTTCGGCGACGTCGACAAGAAGTCGGGCTTCTATTCCCTCGACGGCGACAAGCTGACCGCGCTCGTGTTCGAGGATCGGAGCTTCGGCCGTCCGATCAAGGCCAGAAATGCCGACCGGGTGCTCCTGACGCGCGAGACCTATGTCGAGTTTCCGGACTACTGGGTTACAGATTCGAAATTCGAGAATCCGCAACGTCTGACGACGGCGAATCCGCAGCAGGACGAGTTCAAGTGGGGCCACCGGATCCTGATCGACTACGCCGACAAGGACGGACACAAGCTGCAGGGGACGCTGGCGATTCCGGACGACTACAAGCCGGGCGAGAAGCGGCCGATGCTCGTCTATTACTACGAGAAGCTGTCCGATCATCAGAACCAGTACGAAGAGCCGCGGTACGCGTCGGGACCGGCGTACGTGGACTATGTGAGCAACGGCTATCTCGTCCTGCTCCCCGACGTGTATTTCCACACGGGGCGCACGCACACCGACCACCTGAACTCGGTGGAAGCGGCGGTGAAGCGGGTGGAGGATCTCGGCTACGCGGATCCGAAGCGCGTCGGTCTGCACGGCGGCAGCTTCAGCGGCCAGGGTGGGGCGTACATCTCGACGCAATCGAAGATGTTCGCGGCGATCGCGATTCGCGCCGCCGCGGTCGATCTGGTCGCGGACTTCAACCAGCTCTGGAAGACGACGGGCACGAACCAGGCGCGCTTCGACGTCTATGGCCAGGGCCGCTTCGGCACGAACCCGTACGACAATCTCGAATTGTTCATGGACCAGTCGGCCGTCTTTCACGCGAAGACGATGGACACGCCGCTGCTGATCTTCCAGGGGACGAACGACGGCTCGACGGAGTGGCTCCAGGGCGTGGAGTTTTACAACGCCCTCCGGTTCCTGCACAAGCCGGTCGTCTTCCTGTCGTACGAGGGGGAAGCGCACGGCTTCACGCGGTACGACAATCAGTACGACGTGCAGGTGCGAATGCACCAGTTCTTCGATCACTACCTGAAGGGTGACGCGGCGCCGGACTGGCTGGCCAACGGCGTACCGTTCATCAAGAAGAAAACGCCCACGGGCGCGGCGGCTCGGCCGGTCGAGCTGATTGGTCCGGGTGGTGGAATCGGAACTCCGATGAGCGGTGGTTCTACCGCGGGCGCTCCGCCGGCTGGACCTCCGCCGATGTAGGAGCGGGTGAGTGGCAATGGCTGCCGCACTTTGGCAGCCATTGCTCACGTAGCGCGGAAGAGACCCATTCGCCGCAGGCCGAGCCGGACAACTCCAAACGCCCGTAACCAAACCGGGAACCCGCCTAACGCGATTAGATTCAGAGGTAGCCTGGCGAAAGGCGTGCGCGCCGCGCCAGTGGCTTCGTTTGTCACGACCGGCCCCATAGTGAGGCCGCTCCAGAGACAACTTCCATGACAAGCAAGAACTCCTTCGGCAGCCGCGCGACGCTGAACGTCGACGGCAAGCAGTACACGCTCTACAAGCTGTCTGCGCTGGACCAGGTCTCCGGCGGGAATGCCGCGAAGCTCCCCTTCTCGCTCAAGATTCTCCTCGAGAATCTGCTCCGGAACGAAGACGACGCCTTCGTGAAGAAATCCGACGTCGAGGTGATGGCGAAGTGGGACGTGAAGAGCGCGGGCGAGAAAGAGATCGCGTTCCGCACCAGCCGCGTCTTGCTGCAGGACTTCACCGGCGTGCCCGCGGTGGTCGACCTCGCCGCGATGCGCGACGCCATCAAGTCGCTCGGCGGCGACCCGCAGCGCATCAACCCGCTTCAGCCCGTCGACCTCGTCATCGACCACTCGGTCCAGGTCGACGAGTACGGCTCGGCCGCCGCGTTCATGATCAACACCGAACGCGAGTTCGAGCGCAACCAGGAACGCTACGTCTTCCTGCGCTGGGGCCAGGACGCCCTGAAGAACTTCCGCGCCGTTCCGCCGGGGACCGGCATCTGCCATCAGGTGAACCTCGAGTACCTGGGCAAGACGGTCTTCGTGAACGAAGAAACCGGTGAGGCGTATCCCGACTCGCTCGTCGGAACGGACTCGCATACCACCATGATCAACGGACTCGGGGTTCTCGGCTGGGGTGTCGGCGGCATCGAAGCCGAGGCGGCCATGCTGGGCCAGCCGGTCTCGATGCTGATCCCGGAAGTCGTCGGGTTCAAGCTGCATGGCAAGCTGCCGCCGGGCGCGACGGCGACGGATCTCGTGCTCACCGTGACCGAGATGCTCCGGAAGAAGAAAGTCGTCGGCAAGTTCGTCGAGTTTTATGGAACGGGATTGTCGTCGCTGCCGCTCGCCGACCGGGCCACGATCGCGAACATGGCGCCGGAGTACGGCGCGACGATGGGCTTCTTCCCGGTCGATGAGGAAACGCTAAAGTACCTGCGGCTGTCCGGACGCAGCGAGCATCACGTGAAGCTCGTCGAAGCGTACACCAAGGAGCAGGGTCTCTTCCGCACCGACGCGACGCCCGATCCGATCTTCACCGACACGCTCGAGCTCGACCTCGGCACCGTGGAGCCGAGCCTGGCGGGGCCGAAGCGTCCGCAGGACCGCGTGCCGCTGTCGAAGTCGAAGTCGATGTACAACGAGGCGCTCGAGGCGGATCTGGCGAAGCTGGCCAATCCGGCCACGGCGGCCGCCCATCTCAAGAAGGTCACGACGGTCTCGGCCGAACCCGCGCTCGCGCCGGCGGCGGCGCTCGTCGAGCCGGGCGAGGAGGTAGCGAGTGACGGCGTGAAGGTCGAGTACAACGGCCAGTCGTTCACGCTGCGTCACGGCGCGGTCGTCATCGCGGCGATCACGAGCTGCACGAATACGTCGAATCCCAGCGTCATGCTCGCGTCGGGATTGCTCGCGCGCAACGCGGTGAAGAAGGGGCTGAAGACGAAGCCGTGGGTGAAGACGTCGCTCGCGCCGGGGTCCAAGGTGGTCACGGACTATCTGCGTCAGGCGGGCGTGCAGGAGTACCTCGACCAACTTGGCTTCCAGCTCGTCGGGTACGGCTGCACGACCTGTATCGGCAACTCGGGCCCGCTGCCGGAGCCGATCAGCGCGGCGATCGAACAGGGCACGTTGATCACGGCCTCGGTGCTCTCGGGCAACCGGAATTTCGAAGGCCGCGTCAACCCGCACACGCGGTTCAACTATCTGGCGTCGCCGCCGCTCGTCGTCGCGTACGCGCTCGCGGGGCGGATGGATCTCGATCTCACGCGCGAGCCGATCGGGGTGGGCACGGACGGTCCGGTCTTTCTGCGGGACATCTGGCCGACGCCGCAGGAAGTGGCCGATGAGGTCAATCGCAGCGTGAAGAGCGAGTTTTTCAAGAAGCAGTACTCGGACGTGTTCAAGGGCGACGAGCAGTGGCAGCAGCTCGCGGTGCCGACGGGCGAGACGTACGCGTGGGACGAGAAGTCGACGTACGTGAAGAACCCGCCGTATTTCCAGGACATGACGATGGCGGCACCGGGGATTCGTCCGATCACCGGGGCGCGCGTGCTGGCGCTGCTCGGCGACTCGATCACGACGGACCACATCTCGCCGGCGGGGAACATTCCGGCAACGAGTCCGGCGGGAAAGTGGCTGCTCGAGCACGGGGTGCAGAAAAAGGATTTCAACTCGTATGGGGCGCGGCGGGGCAATCACGAAGTGATGATGCGAGGCACGTTCGCGAATATTCGACTGCGCAATGAAATGGTGCCGGGGAAAGAGGGCGGCTGGTCTACATTGGAGCCGGGGGGGGACCCCCAGTCGATCTACGACGTGTCGATGGCGCACCAGAGGGCCGGCACGCCGCTCGTCATCGTCGCCGGCAAAGAGTACGGAACCGGCTCCAGCCGTGACTGGGCCGCCAAAGGAACCATTCTGCTCGGCGTCCGCGCCGTCATCGCGGAATCGTTCGAGCGCATCCACCGCTCCAACCTCGTCGGCATGGGCGTTCTGCCATTGGAGTTTACCAATGGCGACACCCGTCAATCCCTTGGCCTCACCGGCTTCGAGACGTTCGACATCGTCGGCCTCGACGGCTCGCTCAGGCCCCGCGCCGCGCTCACCGTCAAGGCCACGGCCCGCGATGGGAAGGCGAAGGAGTTCAAGGCCCTCGCCCGGATCGACACGCCCGAGGAAATGAACTATTACAAGAACGGTGGCATCCTGCCGTACGTGCTGCGCCAGCTCGTCAGCGGCCGCTAGCTCGGCGCCCGGCACAAAAGCGACGACGGGCTGCGAACCTTCGCAGCCCGTCGTTCGTTGTCAGCCTATTTCACGAACACCGGCTGGGTCCAGGCCTGCAGACCGTTCGAGTCCGTGATCCTGGCCCGAACGTAGCCCTCGTCGCCTCTGATCGCATAGCTCGCCGCGCGACCATAGGCGTCCGCGACGACTCGGCCGCCCCGGCCGATGAATTCCGTGTGGTAGCGACGCACGTCCTCCGGGCGACTGGGCGCCGCGATCCGAACGTCGATGCGTGATGATGTCACGACGTAATCGGAAAGCATGACGCCCGTCGACGCGTAGAAGTCGCCGCGTCGGATGCCGTTCATGAGAGCCGGGGCGGAAAGCGTTTCCGCCCGAACCATGATCCACGCGCGACCGGGATGTGTCGCCAGCGGATCCTCGAACGCCGCTGCCTGGTACTCGTGCGCATCGTCCGTGGCGACGCCGAACAGCCGTTTGCCGCGGGTGAGGAGCGAATCCCACAATGCCTCCGCGGACGGCGCCACGCGGCCGTCTTCATCGCGCCCGCCGAGATTGTTCACCCACGGATGCCCGTTCCACACCTCGTACAGCGACGAGTCTCGGACATTCGCGATGTCCGACAGGCGCACGGACCAGCGGAAGTTCGGGTGATTCAGCTGCGCGAGGCCGCCCGCGTCGCGCACCGCTGCGACGTTGCGGGCATAGACCGCTTCCATCGTCGTTCCAATGGCGTTGCCTTTCTCGCCCAGCGGCGGGATCGGCCGGCTAATTCCGATCGCGACGACGTGCGCCTGGCGGCGTCCGTCCTGCGCGAGCGAATCGACGACCTTCTGGGTGATCTCCTGACCGCGCAGCACGAGAAATTTGTTCGGCTCGGCGAGTTGCGCGTTGAGGGGGTCCACGTCCGTGACCACTTCGTGATCCGTGATGACGACGAACGCGTAACCGTGCGACTTGTACCACCGGGCGACGTCCAGCGCGGGAGCATTGCCATCCGACGCCAGGGTGTGCGTGTGTGTATTACCGCGAAGCCATTGCTTGGCTTCCGACCCCGTTCGCTGCGCGTGCACGTTGGATGCGACGGCAAGGGCCAGTGCGGCCGCGAGCGATTTCTTCGTGCGACTCATCGATGTTTGGGCGCTCGGCATGTCCGGTTCCTCCGCTCACACGGTCAGGGGAAGATACCGCGCGTCCGACGCGCGCTGTTCAATCCTCAGCGAATCAGAGAGGGGGCCCGGAGCGATCGGCGTTGGAGCTTTCATCCGCGCGACGAGCGCCGCGCCGCCGGAGCGCGGCGGCTTCGGCAATCTGGGATTGCAGTGCGCGCTCGAGGCCCGCGACGTCCAGCGGCTGCATCATCGCCATCAGCTCGGGATCTTCGGCGACCCGATGGCCAAGCCGCGTGTAGAGTCCCGCGACGAGCTGCAGGGTCTTGGTCATCTCCTCTTCGATGCGGAGGTTCACCTGCAGCGCCAGCTCCTCACGCAATTCGGCGATCGCGGATTCGCGCTTCTGCGCGATGAGGATGAAGATCGAGAGGAAGATCGCCTCGAGCGACACGACCATCGTCAGCAGGCCGAACGGAAACGGGTCGAAGATTCGCAACCCGAACCAGCCGAGGTTCCACGGAATCCAGACCGCGAACCAGATGACGTGCGCGACGAGGTAGGGTGAGGACGATGCGATGTCGTTCAGTCCGTCCGCGATCGTCTCGATGACGCTGCGCTCGGCGTTGTGCTGTGCCTTGAGCGCGCCGAACGCTCGGTTCGCCAGCAGCCGGCGGCGGCGCCGATCCGGTTGTTCCTCGGTCAGCGGCTCGGGCGGCGGAGGTAGCGACTGGTCGCGCATGGGCCGGCCTCAAGCGCGAATGTCGTGCCCGAGACCGGTTATGGTCTAACGGCTTCTCGCAGGACGTCTCGGCGGTGCTGGAGAGGAGAAACGCAAACGGGTGGGAGCCCACCTGGCCTCCCACCCGTCGATCGCTCGTCAGAACGGCGTCCGCTTCACGTCCACGTTGTTGCCGACCACGCCGCCGAGGATGCCGCCGATGGCGGCTCCGATGAGACCGCCCTTGACCTTGTCGCGACTGGAGATCGCGCCGATGACGGCCCCCGCGCCGGCGCCGATCGCGGCGTCACGCGCGGTGTGCTTCTCGACTCGCTGCTGCACCGGAGCCGGATAGTAGACCCCGCTTCCGCTGGAGCGCGATGCGCCGCTGCTCGATGAACGGCGAGCCGTCGACGTGCGGCGGACCGGCGCCGCGACCGGCTGGCGCGCGACAGCCTGGTACGTCTGCGGCGCATAACCCTGCGCGGCGAGGCCCTGCTCCGTCGGTGAAACGAACTGCTGGGGGTTATATGGCTGAGCCTGCGAGGCGAGCGCGAGGTCGTTCTTCAGCGCGTCGTCGAGAGCCTTGGTATCCTGTTTTCCGCACGCGGTGGCGACGATCGCCAGCGGGGCGGCAAGAACCAACCAAAATTTGCGCATGCGCATCTCCTGCTGGGGTGTGGGTGACCGGCTATTTGGCAGGAGCTATTCCGATCCTTAACCGGCCGATCCGGCGCTTGCGGCGGCAGCCCCGTCTACTTGAGGGACAGGTGGTGTCCTCCTGTAGGGAACGCGGATGTGGCGGGGATCACGAAGTGACTCGAAAGCGGCGATTGCGTGAAGCGCCCGGGTCGGCGATTTTCCCGCGTCCCCTCGGAGGTATTCATGCTCGTCGCCGTTTTGCGACGTCCTGCTCTGCTCGCCGCCGCGATCATCGCGGCCGGTGCTACGGCAGTCGTCGCGCAGCAACCCGCCGCCCCGATTCCGGGTTCGGCCGCGTTCGCCCCGGATTCGGGCGCCGTCGCGCCGGACTTCACGATCCCCGGTGCGACGCGATACGGACTGCTCAAGGATCCGGTCCGCCTCAGCGATTACCGTGGACAGACGGTCGTCCTCGCCTTCTTTCCGAAGGCGAGGACCAAAGGCTGAACGGTCCAAATGGAGGCGTACCGTGATCAGTACGCCACGCTTTTCAACAACGGGAAGAAGGTCGTCGTGATCGGCATCAGCTCCGATCCGGATACGGCGCTCTTCAACTGGGCGAAGGAGTCGGGTTTTCCGAATCTGTTCGCCAGCGACATGGACCAGAAGGTCGCGAAGCTGTACGGCTCGGCTGACAATCCGAAAAGCACCTTCGATACGCGCAACGTGTTCATCGTCGGACCGGACGGACGCATCGCATCGCGCATCATGAAATTCAACGTCCTCTCCGGCGAGGCCTACACCGAGCTGCAGAAGAAGGTCGCGGCGACGATCAAGTCGCCAGGACCCGGGAATTAGTACTGTCGCTCACTCGGCGCGGTCGCAACGAGACCTGGCATTAGAGATTTTTGATGCCGCCGTGGCGGCCGCCGCTCCGGCGGCGGCCACGGGCCGGGCGATGGAACGACTCACGATCGAACGCGGGCGGCGCATCTGGCTGTTCGCGTTCGGCAAGGCGGCGGTTCCCATGGCGGGCTCGCGTTTTGCTGGACCGTTTGCACACGATCGTCGGAGGGATTGTCGTCTCCGGCGACGCCGCGGCTCCGACACCGTATCCGACGCTCTCCGCACTGGCCGGCAATCATCCCGTGCCGGGAACCCGCTCGTTCGCGGCGGCGGCCAGGATCGCGGAGATCACTCCCGGCCGGCGCGGCGGCGACGTGGCGATCGTGCTCCTCTCCGGCGGCACGTCGAGCCTCATCGGCGCGCCGCTCGCCGGCATGAACGGCACCGACCTCGCGCAGCTCTACGAGCAGCTGCTCGGGTCGGGACTCGACATCGCGTCGATGAACACGGTGCGCAAACGGTTCTCACGATGGGCGGCGGGACGTCTCGCGCTCGCGCTCGCCCCGGCATCGACGCATTGCCTGGCGATCTCCGATGTGGCGAACGACGATTTGAGCGTCATCGGTTCCGGCCCCTGTTCGCCCGACCCCGCGACGGTCGGCGACGTGACCGAGATTCTCCGGCGCGCCAATCTCTGGATGCGCATTCCGCAGACGCATCGCGACTATCTCGCCGCGGTCGGCCGGGGCACGATCCCCGACACGCCGAAGCAGTCGCATCCGGCGTTCGCGCACGTGTCGGCGCGCGTCATCGGTTCGAACCCGGTCGCGGTGGCGGCCGCGGGCGCTGCGGCGCGTGATCGCGGACTCGTCGTCGAGGCAAGCTCGACGCGGCTCGCGGGCGAAGCGGCGCGCATGGGTGAGACGATCGCGAGGCAGCTGATCGACCGCCGGCAGGCCGGCAAGACCGGCGTGTGTGTCGTGTGGGGCGGTGAGACGACGGTGACGATCACCGGCGCGGCGTCCGCTCGACCGAGCGGCGGCGGGCGGTGCCAGGAGCTCGTGCTCGCCGCCGCGCGCATACTCGACAGTGCCGGAGAAGACGGCGCGGGCATCACTCTGCTCGCGGCCGGCACCGATGGTCGCGACGGCGCAACGGATGCGGCCGGCGCGATCGTCGACAGCGGCACGTGGCGCGCGATCGCCGACGCCGGCGGCGATCCGGCGCGCGCGCTCGCGGCGCACGAATCCAATGCCGCTCTGCGCGCGGCAAACGCGTTGATTCCGCGCCGGGACACCGAGACGAACGTCAACGACGTGGTGATTGGGCTCATCTGACGCCGCCTGTCGACGCGCCAATGATCGCTCCTCGCCGCGACGCCGAGCGCCGTCGCGCGGAATTTCGCGATTACATTACCGGCCATGACCCACGCCCCGTTTACGGTTGGAATCATTCAGGATTCCGCGAGCGACGACCGCGCGGCGACCGTCGATGCCTCGGTCGCGCGGATTCGTGAAGCGGCGAAGCGCGGCGCGCAGATCGTGTGTCTCAAGGAGCTCTTCGACGCGCCGTACTTCTGCAAATCACAGAAGTGTGAACGCTTCGATCTCGCCGAGCCGATCCCCGGACCGACGACCGATCGCATGCAGGCGTTGGCGAAGGAGCTGGCGATCGTTCTCGTCGTGCCCGTGTTCGAGAAACAGGCGCGCGGCGTGTATCGCAACTCGGCGGCGATCATCGATGCCGACGGGTCGCTGCTCGGGGTTTATCGCAAGATGCACATTCCCGACGACCCGCTCTTCAACGAGAAGTATTATTTCGTGCCCGGCGACGCAACGACCGACGATCGCATCGACGCGATCGGCAACGTCGCGAAGCAGGCGAGCGGCTTCCGCGTCTGGCACACGAAGTACGCGAACATCGGCGTGTTGATCTGCTGGGATCAGTGGTATCCGGAGGCCGCCCGTATCACCTCGCTGCTCGGTGCCGACATCCTCTTCTATCCGACGGCGATCGGGTGGCATCCGTCGGAGAAGGCCGAGTTCGGCCAGGCGCAGGTGGACGCGTGGCGCACGATGCAGCGCGCGCACGCGATCGCGAACGGCGTGTTCGTCGCCTCGCCGAACCGCGTCGGGCACGAGGACGAGCCGGGGACCGACGGCATCGAGTTTTTCGGACATTCGTTCATTGCCGATCCCTTCGGCCGCCTGCTTGCCGACGCGCCGAACACCAATACGGAAATCCTCATCGCGAAGTGTGACCCGAAGGTGATCGAGGAGACTCGTCGTAACTGGCCCTTCCTTCGCGACCGCCGCATCGACGCGTACGCTCCTATTCTCAGCCGCTACCTCGGCGCCTAGTCGCGAATGAGCCCGATGAGCCCGATGCGCGCAACGCCGACCGGAGGCGCGAAGCGCCGAAGGGATGAGCCATGAAACGATTTCCCGCGGAGTGGGAGCCGCACGACGCGACGTGGATCGCCTGGCCGCATCACGAGCCGGACTGGCCCGGCAAGATCGCGCCGATTCCGTGGGTCTATGCCGAGATCGTGCGCGTGCTGCATCGCCACGAGCGCGTGGAGATCCTCTGCCACGACGACACCGTGCGCGACGATGCCAGGCGCACGCTCGACGCGCATGGCGTGCGCGAGAACGTTCGCCTGCACGTCGTGCCGAACGACCGCGTCTGGCTGCGCGACTCGGCGCCGACGGGCGTCGTCGACGACCGCGGCGGCGTCACCCTCGTGAACTGGGGCTTCAACGCCTGGGCGAAGTACGAGAACTACGAGCGTGACGCGAAGATCGGCGAGGCCGTCGAGCGCATCACCGGGCTGCCGCGCGTCGAGCCGGTGCGGCCGGACAACGGCGAGCGCGTGATTCTCGAGGGCGGCGGCATCGAGACCGATGGCGAGGGCACGATGCTCGTCACGGAAGAGTGGCTTCTATCCGATGTTCAGGTTCGCAATCCCGGTCTCACCCGCGACGGCTACGAGAAGGTCTTCGCGGACTCCCTCGGCATTCGGCACACCATCTGGCTCGGCGAAGGTTGCGTCGGGGATGATACGCACGGCCACGTCGACGACATCGCGCGCTTCACGGCGCCGGGCACGATCGTGCTCGCCTTCGAGGAGGACCCGGCGGACGCGGAGAATCATCGCCGCTCGGTCGACAACTGGGATCGATTACAGATGGCCGGCGGCGCCGATGGCCGCCTGCGCGTCGTGAAGCTGCCCTATCCGCGTGCCGTCGAGATGAAAGGGGAACGCCTACCGGCCAGCTACGCGAATTTCTACGTCGCGAACGGCGTCGTCATCGTGCCGACGTTCAATGACGGGAACGATCGCGTCGCGCTGAACACGCTCGCCGAGCTGTTCCCCGACCGCCAGGTGGTGGGGATTCATGCCGTCGATCTCGTCTGGGGGCTGGGCACGCTGCACTGTCTGTCGCAGCAGCAGCCGCGCGCTTCGGCGGCGAGATACTGAGACCATCCACGAACGATCAACGGCTCCGGTAGCGCAACCCGGAGCCGTAGCCGCCCTCGATCGGGCGAATCGATCGTTCGAACGCAGTCGATCGTCTAGATCGAATTGCCTTCTTTCGACAGGCCGTACGCGCGCAGCTTGCGCGCGAGCGTCGGACGGGAAATGCACAGGATGCGGGCCGCCGCGCTCTGATTGTAATCGGTGAGCTGCAGCGTGAGAGCCAGCGCTTCCTTTTCGATGTCGCGCAGACGCTTGCCGTCCGCCGGAATGCGAATCTCGCCGAACGTCGCGGCGCCGCGCACCGCGCTCGCGCCCGCGCGACGCTGATTGATCGACAGATGCTCGGCGCCGATCATCGGGCCGTCGCATACCACGAGCGCCCGCTCGATCACGTGCTTCAGCTCGCGGACGTTGCCGGGCCAGCGATGCGCGCGAAGAATCGCGACGGCGTCGAGGCCGAGCTGCCGCCGGGTCGTGCCCTGAAGGCGGGCCGTCTCGGTGAGCAGGTGGTCGGCGATCAGACGCGCGTCGTCGTCGCGATCGCGCAGCGCGGGCAGCTCGATGCGCAGGACGGCGAGCCGCGCGAGCAGATCGTCACGGAAGGCGCCGGTCGCCACGCGGTCCTCGAGGCGCGTCTTGCTCGCCGCGATCACCCGACAGTGCACGACGCTCTCGCTGCCGCCGAAGCGCGTGATGCTGTACTCCTCGAGGCAGCGGAAGAGACGATCCTGCAGAGCGACCGGCATCTCGCCGATCTCGTCGAGAAACACCGTGCCGCGACCCGCCAACTCCAGCGCACCGAGCTTGCGCCCGACGGCCGAATCGTTGCGGGCCGGCGCGAGGCCGAAGAGCTCGACCTCGAGCAGCGGCGCGGGGATCGACGCGCAGTTGATCGACACGAACGGCGCGTTCGCGTTGAGTCCCGCGTTGTGGATGCAGCGGGCGACCAGCTCCTTGCCCGTGCCGGCTTCGCCGGTCAACAGCATGGCGCGCAGCGGCGTCGTGGCCACGCGCTTCGCGATGTGAAGCGCGTGACGCAGGCCCGCGCTCTGTCCGACGACGGCCGAGAACTCGAGACCGTCCTCACTGGCTGGGGCTGGGCGTTGCACGTTTGGTGCGCTCATGATCTCTCCCGAACGACGCGACCGCGCGTTGTTGCGGCTCAAAGGGCTTGGGTGGGTACCGCGATTACAGGGATCCTTCGCCGCGCTCAGGATGACGCGCGTGGGCTCGGGATGACGCCCGTTGCTTTAGAGTATCGGCAACTTCCGATACATGTTTATCGAAATCACGCGGCCACGGACGTCGTCCCGAGGGTCAGGCGCAGCACCGACAGACGCCGCGCCACGCCGGCGAAGCCTTGCGCCTCGACCTCCGGCATGATCTGGTCGATGAGCGTGAGCAGCGCGTCCGCGTTGCGTCGCAGCGACGGTCCGCATTCGGCGACGAGATACACGGCGGCGTAGGGATCGTACTTGCCCGCGATCGTGACCGCCTCGTTGAGCAGACGCATCGCGTGCGCCTCGTCGCCGCGCTCGGCGGCCAGACGAATCCGCAGCGAGTCCACGAGATCGCGACCCTGGAACCACCACTCGGGACGCGGCTCGACGTTCGTGCGGATCCAACGCATGGCTTCTTCGGCGACCGAGCGCGATCCGACGGCGAGCGACGCGAGCGCCTGACCCGCGCGCGCTCCGAGCTCCACATCCGGCTGGCCGATGCGCGCGGCGACCGACATCACCTGCTCGTACAGCGTCGCCGCCGTCGACCAGTCTTCGCTCTCACGAGCGAGGTTGGCCATGTTGTAGAGCGTCACGAGGCGATGGCCCTCGTTCGACGACTTCGAGAACAATTCGTGCGCCTGCTCGAACCGCTCGCTCGCATGATCGAGCTGGCCGCGCTGCATTTGCAGCACGCCGAGGTTGAGCGCCGCGGTCCCGGCGAGGTCGACGGCCTTCGCCTGATTCGCGGCCTTGAGCGCGTCGTCGTATGCCGTTTCCGCCGCGGCCAACTCGCCGTTGCGCTGACGAATGAGCCCCATGTTGATGTGGCATCGCGCTTCGCCGACGAGATCGCCGACGGTGCGGAAGAGCGACAGCGCGCGCACGTAGAACTCCGTCGCTTCGCGCGAGCGCTTGTCGAGCACCGAGGTGCCGAGTCGCGTGAGCGCTTCCGCGAGCAGACGATCGTTGTCCGCCTGCTCGGCCGCGGCGACCGCTTCGCGGGCGATCGATTCCGCTTCGCGCGCGTTGCCGAGCCGGCCATCGTAGAGCGACATCATGATGAGGATCGCCGCCTCTTCCGAGCGATCGCCCAGGTCGCGCGCCGTCGTGAGCAGCTCGCGGCAGACTTCGATCGTCTGCTGCGCCGGCTGACCCTGCAGCGCGCGCGTGCGCTCACGCATGCGTCGCAGACCGAGGATCGCGGACGTCTCGGGACGTCCGGCGAGTCCCGCGAGCGCGCGGTCGCAAAGCTCTTCCGTCAACGCGTAGCGGCCTTCCGTTTCCGCGACCTCACCCAGCCGTCGCAAGGCGTCGGCGCGCTCGTCCGGATTGCGCGCGGCGCGCTCCGACATCTCGAAGAAGCGGCGCGCTTCCGCGTGCGCGTACATCGCGAGCGCGGCGCTGCCGGCGGTCATCGAGTGAACGTACGCCTTTTCCGGAATGCCGGCCCGATCGTAGTGCAGGGCGATCTCGGCGACGTTGTCCGGCGTGCGTTCCTCCATCGCCTGAGCCACGCGCTCGTGAATGCGCGCGACGCGGCGCGGGTTGATTCCGCGGCGGACGGCGTCGACGAGCAGTCCGTGAGTGAAGGCGAACAGGTTGCGCGACGTCTCCGTCGTCGGCTCGATCACGGCGTGCTCGAGACCCTCGTCCAGCGCGTCGAGCACTTCGTCCTCGTTGCCGGCGCCGGCTTCGATCGCCAGATCGACGTCGAAGACGCGTCCAATGACCGCGGCCGTGCTGAACACGCGGCGCGTGCTCGGCGACAGGCGCTCCAGGCGCCGGTCCATGAGACCGGTGAGCGCGGACGGCAGGTCGCCGTCGCGATCGGCGCGAATGACCCAGCGGGAATGCTCGTATCGGACCAGGCCGTCGTCGAGCAGCATACGGACGAGTTGCGTCGCGAGGAGTGGGTTGCCTTCCGAGTACTTCTGAATGAACGCCACCAGCTCGCAACTCGTCTCACCGCCGAATACGCCGCGCAGCCACTGCTCCAGCTCCGCGCCCGAGAGACGCGACAGGATGACTTCGTGGAAGCGCTCGTCGCGGATGAGGCGATTGCGGCGCTCGAGAGCCATGCCACGCGTGTCTTCCGAACGCATGGTCAGGCAGACGAGAATGCGATCGTGCGACAGCTCGCTCGCCAGGTGCTCGAGCACGTCCCACGTGCCGACGTCCGACCACTGCATGTCGTCGAGCAGGATGACGACCGGCCGCACCGACGCCGCGAGGCGCAGGTAGGCGACGATCTCGCCGAACAGCGTGTACTTGTTGCCGCTCGGCACCGCCGGCGGTTCG
>JADMIO011609079.1_pt1 | contig 19913 bp, 14 predicted proteins | sample 8958161 | NCBI WGS metagenome assembly JADMIO01 (sample SAMN16585339, study PRJNA669376) | soil metagenome | isolation source: Crop rotation soil | place: USA: Cullars Rotation, Alabama | collected 2011
AGCGAGACGATCGAGGATGTCGGCGGCGATCTCAACGCCTGCACCGAGCGCGACCAGACCAGCTTCACCGCCTCCTGCCTCGCCGAGCATCTGCCGCTGGGGCTCGAGCTGATCTCCGACATGATCCTCAGGCCCCATTTCGCGCCCGACGATCTCGCGCGCGAGAAAGAGGTGGTGCTGCAGGAACTGGCCGAGGCGCGCGACGCGCCCGGCGACATCATCTTCGACGAGCTCTGGGAGGCCGCCTGGCCCGACCAGCCGCTGGGCCGCGCCATCCTCGGCGACGAGACCAGCATCGGCGCGATTTCGCTCGAGGATCTGCACCAGTGGCGCACCGGGCTCTATCGCGCCGGCGGCCTGACCCTGGTCGCCGCGGGCAAGGTCGCGCATGACGAACTGGTCCGGCTCGCCGAGGCGCGCTTCTCGGCCCTGCCGGAAGGCGTGGTCGCGCCGGGCGAGGCGGCCCGCTTCGGCGGTGCGGTCCGCGCGACCCGGACCAAGGCGGAGACCGCGCATCTGGCCGGCGCCTGGGCCGGACCGGGCATCCACGATCCGGATTATTATGCGGCGCGGATGTTCAGCGACATTGCCGGCTCCGGCGCGTCGTCGCGCCTGTTCCAGGCGGTGCGCGAGGACCGTGGCCTGGCCTATTCGGTCTGGTGCTCGCTCCAGCCCTATGACGATACCGGGCTCTTTTATTATTATGCGGCGACGGCGCGGCGCGAGGCGGCGGCGGCCTCGGCCCTGATCGCCGAGGTGATTGCCGATGCGGCGGCGACCGCCACCCAGCGCGAGCTGGAGCGGGCGCGGGCGCAGGCCAAGGCCGGGCTGCTCATGTCGCTCGAATCCTCCTGGGGACAGGCGAGCTATGTCGCCCGCCAGCTCTCCATCAAGGGCCGCCTCGTCGAACCGGCGGAAGTGGTGGCAGAGCTGGAGGCGGTGACGCTCGACCAGGTCCGCGCCGCCAGCGCGGCGATGCTCGCCGGGCCGAAGGCAAGCGCGACGATCGGCATGCCGGCGGTGCGCGCGGCGTGAGGCTCGACACCCTCGTCGCCGAACCCTGGGCCGATTACGGCCTGATCGACAGCGGCCATGGCCGCAAGCTCGAGCGCTACGGTCCGTACCGCTTCATCCGGCCGGAGGCGCAGGCGCTCTGGGCGCCCGCGTCGCCCGACTGGGAGGCGGACGGCGAGTTCATTCCGGGCTCGGACGAGGAGGGCGGCGGCCGCTGGCAATTCGTCCGGCCCGTGCCCCGCGAAGGATGGGACCTCAGCTGGGAGGAGGTGCGCTTCCGCGCTTCATGCACGCCCTTCCGTCACCTCGCTTTCTTCCCCGACATGGCCCCGCAATGGACGTGGATGCGGGAGCGGCTGGGGGAGGGCGCGGAGGCGCTGAACCTGTTCGGCTATACCGGCGTCGGCACGCTGGCGATGAGCGCGACCGGGGCGCGCTTGACCCATGTCGACGCATCCAAGAAATCGGTCGAGGCTGGCAAGGTCAATGCCGCGCTCTCCGGCATGGCGGAGCAGCCGATCCGCTGGCTGGTCGACGATGCCGGGAAATTCACCGCACGCGAGGTCCGGCGCGAACGGCGCTATGACGGCATCATCCTCGATCCGCCCAAATTCGGCCGCGGTCCCGGCGGCGAAACCTGGCGGCTGGAGGAGGGCCTGCCGGGCCTGATCGCCGATTGCCGCAAGCTGCTCGATGCGGACAGCCGCTTCCTGGTGCTCACCGTCTATGCGGTCCGGATGTCGGCGCTGGCGATAGGGGAGCTGCTGGCCCAGGCGCTCAGCGAACTCGGCGGCACTGTGGAATGCGGCGACATGGCGGTGCGTGAGGAAGCGCGCGGCCTGCTGCTGCCCACGGCGATCTTCGCGCGCTGGTCGAAGGACTAGTCCCGCCCGGCCCTGATCGCCGCGCCTGCCGCGAACGGCGCGCCGGCGACGAGCAGCAGCGAGACCGCGCCGAGCAATTGCAGCGCGCCGCTCTCATTGCCGCGCTCCAGATAGCCCGCGCCGAAGATCAGCAAGGGCACGGCGAGCGGCAGCAGGAGCAGGCCGGCCAGCGCGCCGGATCGCCTCAGGCCGGCGGTCAAAGCGGCGACGCCGAGGCTGAGCGCGGCGAGGCCCGGCGTGCCGATAAGAAGGCCAAGCTCCAGCCGGCCGAGCGTCGCCGCCGGCATCTTCAGCAGCGCGGCGGCGGGAATCGCGGCGAGCATGAGCGGCGGGCCGAAGCTCAGCCAGTGGCCGATCAATTTGGCGAGCGCGATCACCTCTGCGCCAAAGCCCTTGAGATGGAGCTGGTCGAGGGTGCCGGCGGCACGGTCCGGCTCGACCAGCCGGTCGACCGGCAGCAAGGCGGCGAGCAGGGCCGCGGTCCAGAGCGCCCCCCCGCCGGTCCGCGCCAGCAGCGCCCCGTCCGGGCCGACTGCGAAGGGAAAGAGGGTCGCGACCAGCAGGAAGAAGACGAGCGGCAGCGCCGCCGCGCCGCCGGCCAGCGCCAGCCTGAGTTCGCGCAGGATCAGGCCGGTCATGACAAGGTCACGTCAAGCGCGTCCGGCAGCGCGATGGGTTGATGGGTGGCGGCGAGGATCGCGCCGCCGGCCGCCCGGTGCGCCGCCATCGCCGCTTCGAGCCGGGCGAGGCCGTCGGCATCGAGGCCGTTGCCCGGCTCGTCGAGCAGCCAGAGCGGCGCGCCCGAGGCCATGACGCGGGCCAGCATTGCGCGCTTGCGCTGGCCGGTCGAGAGCATCCGCACGGGCACGTCGGCCAGCCCGTCCAGTCCCATCGCCGTGATGCCCGGGGCCGGGTCCTCGACCCAGAAGGCCAGGGCCCGGCCAAGCGGCTGCCGTTCGTCCAGCGCGAGATGCTCGTCGGCCAGCGCGGCCTCGGCGCGCTCCACCGTCCCGGCGGCGGTCCGAAGGAGCCCGGCGGCGACGCGGATCAAAGAGGATTTGCCGACGCCGTTCGGGCCTTTCACCAAAGCCGCGCCCCCCGGGCCGAGCATGAGGTCCAGCCCCTCGAACAGCAGCCGTCCGCCGCGCCGGCAGGCGACGCCCTGCAGCGCCAGCAGCGTCATGCCTGATCCTCGCCGGATTCCTCGATGGCGTGCATGTCCGCGTCGGAGAAGCCGAAATGGTGGCCGATCTCGTGCACGATCACATGGGTGATGAGCGCTTCGAGCGGGACCCCGGTCTCCACCCATTCGTCGAGCAAAGGGCGGCGGTAGAGATGGATCATCGGCGGCAGTTCGCCCGAGACCCAGGAGGATTCCTCGCTCATCGGGCGGCCGCTGTAGAGGCCGCTCAGCTCGAACGGGTCCTCGATCCCCATCTCCGTCAGCACATCATCGTCGGCGAAGTCCTCGATCCGGAGCACGACATTGGTCAGATGCGCGCGGAACGCGGCCGGCAGCCGCGCGATCGCGGCCTCCGCCAGCTTTTCGATCGCCGCCGCGTCCGGCGCACAGGTTTGACCCGTCTCCATGCGCCGGACATAGAGTGGGGGGCGCGAAGGAGGAAGTGCCGTGGCGATTCTGAGCGAGAGCGAACGGACGGAGGCGCTTGCGGGGCTGGCCGGCTGGAGGTTCGACGCGGACCGGAACGGCATTGCGAAGCGCTTCGCCTTCGCCGATTTCAGCGCCGCCTTCGCCTTCATGACCAGGGTGGCGCTTGCGGCGGAGAAAGCCGACCATCATCCCGAATGGTCGAACGTCTGGAACAAGGTGGACGTGCTGCTGTCGACGCATGACGCGGGCGGCGTCACCGGCAAGGATATCGCTTTGGCCGCCAAGATCGACGCCATCTCCGGGTAGCTTGCCCTAAGCCAAACACCCCGATAGATGACCCGCTTCCAGTGCGAATTGGTTGCGAACCCGATTCACGCTCGCCGCAATGCGGCGGACGATCGGGTTCGGTGCGGAGCGGTGGCCGAGTGGTCGAAGGCGCTCGCCTGGAAAGTGAGTATACGCCAAAAGCGTATCGAGGGTTCGAATCCCTCCCGCTCCGCCACTTCCTCATTCGCTGAAATTCGCTGATGGCTGATCGAGCTACGCTTCCTCTCTGAATGAGGGGGTCTGCGTCCGCGAAGAATCGTGGACCAGGTCATCCAGCGTCCTTCGTTTCGCTATCGCAATAATAACAAAATGCCGGCTTTGCCGAGGCGAACGATTTTGAAGCCCGAAGAGCTGAGACTAAGTTAAATCAAGGCAAGAAGGTAATTGAGTTCCGCAGACGGGATTACGCCCGTCTATCGGCGATCAAAGTCAAGATTAATAATCTGTTAGCCTGAAAATTTTCCTCGTGCAGAGTTCGTCAATGCGTGAGAAGTTGACTGTAGCCGCAGCGTTGAAGCGAGGTGCAGCATGAAGAGCAATTGCAAGAGGGCTCGAGATGTTTGCGTGTCCAAAGCGGGCGCAGCCGGGCTTCTGATGTTCGGTGCACTGTCCCTCGGCGCTTGCAGTCAGCGTGCTCCGCCAGTCTCGAACGATTTCAATGCTGGGATGGGCAACGCATCCGGCAATGATGTCGCCGCTGACACCAAAGCGCCGCTCAATGGCGCCAGCCCTGCGGGAGCAACATCGGAGGCGCGGGAGATCCGGATTCGATCCGACACGCTGATCTGCCTGCGTCAGCGCTTCGCTTCAGATTGGCTGCGCGCAACCGGTCTGCTTGAAGGCGCCTATTTCATGGCGCCCGTCGCTGGCGAATTTTCCCGCGTCATGCGGCGGGGCGGCCAGCCTCTGAACCGCGATGGCTCGGCGCGGATTTTCGTGGAGCCCCAGCCCTCCACCCCGGCCGCTGCCAGCTATGCCGCAGGCCGGTGCGATCCCTCCGGCGGCAATGTGACGATGACCGTGAACGTCGCCGGGCTGGGCGCCGAGGGAGGCTACCGCGTGACCTGGGAGCTGCGTCAGGGGACTGGCGTCGCGCGAGGTGCTGTCGAGCGCGCAAGCCTGCGCAGCCTTCCCTGGCCGCTGCCCCCCAACGGCATGAATCCGCATGATAATGCCATCCGGCACGAAATTCAGCTCATCGCCACGCAAATCGCTCCTCTTCTGAAGGCAGGTTGAGATGCCCACACCCTTTGGTCCTGCCAATGTTGAAGCGCCTGACAATATGGCGCCCACGACGAACCGCTATTGGAGCAATGGAGTCACGTTCGGCTTCATGACCGTCATGCCAGGCGAGTGGGTCGGTCGCGGAGTCCATTACAGCGCCCCTAACGTGGCCTATCAGATGGCATCCGGTGATTTCTCCGCTCTCGATGCCGACGAAAGACATGCGGCGCAATTTGCGATCAGTTCGATCGAAGAATTCACGAACCTCTCGATCACATTCGCCGAGACAGGTGGAGATACGGCGGACATCAGGATTGGGGCCATTTCCACGCAGCTCGTCTCGCGGAAGGAAGAGAATGGTGTCGTAACCTGGCCCGAAGCCAGTGGGTTTGCCAACGTCCCGAAACCGGCCAATCAGGCGATAGAGGGCGATGTCTTTCTGGTTGGCGGCTGGCGGATGGCGAGCACCGATGCCTATCACAGAGATTCCGCTCTGAGCACCATACTCCATGAAATCGGGCATGCTTTCGGCCTGGAGCATACGTTCGAGTCGGGCATTTCCGGCGCGGCTTATGATCATACGGCTTATTCGATCATGTCATATACCGTTCACCCGGGAACGGGACGCACCCCTTGGGAATATCAGATCTACGACATCGCAGCGCTTCAACTGCGCTACGGCCGCGACGACACGACCCGACAGGATGCTACCGTTTACAGCGATTTTGCCGAGACGCTTCCCGTCGCGGAAGGCGTCACCGCGGAAACCGGACGCGATCGCATGTTTTCGATCTGGGATGGCGGCGGCATCGATACAATTGATGCATCGTCTTCCTCCTTCAGCGCTTTGATCGACCTCCGGCCAGGCTATTTCTCATCGATCAGCAGGGATGAAAACGGGAGTCATGCCAGCATCAACGGCGCCATCCAGAACCAGGGCGCCCTGAACATCTCGATCGCTTTCGGCGCCTATATCGAGAATGCGACCGGGACTGCCCAGAACGATGCAATCATCGGCAATATTCTCACCAACGCCCTGCGCGGCGGCGACGGCGGCGACCTCATTTACGCCGAAGGCCGGCTGCGTTCCGACGACCTCGGGGGTGAGGATGGCTCCTATGACCGCTTCGGCTCGTCGGGCAGGGTGGGCGCGTCAGCCGCCGTGCAGGCCTTCCTGTCGGATCCGACCCTGCAACGAGACAAGTTGTTCGGGGAAGGCGGCAATGATCAGCTCTGGGGCGGTCGCGGCGACGATCGTCTCGACGGGGGCCTGGGCTCGGACCTCATTTACGGCGGAAGCGGCACGGACACTGCGGTCTATGGAGGGGCAGACGCCGGCGCCGGCGTGCAATTGAGCATCGCGGCCGGCTCCGGGACCGATTCCCGCATCACGGCGAACACGCATGCGCCCGATCCGACGGCGAAGACGCAGATTGTCATTACCCAGGGCGCCGACACCGATGTGCTGGTGGACATCGAGAAGGTTGAGCTCACCAATCATTCCGACACGGTGACGCTGACGGGAAATCTGTCGAATATCACCGCCGGCAATCTGACAATCGACCTGCTGCGGGCTCCGGTGGCTTTCAACCAGGATGTCATTGACGCGTCCGCGGCGACCACAGGCGCCTACATCAATCTCGGGACTGGCGTGGTCAGGGGCATCGGCAACGCTACCGACATTCCCTTTTGGACGCAGCAGGGCCTGCTCTACGGCGCGTCACAAGCCTCCGGACCTGCCAACCTTCTGATCCAGAACGGCAATCAGGCCGTCGGCACCCAATATTCCGACATTCTCGTTGGCAGCGCCGGCGCAATCGGATCGGGTGAGGGCTATTCAGCCCTGCGCGGGGGCGCGGGAAACGATCTGTTGGTGGCGGGCGGCTGGGAAACCCACATGTTTGGGGGCGATGGCGATGACGTATTCGCGATCGGCGCGAGCACATGGATCGAGGACGCCGGAGCCCATGACAGCGTGATGATGTACGGCACTTCGCTTACCGGCGGGGTGTCGCAATTCTGGCAAGAGGGCCACACGGCCTATTGGGCGCCGTTCACTTCCCTGCTGCTTTGCTTCCCGGTGGTAGGCAATGCGCTGCTCATCACGGCCGCCATCTTCGTCGATGCGATCACGATGAAGTTCGCGCAATACGAGCTCGACTCCGAGGGCAATCTGCAGATCCAGATCGGATGGGGACTTGGCGGCCGCGCCGTCGTGAAGGACTATGCCGTCGATCTGGACACGGGCGTTGCGACTGGCGGGATCGTCGTCTTCGAAACCTATGCCCACATTCCCACGGGCTTCTCGTTCGAGAGGTTTTTCAAGTTCGTCAATATTTCGCTGAAGGCGGGCTTCGGGGGCGGCCTTACCGGTTATGATCCACTGGCGCTTGACCTGGACGGCGACGGCCTGGAGCTCACCACCGAACAGAACAGCAAGGTCTATTTCGAGTTTGACACGGATGGCTTCGCCGAGCGGACTGGCTGGGTGCGCGGCGACGACGGCCTGCTGGCGCTCGACCTCAATTCAAACGGAAAGATCGACGACGTTACCGAGCTGTTCGGGAACCGGACGACGTCCGGTTTCACGATGCTTGCCGCTTACGATCTCAACACGGACAATGTGATCAACGCGTCCGACGCTGTCTATGCCAACCTCCGGGTCTGGCGCGACATCGACCAGGATGGCGAAACCGATGCAGGAGAGCTGTTCAGCCTCGCCACGCTCGGTATTAGCTCCATCTCGCTGGCGAGCGCCGCACCGGGAGAGCCCACCGCCATCGCGGGGAATGCGATCGCCCGAACCGGGAGCTTTAGCTGGGCGGTCGGCGGCACCGGCACCATCGCCGATGTGAGCCTGGTCATCAACGAGGCGGCCTCGCGCTGGCTGGGCGACGCCACGGTGTCCGCGACGGCGGCGCTGCTCCCGCAACTCAAGGGCTTTGGTACGGTTACGGACCTGCGCGTCGCGATGACGGATGATGCGACGCTCGAAGGTCTGGTCGACGATTTCGCAGCGGCCACGACGACCGATCTTGCGCTGCTGCAGGCTGATGCGGAGGCAATCCTCTACCGCTGGGCCGGGGTCGATGGAGTCGCAGCCGACGCGGTCGGCGCCAATGGCTTCGACATGCGCAAGCTCGCCTTTCTCGAAGACTATAGCGGCTATGCGCTGATGGAGAGAGACGGCAACGGCGACCCGCTTCTTACCAATATCGCGGAGATGGAAGCGCTTTGGACCGACCAGGTGACGCGCCTCACTCTGAGACTTCTCGTGCAAGGGCCGATGGCCGGCATTTTCGAGGACATCACCTACCGCGAAGACATCGACCTGATCGTGGCGGACACGGCGACCGCGCTCGGGGACCTCTACGGCCGGCTGCTTCAGGATCTGCCGAGCGATCCCGGTGATGCGCTCGCGCAATGGCAGGGATGGGCGCCGCTCCTCGGTGCCATGGCCGATGGCATGGTCCGCTTCGACAACAATATCGTTCGTACCGACTATATTGCCGCGCAGCTGCTTGCAGCGATGGACGGGATTACCCAGCCGCTTGATTTCGAGACACTGGCGGAGGCGCTCGGCGTCGCGAACCTGAGGGTCGGCACCGGCGGCAATGACGGTCTCACGCGTGGCGCGGCCGAGGGAGCGGCCATCTATCTTGGAAATGGCGGCACCGACACGCTCGAAGGCGGCACCGGACAGGACGTTTACATTTTCGGCAGCGTGATTGGGCACGTCACCATTGACGACGAGGAAGCCAAGCCGGCAGGCGACCGGATACGCTTTGCTTTCCTGAACCCCGACGACGTGACGCTCGCGCGCGACGGTGATGACCTGCTTATCACGGTGATCGGGACGGGCGAGACGATCCGCGTCCTTGGCCAGTTCGCCGATGTCGTCCCACTTGCCTCGGACCTGCTGCTCAGCAGTAACAAAGGCATTGAAGACATCCAATTTTCCGACGGCACGATCTTCGAAGAGCCGGAGATCATGACGGCTGTCGGGATGGGCTCCTCAGGCAACGACCATCTGGTTGGCACCATGCATTCGGACGCGTTCCAGGGCGGGCTTGGTGACGATCTTCTCGAAGGCGGCGACGATGCCGATCTCTACGTCGTCAATGCCGGTGAAGGCCATGACGTCATCCACGACGTTCAGAGCACGCCGCTGTTGCGCGCCGCGGACATGCTCATTTTCGGCGATGGGATTGCCCCTGCCGATCTCGTTTTTTCCCGAGCCGGCGGCGCAGGTGACGATTTGCTGATCACGATCGGTGGCGAAGGGCAAAGCGTCCTTATCGAGGGCCAATTCGCCTACACCGTCCTGGGATATAATTACGGCCTCGCGACCAACAGCAGGATTGAGGCTTTCGGATTCCGTGAACATGGCGAGGGCTGGGGTTTCAAAGACCTGCAGCAACTGCTGATTTCGCGAGCCACCACGGCCGGGAATGATACCACCCTTGGCTTCGGCGACGACGACAATTTCGGCGCCAGCGCCGGCAACGATCTCCTGATCGGGCTCGACGGTCAGGACCTCTACCAATGGGGGATCGGCGCCGGCGATGACGTGATCGACGAGCAGGCCCGCTACATCGACGTCAATGTCGGCCTCGGCGGGCTCAGCCTGACCTTGCGCGCGGACACCGTCCTGTTCGGCGCCGGGATCGAAATCGGCAATGTGGGCTTCTCGCGCTCGACCGCCGCCGACGATCTCGTCATCACCATCCTGGCCACGGGCGAGACGCTCACCGTCGTCAACCAGTTCGCCGGCTTCCAGACCGGCGTGCTCGGCGCGCAATGGTACGACCGGATCGAATGGTTCCAGTTCGCGGACAATAGCCGGATCAGCTGGCAGGACGTGCTCGCCGAGGTGACGACCGGGGACAGCGGCGACAATCATCTCTGGGGCGACCTCTATGCGGACGTCATGGATGGCCGCGCCGGCAACGACGTCATGTCCGGCAAAGGCTATGGCGACACCTATATCTTCCGCATCGGCGACGGCGCGGACGTCATCGCCGATGCCAATGACAGCCTGCTCGGCGAGGGCTTCGTCACCATCGACAGCGCGCCCGACATCCTTCGCTTTGACGCGGGCATCGAGGAAAGCGACATCAGCTTTGCGCGCGACGGCGCCAATCTCATCCTGACGATCGGCACCAATGGCGACCAGATCACCCTCTTTGGCCAGGACGATTATTTCCACACCGGCGTGTTCGGCGCGGCCAATTACAACCGGATCGAGGAAATCCATTTCGACGGCGGCGCTGTCTGGGACTGGGAAGAGCTCAATGCGCGCGTGATCGCGTCGGAAACCACCGCGGGCGACGACGACACGCGCGGCTTCATGATGGCCGACCGGTTCGAAGCCAGCGCCGGCGACGACATATTGAGCGGCGGGGACAGCGGCGACATCTATGCGTTCGGCATCGGGTCGGGCCATGACATCATCCGCGAGGGCGTCTCCAACGTCCTCTACGGAGACTTCGACACGGTCGAGCTTGGCGCGGGCATCCTCCCGGGTGGCGTCAGCGTCTCGCGCGACGGCGACGACCTGATCCTCACCCTGGCCGGCGGCGACACCCTGACGGTGGAGGACGAGTTCCTCTGGTCCGCCGGCTATACGTGGCACGACGTGGAGCTGTTCACCTTCGCGGGCGGCGCCGAATGGACCAAGGCCGACATCCAGGTGATGCTGCTTGCCGCGACCTCGGGCAATGATCACCTCCTCGGCTTCGCCAGCGACGACGTCCTGGACGGGCTGGCCGGCGACGACCTGCTCGAAGGCGGAGACGGCTCGGACACCTATCATTTCGGGATCGGCTCCGGCCATGACGTGATCGAGGAATGGGTCACCAACACCAATGTCGGCGAATATGACCGGCTGGTCTTCGGCCCGGGCATCGCCGTTGGCGACGTCACCTTCACGCGCGACGAGAATGATCTCGTCGTCACCCTGGTCGGCGGCGACACGCTGCGGATCGAAGGCCAGTTCAATTTCTACAGCTGGTTCGCCTGGAACGACATCGAGCGCTTCGAATTTGCGGGCGGGACAGTGCTGACCGACATCCAGGTCGCCGCGGCGATGCTCGGCGGCACGCCGGGCAATGACCATCTCGTCGGGACGTTCCGCACGGACGTGCTGGATGGCGGCGCCGGCAACGACCTGCTGGAAGGCGGCGACGAGGCCGACATCTATGTGTTCGGTCTTGGCTATGGTCAGGACGAGATCAGGGAGTCGGTGACCGAGGCGATCCTCTCGGAGCAGGACCAGCTGCGCTTCGGCCCCGGCATTGCGCTTGAGGACCTGAGCTTCGCGCGCGACGGCAACGACCTCGTCATCACCATCATCGGCACGAGTGACGTGCTCACCATCACCGACCAGTTCAACTATTATAGCTGGCTGACCTGGTGGGACGTCGACCAGTTCCGCTTCGATGACGGCAGCACGCTCAGCAAGGAGGACGTGCAGCAGATCATCCTGACGCCGACGTCCGGCGCCGACCATATGCTCGGCTTCGTCTCGCCCGACCTCCTGGACGGCGGCGCGGGGAATGACCTGCTCGAAGGTGGCGACAATGGCGACACCTATGTCTTCGGCCTTGGTTACGGCCAGGATGAGATCCGGGAATGGGTCACGGAGGCCGGGCTCTCCGAAAATGACACGGTCGCGTTCGGCGCCGGGATCGGCTGGGGCGATCTCGTCTTCTCTCGCGATGGCGATGACCTGATCATCGCGATCAGCGGGACCACTGACACGCTGACCCTGACGCGCCAGTTCGAGACGATCACCGACAACAGCACCGCCACCTGGTGGGATGTCGAGAATTTCGTCTTCGCGAACGGCACGGAGAAGACCACGGCGGATGTCATGGTGAGGCTCCTCCAGGGCACGAGCGGCAACGACCATCTCGTCGGCTTCTATGGCGCCGACACGCTCGACGGCGGCGCTGGCGACGATCTGCTCGAAGGTGGCCGCGGCAACGATCTCTACGTCCACAATCTGCTCGGCGGGCACGACACGATTTCGGACTATGTCCAATATTGGGGAAGCACCGACCGTCTGGTCTTCGGCGCGGGTATTGCCACCACGGACGTCATCGTCAGCCGGTCCGCAAGTGATGCGGACGATATGGTGCTCACCGTCAATGGCGGCCAAAGCTCCGTCACGCTGAAGAACCAGATCACCGGCGGCCATGACTGGACGATCGACACGGTCGAGTTTGCCGACGGCACGATCTGGACCGTGGCCCAGCTCGCCAACATGATGCTGGCGGGCAGCGCGACCAGCGGCGACGACACGATCGACGGCACGTCCGGCGCGGACACCCTGTTCGGCGGGGGCGGCAATGACAGCCTCAATGGCGGCGGCGGCAATGACGTGCTGAGCGGCGGCTTTGGCAACGACGCCCTGAACGGCGGCGATGGCAATGACACCTATCAATATGAGCTTGGCGGCGGCAACGACACCATCACCGACTATGTCGGCTTCTGGGGGAGCTTCAACACGCTCCAGCTCGGCGTCGGCCTGGATGTCGAGGATCTGATCGTCACGCGGTCCGGGAGCTACGACATGGTGCTCTCCTTCACCGGCGAGAGCGGCTCGATCAATCTGGTCAGGCAGTTCGAGACGAACGAATGGGGGATCGACGAAGTCCGGTTCAACGATGGCACGATCCTCAGCGCGAGCGACCTGTTCGCGCGCTTCTTCACGAACGCTGCCACGTCCGGCGCGGACACGATCGACGGCGGCTATGCCGACGACACGATATATGGCGGCGATGGCGCCGATGCGTTGCGCGGCCAGACAGGCAACGACCTGATCTATGGCGGCAATGGCGACGACTATCTCGACGGCAGCACCGGCAATGACATCATCGTCGGCGGCGCCGGCAACGATACGATGATCGGCACGGGCGGCAACGATATCTTCCGGATCGGCCCAAATGAGGGCAACGACATCGTCCGCGACTATGGCGACTGGTGGAACGGCTATGGCGGCAACGACCAGATCGAGCTTGCCGCCGGCATCCTGCCATCCGACGTCACGGTCAGCCAGGCCAATAGCGGCAGCGACCTCGTCCTGACCTTCGCCGGTGGCGGCACGGTCACCATCCAGAGCACGATCAACGACAGCGGCAACCGCATCGAACAGGTCGTCTTCGACAACGGCACGATCTGGACCCACGCCGACCTGATGACGCGCGCGACCGCGGCAACCAGCGGCAATGACAGCTTCTACGGTGGTTATGACAATGACACTCTGTCGGGCGGCGCTGGCAACGACTATCTCGACGGCAGAACCGGCAACGACATCCTGATCGGCGGCACGGGCACCGACACCATGATCGGGTCTGCGGGCAATGACACCTATCGCTTCGGCATCGGCGACGGCCAGGACACTGTCCAGGAATATGGCCAATGGTGGAACGGCTCGGGCGGGACGGACGTCGTCGAACTCGGCGCCGGCATCACCGCAGCGGACGTCACCGTGGGCACGACCGACAGCGGCGGCAGCTATGTGCTCTATATTGGCGGCGGCGATGATCGGCTGACCCTGACTGGCGCCGCCACCTGGGGCTCGGATTATGCGATCGAGACGATCCTGTTCGCGGACAGCTCGAGCTGGACCGGCAGCTCGCTCGCCGGGCGTGTCACCAATGCCAGCATGTCGGCGGACACCATCCTTGGCGGGACGGGCAACGAAACGCTTCACGGGCTTGCCGGCGACGACACCATCACCGGCCGGGGCGGTGGAGACACGCTCTATGGCGACGCCGGCAACGACACCCTGATCGGCGACGGCATCGCGCCGACGGGCAGCAATCTCATCGTCAACGGCAGCTTCGAGACATCGGGCACCGTCGTCGGCAGTGGCGGTTGGGGCAAGGCGAACAGCGATCTGCCCGGCTGGACCAAGACCAACAGCCAGCCGTTCGAGCAAGTGGCCAGCGGCCATGCCGGCATCTACGCGACCGACGGCTCCTACTGGTTCGATACGGACAGTGCCGGCGGCAGCGGCAGCAACATGGACATCAGCCAGACGATCGGCGGCCTGACGGCCGGCCACGTCATGTTGTTCCAGTTCGATCATGCCAACACGACATCCGCTGCGAGCGGCGCGTTCGAAGTCTACTGGAACGGCACCCTCATCGCGTCGATTTCCGAGACGGGCGCGACCATGCGTACCAAGACCTACGAGCTGGTGGCGGTGGCGGGCGACAATGTCCTGCGCTTCGTCGGCCTGGGCAGCGAGGAAAATTCTGGTTCGGCGATCGACAATGTCCGCCTCTACGAGACCGAGGGGGTGAGCGGCGCTGACACGCTTTATGGCGGGGACGGCATTGATACGATCAGCGGTGGCGCCGGTGACGACACGCTGATTGGCGGGGCAGGGGCTGACACGCTGACCGGCGGCGCGGGAGCGGATCTTTTCAAATATGCCCCCGGTGACAGCCCGACGAGCGGGGCGGATTGCATTACGGACTTCCTGTCCGGCACGGACACGATCGATTTGTCCCTCATCGACGCCAATTCGGGCTCCGCCGGGAACCAGGCCTTCACCTTCATCGGCAATAGTGCGTTTTCAAATGCGGCTGGGGAGCTGCGCTTCGTCGTGAGCGGCTCGGATACGCTTCTGAAGGCCGACCTCGACGGGGACGGCGCGGCCGACCTCACCATCATTCTGTCGGGTATCGTGACGCCGCTTGCCTCCGATTTCGTGCTTTGATCGTGATCCGTCCTCCGGATCGATCCCGGATCACTGCCGGGCCAGGAACCGCGCCACGGCCGGGATGAACGGGTCCGGCTGCTCGATATAGGGCATGTGACCGGCGTTCGGGATTTCCATCAGCCTGCCGTTTGGAAAGGCGTCGGCTCGCCGCAGCCTTGGCTGTCTGAGCAGACTTCGCCGGGAATCCCGGGGTGCCATTGCGCGCCGGGTGGTGGCGGCTTTCGAGATTAATCCCCCGAAGGCCGCCACGATCCCGCTTCGTGCCCGTCTCAGCGATTCTCCGCCGTCGTGAGCACATTGGGCCAGTTTGCGTTGCCGCGCGCGATGGCGCCAGCCAGGTCGGTTTCCCAAAGCAGCTGCGCCCGCCGGTTGAAGTTCAGATAGAGGCGGCCGTCGACGATGCGCCAGACCAGGGGGTCGCCGGGAGCGATGTAGTTCTGGCTGATCGCCCAGGCGCAATAGCCGCCGAAGGCCGGCGCATAGGCCGCCGGGTTCGCCTCGAAACGCGCGCGGGAACCGGCGGACGCGAAGCGCCAGGTGGCGCCGTTCCAGCGGAAGGTGAAAGCGGCGGAGCCGGGGACCGGGCGGCTTTCGGTGAAATAGCCGACCGGATCGTAGCCGCCGATGGCGACATTGTCCTCGGTGGCGGAAACTGACGGCGCCGGGCTGGCCAGGGCCAGCGCCGGAACGCCGAGTGCGAACAGCAACGCGAACAGGAAACGCATGGGATTATTCTCCAACAGGGTGAGGGGATCGCGGATCAGCCACGGAGCCGCCGGGCTAGGAAGTCGCGGATCAGCCGGGTCGCGATCGGCCCGTGCGTCTCCAGCAGGAAATGGCTGGCGTCGAGCAAATGCAGCTCGGCGTCCGGCACGTCGCGCATGAAGGCGCGGGCGCCGGCGACTGTGAAAAACGGGTCGTTGCGGCCCCAGAGGATTAGGGTTGGCGGGCGGCGTTCGCGCAGCCACGCCTGGAAAGCGGGGTAGAGCGCGACGTTGGTCCGGTAGTCGCCGAACAGGTCGATCTGCACCTCGGTGTTGCCGGGCCGAGCGAGCTTCACCCAGTCCAGCGTCCAGCTGTCGGGCGCGAGCCGTTCCAGCTGCTCCGCCCGCACGCCGGCCGTATATTGAAGCCGCGTGCCCTCCTCGCCGAGCCAGCCTTGCAGTACGGCCCGGTTGGCGGGCGATGGATCGGTCCAGTAAGCGCGGAGCGGATCCCAAGCCGCGCTCAGCCCCTCCGCATAGGCATTGCCGTTCTGGGTGATCAACGCAGTGATGCGGTCCGGCCGCAGCAAGGCGAGACGGAGTCCGACGGGCGCGCCATAATCCTGGATGTAGAGCGCGTAGCGCGAGAGGCCGACTGCGTCGGTGAAGTCAGACATCGCCGCTGCCAGAGCGGCGAAGCTCCATGTGAAGGCACTCCGGTCCGGAAAGGTGCTGTAGCCGAAGCCCGGATAATCGGGGGCGATCACGCGGTAGCGGTCGGCCAGCGCCGGGATCAGGTGGCGGAACATGTGCGACGAGGTCGGGAAGCCGTGGAGCAGCAGCAGGGCCGGCGCATCCGGGCGGCCGGCCTCGCGGTAGAAAATGTCGAGGCCGCGCACGCGCACCGTCCGGTGCCGGGTGACGAGATGGTCGAGCGAGGCCGGATCGGGCATGACAGCCTCCCGGGCGGCGGCCGGCCGGGCGCCGAGGGCGGCAAGGCCCCCGGCACCGAGCTTCAGAGCGGCGCGGCGATTCATCGTCCGGCTCAGGGGATGCGGACGAGGCGGTCGAGCGACAGCTTGCCGCCGCCCATCGCGATGATCGGCAGCATCAGCCCGAGCCAGGACAAATGGGTCGGCCAGGCGTCCGGATAGACGAAGAGCTGGATGACCAGGGTCATGCCGAGCAGGGCCGTCGCCGAGAGGCGGGTGAACAGGCCGAGGACGAGCAGGATCGGGAACAGATGCTCGGCGATGGTCGCCGCATAGGCGGCGTGGACCGGCTGGATGAAGGGCAGGGCGTAATCCGTCTCGAACAGGTAGAAGGTGCTGTCGCTGAGCGTGAACCAGCCTTCCACCTTGCTCCGGCCGGAGAGAAAGAAGATGGCGGCGAGGCCGAACCTCTGGACCAGGAGGATGAGGTCGACGGGGATCCTCCCGGCAAGGCCCGCATAGAGGGCGAAGGGCCCTTGGCGGCGGGCCGGCACGGCGGTTTCGGTGCCGGCATTGGTGCGGATGATCGAGGCCATGTTCAGTTCCTTTCGAGGCTTTGGGGGCGGGCGAGCGCGCCAGAATTGACGAGGGTGGCGAAGGCGGAGGCGAGGTCCGCCTCGGGGTAAGTGGCGGCGGTTGCGGCGGCGGCCTGGCCGGCGGTCTCGCCGAGCCTGAGGCCGAAGATCAGGCGGTGCGTGGGTGCATCGAGCTCCAGTACCTGCAGCAGGCCGTCCGGGCGGGTGACGAGGACACCCTCGGCGCGCCAGTCCGGTGCGAGCGTCTCGAAATCGGGCGTCTCGTGATGGGCACGCCAGATGGTGAGCGCGGGCGTGGTCAGCCAGGCGATGCGCGCGGCCGGATGCGGCCGCAGCCGCAGAGCCTGCCAATCCTCGGTGCCCAATTGCGCCAGGTCGGCGAGGCCGAGCGCCGGCAGGTCGGTCGCGCTATGGGCTTCCGTGCGCAGCCGCTCGATCGCGGCGACGTCGGGCAAATAAGGCAACTCCGCGATCCACGGCTGCGCGGCCAGGAAGGCCGGGAAGCTGGCGCCATAGCCAAGCAAGACCGGGCTGATCGCCGGATGGGCCGTGATGAAGGCGAACGCCGTCTCGCCGAACAAGGCATCGCCCAGCAGTTCTGCGACAACCGGATAATTGGCGCGCAAGGTCTCGATCAGCGCCACCGGCGTGGTGTTGCGGTAGACGGCGAATCCGGGCTGGCCTTCAAGCGAGCCGCGGGTGCGGGTCCCGCTCATGGCCGAAGCGAAGGCAAGCTGGAAGGCGGCAAGGTCACGCATGACGCACCGCCTTGCGCGGCGTGCGCATCAAGGCTGCGGCGCGCTCGCGCTCGTCCATCAGTTCGGCGAAGGGCGGCAGATTGCCGTCGCGCTCGATCAATGTCGGGACCGGGCCGATGCGATCGAGGAGATCGTCGTAGAGTGCCCAGACCTGCTCGGAGACGGGCGCGTCATGGCTGTCGATCAGCAGCGCGTCGCCATGCTCCGGGTCCGGCCGATGGCCGGCCAGGTGGATTTCGCCGATCGCGTCGAACGGCAAGGCGTCCAGATAGGCATTGGGGTCGAAGCCGAGATTGTTGGCGCTGACCGCGACATTGTTCACGTCGATCAGCAGCCGGCAGCCGGTCTTCTTCACCAGCTGGCGCAGGAAGTCGGTCTCCGCGAAATCGTGCCCCTCCAGCGCGAGGTAGAGCGAGGGATTTTCGATCAGGATCTGGCGGCCGAGCGTGTGCTGGACGATGTCGATATTGCGCGCGATCCGCAGCAGCGCCTCAAGCGTGCGCGGAAATGGCAGCAGATCGGGGAAACAGGTTGTGCCCTCGCGCGACCAGGCGAGATGCTCGGAGACGAACATCGGCCTGTAGTCGTCGACCAGGCTCTTCAGCCGGGCGAGATGGGCGCGATCCGGTTCGGCCGCACTTGCAAGGCTGAGGCCGACGCCGTGGAAAGAGAGGGGCCGCGCCTCGCGCAGCGCGCGGAGCAACGCGAGCCGCGGCCCCCCGTCCACCATGTAGTTTTCAGGGTGGATTTCGAACCACAGCCCGGCCGCCGGCTCGGCAAGAGCCTCGTTGAAGAAGCAGGGCTTGAAGCCGATGCCGGCGGTCGGGGTCATGGCGTTTACCGGCTGACGGGGGAGAGGGAGCCAGCCCCGCGCGGGGTCTGGATGCGGGTGCAGGTGCCGCGGGCGACATATTTCCAGGCATTGCCCTGATAGTTGCGCACCGAGGTGCCGGCGCAGCTCGTGCCGGGGCCGGCGGCGCAGTCATTCTGGTGCGCCAGGCTGATGCCGTAGCATTTGTCCATGCCCGGCTGCGGACGGACCGGCTCGGCGACGGCGGTGCCGGCCGCGACGGCGGCGGTGAGGACGGCCGCAGCGGCGGCGATCTGAACGGTCTTCATCTCGATCTTCTCCTGAACTTCGGGGTGCCGCGGCTCCGGGGGTGGGCCGCGGCGTGAGGTCAGGACTAGGCAAGCGGCGCGGGCGCGTGAAATCGCGCTTCGCTATGGAGTTCATGCGCGGATGTTATTGGCGCGGTGCCGGCTGAACGGCCAAAGCTGGCAGCTGTCATTCTAGCGGTGTAATGAAAGGCGTGGAGGGGATCCCGGCATGGAGATGCAGCAGGTCCGCTATTTCGTCGCGCTTGCGGACGAACTGAATTTCACGCGCGCCGCCGACCGCTGCAACGTCAGCCAGCCGGCCCTGACGCGCGCCATCCAGCAGCTCGAGCACGAGCTTGGTGGCCCGCTTTTCCACCGCGAGCGGGGCAACACCCATCTGTCCGAGCTCGGCCGGATGATGCTGCCCTATCTGCAGACGATCCACGACCAGACCATGGCAGCGCGCGAGCAGGCCAAGGCGGCGAAGAAGCTCGACCATGTCACTTTGACGATCGGCACGATGTGCACGATCGGCCCCAGTCTGATCGCCGATCTGCTGATCCGCTTCAGCGCGGCGCATCCCGAGGTCGAGGTTCAGGTGATCGACGCCGGCGCGCCGCAGATGATCGAGAAACTGGAGAAAGGCGAGCTGGAGATCGCGGTGGTCGGGATGCCGGAAGAGCTGCCGGACACACTTCATCAGCTGCCGATCTTCGAGGAGAATTTCGTCATCCTGTTGCCGCCCAACCATCGCCTGGTCGCGCACAACCCGATCCAGGCGAAGGAGCTGCATGACGAGCCTTATGTGAGCCGCTCCAATTGCGAGGTGTTCGCGCCGGTGCGCGCCGACCTCAATGGCCGGGGGATCTTCCTGCGCAAGGTGTTCAGCTCGCCGCGCGACGACTGGGTGCAGGGGATGATCAAGGCCGGGCTCGGTCTCGGCTTCTTCCCGGAATTCGCGGTCACCCATCCGGACCTTTCCAGCACATTGGGATCCTAAGCTTAGAATTCCACGTGGACAAGTTGTC
>JADMIO010647531.1_pt1 | contig 19911 bp, 13 predicted proteins | sample 8958161 | NCBI WGS metagenome assembly JADMIO01 (sample SAMN16585339, study PRJNA669376) | soil metagenome | isolation source: Crop rotation soil | place: USA: Cullars Rotation, Alabama | collected 2011
ATTTTTGAAGAAGCAGGTTTTTTACTAAGGCAACCGGGATGCAGTGCCTGTCTGGGAATGAATGAAGACAAAATACCGGCGGGCAAATATTGCCTGTCTACCAGTAACAGGAATTTTGAGGGAAGGCAGGGACCGGATGCAAGAACATTTCTGGCCAGCCCGTTAACAGCGGCGGTAGCAGCCATTACCGGTGAGATAAATGATGTAAGAGAATTTCTTTCCTGACTAAATCCGGATAGCAGACCGAAAAGGAACAATTAAAAAAATGGGTAAGTCAATCAATATAATTAAAAGTACGGTGGTCCCGTTGCCGGTAGAGAACGTGGATACGGACCAGATCATTCCAGCCCGCTTTTTAAAAGCGACCAGCCGGGATGGTTTTGGAAAAAACCTTTTTCGTGACTGGCGTTATGAAAATGGTAATGAAGCGACGCCAAAAAAGGACTTTGTTTTAAACAGCCCGATTTTTAAAGGCTGCATATTGGTAGCGGGAAAAAATTTCGGTTGCGGGTCGTCGCGGGAACATGCAGCCTGGGCTATTAAAGATGCGGGTTTTGACGTAGTAGTCAGCAGTTTTTTTGCGGACATCTTTAAGAATAATGCATTGAATAATTTCCTGCTGCCGGTCGTAGTCAGCGATGAATTTTTGCAACAAATCTTTGAAACCGTGGGAGCCGATCCCAGTACAGAAATAACGGTGAGCCTCGAAGACCAGACCATCAGCATTAATAAACCAGGGCCGTCCCGTGCAAATACCGCGGTTTTTGATATCAACCGGTATAAAAAGACCTGTCTGCTGAACGGATATGATGATATCGATTATTTACTAAGTATCAAGGAAGAAATAGAATTGTACGAAACGACCAGGATATGAACCTAAGTCCTGTAAAAGAAAAGACGATTATATGAAACGAAACATTGCAGTAATTGAAGGAGACGGGATTGGCCCTGAAGTGACCCGACAGTCAGTACGAATTTTAAATGCCATTGCCCAGACTTACGGGCATGAGTTTAACTATACTTATTGCCTGATGGGCGCTGATGCCATTGACAAAACAGGCAATCCGCTTCCTGATGAAACGATTGCCATCTGTTTAAACAGCGATGCGATTTTATTTGGTGCAATCGGGGATCCTAAATACGATCATGATCCAACCGCCAAAGTAAGGCCCGAGCAAGGTTTACTGAAACTTAGAAAATCCTTAAAACTATTCGCCAATATACGTCCGGTCAGCACCTATCCTTCACTGCAACATCTTTCTCCATTAAAAAGCAAGAACATAGAAGCTGTTGATTTTATTATTTTCCGGGAATTGACAGGTGGGATCTATTTTGGCAAAAAAGAAATCAGCGATGATGGGAACCAGGCTTCTGATGAATGTATCTATAGCCGGGAGGAGATTGAACGGGTGGCACATCTCGCTTTTCAATATGCTCAGAAAAGAAGAAAAAAACTTACCCTCGTAGATAAGGCCAATGTACTGGAAACATCAAGGCTCTGGAGAAAAGTGGTAAGAGAAATGAGTACTCAGTATAATGAGGTGGCGGTGGATTATATGTTTGTAGATAACGCGTCCATGCAGATCATTCTGAACCCCAAACAATTTGACGTCATACTGACGGAGAATATGTTTGGAGATATTATCAGCGATGAAGCCAGTGTAATAAACGGATCTATCGGGTTATTGCCCTCTGCGTCGGTGGGTACGGGTTCAGCCTTGTTTGAGCCGATTCATGGATCGTATCCGCAGGCAGCGGGAAAAGATATTGCCAATCCGGTAGGTTCCATATTGTCGGCTGCCATGATGCTTGATCATCTCCAGCTAAAAGAAGAAGCCAGCCTGGTCCGGGAAGCTGTAAACTGGACCCTGCAGAATAATTTTATCACAAAAGATATCGATCCGGTTAATTTTTATTTTACCTCAACTATTGGTGAGCTGATCAGCGATTATGTGTCAGGAAAAGTGCCCGGTTCGGTAAAAATGGAAAATATTGAGTTGAGGAAATCGACAATCATTTAATACTTAAGAACTAGGATTCTCATGATTTTAAAGGATTAAAGGGAAATCAGGAAAAGTCATTATTGTTATGAAACGCTCCGATTTCCGCCAAATTTTATAAATCAGGAAAATCATAGTTCGAAATGGAAAGAAACACCCAAATCTCATTTTAATCCGTAAAAATCCTGAAAATCTTAGTTCTATATGTACTACAACTCTGAAACACTGGTTTACCTGAACGGCGAGTATATAAAGGCGGCGGAGGCGAAAATGGATCTCTATAGCCAGTCGCTGCATTATGGATATTCGGTGTTTGAAGGCATCCGTTCTTACAAGACGGCGCAGGGCAACACGAAAATATTCAAAGCGGTTCCCCATTATGAAAGGCTGAGAAATTCCGCCAGGCTTATGAATATGCCATATAGCTGGGATACGGATGATTTAATCAAGGCGACCTATGAGCTATTGAAGAAGAATAATTTCCAGGATGCTTATATACGCCCGGTTGTATACGCGCCAGCCAATATGAGCTTTGCCGTAAATACCACATCATTTCTCGTCATAGAAACCTGGGAAATGGCACCCTTCCTGGGTGAGAAATTGTTGCGGGTGATGACCTCTTCTTTTCAACGGCCCAACCCGAAAGGATTCAGGATAGAAGCGAAAGCCGGGGGTCATTATGTTAATTCCATTTTGGCCAGCCAGGAAGCTAAAGCCAATGGATTTGACGAGGCCTTACTCACGGATCTGAATGATAATATCGCCGAAGGGCCGGGCGCCAATATGTTTTTTGAAAAAGATGGTAAGCTGTTTACGCCGCCGGCAGGAAATATTTTGCCGGGAATTACGAGAGCCACCGTGTTGGAATTATGTCAGGAACTGGGGATAACAGTGGAAGAAAAATTATTTACCGCGGACGAATTAAAAAAGGCCGACGCTGCTTTTTTCTGTGGCACAGCAGCTGAAATAATAGGCTGGGAGAGCCTGGACAATATACGGTTCGGGAAAGCGTGGAATGAATCCCTGGGGAGGATTATTCAACTGAGTTATAAAAACCGGGTAGTTGAAAAAAGTACGGCGCCGGCAGTAAAGGGCAATGTAACGAACGAAGAAGTCCTGGCATAACACCCTGGCTCATGCGAGTAAATTCAAAAAGCAGGAGCGGATTGCAGAACGTACGGGGGAGTGACACAACAGGTGATGGGTAGAATTACTGAACATCGACTATATTAAAAAAATAAAATGGCAGAACTTAACAAATATTCGAAAGTGTTAACACAGGATATAACACAACCGGCAGCACAGGCCATGTTATACGGCATTGGATTGACAGATGATGACATGAAAAAAGCCCAGGTGGGTATTGCCAGCATGGGATATGATGGCAACACCTGCAATATGCACCTGAATGATCTCGCTAAAATTGTAAAACAGGGAGTGTGGGATAATGATTTGGTGGGGTTGATCTTTAATACGATTGGTATCAGCGACGGCATTAGTAATGGTACCGATGGAATGCGGTATTCACTGGTTAGCCGTGATTTGATTGCTGACAGCATTGAGTCAGTCTGTGGCGGATTTTATTATGACGGATTAATTGCATTGCCGGGATGTGATAAAAATATGCCCGGGAGTATTATGGCCATGGGACGGTTGAACCGTCCTGCTATCATGGTGTACGGAGGAACGATTGCCCCGGGTCATTATAAGGGCCAGGAGTTAAATATCATTTCGTCTTTTGAGGCATTGGGACAAAAAATTGCCGGAAAGCTTGATGATGCCGATTTTAAAGGTATCGTAATGAATTCGTGCCCGGGAGCCGGGGCCTGTGGCGGTATGTATACGGCCAATACCATGGCCAGCGCCATCGAGGCCTTAGGCATGAGCCTGCCTTATTCATCCAGTAACCCCGCCTTAAGCGAGGAAAAGAGAAATGAATGTCTCCAGGCCGGTAAGGCCATCAGGCTATTGCTCGAAAAAGATATAAAGCCCAGTGACATCATGACGAAAAAGGCATTTGAGAATGCGATAACCGTAATCATGATTTTGGGAGGCAGCACCAATGCGGTCCTGCACCTGATCGCCATGGCGAAAAGTGTGGGTGTTGATATAACGCAGGGAGACTTCCAGCGCATCAGCAATAAAACTCCGGTGCTCGCGGATTTTAAACCCAGTGGAAAATATTTAATGCAGGAACTGCATTCCCATGGCGGGTTACCGGCCGTAATGAAATATTTGTTGAATCAGGGAATGTTACACGGTGAATGCATAACGGTAACCGGTAAAACGATAGCGGAGAACCTGAAAGATACCAGGGCCATCGATTTTGAGACCCAGGATATTATTTACCCGGTGGAAAAGCCAATAAAGGCAACCGGTCATTTACAAATATTATACGGCAACCTCGCTGAAAAAGGAAGCGTAGCGAAGATCACCGGTAAGGAAGGGGAATACTTTGCCGGACCGGCACGGGTGTTTGATGGAGAGAAAAATCTTATTGAAGGCATTTCATCCGGTAAGGTGAAGGCCGGAGATGTGGTAGTCATAAAAAATGAAGGTCCCAAAGGAGCACCCGGTATGCCGGAAATGCTGAAGCCAACAGGGGCCATAATTGGGGCCGGATTGGGTAAATCCGTGGCATTGATAACCGATGGAAGATTTAGCGGCGGTACCCATGGATTTGTGGTTGGTCATATCACCCCGGAGTCATTTGACGGAGGCCTGATCGGGCTGGTAGAAGACGACGACCTGATCGAACTGGATATAGCGGGCAATGCGATAACACTGAAAGTAAGTGACGCGGTGATAGCCGAAAGAAGAAAAAAATGGAAACAGCCCGCCCTGAAGGTAACCCGGGGGGTCCTGTATAAATATGCCAGTATGGTGAAAGACGCCAGTGAAGGATGTGTTACGGACGAGTGACAGTACCGGTTCCGGTTATGCGTGACTGTTAGAAAGTTGGCCCGGCTGCCGGCTGAGCGATTCGAAGATACCAGTTGATATAAATTGAACGATAAGTTAAATACGGACGAAGTTTTTTAAATAAATTTTGTATGAATAGTATAACGGAAACAGCAACGACAAAAAAAGCGGGAAAGAAAGATATTCAGAAGACGTCAGTGCCATCTGCCATAAACGGAAGCATTGCCGTAATGCAGGCATTTATTGCCGAAGACGTGGATATTATCTTTGGATATCCCGGTGGCGCCATCATGCCGATCTACGATGCCCTGTATGATTATCATGATAAATTGACGCATATTCTTGTCCGTCATGAACAGGGAGCTATTCACGCAGCCCAGGGGTATGCCCGGGCAAGCGGAAAAACGGGCATCGTGTTCGCAACGAGCGGACCCGGCGCTACCAACCTGGTAACCGGGCTCGCAGATGCCATGATTGATTCCACACCGCTGGTTTGTATTACCGGGCAGGTATTTGCCCACCTGTTGGGTACCGATGCCTTCCAGGAAACCGATGTGATAAATATTACCACTCCGGTTACCAAATGGAATTACCAGGTTACCGATGCCAAGGAAATTCCTTCCGTACTGGCGAAAGCATTTTACATTGCCGGCAGCGGCCGACCCGGCCCGGTATTGATCGATATTACGAAGAATGCACAGCTACAGCAATTCGAATATGAGGGTTATAAAAAATGCGATCATATAAGAAGTTACCGCCCGAAGCCCATTGTCAGAAAAGAATATATTGAAGAGGCAGCAAAACTGATCAATGAGGCGGAAAGACCTTTCATCATTTTTGGACAGGGGGTTATTCTCGGGAAAGCAGAAAAGGAGTTTCAGAAATTTATTGAGAAATCCGGGATTCCGGCAGCCTGGACGATCCTGGGTATGAGTGCTGTTCCAACCGATCATCCCCAGACAGTTGGCATGTTGGGTATGCACGGCAATTATGGACCTAACCTGCTGACCAATGAATGTGATGTGTTGATCGCAATCGGAATGCGTTTCGATGACCGGGTAACCGGTCGCCTGGACAAATATGCCAAACAGGCGAAAGTTATTCATCTTGATATAGATCCGTCGGAGATAGACAAAAATGTAAAGGCAACTGTTCCCGTTTGGGGTGATTGCAAGGAAACCTTGCCCTTGCTTACCGAACTGGTTCAGCAAAAAGTATATCCGCAGTGGTTGAAAAAATTTAAGGACTGCTCACAAAAGGAAGAAGAGAAAGTAATCAGGGAAGAATTGAATCCTTCCGGCGACATATTGACTATGGGTGAAGTGATCAATGTACTGAATGATCTTACCGGCGGAGAGGCAATCATTGTGACCGATGTAGGTCAGCACCAGATGGTAGCCTGCCGTTATGCCAAATACCGGGAATCGAAAAGCAATATTACAAGTGGCGGATTGGGTACGATGGGCTTTGCGTTACCGGCCGCTATCGGGGCCAAATACGGGGCGCCGGACCGGACTGTGGTAGCGATCATCGGTGATGGCGGTATGCAGATGACAATCCAGGAACTCGGTACGATCATGCAGTTTAAACCGGATGTAAAAATCATGATCCTCAATAATAATTTCCTTGGCATGGTACGGCAGTGGCAGGAACTGTTTCATCAGAACCGCTATTCCTTTGTGGATATACAAAGTCCGGACTTTGTCCAGGTTGCCAGGGGATACGGCATACCCGGGCAATCCGTTTCAAAAAGAGCAGGGCTGAAGAACGCCGTAAAACAAATGCTGGATCATGACGGAAGTTATTTGCTGGAAGTAATGGTAGGCAAAGAAAATAATGTATTCCCGATGGTTCCGCAAGGAAGGGGGGTAGCCGAAATCGTATTGAGTAAGGATGAAGTATAAAATTTAATAGATAATAAAGTTAACATCAAAAAATATGAATGATACCGTGATTGCCGGGATCCCGGACATGTACGAAAAGATTAAAGAGGCTACCCATGACTTGGAATTCCAGATGGCTTCGGATGTATGCACCGGTAATCTGTTGAAGACGCTGGTCGCTTCCAAACCAGCGGGCAGGTTGTTGGAATTAGGCACGGGTACCGGGCTGGCAACCGCCTGGATGCTGGCTGGAATGGATGCAAAGAGTTTGCTGACTACTGTTGAAAATAATGAATTGCTGATAGAAGTGGCTAAAAAATACATACGCGACAGCCGGGTTGAATTCGTACTGACCGATGGATATGAATGGATAAGAAATTATGAAGGGCCCTTGTTCGATTTCATTTTTGCAGACGCCATGCCGGGCAAGTATGACCTGTTTGACGAAACCATAAACCTGTTAAACAGCCATGGATATTATATTATAGACGATATGTTACCGCAGCCTAACTGGCCGGAGGGGCATGATGAAAGAGTAAACCTTTTTATAAAAAGGATCGAAGAAAGAAAGGATCTGCTCGTTACAAAATTAAACTGGTCCACCGGGATCATGATTATTGTCAAGAAATAATAAAAACGGAATTATGCATAAACAGGAATTTACCATAACGGTTTACACGGAAAACCAGATTGGTTTGATAAACCGGATCGCTATCATTTTTTCGAGGCGGAAAATCAATATCGAAAGTCTCAATACCTCACCTTCCGAAGTAGAAGGGATACATCGGTTTACGATTCTGATAACCGAAACGGAAGAAGTGGTCAAGAAACTGGTACGCCAGCTGGAAAAGCAGGTAGAAATTCTACGCGCGTTTTACAACACCGATGAGGAAGTGATCTGGCAGGAAATGGCGTTATACAAAGTAACCACCAATGAAGTAATCGATAATTTGAAAGTAGAGCGTTTATTGAGGGAATTTGGAGCCAGGGCTGTAGCGATCCGGCAGGATTATACGGTATTTGAAACAACCGGTCACCGGGAGGAAATCGACAAGCTGGTTAAAAAACTGGAGCCACATGGATTAATTGAATTTGTACGCAGCGCCCGGATCGCGATCATCAAGGAAAGTAACGGATTCCATGAACGGTTAAAGGATTTTGAATATAAAGATCCCGGAAAAGACGTGATAGAAAATGAATTTTTGAATGAAAATGAAAAAGTGTTTAGTATGTAAACTACCGGGACTTCGGTTATCAGGAAACAGGAAAAATTTTTATTACTTATAATTTAAAATTTCAAACGATGGCAAAATTAAATTTCGGCGGTACGGAAGAAAATGTCGTTACCCGTGATGAATTTCCCTTAAGCAAAGCCCAGGAGGTTTTGAAAAATGAAACAATTGCAGTAATTGGTTATGGTGTACAGGGTCCGGGGCAGGCATTAAACCAACGCGATAACGGAATAAACGTGATAGTTGGTCAGCGTAAAAATTCAAAAACCTGGGACAAAGCAGTTCGTGATGGATTTGTGCCAGGCGAAACCTTGTTTGAAATTGAAGAAGCGCTGCAACGCGGCACTATTATTTGCTATTTACTAAGTGATGCGGCACAGATTGCGTTGTGGCCTACTGTAAAAAAACATCTAACCGCTGGCAAGGCATTATATTTTTCCCATGGATTCGGGATCACTTTCAATGAACAAACCGGAATTATTCCCCCCGCGGATGTTGATGTATTCCTGGTGGCGCCCAAAGGATCCGGAACTTCGCTTCGCAGGATGTTTTTACAGGGCCGCGGACTGAATAGCAGCTATGCTATTTTCCAGGATGCTACCGGTAAAGCCAAGGAGAGGGTTATTGCCCTGGGCATCGCCGTTGGCAGCGGATATTTATTTGAGACCAATTTTAAAAAAGAGGTTTATTCCGACTTAACCGGAGAACGGGGGACCCTTATGGGAGCGATACAGGGAATCTTTGCAGCCCAATACCAGGTATTGCGTGATAAAGGACATTCTCCATCAGAGGCATTTAACGAAACAGTCGAAGAATTAACACAATCTCTGATGCCGTTAGTTGCCGAGAATGGCATGGATTGGATGTATGCCAACTGTTCAACCACGGCACAACGGGGAGCTCTTGACTGGTGGAAAAAATTCCGTGATGCAACGGCCCCCGTGTTTAAAGAATTGTATGAAAGCGTAGCCTCCGGAAAGGAATCACAGCGTTCGATCGATTTGAACAGCCAGCCGGATTACCGGGAAAAGCTGGAAGTGGAGCTAAAAGAATTACGGGAAAGCGAAATGTGGCAGGCAGGTAAGGCGGTTCGCTCGCTACGCCCGGAAAACCAACCAGCCAAAGCGGAGAAAAAATCAACGGAAGCAGTAGTGTAAGGAATGGTATATTAAGCAGTGTAAAGGATGGCATATTAAAATGAAGATGGAGAAAACAGCGGATATTTTTTCGAGAAAACAGTGTATGAGTATAGCAACGAATAATAAAACGGTACTTGAATTTCACCAGGCAGCAATGCGGTTGGAGAATATCGTGACGCATACCCCTCTTGCTCTCAACCAGACTCTTTCAAAAAAATATCATTGTACGATTTACCTGAAAAGAGAGGATTTGCAGATCGTCCGTTCCTATAAACTCCGGGGAGCCTACAATATGATGAGTTGTTTGCCAACAGGCCAACTGGAAAATGGCGTGGTTTGCGCCAGTGCCGGCAACCACGCCCAGGGATTCGCGTACTCGTGCAAAAAGTTGAATGTAAGAGGTGTTGTTTTCATGCCAATCATTACACCCAAACAAAAGGTGAAACAGACCAGGATGTTTGGGGGTGACAGTATCGATGTAAAATTGACCGGAGATACCTATGATGATTGCGCCATAGCGGCCATCAAATATACCCGGGAACACGGGATGACCTTTATTCCGCCCTTCGATGATTTGCGGATTATTGAAGGACAGGCTACGGTGGCCGTCGAAATCCTGGAGGATCAACCTTCCATTGATTACCTATTTGTTCCGGTAGGCGGTGGGGGCCTGGGCGCGGGAGTGGGAGCTTATTTTAAAACCTATTCTCCGGCTACGAAAATCATTGGTGTAGAGCCGGAAGGTGCTCCTTCTATGTCAGCTGCCTTGAAAGCCGGGCACCCTGTTACGCTGGATTTAGTTGACCGATTTGTAGACGGCGCGGCCGTAAAACGTGTCGGGGATCTTACTTTTTCTTTTTGCCGGGATGTTCTGGATGATATGCACCTGGTGCCGGAAGGCAAAGTATGCAGTACGATCCTGAAACTTTATAATGAAGACGCGATCGTAGTGGAGCCGGCTGGTGCTTTATCTATCACAGCGCTGGATGATTACGCACAAGAGATAAAAGGAAAGACGGTCGTCTGTATCGTAAGCGGCAGTAACAATGATATTGACCGTCTGCAGGAAATAAAGGAGCGAAGCCTTCAGTACGAAGGTCTGAAGCATTATTTCCTGATAAATTTTGCGCAGCGACCCGGTGCACTTAAAGAATTTGTAAACAATGTATTGGGACCAGGTGATGACATAACCCGGTTTGAATATATGCAGAAAAATAATAAGGAAGCAGGGCCGGCGCTGGTAGGTGTAGAACTGCAGAGCCGGCATGATTACGAATTACTGCTCGCTAAATTAAAAGGGTATCTGATTGACTTTACTGAACTTAACAAGAATGATACCTTGTTTAGTTACCTGGTTTAGAACGGACTGAAGGTGGCTGGAGGTAGCGGTTGATGGTGAGTTATAACAGATCCGTAAGCCATTAGCGGGGTAACCATTAAAACCGCTGGCAGGAAGGCTGCGGGTGTTGGTTTATTGTGAGTAATTCAGTAATTTAGTGGCCTTCGCTAAGCCTTGATTTTTGTATTTTCAGCACGATTGCTTGTCGTTGATAAAAGACGATTTTCTGACGTTATAAATTAATACCTAATTCAATTTGAAGTATGGCAAACTACGGTCTGTATGATCCTTCTTTTGAGCACGATGCTTGTGGAATCGGGTTTGTTGCAAATATTAAAGGCAATAAATCTCACCAGGTGATTTCGGATGCGCTTACGATTCTCGAGAATATGGAACATCGTGGCGCCTGCGGCTGTGAAAACAATACCGGCGACGGCGCCGGCATCATGATCCAAACGCCCCATGAATTCTTTTTTGATGAATGTATAAAGCTGGGCGTTCATCTTCCTTCCTATGGCAAATATGGAGTGGGTGTAATTTTCTTCCCGAAGGAAATAAGATTGCGGGAAGAATGCCGTGATATCTTCAACCGGTCAGCAGAAAAATTGGGATTGGAAATTCTGGTATATCGCAAAGTGCCTGTTAATCCCGATGGAATAGGACCTACCGCCTTAAGCGTTGAACCCGAAATAGAACAGGTTTTTATAGCCTGCCCGGATCATATTACCAACCCCGATGAATTTGAGAGAAAATTATTTGTACTTCGCAATTATGCTACCCATACGATCCATAGTACGGTAAAAAAAGATGCTATTGGATTTTACCTGGCATCCCTGTCCTATAAAACAGTGGTGTATAAGGGTCAGCTAACGAGCACGCAGGTGCGCGGTTATTTTCCTGACCTGAACAATAAAAGGGCTGTTAGCGCATTCGGCCTGATACATTCACGGTTTGCAACGAATACTTTTCCATCCTGGAAACTGGCGCAGCCATTCCGGTTCATCGCCCATAATGGTGAAATCAATACGCTGCAGGGAAACCTGAATTGGTTAAGGACCAGTGAACATAGTTTCACCTCGCCGTATTTTTCTAATGAAGAAATGGAGATGCTGTTGCCTATAGCGGCGGGTACCCAGTCCGATTCGGCATGCCTGGACAATATGATTGAATTACTGACCATGACAGGCCGGTCATTACCCCATGTGATGATGATGCTGATACCCGAAGCCTGGGACGGAAATGCCGAAATGGACCCGTTGAAAAAAGCATTTTATGAATACCATGCCTCTATCATGGAACCCTGGGATGGCCCGGCTTCCATATCATTTACCGATGGCAGGATAATCGGGGCGACGCTGGACAGAAATGGCCTTCGCCCATCCCGCTATTGTGTTACTACCGATGATCGTGTTATCATGGCATCGGAAACAGGCGCCCTGCCGGTGGATCCGAAACTGATCAAGGAAAAAGGAAGATTGCAGCCCGGCAAGATGTTCGTAGTCGATATGGAGCAGGGACGTATTATCAGCGACGACGAATTAAAACAGACTATTTGTTCCCAATCACCTTACAGCGATTGGTTGAATCAATATAAGATCAGGCTGGAAGAACTTAGCGAACCTAGGGTTCAGTTTACCCATTTGCAGGAAGATTCCATATTGAAATATCATAAGGCCTTCGGTTATTCCGTGGAGGATATCGATACGCTGATAAAACCGATGGCCCTGGAAGCCAAGGAACCGGTGGGATCGATGGGCACCGATATTCCGCTGGCTGTGTTGAGCGATCAGCCGCAACACCTGACTTCGTATTTTAAACAACTTTTTGCACAGGTTACCAATCCACCGATCGATCCAATACGGGAACGGTTGGTTATGAGCCTGGCAACATTTGTAGGAAATAATGGTAACCTGCTGGATGAAGATCCGAAACACTGTCACACCCTAGCTTTAAAGCAACCGATACTCGTCAGCAAGGAACTTGAAAAAATAAGAAGCATCGATACAGGTATTTTCCAGGCTAAGACATTGCAGACCTATTTCCGGGCCGACGGGAAACCGGATTCATTGAAAAAAGGGCTGGACCGTTTATGCCGCTATGCTGAAGATGCCGCTAACGATGGATTCGAAGTATTGATTCTTTGCGACCGTGCCGTAGATAGCGATCATGCTGCTATCCCCTCCCTGCTTGCCGTCTCTGCCGTGCATCACCATCTTATCCGTAAAGGATTACGCGGCCAGGTCGGTATCGTCATGGAAGTGGGCGATGTCTGGGAAGTGCATCATTTTGCCTGTTTACTGGCATTTGGTGCTACCGCCATCAATCCCTATCTGGCATTGGCAACGATCCGGAATGCCAAGGCAAACGGAACTCTTAAAACAGAACTTACCTGGGAAGAGCTTCGTAAAAATTATATTAAAGCAGTCTGCGACGGGTTGCTGAAAGTCTTTTCAAAAATGGGCATTTCTACCCTGCAGTCTTACCAGGGTGCCCAAATATTTGAAATCCTGGGGATCGACCGGGAAGTGGTGGACCGGTATTTTACCGGCGCCGTAAGCCGAATCCAGGGTATCGGTCTTACTGAAATTGCCAGGGAAGCCTTGGCAAAACACTTTTTTGCTTTCAGTAAGAAGGATATTCCGGTTGACCGCTTACCTGCCGGAGGCATTTATCAATGGAAAAGAAAAGGCGAGTTTCATCTGTTCAACCCGCAAACCATTCATTTGCTGCAATACTCGACCAGGATGAATGACTACGATACATTTAAAAAATATTCTAAACTGGTAAATGATCAAAGTGAAAAAGCCTGTACGTTAAGAAGCCTGTTTCAATTTAAAAAGAACCGCCAATCGGTTTCCATTGATGAGGTGGAACCGGCTGAAAATATTTATAAACGATTCGCCAGTGGTGCCATGAGTTTTGGGTCCATTTCCTGGGAGGCCCATACTACGCTCGCCATTGCGATGAATCGACTGGGAGGCAAGAGTAACACGGGCGAAGGAGGAGAGGATGAACGCCGGTACGACAAATTACCAAATGGAGATTCGATGCGGAGTGCTATCAAACAGGTGGCATCGGCGAGGTTTGGTGTTACCAGCCTCTACCTTACCGAGGCGGATGAATTGCAGATAAAAATGGCGCAGGGTGCTAAACCGGGTGAAGGTGGTCAGCTACCCGGACATAAGGTAGATGAATGGATTGGTAAAACGAGACATTCCACCCCGGGAGTAGGTTTAATATCTCCGCCTCCCCATCATGATATCTATTCGATTGAAGATCTTGCCCAGCTTATATTCGATTTGAAAAATGCGAACCGGAAAGCGCGTATTAATGTAAAACTGGTTTCCAAGGCGGGGGTGGGTACCATTGCCGCCGGCGTTGCGAAAGCAAAATCTGATGTGATATTAATATCAGGTCATGACGGAGGTACCGGCGCTTCGCCAATCAGCTCTATTAAACATGCCGGATTACCCTGGGAACTGGGACTGGCTGAATCGCATCAAACGCTGGTAAAAAATAAACTCAGAAGCCGTGTGGTGCTGCAGGCTGATGGACAAATGAAAACAGGCAGGGACATTGCTATTGCGGCATTGCTCGGTGCCGAAGAATGGGGCGTTGCTACTGCCGCACTCGTAGTGGAAGGATGCATCATGATGCGTAAATGTCATTTAAATACCTGTCCGGTGGGAGTGGCCACACAGGATCCCGAATTAAGAAAAAGATTTACCGGTAATGCTGATCATGTGGTGAATCTTTTCCGGTTTCTGACACAGGAGCTAAGAGAGATCATGGCTGATCTTGGGTTCAGAACCATTAATGAAATGATTGGACAGGTAGATTGCCTCGGCATGCGTGAAAATATTTCTCACTGGAAATATAGCCGGCTCGACCTCTCACCCATATTGTATAAAGAACCTGCTTCTGAATATACCGGGTTATATAACATGGAAGAACAGGATCACGGACTGGCCGGGGTTCTTGACTGGAAATTGCTGGAAGCGGCGAAACCGGCTATTGAAAAAAATGAAAGAGTAGCAGCTTCTTTTACCATTAAGAATACAGACAGGACCGCCGGTACCATACTTTCGAATGAAATTACAAAGAAACATCGCGCCGGGCTGCCTGACGACATGATTCATTTCAGTTTTACGGGAACGGCCGGCCAGAGTTTCGGGGCCTTTAGCGCCAATGGAGTAACACTCGAACTGGAGGGGGATGCGAATGATTATTTTGGTAAGGGTTTGAGCGGTTCGAGATTAATTATCTATCCGCCCAGGCAGGCATCCTTTGTTCCTGAAGAAAATATTATCATCGGTAATGTCGCTTTTTACGGAGCTACGTCAGGCGAAGCGTTTATCCGTGGCAAGGCCGGTGAACGGTTTGGTGTGCGCAATTCCGGGGCGAATGTAGTGGTTGAAGGAGTAGGAGATCATGGTTGTGAATACATGACGGGAGGAAGGGTGGTAATCCTGGGCGATACCGGAAGAAATTTTGCAGCGGGTATGAGTGGCGGTATAGCCTATGTATATGATGTAAAAGGAAAATTTGCGGTGAACTGTAATACCGAAATGGTCGACATTGATCCCGTAGTGAGAGAGGATATCGCGGAATTGCAGGATATCATTACCCGCCATTATGCTTATACCGGAAGTACGGTAGCCAAGTTTGTACTGGACGATTTTGAAAATCAACTGAAGAATTTTGTAAAAGTCTTTCCGAGGGACTTTAAGAAAGTATTGCTGGAACGCAAACTAAAAGCCGTGGTGAATAAATAACGGCGAAGAAAAATTTAAAACTAAAAATAAACTATAAACTGAAGTATGGGTAAGCCAACAGGGTTTTTAGAATTTACAAGAGAGTTGCCGGGTAAAAAGTCAATCGAGGAAAGGCTGAAGCATTATAACGAGTTTATTGACAAATACAGTGAAGGCAAACTAAATGAACAGGCATCCCGTTGTATGAATTGCGGCATTCCCTTTTGTCACAGTGGTTGCCCGTTGGGAAATGTTATTCCGGAATTCAATGATGCCGTTTATCGCAAAGAATGGAAAGAGGCTTATGATATACTGGCTTCAACGAATAATTTTCCGGAATTTACCGGACGTATCTGTCCTGCTCCCTGTGAGAGCGCCTGCGTGTTGGGAATTAACCAGCCTCCTGTTGCCATTGAAGAAATAGAAAAACATATCATTGAAATTGCTTTTGATAAAGGATTTGTAAAAACGAAGAAACCCAACATCAGGACCGGGAAAAAAGTAGCCGTTATAGGTTCCGGCCCAGCCGGAATGGCCGCAGCCGCCCAGTTAAATTATGCGGGCCACGCTGTAACCGTATTTGAACGAGACGATCTCCCCGGTGGTTTATTACAGTATGGCATACCCGATTTCAAACTTGAAAAATGGGTAGTACAGCGCCGGGTAAAATTAATGGAAGAGGAAGGGATTGTTTTTAAATGCAATGCCTATGTAGGAGTAAATGTGAGTGTGAATGACTTGCTCCGGGAATATCATGCCATCATACTGGCGGGCGGATCCACGGTTCCCCGGAATCTGGACATCCCCGGACGGGATTTGAATGGCGTCCATTTTGCAATGCAGTTTTTGAAACAACAGAACAAGCGGAATGCGGGAAAAGATCCATTCGCCAATGCGAATATTGAAAGCAATATTTTTCCGGAAAATATTTTAGCCGCCGGCAAGAACGTTGTAGTCATTGGCGGTGGTGATACAGGATCAGATTGTGTCGGGACGTCCAACCGCCAGAAGGCATTATCGGTAACGCAGTTTGAATTGTTACCGAAGCCGCCGGAAGACCGGACGGCGTTCATGCCCTGGCCTTCTTATCCCATGGTATTAAAAACATCATCGTCCCATGAGGAAGGGGCCGACCGGAAATGGGCGGTGGCCACTAAAGAATTTGTGGGCGATGGGAGCGGCAACCTAAAAGGTCTTAAGATCGTTGATCTCGAATGGAAGATTACAGAAGATGGAAGACCCGCCCAGTTCGTTGAGAGACCGGGCAGTGAAAGAGAGATTCCCTGTGGGTTAGCGTTGCTGGCGATGGGCTTTGTTCATCCGCTGCATGAAGGATTAGTTAAGCAACTGGATGTAGAACTGGATGAAAGGGGGAACATAAGGGCCTCCGAAAAATCCTATAAAACGAATCTTCAGAAAGTCTTTGTTGCCGGCGATATGCGCAGGGGCCAGTCCCTGGTTGTATGGGCTATCAGTGAAGGCCGGGAATGTGCCAGGAAGGTTGATGAATTCCTGATGGAGGGCAAGTCTATTTTAGAAAGCAGGGATGAGAACCTGCTGCTGGCAATATAAAAATTTTTCGGTGCAGGAGTAAAAAAGTCGCTTTTTAGCGACTTTTTTTATTTGAATAAATTGAAGATTTTGAAAATATCTATTTAAAGCTGAGTATTTTAAATAATTATCATCGATATATTATGAAATATAATATGTGAATAATTAATGGCAGAATTATAGTAAAATTATATATTTTCGTTCAGGAGACAAAGATTATTAATTTTTATAATTTAAAAACTCAACAAATGCCCAAAGTAACATTCAAACAGCTGGCACCCTTCCTGGTGCTTTTAGGAGTCGCTGTAGTTGCCTTATTCGTTAAACCCGTAGTTGATTTTGCTGATGCCAGTAAATACAGCCAGGCGGACATAGCCTGGATAATAGTAGCAACAGCACTGGTGTTTTTAATGACTCCCGGGCTTGCCTTCTTTTATGGTGGTATGGTACATCGTAAGAACGTAATATCTACGATGATGAAAAGTGTCGTGGCAGCCGGAGTAGTAAGCGTACTTTGGGTGTTTATCGGATACAGTCTTTGTTTTGGTACTTCCATCGGAGGATTTATCGGGAATCCCATGACCCATCTCTTTTTCAAAGGGGTAAACTCAGGAGAGCCCTGGTCCCTGGCCCCCACCATTCCCAAGACCCTGTTCAGTTTATTTCAGCTGATGTTTGCCGTTATCACACCGGGTCTGGTAGTAGGTGCGGTTGCTGAAAGAATCCGTTTTACCTCTTATATATTATTTACCGTTCTCTTTAGCGTTTTCGTTTATGCGCCTTTAGCGCATTGGAGCTGGCATCCCGATGGTTTCCTCTTTAAAATGGGAGCCCTGGATTTCGCGGGTGGCACGGTTGTGCATATCTCGGCAGGTTGTGCGGCATTAGCCGGGGCCCTGGTGTTAAAGCGCAGAAAAGTTCATATGGAACACAAAGAAATTCCGCCGGCCAATATCCCTTATGTATTAATCGGTACCGGTTTGCTGTGGTTCGGCTGGTTTGGATTTAATGCCGGGTCGGCTTTAGGAGCCAATGCATTAGCTGTTTCAGCCTTCGCAACTACGAATACGGCGGCTGCTTCCGCCGGTTTGAGCTGGATGTTTTTCGATGTGTTAAGAGGTAAGAAACCTTCCGTCATCGGATTTTGTGTAGGGGCTGTTGTGGGTCTGGTTGCCATTACCCCGGCGGCAGGCTTCGTGGCAATTCCGCAAAGTATTTTTATTGGTGTGATCGCGGCAATTATTTCCAATATCGCCGTTTACTACAAACAGAAATCCACCCTCGATGATACCCTGGATGTATTTCCCTGCCATGGTATTGGTGGTATGGTTGGCATGCTGATGACGGGGCTGTTCGCTACCAAAGCGGTAAATGGTGCCGGTAATGATGGTTTGTTCTATGGAAATGCAGCATTTTTCTTTACCCAGGTAAAAGCCATGGCCATTGCTGTAGGGTATAGTTTCACCGTATCTTTCTTAATCTTCAAACTGATCAATTTCATACAGCCAATCCGGGTTAGCAAGGAAGACGAAGAATTGGGTCTCGATGCGTCCCAGCATAATGAAAAATATTTACAGGGAACTTTATTGGTTCACAACAATGGAAAAATAAAAGAAGAAGAAACAGTCTAGCGTAAACAGGAATTCAACAGGAAAAAGAAAAGGTACAGTTTTAAGGTAACCTCTGGCAAGGTTTAAAACAGTACCCTTTCATTTTAACACTTAAAATCAATTGCAATGTTAAGAAAATTTTTGACAATTGCCACAATCACTGTGGCACCTTCTACCATCGTATTATCACAAGATTCAACCAAAACCCCGGAACCGGAGAAAACCACTACCATTACCGGCTCAGTAGATGTATATTACCGTTATAATTTTTCTAATGCAAAAAGCTCGTTGGCAACCAACAATCCTACCAGCTTTACTAATTCACATAATTCGTTTGAATTGGGAATGGCTTCCGTTAAGGTAGCCCATTCATTTGGAAAGATCAGTGGCGTTATTGACCTGGGATTTGGCTCCCGCGCGAAAGAATTCTCATATAATGAATCCGGAATTACACAGGCAATAAAACAGGCTTACGTTACCTATGCTCCTTCTGACAAGATAACGTTCACCATGGGAAAGTTCGGCACCCACGTGGGTTATGAATTACTGGATCCCCAGTTAAACCGCAATTACAGTATGAGTTATATGTTCTCGTACGGACCTTTTTCACACACCGGTTTAAAAGCAGATGTCGCCGTTTCTAAAAATTTCGGATTTATGCTGGGAGTTGCCAATCCTACGGATTATCTGTCGGCCTCCTTTGAGAAGAAATTTTTTATTGGACAGTTGCATTTTGCAACGACAAATGGCAAACTCACGGCCTTTGTCAACTATGTGGGCGGCAAAGACACCAGTAAAACATCACAAAATCAGGTTGATCTCGTGGCTACCGTTAAGGTTACCGACAAGTTCAGTATCGGCGCCAATGGTACCATTAAGTTCGTTAAACCTGATGGTGGCGACAATGAATCATGGAAAGGAGCGGCCTTGTACCTGAATGTAGATCCCACGGACAAATTTGGATTGACGGTGCGGGGTGAAGTATTTGATGATAAAAAGAATGTTACAGGCGTTTTCGGAACCAGTTTGTATGAAGTGACAGCCACCCTTAATATTAAGCCCATGTCAGGTTTGATTATTATGCCCGAGATCAGATTTGATGGCGCCAAGGATCCCTATTTTATTAAACACGACGGTACCGATAGCAAAAGTACCGGGTCATTTATACTGGCGGCCATCTATAGTTTTTAAATGCTGGAGACTGTTTGATTCATCTCAAGCAATCAACTCCTGATTACCCTTTGTAAATAACAGCTTAGGCAAAAATGAAAACAAACGAGTAATTGTTGAAAATTTAATTCATTAAAAATTCAACGCATTTATTAACTGTAAAAGAAAATTATGAACAAGATTAGTAGTTCTGTTCCCTTTCTTGTACTGGCCTTTGTGTCAATCCTTGGCATATTTGTGCCGTTGTTCGTAGACTTTGCTTTCCAGCACATTGGGATCCTAAGCTTAGAATTCCACGTGGACAAGTTGTC
>JADMIO010846024.1_pt1 | contig 19911 bp, 13 predicted proteins | sample 8958161 | NCBI WGS metagenome assembly JADMIO01 (sample SAMN16585339, study PRJNA669376) | soil metagenome | isolation source: Crop rotation soil | place: USA: Cullars Rotation, Alabama | collected 2011
CTTTCCCAAGCCCCTCCCCCTCCGACGATCACCATCAGCCCGGTCGTACCGACGGACATCCAGTCTCCGGCCAGTCTGGAAAATGCCGCCGCCTTCGCGTGGCAAGAGTTCATCGCGTTGAACTGGCCCGCCCAGAGAGGAGCCCGCGACAACGCGGACACGACCAAGAAGTTTGGCGACCCGGCCTACACCAACGCGGCAAACCCGCTGGTCTGGCACACCTTCCGGGGCAAGATAGAAATCTACCCCGGCTTCGGCAATCCCAATGGCTACACGCCGGACGGGATTCTGGCTTACGGCTATAACAACCCACCTAAGTACATCTACTCCAACACTGTATTTCCGCAGACCAACGGCCTGGTGCCGCCGGCGGGGGCGGCCAGCCTGACGACGCCCTGGATCAATCTGGACGAGAACAGCGAGATCGGTCTCAACATGATGTATGCGGGGATTGCGCCGACGACTCCGCCAGTCGGCCAGCAGATCCTGTTCATGGCCAAAGCGAACCACGTAGAGTATATCTACGTCGCCCAGAAGCAATGGTGGGCAAACAACCGAAATCAAGCCCTACAGAACACGGCGAATTACGTTCAACAGAACGGCCGGTCGTTGCCGGCGGGCACACACACCTTGCCCGGCAGTACGCAGCCGGGCGTGAGTTTCCCGAACGGCACCATCGAGCTGAAAGCCGCCTGGAGGCAGTTGACGCCGAGTGAGGCGAGCAGCGGTCGCTTCTACCAGACCACCGTGCGCCATTACGTGACGACCAAGACGTCGGTAGGCATTGGCTATGTGGACAGCGTGTGGGGGCTGGTCGCCCTGCATATTATTCAGAAAACACCGTCGTCTCCTTACTTCATCTACGCCACGTTCAGCCAGGCCGACAACCTGCTGGACGCGAATGGAAACCCGGTCGAAGACGTGGACGGCAGACTCATCCGCAATCAGGAGGCGACGCCGTTCAACCCGAACATCACCTCGCGCAATGCGACTTCGGCCAACCCTGCCAACCGCAACTCGATCCAGATGCTGTCGCCTTCGCAGTCCACCCTGACGAGTGGGAAGCAGTTGTATTACGAGAACGTCTCGAAAACCCCCACGCCGCAGGGAATCATCAACTTGAACAAACGCAAGCACGACATCCCCGACACGATCATCCAGGCCAATCAAGCTGCCCATGCCGCGATTGCCACCTACAACCAGCAGAACAACATTTCCTCACCTTGGCCGTATTACAAGCTGGTCAACGTGCAGTACCAGCCCTACGATAAGCCGGCCGGCGTCACCTACACGGGAGCGGCGGGCGGCCCTGATCCGTCCACCTACTACCAGTCCAATGAAGTCGTCGAGAGTGATTACAATTTGCAGGTGTTCAGCGGTCAGTTTCAGAATACACTGTGTCCGCCTGATTCGAAGGTGAACATCACTGACCTGATCACTGACTACAACAATAATGGCACGGTGTTCAAGAACGTCGCCTACAACGGTTCCAGGTATCTCATGGGCGGTTGCATGGGATGTCACGGCAACGCTCAAGTGTCGGGGGGAGCAGACTTCAGCTTCATCTTCAAGTTCGGCCCCACCGCACAGCCGGATACGTCGGGGAACTCTCCCGCCACCGCTGCCGCCGGCCTCGCCAAGTTCCGGGAACTGTTTTTGAGGAGGTCGCCGGCCGCTAAGCGAGTGCGTTAGTCGCGAAAGGATCGAAAGGCGGGCCGGCCGCTGATGTTACACAGCGGCCGGCCCGGTCAATTGCATGTTCGCCGCTTGTCTCTGCCGGGGTTGGTGCTAGAATCGAAGCGGGGTGTTTACCAGACCGTCACAGGTGTAGTCGTTATGAAGCCGAAACTCGCTTCGCTGCTGGCCGCGATGCTGGCGGCCCTGTTGCTCTCGCCCGCTACGTCTTCACAGTCAACTCCGCCCGCCAGTCAATCGGCAAAGCCAGACGATCAGCTCAAGCTTTCGACCGACCTCGTCAGCCTGAAAGTCACCGTCGCCGATTCGTTCGGCCGCATCGTCACGGGGCTGTCGCAAGAAAACTTTGAAGTCTACGACGACAAGGTCAAACAAACGATCGCCCATTTCATCGAAGCCGACGCGCCCGTCTCTATCGGCATCATCTATGATGTGTCCGGCTCGATGGACGGCATCATACGGAACTCGTTCGAGGCCCTGCGCCGCTTCATCGAGACATCGCACGAAGATGACGACTTCTTTCTCATCGGCTTCAACAATCACGTGAAGCTGGTGCAGGACTTCACGACTTCGGGCGACCGCTTGCTCAGTCGTCTGCTGCTGGTCAAGCCTGGCGGCTCGACGGCGCTCTACGACGCGGTCTACCTCGGCGTCGAAAAAGTCCAGCAAGGTCGCCACCCGAAGCGCGCTCTGTTGATCATCTCGGACGGCGAAGACAACAACAGCCGCTACAACTTTCGCCAACTGCGTCAGCTAGTGCGCGAGGCGGGCGTGCAGGTCTACGCGATCAAGATCGGCGGACCATATAGCTATGGCGCGGACGTGTTGTCGGAGATTGCGCAGGCGACCGGCGGGCGCTCGTTCGTTCCCATATACGACAATGGCATGAGCTTTCTGGACATCTGCACGCGCATCGCGCTGGAGTTGCGACGCCAATACTCCATAGGCTTCTATCCCAGCGACGCCCGCGCCCCGCTTCCCTTTCACCGCGTGCAGGTCAAGGTGAAAGCGCCGAAGGGCTTGGGCCGGCTGTCGCTCACCTACAAAGACCGTTACGAGTCATTCACGAAGTGACCCGCGCAAAAGCTCATGCTTGCCAGGTGATGTAGAACTCGCAGGCGGCGTCGCCGCGTGCCGTGCAGCGCGTGTGTGTGATGCGCGCAGAGTGTGCGCCGCACAGCTCGATGGCGTGGCGAAAGTAGGCACTGCCGCTCGCGCAGAAGCTGGTCGGGGGCGGCTGATTGTAGTCGATCTTGAGCAGGCCGCTCGTCTCGCTCAACGGCTCGTAGCCGGCCGCGCCGAAATCTTGATAAGCATGATGGATCAGCGCGGACTGGCCGAGGAAGCTATGCACGTCCGGATTGAGCAGACTGCTGTAAGGCCCCGACAGACTGCTCGTCGCCGAGAACGCGCCCAGCTCTTCATACACGGCGTCGGCCGACCCACCCAGCTCGGCGGCGATAGCGCGATCCACTACGTCGAGCAACCGCAGCGGATACCAATCGGCGATGCCTATCTCTTTGAGCGATTCGCGGTCGGCTTCGTCGAGCGTTGCCAGCACGCGCGTCCACACGTCGAGTCCGTGGTTCATCACGACGAACAGAAAGCGCGCACGCAGCAGTCCACCTTTGACGTGCAGGTCGGTATAGAGCGACTGAGGGGATTGCATGATGGTGACTCCGTAAACGGATCGTTGGCGCAGCCAGTGCAGCGCGATTATAGCACGAAGTCACCTGTGCGTGGCGCAGTCTGTGAGGAGACGTAATGCAAATTTAACGAACCGCGGCATATCGCGGAAAAGCCGCAGTCACTTATCGCCGTGCCACCGGCTGGTTTGACGCTGTACGCGTGATGATGCGCGCCAGGGCGCGGTCGCCGGCGCGCTCGGCGACGACTTCGACGGCGTCGGCGAGTCGCAGATCGGCGAGCCGCAACGTGATCTCGTCCATTGTCGCGATAGAGACGACCTCGCTTGAATCAAACAGCGTCGTCTGCTCGTCGAGTTGAACGTCCATGCGTTTGCCTTCGGCCGTCTCCAGGCTGAGACGCCCGCCGCGTAAGGCGACGATGTGACCGCTAACGATGAAGCTGTTCGAGCGCCCGATGACGCGCGGCGTGAACTCGCGCCGGGGACTTTGCAAATTGGTCGAGCGGCGAATGCGGCCATCTTTGTCGCGGCTATGGTTCTGCGCGGGCACCGCCGCGCACAGCAGCACGACGATGCACAGCAGCGCCGCGAGTGAAGCGACCAGTCCTGCTACTCTGTTTCTCTTCATGTCCGATCACCTCCACCCTGGGTTTCCGCTCTACTGCCGCGCCGCTTATCGGGCAACCGCCGTGCCGCTCAGTTAAGACGCGCGGCGGCGTGGAAAAGGCGGTTTGGGTCGGCTAACATACGGACGCAATGGCTCAGGACAGAACACACGAGAAAAAATTACCGGCCACCGCTCGGCGCAAAACAGGACGCAGACGGCCGCTTCCATCAGCTGGCGCGATCACAGACGTGCAGGGCTTAAGCGTAGGCCACGCGCATGACCTCGCGGCACGTACGGGCTGTACGGTGATCTTGTGCGGAACCGATGGCGCGACGGCCGGCGTAGACGTGCGCGGGGCAGCGCCCGGCACGCGCGAGACTGATCTGCTCCAACCGGAGAATCTGGTCGAGCGCGTTCACGCAGTATTATTGACGGGTGGCTCTGTCTTCGGATTGGACGCGGCGTGCGGCGTCGTTGGCTGGCTGGAAGAGCGTGGCGTCGGCTTCGACACGGGTGTGGCGCGCGTGCCGATTGTGCCGGCCGCCGTCATCTTCGATTTGGCCGAAGGCGACGCACGGGTGCGACCCGACCATCAGATGGGCTATGCGGCTTGTGAGCGGGCGACGAATGAACCGCCGGAAGAAGGGCGCGTCGGCGCGGGCGCGGGCGCGACCGTGGGCAAGATCGCAGGTCTGGCGATGGCGTCACCGGGCGGCGTCGGCACGGCTTCGATGAAGCTGGCGAGCGGTGCGACGGTCGGCGCGCTGGTTGTGGTGAATGCCTTTGGCGACATCGTCGATCCGTCGCAGGGTCGCATCATCGCGGGCGCGCGCTCGCCGCGCGGCGGCTGGCTCGACACGCAACGCGTCATCGAAAGCGCTCTGCCATCGAGCGACGCGAAACGAATGCAGAACACGACGCTGGCGGTCGTTGCCACAGACGCCGTGCTGACGAAAGCGCAGGCGCGCAAAGTCGCCGCGATGGCGCACGACGGCCTGGCCCGCGCTATCAAGCCGATTCATACCATGTTCGATGGCGACACGATCTTCGCGCTATCGACCGGCAAGGTCGCGGCCGACGTGACCGTCATCGGCGCAGTCGCCGCCGAAGTGTTGGCGCGTGCGGTGGTCAGAGTCGGCCGTATGTCGCGCACAGTGAAGTAGCCAGCTTTGCGTGAAGCTGGCTTTCGCGGCCCGTCGCGCGACTCTATAATCTCACCGGGGCAACCACAATCGTCGCGGGCTCCTCTCAAGAATAAAGATATGGTAACGGTGCCGCTGACCAACGCCGATGCGCGGATCATCCCGATGAACGAGGCAGACCTCGCCGGGCTCGACGCGCTGTTCGATGAACAGTGCCGCGAATGGCTCGCGCTGCTGCGCTGGGACTATGCCGGGCCGAGCCGCATGATGCGTCAGGTGGCGCGGCAGCGCGACCTGACCGGCTTTGTGGCGACGAACGGTGGCCACGCCATCGGCTTCGCTTATTACATCGTCGAAAGCGGGCGCTGCTCGATCGGCGACATCTACGTCACCAAAGACTGGCGCGGCGCGGGCGTGGATCGGCAACTGGTCTCCGCTATTCTCGACGCGCTCGACGAAGGGCCGCGGCTGCGGCGGATCGAGAGCCAGTGTGTCAGCGTTGACAACGACGGCGCGAGCGAGCTGTTTGTGGCGCGCGGCTTCGAGCGTTTTGATCGTCATTACATGATGCTTGAGCTGGGGCAAGCGGGAGGCGACTCGACAAGCTCGGCAGGTGCGCGATCATCGCAAGCGCTGGCCGGCGGCGCGGCCGACGTGAGCGTGCGCGCCTGGCAAGAGGCCGACTTCGCGCAGGCGGCGCGCGTCATTCATCAATCTTACAGAGGCCGCACCGACAGTCGCATCAACAGCCAGTACATGACCGAAGAGGGTTGCGCAGAGTTGTTAGCGATCCTCACGGACCATCTCTGGTGTGGCGACTTTCTGCCGCACATCTCGCGGGTCGCGGTGCGGCCCGGGCCGCGGCGGCTGGCCGGTGTGCTCATCGCCTCGCGCATCGCGCCGCGCGTCGGCCACATCGGCCAGCTCTCTGTACATCACGCTTATCAAGGGCAAGGGTTAGGCCGGCGCTTGCTGGCCGGCGTGTTGGACGAGTTAGCTCAGTATGGCTTCAACGCGGCGACGCTGGCCGTGACCGGCATCAACCGCCCGGCGTTGCGGCTGTACGAGTCGGTCGGCTTCCACCGCATTCACACCTTCCCTGTCTTCTTTAAGGGTGAAAAGTGAAAGTGCTGAGTGCTACTGTTTATGGGACGACGTTAAACTTCACCCCATTCGACAGCTTGCCGGTTGAATTCTTCACCTGAATCGTCAGCTCGCCCGGCGTCGCCAGCATCTCGCGCGTGAACTTGCCGACGAGTTCCGTTGCCGAGGCGCTATCGAGCGTGAGCGCCGTGCCGTTGACCAGCAACTGCGCACCGCCGTCGAAGTCCGTGCCGGTGACGACGATGAAGAACTTCTTCGGGTTCGAGCCCGCAGGGAGGCTGTCGAAGACGTTCGCGCGCTTCTTCTTATAAACGAACATCGACGTGATCTGCGGCGACTTGTCGGGCTGCGGGCCGGGATCGCCTTTGGTCACGGTGAAGGTCTGCGCGTTCGACAGCGTCCCGTCGGGGTTGCGCACAGCCAGTTGAATCGTGCGCTCTGTGGCGAGCGCGCTCGCCGGCAAGTCCGCAAGCAACTCGTAACGATCCGCGCCCTGTCGCGTCGTGAGCGCCGTGCTGTCGGTGACGTTGACGACCGTAGCACCGCTTTGCAGGTGGCGGCCGATCAGTGAGACGGTGACGGTAGCGCTGCCAGCCTTGACCGCCGACGGGTGCGGCGAGCCGATGAACGGCAGCGCGTCGCTGCCTATTCGGTGCAGGCGGTAGATGATGTGGTTGTGACCCGACGTGATGGCTCCGTGATTCACAGGGTCGAAGCGCGCCAGATAGATGTCGCCGCTGATCGGATCGACCGCCGCGTCTATCGGCCCGTCGCCAGGATCAATCGGAAAGAGCTTGATGATGAAGCCGTCGTCACGCAATTGAAAGCCGCTCGTGCCGTCGCCCGTCACGATGACGCGGCGCAGGTCGCCGCCGACGTTCTCTGCGTTGTGATAGTTCTTGTAGATGCCGACCAGCAACTGGTTCTGGAACTCGGCGGCCTGCGGCCCCGTGTAGAAGGCGAGCGCCGTCGGCGTCACGTGCGCCGGGTATTGAAGCAGCGGCGCGCGCACACCTGCACAGTTTGGGTTGCTCTGCACAGGCGAGCCATCACAAAGCGGAAAGCCGTAGTTGCCGCCGGCGACGATCCAGTTGATCTCTTCAGGCGGGGCCGGGTCGTCCGTGCAGAAATTGCAGAACTCGCCCTTGCCCACATCCACCGAAAACAGTTCGCCGTTGGTCGGGTGAAAGGCCAGCGCGAAAGGCTGGCGCAGCCCGCCCGCGTAGACGTTCACTTGCGGATTGTCTACGTCAACGCGCAGGATCGCGCCGCTCAAGATGCTTTCGGCGGGGCGGCCCGGCGTGGGCGTTCCGTTGTCGGTCGCAGAGCCCTGGCCGATGTAGAGCAAGCCGTCAGGGCCAAACCTGATCTTGTTCGTCTGGTGGTCGCCGTTGCTCGGCAGGTTGTCAACGATGATCGTCTGCTCGTCGGCTATGTCGTCGCTATTGGTGTCGCGCAGGCGAATGATGCGGCCCACTCCGCTGGTGACATTGCTGGACACGAACAGGTCGCCGTTGGCGCGAAAGGCCAGACCGAGCGGCAGCGGAATGCCTGTGGCGAACGTCTTCACCTGATCGGCACGGCCGTCGTCATTCGTATCGAGCAGGATCAGAATCTTCCCGCCACCGGTCGCGACAAACAGCCGCCCGCGCGCGTCAAAGGCTATCGCGGTCGGCCCTGAAAAAGAACCTGTCTGCCCGCTGATGGCGAAGTCCGGCACATTGCCGGCGTCAGCGAAGAAGTTGAAGTCGAATCCCGGCGCCAGGTCTGGCGTGCGCAGAATCTGCGCGTGGGCCGCGCGCGGCAGGCTGACCACGGCAAGAAAGAACGCAAAGAGCAGAGTCAGGCTCAGTGGAAAAACGAATCTCGCTCGCAACAACACCGCACCCCTTTGATGATGGCAGAATGGATCGCGCCATAAACCTGATGACGCGCTGACTTCTCAGCATACGTTTAGCATCGTCGCTTACGCAACGCGAATTCTACTGCGCGGCGACGACTTGCAGCGTCAGCGTGTTCGAGCGCGAGCCGTCAGCGCGCACGACTTCGACCACGAGCGGGCCGGGCGTCGCCAGCATCTGCCGCCTGAGCCGCGCCACAAAGACAGGCTCGCCCGCCGCGGTCGTGGTGTACTCGGTCGCTAGCTCCTGGCCGTTGACTCTGACTGTCGCGTTGACCGAAGCCGCCGTCGGCACTGTGCCGGATTCAAAGACAACGATGTCGAACTTCTTGCCATTGGGGCGCACGCTCAAGGGGTCTAGCTCTGCGCCGCTTGCACGCTTGCGCACGATGGCCCGCGTGATGGCAAACGAAGGCGTGGCGGCGATGCCGAGGCGGTCTATTGTGCCGCCTTGGCCGACGACATAAATCTCGCCGGCTTCGTCTTCGCCAAACGATGTGATATTGAGCGAGGTGTCCATCAGTAGTGATGACGCACCGTCCTTCAACAGAAAGATTTCGCCCGTGCAGTAATCGGCATAGACGTAAGCGCCTGCGGGCAGGCTGCCGCTCGTGCCGCGGTAGACGTAGCCGCCCGTGATCGAGCAGCGCCCGCCCGTGTGCGCGTATTCGGCGATGGGCGGCACGATCTGCACAACCGAGCACAGCGCCGAGTCGAGATTCGTGCAGAGGCTGCCTTCCATAATTCGCCAGCCGTAGTTGCGGCCACGCTGCACGATGTCTACCTCTTCGCGCGCGCCTTGCCCTACGTCACCGACGTAAAGTTCGCCGGTCGAGCGGTCGAACGAGAAGCGCCAAGGGTTGCGCAAGCCATAAGCGAATATCTCGTCGCGGCCCGTCGTTGAGCCGAAGAAAGGATTGTCGGGCGGCGAACTGTAAGGCGGTGTGCCGCTGGCGTGGCCTACGTCGATGCGCAGAATCTTGCCGAGCAGCTCGTTGAGATTCTGTGCGCGGTTGCCGGGATCGTTGGCCGAGCCGCCGTCGCCCATGCCGATGTAGAGATAGCCGTCGGGGCCGAACTCGACCATACCGCCGTTGTGATTGGCGAACGGCTGCGGGATGACGAGCAGGGTTCGCTCTGTGGCGAGCGCCACGTCTGCGTTGGCAGAGACTTGATACTCGGCGATCACCGTCGCGCCGTCGGGCCTGCGCGTGTAGTCAATGTAGAAGAGGCCGTTGGTCGCAAACTGCGGGTGAAAAGCGAGGCCCAATAGTCCCTGCTCGCCGCCCGACATGACTTTCGCAGTGATGTCGAGGAAGACGGTCGGCGCGCTCGCGTTGGGTTGCAGGACTTTGATGCGGCCCGGCTGTTCGATGACAAACAGCCGGTTGCTGCCGTCGTGGGCGTTGGTGACATAGACGGGACTGCTCAAGCCCGACAGCACAGGCACGAGCGGGACGGCCGCGGCTTCTTGCGCGGCGTGCGCGGCCGGCGCGTGGGCGGCGGCGCGGTTGACGGCGAAACAGAGCGCCGCGATGAGCATGAAAAACAGGACGGCTAACAACACTTTTCGCATAAAGCTACCTCGGCAGACCTGTGGCGGTCTACGAAGCAATGCTCAAAGCGTCACACGCTAGTGGGCAGCAGACACGTAGGTGAGGAAGTGGCAACTCATTTCGGCCACCGGGTTGCGGCGCTTCTCGTTGGAAGCGGCCTTTACTTTCAACACGGACGATTGAGACGCAGACTCTTCGCTTGAAGATTCTGGCACAGTCGCGCGCGACTACGCCAGTGCAGAATCAAGATGCGGTCGGCCGCTGGTGGGCTTTCAACCGGCGATAGACTTCGATCATCAACATCAGCCAGACGCCGCCCGACAGGTACGCGCCGACCGTGTCGCTCGGCCAGTGCGCGCCCATGTAGACACGCGACACGCCGATCAACCCAATCAACAACGTCAGCACCGTGAGCGCCACGCGGCGCAGAGGACTGCGCTTGAGCAGCACGAAGGCGAGGAAGAACAGGAAGCCGAAGAAGGTGACGAAGAACTCGACGTGGCCCGACGGAAAGCTGTTGTGATCATAGTGGCGCATCACGTCAATGAGGTCGGGAGTGGGGCGCGGTCGCGCGATGACGAGCTTCATCAGGCTATTCATCACCGCGCCCAGCGTGACGCCGATCATGCAGAGGATGCCTTCCAGGCGGAAGCGCGCCGCGTACAGCGCCATGCCGCAACCGACGACCAGCATCGTCGGCACCAGCCCGCTGCCTAGCCACGACAAGCCCACCATCAGCGGGTCGAAGCCGGGTATCTGTATCGACCGAATCGCATGATTGATACGCACGTCCCATTCAAAGTAGGCATAAGTATGCGCCAGCGTCGCGAGCACTGCGTAAAGACAGAGCGCGACGACGAAGATCATCTCGGCCCATCGCGCACGCACCACCGCGCGGCGTGGCGAGACGGTGAAGTCGGTCTCGCCCGCCCCTGTCAACAGCGGCGCGGCTTCGCTCGCCTGCTCGTCCCGCGTTTGTTCGATTACTTCGCCCATAGCCAACCCATGAAGATAATTGTCATCCAATCGCGGCGGCGCGTAAACCTCGCCTGCCGCCGCGGCGTATGATTGGTCGCGGCTCGCCTTCGGCGAGCGATGCGGCAGCGGCGGATTGCCGCTATAATCGCATGGCCGCACACGTGTGAGACTTCGTTATGAGATTCTTATCGGCAAGCGCGCTTTGGTGGCTGCTGCTCGGCGCGATCATCATCTTTTTTTACCTGCTCAAGCTGAAGCGCAAGCGGCGCGTCGTGCCGAGCGTCTTCCTGTGGCAACGCGCGCTCGAAGAGGTCGAAGCCAACGCGCCGTTCAAGAAGCTGCGCCGCTCGCTGTTGCTCTTGCTGCAACTCGTGGCGCTGGCGGCGCTCGCCTTTGCGCTGGCGCGGCCACTGCTGACCATCCGCTCGCTCGCATCGGGCAGCACCGTCATCGTCATTGATTCGACCGCGAGCATGGGCGCGCACGACCAGGGCACACGCTCGCGCCTCGAACGAGCAAAAGCGTTGGCGCGCGACATGATCGCGGGACTCGGCGGCAACGACCGCGCGGCGGTGATCGAAAGCTCTTCGCGCGTCACTGTGCGCACAGGATTGACCGCAGACCACGCGGCGCTCAACGCAGCCATCAACGACATTCAAGAGACGGACGCCGCCGGCAATCTGACAGACGCCGTGCGGCTCGCCGAACAGATCGCCCGCACCGAACGCGACGCCGGCATCGTCATCGTCAGCGACGGCGCGAGCCCGCCGCTCGCTTCTGATCTTGGCTCATCGAACGACGCCGCGCGCCACATCGCCTTGCGTTTCGTGCGCGTCGGCGAGCGCGCCGAAAACGTCGGCGTCGTAGCGATGAACTCGCGCCCGACGGCCAACAGCACGCGGCAAGACCTCTTCGCTTCTGTCGCCAACTTCGGCGAGCGCGAGCAGACCTTCGGCGTCGAGCTGCGCGTTGACGGTAAGCTCGCAGACGCGCGCAGTCTGACCATCAGCCCGCAGGACCGTGCCGCGCTCGTCTTCGACGCGCTGCCGCAGGCTGGCGGACTCGCCGAGTTGAAGCTCAACCTCGAAGACGACCTTGCGGCCGACAATGTGGCTTATGCTTACCTGCCCGACGCGCGCCGCCCCCGCGTTGCCGTCATCAGCGACAACCCTTTTCTGCTGCAAGCCATCGCCGCCAACGACGCGCTCGACGCGCGCAAGGTGAGCGCAGACGCGCCGCTCGCTTCGTTCGACTGCGTCGTCACGGACGGCGCGATCCCTGCGAACGTCGTTGAATCGGGTCGCCCGCTGCTCGCGATCAATCCTTCGGATGTCGCAGGCTGGTGGCACGTGACGGGCAGCGCGGCGCGGCCAGAGATCACCTCGGTTGATCACGGCCACCCGGTGAATAGTTATCTGAGTTACGCGGACGTTCATGTCGAGACGCTTACGCGGCACGAAGCGTCGGCATGGCTGCGGCCCGTGGTGAGCGCAGGCCCGGACGCGATGATCCTTGCCGGCGAAGACCACACGCGCCGCGTCGTGATGGTCGGCTTCGATCTTCAGCAGAGCGACCTGCCGCTCAAAGTTGAGTTCCCCATCCTGCTCGCGAACGCGACGGCATGGCTGGCGGGCCGCGACACGCCCGCGAGCGAACGCGCCGTGCGTACGGGCCAGCCGGTCGTCATCCGCACGGCACAGTCACAGGCGACGATTGATCTTCCGAGCGGTGACGAGCAGACGGTCACGGCGCGCGACGGCGCGGTCGCTTTCGCAGACACGCTGCGCGCGGGCGTCTATCAAGTCAAAGACGCGTCGCCGTTCGCCGCCAGTTTGTTGAGCGAGTCGGAGTCCAACACCACGCCGAGCGATTCGATCAAGACTCGCGCAGGCGAAGTGAGCGGTCAGGCCGAGACGTTCAAGACTGAACGCGAGGCGTGGCGCTGGCTGGCGCTTGCGGCGCTGGCCGTGCTCGCGTTCGAGTGGTGGGTCTATCACCGAAGAATTGCCGCCTGAGTTCACCTGCTTGATTTGTTGATGAAGATCGAATTCACCAATCCGTGGGCGCTCGTGCTGCTGGCGTTGATTCCGCTGGCGGTCTACTTCGCCCGTCACAGCCTGGCGAACCTGTCGCGGCGGCGCGGGCTCGCGAGCCTCGCTGTGCGCGTCGTCATCCTGTTGCTTGCCGTGTTAGCGCTCGCCGGCTTGCGCATCCGCACGTCGTCGCGCGACGTGGCGCTGCTCTTTGTCGTAGACGTGTCGGCCAGTGTCGCACAGGATTCGCGCGCGGCCACGGTTGACGCCATCAACAACGAGATCAACCGCGCGGGGCCGCGCGATTACGTGGGCGTCGTCGCCTTCGGTCGCGAGCCTGTGGTCGAGCTTGCGCCGACCCGCAAAGAGACGCTTGGCGACTGGCACTTGAAAGAGATCGCGTCGAGCCCGCCGCGCGATTACACGGACATCGCAGCGGCGTTGCGACTGGCCGCCGCGCTCGTGCCCGAAGACGCGACCGGCCGACTGGTGTTGATCTCGGACGGTAACGAGAACCTTGAAAGCGCGACCGACGAAGCGCAACTATTGCGCGCCGCGGGCACAGAGGTCTACACGCGCTCGATCAACACAACGACCGAACGCGATCCGGCACGTGGCGAGGTCGCGATTCGTGAGCTTGACGCGCCGCAGCAACTGGCCGAAGGCGAATCCTTCGACTTGAAAGTGGCGATTGACAGCACGCGCGACACCGAAGCGACGTTGCGCGTCTACCGCAACGACTCGGTTGTCTCAGAGCGCGCGGTGCAGCTTACGGCGTCGGGCGATAACGTCTTCATCCTGCCGCAGCGCGTCGAGCAGAAAGGCTTCTACAGCTACCGCGCCGAAGTCGAAGCCGTCGCCGCAGACACCTTCCAGCAGAACAACACGCGCGAGGCATTCGCCATCGTCGAAGGCAAGCCGAAGACGCTCTACCTCTACGGCGACGCGAAGCCCTCGCCCGGATTGCTGCGCGTGCTTGCGGAAGGCAGCTTCGTTGCCGACGTGCGCGCGGCAGCGGCCGTGCCGACTACACTTGCGGGCTTTCAGAATTATGATCTGGTGATCTATGACAACGTGCCTGCGTCGGTGATGACGCCCGGGCAGATGAAGATGTTGCAGAGTTACGTGCGCGATCTCGGCGGCGGCTTCGTGATGATCGGCGGCGATCAGAGCTTCGGGCCGGGCGGTTATTACAAGACGCCTGTGGAAGAGGTGCTGCCCGTCTCGCTCGACGTGCGGCAGAAGAAACATTTCCCGGCGCTCGCCATCGCGCTGGTCATCGACAAGTCAGGCTCGATGCTCGGCAGCAAGATCGAGATGGCTCAGGAAGCCAGCGCCGCCACCGTTGACTTCCTGTCCGAGCGTGACTCGGTCGGCGTCGTCGCTTTTGACAGCGAGGCTTATCCGGTTGTCCCGCTCACAAAGGTCGAAGACAAGAAAGCGATCATTGATAAGATCGGGACGATTCAGGCGCTCGGCGGCACGAGCATATATCCAGGCATTAAGATGGCCTACGACTGGCTACAGGCGAGCGACGCGAAAATCAAACACATTATCGTGATGTCCGACGGTCAGAGTGAGCCGGGCGACTTTCGCGGCATCGCTCACAGCGTGCGCGACGCCGGCATAACGCTGTCAACGGTCGCGCTCGGCGACGACGCAGATTTCGACACGATGAAATCTATCGCGGATGTCGGCGGCGGTCGCTTCTACGCGGCGGACACGCCCGACAAGCTGCCGCGCATCTTCACGCGCGAAGCCTTCCTGGCATCCAAATCAACGATCATCGAAGAACCGTTCGTGCCGCGCTTCGTGCGCGCTTCGCAAGCGACGGGCGGCATTGATTGGGCGAGCGCGCCGCAACTCGGCGGCTACGTCGGCACGGCCGAGCGTGATCCCGTGAAGTCGCCGGCCATCACCGCGTTGATGTCGGACAAAGACGATCCGGTCTACGCCGTGTGGCAGTACGGATTGGGCCGCGCGGCGGCGTTCACTTCGGACGCCAAACCGCGCTGGGCCGCGCAGTGGATGAACTGGCCGGGCTTCGGGCAGTTCTGGACGCAAGCCTTCCGCGACGTGCTGCGGCATCAGGGCTCGGCCGAGTTGCAGCCGAAAGTTGAGATCAACGCCGGCCGCGGCCACGTCACCGTCGAAGCGGCGAGCAGTGAAGGCGAGTTCAAAAATAACCTGCGGCTCAAGGCACACGTCATCGCGCCCGACTTCACAGCGACGGACATCACGTTAGAGCAGACCGCAGCGGGCCGCTATGAAGGCGAGTTCCCGGCGACCTTGCGCGGCGCGTACCTCGCAAGCGTCAGCGAAGAAGGAGGCACGCCCGCGCCCGTCACCGGCGCGGTGAATTCTTACTCGCCCGAATTCAGCATCGTCACGTCGGATGCGAACCTGCTCGCACAGATCAGCGAAGCGACGGGCGGCGCGACGCTGCCGGCGCTCACGGGCGACGCGGCGCAGATGGGCGACGTGAATTTATTCGAGCGACGCGCGGCGCGCACCATCCCGCACGAGATATGGCAAGCGCTGATGCTCGCGGCGCTGCTGCTCTTGCCGATTGACGTAGGCTTGAGGCGCATTCACCTGTCACGCGAGCAGATCGAACAGGCGCGCGACTGGGTTCGATCAAAACTGCGCCGCCGCGTGCCGCTCGCCGTGGATGCAGAAGCCGCCGCGTCACTGGCCGGATTGAAAGAAGCACGCTCACGAGTCCGCTTGAGCGATGCACCCGCCGAGACGAATCTTGCCACAACAACGCCCATAACAACGCCCGTGATCGAAGCGGCGCGGGACAATGCTCAGAAGGTGAGCAAAGCCACACAACCTGCGGCGGCAAGACCGAGTGCGCCCGCACCGGCAGCGCAAGAAACGCCGCTCGCCAGCCGCCTGCTCGACGCCCGCAGAAAGAGAAAAGAGTGAATCGCAGATTCGATCAAGAGAGGTGCGCGATGACACGCCTGCCCATCTCGGTCGTGCTGACGGAAGGCTCGCCCGCCACAGTCAGGTCGCGCGTGCGGTAACCTTCGGCGAGCGTCCGCTCGACCGCCGCTTCGATGCTTGCGGCTTCAGCGTCGAGGTCAAACGAATAACGCAGCATCATCGCGGCAGAGAGAATCGCGCCCAGCGGATTCGCAATGCCCTGACCGGCGATGTCGGGCGCGGAACCATGCACAGGCTCGTACAAACCGACAGGCCCGCCCGTGCTCGCCGACGCCAGCAATCCCAATGAACCGACCACCGCGCCCGCTTCGTCAGAGAGAATGTCGCCGAACATGTTTTCGGTGAGGATCACGTCGAAGCTCGCCGGCCGCGCCACCAGCGCCATCGCGCACGAATCGACCAGTTGATGTTCGAGCGTCACGTCGGGGTAATCCTTGGCAACGCCGATGACCGTCTGTCGCCAGAGACGCGAGACTTCGAGCACATTCGATTTGTCCACCGAAGTCACCTGGCGCCGCCGCTTGCGCGCCAGATCAAACGCGACGCGAGCAATGCGTTCGACCTCGGCCGCGCTGTAGCGCATGGTGTTGATGACGCTGTCGCCCTGCTCGCCGCGCGGCTGGCCGAAGTACAAACCGCCGAGCAGTTCGCGGACGATCAGCATGTCTGTGCCTTCGATCACACTGGCTTTGAGCGGCGAGGCGTCAGCGAGCGCTGCAAACAGCCGCGCCGGCCGCAGGTTGGCGTAAGCGCCGAGCGCGTTGCGAATCTTCAGCAGCCCGGCTTCGGGCCTGAGGTGCGGTGGGTGATTGTCAAAGTCCGGGTGGCCGACCGCGCCCAGCAGCACGGCCTTCGAGTTCAAACAAGCCGCGAGCGTCTGGTCAGGCAGCGGGTCGTTGAACTCGCGGATCGCCACGCCGCCAATCTTTTCGGTCGTGAGCTTCAGCTCGTGATTAAATTTCTCGGCGACCGCCTCAAGCACACGCACGGCTTCGGCGGTGACTTCGGGTCCGATGCCGTCGCCGGGAAGGGCTGTGATGTTGATCTCCATATGACTTTCTCGCCAAAGACGCAAAAAAATGAGCCCCGCGGGCCGCATGTTTATAGTGGCCTGCCGCCATAAAAAGCAAGCTCCGCGAGGCGCGTAATGCCAAACGGCCGTGCCCCCTCGGAGCTTGAATTTTTGCTTCGGAAGACCCTACACACTCACCCAACGGGACTGCGTCACTGCTCTTGATGCTCGCCTCTACAAATCGGTTTCGTTCGCGCTACGCGGCGTTGGCTTCAACCATCTCTTCGATGATGGCAAGGAGGTGATGATCCTCGACCGCCTTGATCTCGTCGGCAAGGTCGGTGAAGCGGCGATAGATGCGGTCCAGCTCGTGCCGCGTGAACTCGTAACCCAACTGTTCGCACTTGCGGCCGAGCGCGTGTCGGCCAGAATGTTTGCCCAGCACCAGCCGGCTGTCGGGGACGCCAACCGAGTGCGGCGTCATGATCTCGTAAGTCAAACGGTTCTTGATGACGCCGTCCTGGTGGATGCCGGCTTCGTGCGCGAAGGCGTTGCGGCCGACGATGGCCTTGTTCGGCTGCACGGCCACGCCCGTCAGCTCCGTGAGCAACTGGCTCGACGGGTAGAGATGCTCTGTGTGAATCGACGTGCGGTAAGGCATCACGTCGCCACGCACGCGCAGGGCCATGACGATCTCTTCGAGCGAGGCGTTGCCGGCGCGCTCGCCGATGCCGTTGATCGTGCATTCGATCTGCCGCGCGCCCGCCTCAATCGCGGCGATGGAGTTCGCGACCGCAAGGCCCAGGTCGTTGTGGCAATGGACGGAGATGGTCGCCCGCTCGATGTTGCGCACGCGGCGGCGAATCGTTTGGATGATCTCTGAAAATTCACCGGGCATCGTGTAGCCCACGGTATCGGGGATGTTGACGGTCAACGCGCCGGCTTCGATGACGGCCTCGACGACAGCGCACAGGAAATCGATGTCTGTGCGGGTCGCGTCTTCGGGCGAAAACTCAACGTCGTCGCAGAGCGAGCGGGCCAGGGCTACGGCCTCGCGCGCCTGACCTAGCGCTTCGTCGCGGCTGATCTTCAGCTTGTGCTCCAGGTGTATATCCGAGGTAGCCAGGAACGTGTGGATGCGCGGGCGTGTGGCTTCACGTAAAGCATCCCATGCGCGCTCGATGTCAACGCGCGTGGCGCGCGCCAGTCCCGCGATGACCGGGCGGCGCACCTGCCGAGCGATGGCCTGCACCGCCTCGAAGTCGCCATCGGAAGCGATGGGAAAGCCCGCTTCGATCACGTCCACACCGAGGCAGTCAAGTTGCCGGGCCATGCGAATCTTCTCCGGCAGGTTCATGCTGCAACCGGGCGACTGTTCACCGTCGCGCAAGGTCGTGTCGAATATCTTCACCTGGGGTCGTGTCATCTCTAAAGTCTGCTCCTCACGGTTTGAATGCTGGCGTATCGCGCCAATCGTAAGCGTGCCGCCGCTCAAAGTCAAAGTTATAATTTTTAGAGTTGTATACGTATTTGCTTATGCTATAATCCACCGCTGTCATCGGGCAAAGTTTCGCTAATAGGCGCGAGATGGATCTGTTTCAACTGGAAATCTTCCTGACCGTGGCGCGCGAGGGTAGTTTTTCGCGCGCCGCCGAAAAGCTCTACCGCACGCAGCCGGCCATTAGCCAGGCGGTGCGCAAGCTCGAACGCGAGGTTGGCGAGCCGCTGTTCGACCGTTCATCACGCGACGGCACGCTCACGGACGCAGGCCAGTTGCTACAGGAGTACGCGCAAAAGCTCTTGAACCTGCGCGGTGAGGCGCGCACGGCGCTGAAAGAGTTGCGCGAGATGCACAAGGGTAAGCTCGCGATAGCGGCCAACGAATTCACCTGCCTCTACCTGCTGCCGGCGCTGTCAGAGTTCCGTCGCCTCTATCCAACAATCAAAGTCACTGTGCATCGCGCGCTCGCGAGCCGCATCCCCGCAGACGTGCTGAAGCACACGGTCGAGATGGCCGTGCTGTCGTTCAACCCCGAAGAGCCGCTGCTGCGCTCGATTGTCGTCTACCACGACGAGCTGGTCTTCATCGTCAATCCCAAGCACCCGCTCGCATCATCGCGACAGGTCAGCATACGCCAGCTCGGCGCGGAAACCTTCGTCGCGCACAACGTGCAGTCGCCGTATCGCGCCAAGGTGATTCAGGCGTTCAAGCGCCACAAGACGCCGCTCAACATGGACGTAGAGCTGCCGACGATTGAAGCCATCAAGCGGTTCGTGTCGGGCGGCACGGGCGTGGCGCTGGTGCCCGGCATCTGCGTCGAATCAGAGATCGCGCGCGGCGAGCTGGTCCGCATTCCTGTGCGCGAGTTGCGCATCGAGCGCAAGCTGCGGCTGGTCTATCGCAAGAACGCCAGCCTGTCGCACGCGGCGCGGGCTTTCTTGAAAGTCGCTGAAGCGATGGCCCACGAACGCAAAGGCCGGTATCTCTATCAGCCGGATCGTTGAAAGTTTTGGACACGCGAGCGCGGCGTCGAGTAGACTCTGGTATTCACCTGCGCCGCCTCGTTTGAAGGTCAGTAATCATTTATGGCAAAGACGCTGTTCGAAAAAATCTGGGACGCGCACGTCGTGCGCCAGGAGCCTGAGCAGCCGGCGCTGCTCTACATCGATTGTCACCTCGTGCATGAAGTCACCTCGCCGCAAGCCTTCGAGGGGTTGCGGCTGGCAGGCCGCCACGTGCGCCGCCCCGACCTGGCTTATGCGACGATGGACCACAACGTGCCGACCTGGAGCCGCCAGCTCCCCATCGTGGACGAGATCGCAAAGACACAGATACAGACGCTCGAAGCGAACTGCCGTGAGTTCGGCATTCGGCTCTACGGGCTCGACAGCCCGAATCAAGGCATCGTGCATGTGATTGGCCCGGAACTCGGCATCACGCGACCCGGTATGACGATTGTTTGCGGCGACAGCCACACTTCGACGCACGGCGCGTTCGGCGCGCTCGCCTTCGGCATCGGCACAAGCGAAGTCGAACACGTCTTAGCCACGCAGTGCCTGCTGCAATCGAAACCCAAGACGTTCCGCATCACGGTCAATGGTCAACTGCCGCAGGGCGTCACCGCGAAAGACGTAGTGCTCTACATCATACGCACCATCGGCACGGACGGCGCGACGGGCCATGTCATCGAATACGCTGGCGAGGCGATCCGCCGCATGACGATGGAAGAGCGCATGACCGTTTGCAACATGAGCATTGAGGCGGGCGCGCGGGCAGGGGAAAG
>JADMIO011222210.1_pt1 | contig 19911 bp, 18 predicted proteins | sample 8958161 | NCBI WGS metagenome assembly JADMIO01 (sample SAMN16585339, study PRJNA669376) | soil metagenome | isolation source: Crop rotation soil | place: USA: Cullars Rotation, Alabama | collected 2011
ATTCCTGTATGTGTGTTCAGAGAACCAGCAGGATAATGAGATCGTGAACTGGCTCAAGTCGAATAATTGCGAATTCGCACTGGCTTTCATGTATCGTACCCAAAGCAATGATGTAAAGGATCTGCTGACCCAAAAAGAGTATGATATCATCTGCTTCTTTACTCCAAGCGGCGTAAAGAGCCTATTTGATAATCTTCCCAAATACAAGCAGAACGGAACCGTTATTGGTGCATTTGGAAGCAATACTTCCCGTGCCGTAGAGGAAGCCGGACTTACCCTTGATATTAAGGCGCCTGAGCCTCAGGCTCCAAGTATGGTAGCTGCCCTGGAGAAATTCCTTGCGGTTGCTAACGGCAAAAAATAAGGAAGTGACAGCGCTAAAAATTTAGATTGGGAATTTGGGATTTTAAACCAATATCAAAATTTCCAATCGAGAACTTTAAATAATCAAACCAGGCCTTCCAACAAGGTCTGGTTTTCTTTTTGATAGAATTGAGAATACTAACCCATATATGGGATGGACAATGTGGTGCAGGATTTTAATTTTGTTGTCCGCTGCAATGATTCCTACCCAAAGAGTATCAGCTTATTATTTTTGCGTATGCCTACAAATCACCTGGTTCACGAAACCAGCCCCTACCTGTTGCAGCACGCCCATAATCCAGTGGATTGGTATCCGTGGGGAGAAGAGGCGCTGAACAGGGCAAAGAATGAAGATAAGCCGATATTAGTGAGCATTGGATATGCAGCCTGCCACTGGTGCCATGTAATGGAGCGTGAGAGCTTTGAAGATGAAAAGACGGCTGCACTGATGAATGACTGGTTCATCAATATCAAAATCGACAGGGAGGAACGGCCGGATCTTGATCATATCTACATGGATGCGGTTCAGGCAATGACCGGCAGTGGTGGATGGCCGTTGAATGTTTTCCTCACACCGGAGGGGAAACCATTTTATGGAGGCACTTATTTCCCACCTGTGAAAGCATTCAACCGTGCTTCATGGACGGAGGTTTTGCAGGGAGTAGCTACAGCATTCAAAGAGAGAAGGACGGAGATTGATGCCCAGGCATCCAATCTTACGCAACACCTGGATCAATCCAATTCCTTTGGGCAATCAGCCAATGTTCATTCAGATGAGATCTTTACCTGGGAAAGCGTGCATTCAGCAGCGGAACAGATTATGAAGCAGGCGGATACGGAGGAAGGAGGTTTTGGCAGAGCACCCAAGTTCCCGCAGACATTTACCATCCAGTTCCTGTTGAATTATCATTATGTAGTTAATGAGGCAAAGGCATCAGTCAGGGATAAACCGGATGCTGCGGATACAGCATTGAAACAGGCATTGTTATCTCTCGATAAAATGATACAGGGAGGTATTTATGATCAACTGGGAGGAGGGTTTGCGCGGTATTCAACAGATGCAGAATGGCTGGCCCCTCACTTTGAGAAAATGCTCTATGATAACGCGCTTTTACTGATTGTGTTGGGGGATGCATATCAATTAACGCATAAGAATCGATACAGGGAGGTGATAGAAGAGACAATGGAATTTGTGGAACGGGAATTAATGGATCCATCAAAAGGATTTTATTCAGCGTTGGATGCAGATAGTGAAGGAGTGGAAGGAAAGTTTTATGTATGGCATAAACTGGAAGTAGAAACTTTGTTGAGTTCGGCTTCAGTTTTGATGGATGAAAAGGAGATTGCACTGTTCTGTGCTTACTATGATATCACCAACAATGGTAACTGGGAAGGCGAAACTATTTTACGGGTTAAAGAGGATGCCGAAGCATTTGCTCAAAAGAATAATATTTCACCGGATAGTTTGAAATCCTTGCTGGACAAGGGTCGCAAAGGATTGATGAAAGAGCGGGATAAACGTGTTCGTCCCCTTTTGGACGATAAGATCATACTGGGGTGGAACGCGTTGATGAACAGTGCCTGCAGCAAGGCATTTGCAGTTACGGGCAACGAAAAATACAGCCGGTTGGCTGTTGCGAATATGCGGTTTTTGTTGTCATCCTTCAAGGCAGGTGATGATGGAGAAATGTATCATACCTGGAAAAATGATAAGGCAAAGTACCCTGCGTTTTTGGATGATTATGCTTTTCTGATCCGGGCACTGATTGACCTGTATGAGATCACGGTGGATCAGGAATGGTTAACAACCGCCAGGAAGATCACCGGTTATGTTTTGGCACATTTCGGGGAAGGGGAGGCTGGCTTCTTTTATTTTACGAACGATCATCAGCGGGATGTGATCATCCGGAAGAAGGAAGTATATGATGGAGCAGTGCCATCCGGGAATTCAGTGATGGCGTATATCCTTTACCGGCTGTCCATCTATTTTGACCAAAAGGAGTGGCGGGAAAAGAGCTATTGGATGGTCACATCAATGGGTAAGGCGGTGACCAGGTATCCCACCTCTTTTGGCATTTGGAACAACCTTTTGATGGAAATTCTGGCAGGCACAAAAGAAATTGCGATCGTAGGTAATAATGCGATGGAATTGCACGTTGAGCTGATTAAAGAATTTATTCCTCACCGGGTTCTAATGGCATCCAAAAAGGCTGATAATACGTTCCCATTATTGAGCGGAAAAGCGGCAACTGATCCGGCCTCAATTTATTTGTGTAAGGAGTTCTCCTGCCTTAAACCAGTGATCACACTTAAAGACCTTATGTCACTGATATACAATGGTGGTAGGAATAATTAATTATTTTTTTATACAATAAAAAAGAGCCGTTTAGCGTTAGAAAATCTACGTCGTAAAATACGCTTGTAACCGAACAAAATAAATTGTAATGTTGTGCTTACGAAGAAACCAAAAACTTATATTTGCCCAATACCCTTTAAGTGTATGAAAATGAAAAACCCTATTAACTATGCCCTTCTTGCTACCGTTAGCATCTTGATGCTATCAGGTTGCGGAATACTGGGAAAGAAGAATAAAGGTGGAACCTTGCCCAATGATGGTCAGGTTCACGGTATTTCTCCCGGAAACCAGTATACACTTCCCAAGCCTCCAGGCATGGTATACATTCCGCAAGGAACGTTCCATATGGGTCCAAGTGATGAAGATCCGGCGTATTCCTTCAGCTCACGCAATCGTTCCATTTCAATCAGTGGATTCTGGATGGATGCAACTGAGATTACTAACAACGAGTATCGTCAGTTCGTATTCTGGGTTCGTGACTCAGTAGCTGCCCGTAAACTTGGCAAGGTGAAAGCCGGTGCCGATGGTAACGAGTATGTTGACTGGAAAGCGATGCAGACCATGAAGTGGAATGATCCTAAAGTTGTTGAAGAATTGGGTAACACTAACCTGATCCTTGCTCCGGACGACAGGATCTTTGGTAAAAAGGAAATTGACGTAACTCAGTTGATCTATCATTCAGAGACTTTCGATTTGAAGAAAGCTGCTCAGAGAGAGAATGCAGGTGTACGTCGTTCCAAGTTCATCGAGAAAAAAGATACTCCGATTTATCCCGATACATTGGTGTGGATCCGTGACTTCTCTTATTCTTACAACGAACCAATGACCAAGCGTTACTTCTCACATCCTGCATTCGGAAATTATCCTGTTGTAGGTGTGAACTGGAAGCAGGCAGTTGCTTTCTGCGAATGGAGAACGCACTATCTGAACTCATGGTTGGATGGCAAGAAAAGAGCACAGGAATCAGACTTCCGTCTGCCTACTGAAGCTCAGTGGGAATATGCAGCCCGCGGTGGTCGTTCACAATCAATGTTCCCCTGGGGTAACTACTACCTCCGTAACAAGAAAGGATGTTTGATGGCCAACTTCAAACCTGGCCGTGGTAACTATCCTGAAGATGGTGGATTCTACACAGTGCGTGCTGATGCTTACTGGCCTAATGATTTCGGTCTGTATTGCATGGCGGGTAACGTAGCTGAGTGGACTTCTTCAATCTACTACGAAGGACGTAACAACTTCCAGCATGATATGAACCCCGATGTTCGCTGGAATGCAAAAGATGATGATCCTCCGCTGATGAAGCGCAAAATAATACGTGGCGGTAGCTGGAAAGATGTTGGATACTACCTGCAAACAGGTACCAGCACTTACGAATACCAGGATTCTGCAAAATCCTACATTGGATTCCGTAGCGTAATTGACCTTCCTGCAGCTCCTCAAAAAGGCCGCCGCAGATAAGCTAAAATATTGAAGGGAAGAGGTCGCCCCGCGACCTCTTTTTTCTTTCTGGCCCATACAATTTTTAACACATTTAACTCGTTTTCATCTTAGTAAAAATTTAATAATCTATAAAAACGAACCCGTTATGCTTTTCTTTAAAACTCACAAAGGTCAGGTTGTACTTAACTTCCTTTTCAGTTTCTTCGCCGCTCTGGTAATCTTTGCTGCGATGATGAAAATCCTTCACTGGAATGGTGCGGATATCGCAATCATGGTTGGATTGATTTCAGAAGCTATTGTGTTCCTCGTAATGGCATTCCTCGTGCCTCCTCCCGAAGAACCACATTGGCAGCGTTATTTCCCTGATATCAACACTCACCCTGATCTTGATCCTAACTTCAAACCCACTCCGCTTACTTTAGGTAATGCTAACAGCGGAAATCCTGCTCTGAACAAACTGGAAGATATGCTGCGTGATGCAGACATCACTCCAGCTAACCTGGGCCGTCTGGGTGAAAACTTCAAGAAATTTGGTGGTACTGTAGATAAAATGGCTGACATCACTGATGTAGTTGCTGCTACTGGTGATTATACAGCTAAGACCCGTGAAGCTGCATCTGCACTGGGTACAATGAAAGATGCTTATATCGGCGCAGCCAATAGCATCCAACATTTCAATGCAGCTGCTGATGGTACTAAACAGTTCCATGAGCAAGTTCAGGTACTGACAAAGAACCTCGGTTCTCTGAACACGATCTATGAACTGGAATTACAGGATACAAACAATCACCTGAAGGCTATGAACAAATTCTATAGCAATCTTACACAGGCTTCTGAAGCTATGCAAGAGAGCGTGGGAGATGCCAAGAAAGCTCAGGACCAGATTGCACTGCTTGCTAATAACCTGGGCCGCCTGAACACCGTTTATGGCAATATGCTCAGCGCAATGCAGGGTAAGAACTAATAATATCCAAGGATTCGTTTTTATTAAATTATAACAACAATCCGTATCCCGTGATTTTTTAGAAAGTCACCATTTCAAAAAAACAAAAAACCAATCGTCATGTCTTTACCTCGCGAGCCGCGGCAGAAAATGATCAACATGATGTATCTCGTTCTTACAGCCCTGCTGGCCCTGAACGTATCATCTGAGATCCTGAATGCCTTCAAGACGGTTAATAAAAGCTTGGAGAATACAAACTCTGTTGTAAATAAGTCAACACAAACGCTGATGGCTTCTTTAGACGAGAAAAGAAAAGATCCAGCAACTTCTGCAAGAGCAGAATTATGGTATCCCAAAGCTAAACAAGCTCAGGATTTAAGTAAAGGTGTATTTGATTATATACAAACATTAAAAGACAGGATCCTTACTGAAGCTGGTGGTGATCCTAAAGATCCTACCAAAAAATTCAAAGAAGGTGATCTTGAAACTTCAACACGCATCATGATCAGTAAAGGCGAGGGTAGTAAACTACTGCAAGCTTTGAAAGAATATCGTGAAGCAATGCTTAAAATTGATCCTTCTATTGACTCAGCTTTCGGCGCAACACTGCCAATTGATCTGACCAAGCCTAAAAGCGAAAGCCGTGCAGGTAAAACATGGGAAGGTGCTTACTTTCACATGGTACCTACAGTTGCCGGTCTTACGATTTTGAGCAAATTCCAGATGGACGTTAAGACTTCTGAGAACAGAGTAGTTCAGTTCTGCCACAACAAAGTGGGTGAAGTGAATGTAGTGTTCGATAGCTATGGTGCTGTACTCGGACAAAGCTCTAACTACCTGATGCCAGGTCAGAACCTCGATATCACTGCTGGTGTTGGTGCCTTCAGTAAGAAAGCCCAGCCTACAATTTTGATCGGAGGCACACAAGCCCCAATCGGTGAAGATGGTGCAGCGCACGTAACGCTTCCTGGTGGTGGTATTGGCCAACACACCATTCCTGTAAGGATCACTTACATGAACCAGAATACTGGTAAAATGGAAACAATGGAGAAGAACATTACCTATAATGTTGGTCAGGCTAATGCTTCTATCGCCCTCGATAAAATGAACGTTCTTTATATCGGAGTTGATAACCCTGTAACAATCGCTGCCAGCGGTGGTGGTGATGACAAGGTTAAACCTAGTATCACAGGTGGTGGTGGTTCTCTGACTAAAGTTGGTGCTGGTAAATACGTAGCCCGTGTAAACACCGTGACTGATAAATGTATCATCACTGTTACTGTTGACGGTAAAGTTGCCGGTGCAAGCGAATTCAGAGTTCGTACAGTACCTCAGGCTCAGGCCTACGTTGGTGGACAAGCCAGCGGTGCCAATATGAGCGCAGGTCAGTTCCGTGCACAGCCCAGCGTTGGTGCCGGTATCAAAGACTTCCCATTTGATCTGAAATATGAAGTTGTAAGCTATACCTTTACAGTAGATACAGATGAAGGTGATATCATCTCCATACCTGCATCAGGTTACCTGTTCCAGGGTGCTGTAAAACAAGCTATCGACAGGCATGTGAAAGCAGGTAAAATGGTGACTATTGACAATATCAGAGTAAAAGGACCGGATGGTCGTACAACTGCTGCTCCTTCTTTGCTCTATTACATTAAATAACAGGAAATGAAACGTAATTTCTTAAAGCTGGGAATGTTTGTGGTTTGCGCTGCTTTTATTGCAGGCGCTGCACAAGCACAACGTGTGTCCAAAAAAAGAGGTCCTGCAACAACTGACCCGAATGCTACTCAGCAGACTCAACAGATCAACAATAATCAACCCTCTGGTTATAATCCTTACGGAGGAGTTCCAATCAGGGTTGATACATCAGGTGTTGACGATACAACAATCCACAAGTCATTGCGCAATGATAATGCGTTTGACAAGGGAAGCTTGACCGCTCGTTCACCTCTTCCGTATGAGTATCTGCGTTGGGATGACGCCCTTTATGCTGAAAAGGTATGGAGAGAACTTGACCTCCGGGAAAAGATGAACCAGACCTTCAGGTATGAAGCGAGCGATGATAATGGAAGCCAGCTCTTCATTAATATGTTGATGAAAGCAGTAATGAAAGGAGAAGTTACTGCCTTTGAAGATGATAGGTTTTCCATCCCCAAAACGCCTGCTGACATTCAACAGGCAACAGTTGGAAGGGCAGATACAGTTCCTGTTTATGATCCCGTTGATATCAACAAGATCAAGGAATACGTTGTAACCAGAACCAGCTTTGATGCAAAAAGCGTTGTTAAGCTCCGTATAAAAGAAGAATGGGTATTTGACCGTGAGGCCAGCCGCCTGTTCTGTCGGATCCTGGGTATCGCTCCGCTTAAAACAGAATATTTGCCTAACGGACAGGAAAGAGGTAGCTCTGTAATGTTCTGGGTATATTATCCTGACCTTCGCCCGATGCTTGCAAAAGCTGAGGTGTATAACCCAAAGAATATGGGTCAAAGCAGACTTACCTGGGAAGAATTATTTGAAAGCCGCATGTTCAGCAGCTATATCGTGAAATCAACAGTTGATAACTCTTCTAATAAACTTATCAGAGCATATATCAAGGATCCGATACTGGCTCTTCTTGAAGGTGAAAACATTAAAGAGAAGATTTTCAATTATGAGCAGGACCTTTGGTCGTACTAACAATTGATAGCCCAGACACTAATAATTATCTTTTTAGATATGAAAAAAGCCTCGCGAAAGCGAGGCTTTTTTGCGCTTATAACATTCATTGTTAATAAGTTAAAAAATCTTTCAAAAAAGGTATAAGTCTTATAGGAAAATAAGATAATTGTTGTATTTTCGTCTCGGTTTTTCATAGGATATTGGATTTTAAAAACGGGGCTGGATTTCTATCCTGGCCCCATTTTTTTTCATTCAATCTTCAATTTCTCCTTCGCTTATATTCCATTATCTTCTTCTTTTTGGCGGAAATAATCAGTTAGTATTTTGGCTCTTGCAGCACCCACCAATTCCTGAAGCTCCTCTTGCGTTTTAGCGCGAATATTTTTTACTGATTTAAACGATTTTAGAAGCGAATTGGCGGTGGCTTTTCCAATGCCGGGAATATCCTCCAATTCATTTTTGAAGGTTCCTGCACTTCTTTTCTTGCGGTGAAACGTAATACCGAAACGGTGCACTTCATTTCTGATCTGCCTGATCAGCTTCAGGCTTTCTGATCTGTAATCCAGCTTCAATGATTCCTTGTCACCAGGGAAAAAAATCTCCTCTTCATTTTTAGCTAACCCAACAATCGTTGTTCTGCCACTGATGTTCAACTCCTTAATGGCTTCCAGTGCAGCACCCAACTGGCCCTTGCCTCCATCAATGATAATGAGCTCGGGAAGATGCCGGTTTTCTTCCACCAGTCGTTTATATCGTCTGTATACCGTCTCTTTCATTGATGCAAAATCATTGATGCCTTCCACCGTCTTTATATTAAAATGACGATAATCCTTCTTACTGGGCTCTCCATTGATGTAACAAACCATTGCAGATACCGGATAGCTTCCCTGGAAATTGGAGTTATCGAAACATTCAATATGCAATGGCAGATCTGTCAACTGCAGATCACGCTGTAATTCTTCCAGTACTTTGATCTTATCCGTATTTTTTGAAAGCTTAAGCCTTTCCTTATTCTTTAAGTCTTCAATAAAATAACCGGCATTCTTCTCTGATAGTTCCAGTAGTTTTTTTCTGTCGCCTCCTTTTGGTACAGAAATGATGATCCCTTCTTCAGGATATTCAATTGCAAATGGTAAAACAATTTCTTTTGCATCACTGGCAAAACTGTCTCTTAGTTGTGCCACAGAAAAGCTCAGGATCTCTTCCTCCGTTTCATCCAAATGAGTTTCTACTTTATTGGTCTGCGTTTGAACAATAGTACCGCTTCTTACCATCAGGTAATTCACAAAAGCAATATCCTTATCCTTGATAATGGAAAACACGTCCATGTTCTGATCTTCTTTGAGCCCTGCCACTACAGATCGCGATTGATAGTTTTCCAGGTACTCTATCTTCTTATGAATGACCTGCGCCTTCTCAAACGCCATCTCCTCAGCCAGGCGTTTCATCTCTTCTTTAAAGCTTCGGATAACAGGAGAAAGATTTCCTTTCAGCAGGTTCTTTAGCTGATTGATGTTCTCTTCATAGTCTTCCGCCGATTGCAGATTCTCACAGGGACCTTTGCAATTCCCCAAATGATATTCCAGGCATACCTTGAATTTCTTTGCTTCAATATTTTTTTCCGTCAGGTTCAATGAGCAATTACGAAGAGGAATGGTTTGCCTGGTGAAATCAATTAGCTCACGCACTTTTTTTACAGAAGTATAGGGCCCCAGATAATCTGAACCATCGGGTATCTTTCTTCGCGTTAGGAATACGCGGGGAAAGGGCTCATTTTTTATAACGATAAATGGATAGCTCTTATCGTCCTTTAGATTGATGTTGAATATTGGCTGGTATTCCTTGATCAGGGAATTTTCAAGCAGAAATGCATCCTGTTCTGAATTCACGATAGTGAATTCTATACGAGTAATCCGTCTTACCAGTTCATGGGTCTTATAGTTAGTATATGTTTTATTGAAATAGGAGCTGACCCTTTTCCGGATATTTTTTGCCTTACCTACATAAATAAGGGAATTGCCGGCATCATAGTATTTATAGATGCCAGGTTGTTGCGGAATGCCTGCTGCAATATTTTGAAACTGTTCCTGTGTCATTACTATTCACTCTCATTCCATGAAACTTTATAGGTGGAGGTAATTTCAGGTTTTCCGGGATATTGTTTGGTGGTAGTTACCTGGAAACTTTCATCTACTCTCCACAACATGTTCTTTTCAATGGAACTATCCTTATTGCTTTGATTTGTTTTGATAATTATACTTGTAACCTGGTCTTCTGGTGTACCCGGTTGTGGTTTGATCAGGACTTCCTGCCGCTGAATTTCTTCTTTTTTGGCATCCAGTGGAGTGTAAATTAATAATACCCGGTCGAGAGTTTCATCAAAAGTGTTCTCTTCCTTAAACCGGTCATGGTATTCTGCCTGGCTTAAATCCGGTAATGACAGGAATTCACTTGCTGCGTTACTGAATTCCTCCCGCCGGAGGTAGGTGGTATCATTATGAGTGCTGTCAACAAAAACTATACGCATGATGGAATAAACTCCCGTGTCAACTTTGGCTACCTGGCTTTTAATGTATGGCAACGCTGGAAAGAATCTTTCTGTTGGTTCTGATTTGTTGTCTTTATTCTTACATCCCCAGGCAGATATTAAAACCAATGCTATAACAAATCCTTTCCCTATTAGTTTGCGGGTCTTGCTCATTATTTTGCTCAGTTAAGGCTCAAATGTAATTAAAAATCAAAAGGCTCCAGCTATACCGCCGGAGCCTTTTGAATATGATAAGTTATCAATTCTTATATAGATAGTGAGTCCTGTTAATGAGCCTTCGGGCGAAACTACTCATTTAATGTTATCCCGATCTTCATGCCAAAGTCAAACAGGTTTTCCTTAACCGGATATTTGTTATGAAAACTGGACAGCACCTGGTAGCGCACCTGAGGACCCACCTGCCAGTGTGTTTTACCACTGGTATAGTTAACAAATGCTTCAAAGCCGGTGTTCAGATTAACATGCCTGATGAGCCAGGGAACTTTTGCATAGTTCTTATAATCGCTGCTGATCAGGTAAGCGCGGTCTTTGATGATATAGGTGGGCTGTACCGTTCCTGCAATACCGAAACTGGTTTTCTTATTACCTATCAGGTTAAGCTCAGCTCCGATTGGTGCAGAAACAGAGAAGTAAAAATTCTTCAGCCAGTCTGATTTATAACCACTGTAGGTGCGGTATTCAGTCCAGGTAGAAACAGAATTATTACCATTTGCTCCGTTCAATTGTATAGTGGCTACTTCAGGGTTATAGGCATAGGCCTTAACATCGTAGCGGTTTAAATTAAATTGTAATCCGCCGCGGATCCTCAGGTTACGGGTAACAGGGTAGCGGGCAGCGAGTCCAATTTGCAGACCCATATCAGGTTTATGTGTCACTGCCTTGTTCACATCATTCAGAGAAGCGAAGGGAAAACCAGCTCCACCTGAATTATTGAATCCCTTATTCTCATCCAGCTTGCGATAGCTCACAGTTGGAGTAACAAAGAACTGCCAGCTAACTCTGCGGGCAATCTTTTGAGGTATATAAGCATTGGTCACGCTTTCCAGGCTTAAAGGATAATTGATCTCATTCCTTATATCCGGACGATCAGATGAAGCAATTGATATTCTTTCTTCAGAAGCGCCGGACGAAACAATAATTTCATCTGCAGGGGCTACTGACTGATAGAAAGGATTCCCGCTAACAACAGCTGACGGAACATTTTTTTGGAGCTCCTGTAATTGTATTCTGTCTATATGAGAAATGGATGGCTGATCAGCCGGGGAAATGGAGATCAGATTGGTTCTTATGTCTGCAGAAAGAATAGCTGGTAACGCAAGTGGTCCAACAATAGCAGGTTCTTCCGGAGTTGCTTTGATAGATGCCAGCTTATTATTGAAAGGAGATACTTTATTAACTGTTTGAGGTGTTGCTTCTGCAGGTGTTGTTGCTTTTTCCTGTATCGAAGATTGAGTGGCCTTAATGGATGTAACCGGTTGATTCTTGGCAACAGGGTAGCTCATCATCACCCAGGTTACGGCTGATCCTGTAACAAGCAGTAAAAGTGATAAACCGATCCCGTACCATCTTCTGCGTGTATGCAGGGTACTATTGATACCTTTCCATACTTTCTCAGAAGGGAACATCCGGTATTGATCAGCATTCTCTTTAATGTACTGTTCAAATTCCCTATTTCTATAATTACTCTCCATAACCAGTTGCTATTTAGGTACGAATCTTCACCGCTGGCTGACGGCTGCAAGCCAGTCAAGGTCGTGTTTTGGTCTTTGCATGATCTTTTTACGGATCAATATATCTTCAAGCATCGCCTTGGCCCTTGTATACTGGCTTCGGCTTGTACTTTCTTCAATGTCCAGCATTCCTGCAATCTCTCTGTGGCTGTATCCTTCAATGGCGTACAGGTTCAACACTGTTCTGTAACCAATGGGCAGGATCCTGATACATTCAATCACCTGCTTTGCCTGGATAACGGCCGGCACACTTTCCTCTCTCACCTGGATGCCTGTTGCATGAATTATGTCCACACTCTCGTTAAACTTCTTGTTCTTCTTTAAAATATTAATACACGTGTGAACGATAATTCGTCTAATCCATCCCTCAAAAGCACCTCTGTTCTCGAACGTATGGATTTGCAGGAAAATCTTGATAAATCCCTCCTGAAGCATATCTTCTGCATCTTCCCTGCTGTGCCCATATCGATAACAAACCGCCAGCATTTTAGCACTGTACTTATTATACAGTTCACGCTGAGCGGCCGCATCATTGTTCAAACAACCTTTTAAAATGGCTTCTTCGGTCATATTTACCATTTGGCTGTCTGTAATTTAGACAATTTTCGAACACAAATGCTGCACGGGAATTATAATTATATTCCTTTTAGGGAGTGGTTTGGTCGATAAATCGCCGTGGGTCGTCCCTGGCTCGGCTGTGGTTTAAGCGCCTTCATTCACTCGCTTCACGGACCGCAAAGGGGGAATAAATCCGAAATGGTTCGTGAGGCAATGGTTCGAAAAGGAAGAGCCTTTGCAAAGAACCATGGCGAAAAGAACGGGCCGAGGGGGCAAAAATTCGAAAAGGAAGAACCTTTGCGAAGACCCATGGGATGCGCAGCCGGAGGCTTGTAAACCTTCGCCCGACGTTGATTTCTACTGGGTTTTTTTCCTGATCAGGCTGTCAATGGGGTATTTAGCCTTCATTTGTTCCCGTATGCCATCTGCCCATCCGATCAGGGCTGTTTTCTCGGCCTCGGTCAGAATAGCGTCCTTGTGGATCCAGGTATAGGAGTCCAGGGGCATTTCCCCTTTTTTTACCTGGTCTGCCACTTCTTCCATTTTATGGTATTGATAGCGGAGGGGTTTATTACTGTATTCATCCAGGTTCAATTCCCGTTTACCCTCCCTGACATGATTGTCCAGCCACCAGTCTACAGGCTGGATCTTGCTGTACCAGGGGTATACGGTATTATTGCTATGACAGTCATTGCAGGCTTTTTTGAGGATCGTCTGCACATCTTCAGGGATCGCAAAAGCATTTCCAATATTATTGGGTTGAGTGCCAGTTGCCTGGTTCTTTTTGGGATGAAAGAACTGGATAATGATGAGAGCAATCAGCAATACTACAAGGATCTTTTTTATCATGGTGCTTGAATGATTATTTGTCCATCAGGATCTCACCATCCATTTCCTTCGGTATCGGCAGCTTCATCATGGTCAGAATTGTGGGAGCAATATCGCCAAGTTTTCCCGGTTTGAGTTTTCCTTTCCAGGAATTATCAATTACGAAAAGAGGAACCAGGTTCAGCGTATGGGCTGTATTGGGTGAACCATCCTCATTGATCATGTAATCAGAATTTCCATGGTCCGCAGTCAGGAACACAGCATAATCATTGGCAAGTGCTGCAGTCACTACTTTTTCAACGCATTTATCTACCGTTTCAACAGCCTTAATAGCAGCTTCCCAAACACCAGTATGGCCAACCATATCCGCATTGGCATAATTCAGCACTATGAAATCAGCTGACTTTTGATTGATCTGTGGTACTAATGCATCAGTTAACTCGTATGCACTCATTTCCGGTTGAAGATCATAAGTTGCCACCTTGGGTGAAGGGATCAATATCCGGGCCTCACCTTCAAATGGTTTCTCTCTTCCACCACTAAAGAAAAATGTTACATGCGGATATTTCTCTGTTTCTGCAATGCGTATCTGTTTTAATCCGTGTTTTTCCAGTATCTGACCAATAGTATTATTCAGATCATCATTCTCAAAGATCACATGCACATCTTTAAAATTGTGATCATACTGCGTCATCGTGGTATAATCCAGTTTCAACTTGTGCATCTGGAATTCCGGGAGATCAGTTTGAGTGAGCACTTCTGTGATTTCACGGCAACGGTCTGTCCGGAAATTAAAACACAGCACCACATCACCATCTTTAATTGTTGCCAGTGGTTGCTGTCCTTCATTCAGGATCACAGTTGGCAGTACGAATTCATCTGTTTTGTTCTGAGCATAAGAATTCTCAACTGCAGCAATTGCATCAGTTGCTTTTTGACCCTGGCCATTCACTAATGCATCATAAGCCAGTTTCACACGTTCCCATCGTTTATCGCGGTCCATGGCATAATAGCGTCCGCTAACCGTAGCTATTTTACCTGTTGTCTTATTGAGATGGTCCTGTAATTCTGTAATGAAGCCCAGGCCGCTTTTGGGGTCACAATCCCGGCCGTCTGTAAATGCATGAATATAGACCTCCGAAAGTCCTTCCTGCTTGCAAAGGCTTACAATAGCCTTTAAATGATTGATGTGGGAATGCACTCCGCCATTACTGACCAGTCCCAGCAAATGGAGCGGTTTTCCGGCCGTTTTGGCATGACGTATTGAATCCAGTAAATGTTTATTTTGAGTGAAAGTTCCATTCCTGATCGCCACATTTATGCGCTGCAATTCCTGGTACACAATCCGGCCTGCACCCAGGTTCAGGTGACCCACTTCAGAATTGCCCATTTGGCCATCCGGAAGGCCTACAGCCTCTCCACAAGTGACCAGGGTTGTGTTCGGATACTTTGAGTATAAGGACTTTGTAAAGGGGGCGTTAGCATGCTGAATAGCGTCCGATGATGCAACTTTACCCAGCCCCCAACCGTCCATAATGATCAGAATAGCTCTTTTTTGAGACATGACCGCTTTTGAGGGCTTAAAATTAGTACAAATTCAATGATTATCAGGTAACAATGCGTTGTAAATCTACATATCGTATACTGTATTTGGCTGACAGGCCTAGAATCTGCCGGGGATTTTGTTAATTTAGTATCCGGATAATCCGTGCTCCATGGCACATTTTTCGAATTGTTATTCCTGTGAAAAAAAATGATTTTATGAAAGCGATTTTTACTTCTTTATTGGTTGCATCAGCGATTGTGCTTTCTTCCTTTGGACAGAACAACTCGTCCATTGATGAAGTAATCGGCGCATTACGCTCCGGCAACGCCAATGAATTGTCGAGGTATTTTGACGACAATGTTGAAGTAACATTGCCCGTTAAAAGCGACAGTTACAGTAAGGCCCAGGCCCAACTGATCCTTAAAGATTTCTTTGCCAACAACGATGTACGTGGCTTTGATTTAAAGCACAAAGGTGAGGCCCCCGGTGGTCACTATTGCATCGGTACATTGCAAACGAAATCTGGTAATTTCAGAGCACATGTGTTCATGAAATCCAAAGGCGACAAAGAACTGGTTAAGGAATTGCGATTCCAGCCGATCGAATAGCAAGCACATTACTGGAAATATTGTAAAGAGGTCCTCTTTATGAGGACCTCTTTTTTTGTTGTGACGAAAGCCTTGTATTGCTGTGACGGAAGACCCGTACTTCTGTGACGAACTACAGTTTTACCTTTAAAAAACCACATTGCCACCTCGATGATACCTCGGATCTACCTTATTCCACCTCGAAATCCGAGGTTCCAATGAGGTATCACCTGCCTTTCACACAGGTTGTAAAGGGCCGGCGCTTTACTGTATTTTTGCGCCATGGATTTTAAAGAAAGGTTACACCACCTGATTGATGAAGCATTTAAAGAGGATGTAGGAGATGGAGACCATTCCACGCTGAGCTGCATAGATCCTGGCGCAAAGGGCAGGGCAGTGCTTAAAATAAAGCAGGAAGGTATTCTTGCAGGCATGGAGGTAGCTAAAGAAATATTCGCGTATACAGAACCAGATGCAGTTTTTACTCCTTTTAAAAAGGATGGTGATTCCATGGCAGTGGGTGAAAAAGCCTTTGAAGTAGAAGCGCATGTACATACCATTCTTCAATGTGAACGACTGGTCCTAAACTGCATGCAGCGAATGAGTGGTATTGCCACCCTAACCAAAAAGTACACGGATAAGCTGAAAAGTTATAAGACCAGGATCCTGGATACTCGCAAAACAACTCCCAACTTCCGTTTGCTGGAAAAAGAAGCAGTGCGCATTGGTGGTGGTGTTAATCACCGGTTTGGATTGTTTGATATGATCATGCTGAAGGATAATCATATTGATTACTGCGGAGGAATAGAAAAAGCCATTAATAAAGCAGCAGAATATGTGCGTACAAAAAAACCAGAGCTGAAGATTGAAATAGAGGCCCGCAGTATTGATGATGTCAAAAAGATTGTTGAAGTGGGTAAGGGAAAAGTATTCCGGATCCTGATAGATAATTTTAAACCTGAAGACATTGATGATGCGCTTGCACTGATAAAAAATGATTTTGAAACAGAGGCAAGTGGGGGAATTACGCTTGATAATATTGAGGAATTTGCCAAAACCGGTGTTGATTACATAAGTTCTGGATCATTGATCCACCAGGCAAAAAGCCTTGATCTGAGTTTAAAGGCAGTGATAATTTAACTGAAAGAATCATGGGAAAAAAGAATAAACCTGATGCGAAGGGATTTGTATATAGCACAGACCCCGATTTTAAATTTGAACAGGAAGCTGATTCAACTGAAACATTGCCTGCCGCACAGCAAAAGCTGAGGATCCAGCTCAACACCCGGTACAGGGCTGGAAAAGCTGTTACAGTTGTAACAGGGTTCACAGGCACTGATATTGATATGGAAGAGTTAGGTAAAAAATTAAAGACCTATTGCGGCACAGGCGGCTCTGCAAAAGATGGTGAAATTATTGTGCAGGGTGATCAACGGAATAAAGTACTGCAATACCTGCAGCAAAACGGTTATAAGCTGGCTAAGATCATCTGATCATTGTCCCTGTGCCAGGCTATATGCTTTCTTCTCACCAAACATATTCAGCAATTCAAGGGAACATATTTTGAAATTTCCACTCAGACTAACGTAAAGTCCAATAATATCCTGCTGGTTCAATGGAGATCCATCTATACTTTCAAAACGCACATTGTATTGATTGACCAGGTTGGTAAATACAGATCCCGTTGGCCATACCTGTGTGCCGCGGTTGCTTACATTGATCAAATTGAATTTCACTCCTGCATGACGCTGGCATTTTTTTGCGATCACTTCCGGTTGTTCATCACTTTCAATAAATAGATCCACACCTGCAATATGCTCCTCTTCCATTTCCTTGCTTACCAGCATGGGATTCTTCTCCAACCTGAATGAAGTTTGAGTGACTGGCATATTGGGCATCACTTCTTTTGGATTCAGTTTTGGTTTTTGCCCGAAATTGCTGATGATGGCATCGGCAAACTGTGTAGTGTTGAGGGATGGTTTTGATTTATTTCCGAAGTCGCCGGTATGTATACCCTGTTCAAGCGTATACAGTAATGCATTTTCAATTTCCGCAGCATTTTGCATTAATCCAAGATGTCTTAACATGGCGATACCGCTTAACAGGAGGGCAGTGGGATTGGCAATATTTTTACCTGCAATATCAGGCGCTGTTCCGTGAACCGCTTCAAAAATGCAGATATGATCTCCTATATTGGCAGATGGTGCAAAGCCAAGTCCGCCAACCAGGCCGGCACAGAGGTCTGAAACAATATCTCCCTGGAGATTGGTTAATACAACCACATCAAAAGTATCCGGCCTTGTTACCAGCTTCATGCATAGATCATCTACTATTACATCATCGGCTTTCAGCTGCGGGTAATCTTTTGCTACTTCATAAAAACATTCCAGGAAGAGGCCATCTGTGATCTTCATAATATTCGCCTTGTGACCACAGGTAATTCTACGTGCCTTGTTTTTATTGGCCATTTCAAAAGCATATTTGATTACCTGCAGGCTACCTGGTCTTGTAATAAATCTTCTGCTCAATGCCACATCATGTGTTAACATGTGTTCTATTCCACCGTAAGTGTCTTCTATATTCTCGCGCACAATGGTTACATCTATTGGTATTCCTGCTTTGGTAAAAACGGTATCTACGCCATGCAGGGTTTGAAACACTCGCTTATTAGCGTAAGTATTCCAGGTTTTACGAGCGGTTACATTTACGCTTTTTACTCCCTTGCCCTTTGGGGTTTCCATAGGTCCTTTAAACAGGATACCCAATTTTTCAATGGTTTGCTTAGCCTCAGGAGTCATGCCATTGGAAAATCCTTTATCAAACACCCATTTACCCATTTCCACCTCCGTGTATTCAAGCGGTGTTTTGTTGGCTTTAAAAATTTTCAACACTGCTTCCATTATTTCCGGTCCAATACCATCACCTTTAGCTACAGCTATGTTCATATTGAAAAAAATATTAAGGAATAAGCGCGAAATTACGCCTTTGAAAAGTAAATCAGCCTGAAAGCAGTAGTACTTTAAAGGGTGGTATAGAGGCAGCTGGCATAGAAATACTTGCCTTTCGTCATTATTTTCCTGAAATATTTCAAAATGTTAAGGTTTGCAGATTGGTTGTCCTCAATCTTTTTCATTATTTTTACTCAAACTGATTGGTATGAACAGCATGATCTCTGAAGGTGTGGAGGTAAGTGTTGAAACTTTTTATCAACCGGATTACAGTAACCCGGTTCAATCAGAATTTATGTTCGCGTATAGAATTACGCTGGAAAATCACAACGCATTTTCTGTAAAACTTCATCGTCGTAACTGGCAAATATTTGATAGCAATGGCACTCACCGTGAAGTGGAAGGTGAAGGTGTGGTAGGAGTTCAACCTGTAATCCAGGCTGGCGAAAGCTACCAGTATGTGAGTGGCTGCAATCTCAGATCAGAAATGGGTAAAATGAAAGGGACCTATCAAATGGAAAACCTGGAAACCCGTCAGATGTTCGAGGTAAATATTCCTTCCTTTGAGATGGTTGTTCCAATGAAGAACAATTGATCCTTCTTATTTCGGTTTATACTTTCCTTCTTCCAGTATTTGTTTTGCAGGTGCCTGCATGATGGCTTCGATCTTCAAGTCCGGTTTTGCTTCTTCAAATTTCTTTATCATCTGCCAGCCAATCCAGGCGCCAATGTTTCCCGGAGAATCTTCCTGTGAGAATACACTGGTGAAAGGAGCTTCTCCAATATAGGTTTGTATGGTTGCGGGTTGTAATGAATAGAGATTTTCATTTTTGACAATAGTGCTCCAGATCATTCCTTCATTTGCTTTACACCAATCCAACTGATGTTGCGTATAACCCGTTTTAATGGAATCCGGCGTATTCGGCATTAACTTGTCAAGCAGCCACCACTGTTTCCCTTTTTCAATCATCTGTTCCACCAGCGGTTTGGTATTGCTCTTATCTGGAAAAAGATCATCAGTAACCAGTTTCATCACATCAGCCGCAATATATTCCTTAGAGAAGCGACGGCTGCGGTAAAGTGGAGCTACATTATTGATAAAGTATTCCGTATTGTATAAAGAGAAATTTGCTCCAAGATAGAACTGAAGACTAATGCCTATGAAATCCGGCCCAATGAAATTAGGAGAATAATCTCCGCTAGCCATTCTTGCCAGGTCTTCCCTTGTGTTCATGGGGCCAATTACGGTGATAAGTCTTTCCAGCACAGTGGGATCCGAAGCTTGGAATTCACGTGACTTGAAGTCGCGGCCGCACTGACCCTATAGTGAGTCGTATTAATTTAAATCATACCAACATGGTCAAATAAAACGAAAGGCTCAGTCGAAAGACTGGGCCTTTCGT
>JADMIO011419563.1_pt1 | contig 19911 bp, 18 predicted proteins | sample 8958161 | NCBI WGS metagenome assembly JADMIO01 (sample SAMN16585339, study PRJNA669376) | soil metagenome | isolation source: Crop rotation soil | place: USA: Cullars Rotation, Alabama | collected 2011
TCTTATCATCCCTAAGTCAGTACGAGCTCTTTCTTCCAGTGCGCCCAAAAGGTGTAATCAGCTCGCGCAGATCGAGCGGTGCGATGTTCAGGCGCAGGTTGCCCGCGGACATCGAGGAGAGGTCGAGCAGCTCCTCGATGATCTGCATCTGCGCGGCGGCGTTGCGCTCGATGGTGTCGAGGATCGAGGCCGTGCGCTCCGGCGGCACGGTGCCGCGGCGCAGCATGCGCGTCCATCCGAGCACGGCGTTGAGCGGCGTGCGCAGCTCGTGCGAGAGCATGGCGAGGAATTCGTCCTTGACCCGGTTCGCCTGCTCGAGATCGCGTACGAGCTGGGCACGCTCCTCCGAGAGCGCGCGCTCGTGATCCTCGAGCTGCCGGCGCGCGGTCACGTCCATCACGGCGCCGGTCGCAAACCGCGGCACCCCGCCCTCGTCGAGGATGATGCGCCCGCGATCCTGCAGCCAGCGCGTCTCGCCATCCGCGCGGACGACGCGATACTCGAGACCGTATTCGCCGCGCGCCGCTATGGCGTCGTCGATGGCGCGCAGCACGCGCGATTGATCGTCGGGGTGAATGCGCGTGAAGGCGGCGTCGCGAAGCGGGCCCTGTGTTTCGACGGCATCGAGGCCCAGGATGCGATTGAGGCTTTCATCGTGGGTCGCGACGCCGGTGCTGAGGTCCACGTGCCACGTCCCCATTCCCGCGGCACCCAGGGCATTTCGGAGCCTGTGCCAGGCGAGAAGGACGTCCTGCGAGGGCATGTCTGCCTCAGCTTAATGCACAGGCGATGCCTCAGCGGGACACCCGGCGTTTGCCGGCCGCATTGGATGCGAGTGCCGTTATCAACGGCTGGGCCCGTACCTTGCCCAGCTGCTGGAGCCGCTCCATCGCGGCGCGCTGCGCGCTCATCTCACGTTCGAGAATTTCGGCCTTCTTCGACAGGTCGCTGAACGGATCCTGAGGAACCGCCTTGCGCGGACGTGCCATGTCGACCTCTTCTCAGTCGTTGGGGGAGCGGGAGAGCGTGAGTATAACCTCTGCCGTAGCAACCGCGCATCGCGTTCACGGATAATTCGACAGATGTATCCGACGATTTTTCGGATTGGAGGGTTTGACGTCACCAGTTTCGGGGTGATGGTGGCGATCGCCGCGCTGGTCGGTCTTTGGGTATTTGGCCGCGAGCTCGCCCGAAGCGGGCTGCCGGCCTCCGGCACCGACGCGGCGATGGCCGGGGTATTCGGAGGACTGCTCGGCGCCAAGCTGCTCTGGGTGGCCGAACACGTTGGCGAAGAGCCGCTTCGCGATTTGCTGTTCAGCCGCGGCGGCATGAGCTGGTTCGGCGGGTTTGCCGGCGGCGTGCTCGTCGGACTGATCGTCATGCGGCGCATGCGCCTGCCGACGGTGCCGGCGCTCGCGGCCGCGACGCCCGCGCTGGCAATCGGCCATGCGATCGGACGGATCGGCTGTTTCCTCGTCGGCGACGACTACGGGCGGCCGAGCGACCTGCCGTGGGCGGTCGCGTTCCCAAAGGGCCTCCCGCCGATTGATGTGCCCGTGCACCCGACGCAGCTATACGAGATGCTCGCGTTGTTCGTCGTCGCGTGGCTCTTGATCCGTTGGCGGCGTCACGGCGTGGCCGATGCCGTGGTGCTCGGGCGCTACCTGCTCCTGGCCGGCGCTGTTCGCTTCGCGATCGAGTTCGTTCGCGTGAACGAGCGCGTCCTCGGGCCGTTCACGCTCGCGCACCTCGTCTCGCTCGCGCTGACGATCGTTGGCGCCGCGATCCTCGTCAGTGCCCGGCGCGTGCCTGCGCCGCGATCCTAGAGCGCCGTCTTACCGAAAGCACGAGAGCTGCAGCCGGCCGTACCGACGGACCGGCGGGCGGCGGGTGTTCACCAGCACCCGGCCACCGGTGCCGGGGATTTCCCGGTAGTTCTCCTCGACGTAGCGGCGAATCCGCGGATACTGACGCAGGTCGTCGAGGACCGGATCCGCTGTCGAGTAGGCAAACGGCACCGATTGCTGTTGCAGCAACGCCAGCGACTGCGCCTCGCGGATTGGATCCGATCGCCAGCCGTCGTGCCAGTACAGGTGACCGCCGGCCACCGGTCGGCGAACGTAGTAGGCAACCTGGTACGGCGTCGGACCGTTCACGAACACGTGATCGCCGGGCGCGGAACATTCGTAGACGTAGCGCAGCATCACGTCCGACTTGCGCCCGGTGTCGAGCGTCTTCCATTCCTCCGGCGTGACCGATTCGGCGTCGGCTGCGGAGACGTAGCCGTCGATGGGGGGATCGGCGATGAGCCGCGCCCACGTCTGCGGAAGGTGCTGGGCCTGGTAGATCGGCTGCGGCAGGTTGCTTTCGCGCGAGTAGCCCAGCACCGTCGCGAGCGTGATGAGCAGCAGCGCGATGGCGAGCCATCCTCGCGACGCGTACCAGATCGACTGGGTGCGCGACAGCGCCGGCGCCGCGACGGCCGGTCCACCACCGGCACGCGCCGGGCGTGCGAGAAACCTCGCACCGCAGGCAGCGATCAGCGGTGTCACCATCACGAAATACGACGGCTCGCGAAAGAGCTGGCGCGCGACGATGATCAGGACGACGCCGGTCAGCAGCGCGGCGTTCGCGTCCTGCGGCAGCGGACGAGGTCGAGCCCATCGCGCGGCGAAGGTGAACGCGCTCGAGATGACGTTGGCGATGCTCACGAGCAGCGTCATCTGGTAGAGCCACGCCTCGGCGTTCTCGCGTCCAGGCAGCCACGTGGCGAGCAGCCGCTCGTACGGTTCAGCGTCCGCGGCGACCGCGCGGTCCGGCGTGAGCGCCCGGATCGGGTTCAGCTCCAGCAGCGCGGCGAACACCGGCCGCCGAACGGACCACGTCGACCGGATGTACGCGCGGGCCTCGACGTAGTCGAGCAGCCCTTCCGATCGCGCGACGACGTGGGCCCAGGGGAGCAGCAACGCCGCGCAGACGGCGGCGCACACCGCGATCTGGCCGGCGGCCACCGCCGGCCGCCGCAGGTGTGGGTGATCGATGACCGCAAGTGTGAATGCGAGCAGCACGGTGCTCCCCACGTAGAGCCCATGATCGTGTCTGAACAGGAACGCGATGGCGACGATCGCGCCCACCGCCGCGCTGCGGCGCGCGCTCGGCCGATCCACGTAGCGGCAGGCGAGCAGTATCGCGCAGGGATAAACGAAGACTTTCGGATATTGATACGTCGGGCTCGCGGCCAGCAGCAGGACGGCGGGGATGAACGCGACGACCGATGCCGCGACCGAGTGCGACAGGCGCAGCGCCAGCCGGAACGCGATCACCACGCCGGCGACGATGAATGACCACTGCAGCAGGAATTCGCCGATGAGGCGCTGCCCGCTCAGGTACTGCGCGGCGGCCGAGAGCCATGCCTGCAGCGGAATGCCCCACTCGAAGAAGTCGCGGTACGGATGTTCTCCGGCGAGCAGCGCCGTTGCCTCGGACAGCGCGTAGAAGTTGTTGTCGTAGATCTGATAGTCAGCGGTGAGCAGCAGCACGGCAGCCGAGAGCGCGGCGATGACGGACGTCGCGATGTGAACCGATCGCGGCGACAGCGGCTCGACTGACATGGACGCGCAATGCTACTCCGCGGCGAGCCCTTCCGCGCGCGTTGTGGCATGCACGTTGATGCTCGCAACGCCTGTCAGCGGCATCGTTGCCTCTACTCCCGGACGCTCGATGTCGCGCGCAGGAGAAAGCCAATGAAACGGATGACGATCGCGTTGGGCGCAGCGCTGCTGCTGTCGGGGGCCATGGCCATCGTCGGCGCGCAGGATCTCGTGAGTTCGGCCGGCACGCTGGTGTTCGGCACGACCGTCATGCAGACCGATGCCGCCAGCACGCAGGAGGAGCTCCCCGGGCTCGGCCACAAGTTCGAACTGCTGGGCGCGATGCGCGACGACACGGATCCTGAGAACCCGACCAACGACGTGATCGCCATCGACACCACCGGCGGCGCGCTCGGGCTGGCGTACCGTGACATGCCGCCCGGGATCAAGATCTCCGCGCTCGATAATCAGGTGGGGCTGAAGTACTACTTCGTCGCGCCACGTACGTGTTTCGGCGGGTCGCCGCGGCTCGACCTGTTGATCGATGGCGATGGCGACGGCGTGTTCTCCGGGGCGAGCGACTTCGTCGCGCACGGTCACGTCAACCCGCCGCTGACGACGGCCTGTCCGGCGGGCGACTGGGTCTACGAGAACATGTCGGACCACACCAGCAAGCGCTGGGAGACGACCCCGCTGGCGCCGGTCGCCTGCGGTCCTGGCGGCGCCGCGACGATGTGCACGTGGGACGAGCTCGAGATGCGCGTCACCGCGCTGTTCCCGAATCACAGAGTGCTCGCCGGTTTCCTGCTCGACGGAGAATCGTGCGGCTTCAGCGCGCCGCTCACGAATCCGGGGTGCGGCAAGGCGTACTACGACCTGGTGACGATCGAGAACCGGACGCTCGAAAACGATCAGGACACGGTCAAGAACGGCCACTGAGGTTGATCGGCTGCCCGCCGCGGACGCGGCGGCAAGATACCCGCTGGATCTGGACGGTCACGCGTGCTAGATTGAGTACTTCCGCTGCACGCTGATCGTCCTCTTGTGCGGCTGTCTGTCGCGGGGTGGAGCAGTCCGGTAGCTCGTTGGGCTCATAACCCAAAGGTCGGGGGTTCAAATCCCCCCCCCGCAACCATTTGAACTTGCAGCGAGAGGTCGCCTGTTTCGGGCGACCTCTTCGCATTTGTGGCGGCCGACAGCATGGCCGCGAGATTCCCCTTCAAATCGATCCTGAGCGTGCCGTGCTCCGGAGTCAGGGCGATGGCGTCGATGAGGCCTCGGAGCGCCTCGGTCGCCTCCGTGCGCGTGTCTGAGCGCTCCAGGGCTTGCGCGAGCGTCGTCACCTTCTGGCGGTACAGGTCGGCCATCTCGGGGTGCAGCAGCGGTGGCGGCTCGTTGGCGTTCTCAAGCTGAGCCTGCAGTTCCTTGCGGCGAGCGTCGAGCGCCTTGATCTCGGCCTTGCCCTCGTCCACCGCGATTTCGTCGTCGAGCATCAGGTTCAGCAGTTTCTTGATCCGAGTGCCGATCCGCTCGACCTCCCGTTTCGCGGAGGACAAGCTGGCGCGGCGTTCCATCCGAAGCCGGTTCATCTCGCGCGTGAATTCGTCGCAGAACTCTTCGAACAGATCCTGCTGAAGCAGCTTCTCCTGGAGCGCGCGGAGCACGCGAGCTTCGACTTCGTCGCGCCTGATGGTCAGGTGGTTGTCGCACCGTCCCTGATCGCGAGCACCGAAACATCCGAGCCGGTTCTTGCCCGACATGATGAATCCAGCGCCGCAGACCCCGCACTTCGTCAGTCCGGAAAAGAGGTACTGCGGCCTCTTCGCTGCGCCGAGAGCGCCAGCGGTTTTCACCGTGTGGCGCGTCTGTTGCTGTCGTGACTTCGCAGCGGTCCAGAGGTCGTCCGGCACGATGCGCAGCTCTGGGACTTCCTTTCGCATCCACTCGGCTTCAGGATTCAGGCGCGACACTCGCTTTCCGGTGTCGGGGTTCTTCAGGTAGCGGAGGCGGTTCCAGACGAGCCGGCCGATGTACAGCTCGTTATTCAGAATCCCGGTGCCGCGCTTGCCGTTGCCGTAGATGGTGCTCGGACTCCAGGCGCCACCAAACGGACCAGCGATGCCCTCGCGATTCAGATTCTTCGCGACTTGCTTCGGCGACACGCCAGCCACGAAGTCTCGAAAGATGCGCTCGACGACCGCGGCCTGTTCCGGATCGATTTCTCGCTCGCCGGTCGTCACGGTCCCGGCGTTCAGTGCCTTGACGACGCGATAGCCGTAGCAGAGGCCGCCGGCAGACTTACCATCCTCGACGCGACCGCGCAGGCCGCGGTGTGTCTTCTCCGCTAGGTCCTTCAGAAACAGGGCGTTCATCGTGCCCTTGAATCCGATGTGCAGGTGCGTGATGTCGCCCTCGGCGAGCGTGACGATGTTCACGCCGGCGAACGTGAGTCGCTTGAAGAGTCCAGCCGTGTCTTCCTGGTCGCGGCTGAAGCGGTCCAGCGACTCGGCGAGCACGACATCGAATCGGCGGTTCAGCGCATCGCGCATCAGCGCCTGGAAACCCGCGCGCAGTAGCGTCGCGCCTGAGACTGCGTGGTCCGTGTACTCCTCGCAGATGGTCCACCCTTGTCGTTCGGCGTACGCGCGGCACACGCGCAACTGATCGGCGATGGACGCGTCCCGCTGGTTGTCCGAGGAGTAGCGTGCGTAGAGGGCGACTTTCACTTCAGGCACCTCACTGAATCGTTCGCGATCGCTGCTTCAACTCCAACTCGAAGCACTCGCGTGCGGCTTGCCGCGCCAGGGCACGGACGAACGCGCGAAGTGAGGCGTCTGCGCCGTTGCCGTTTCGTGCGTTGTCCTTCACGCGCGCGCGAGCCCAATGCCGTCGGCCGCATCCAGTTCGTGCTCGTCGTCTTTCGGCCATGATACGCCTGCCCATTCCGAGCGTCGATGCCGTTGTTGTTCACGGTGATGGGCGCGCTTAGCGCATCTCCCGACGCATCGACTTCTGACAGGCGTACCGCCGTGGCAGCGTGATGATTGGACGTGCCGTGCACGGTCGGATTTGCGGCTGGCCTGAGACCGAAGCGCAGTCCGACTCGGTTGCCACGGTCGCGGACGTGACGTCGCACGAAGGGACAACCAGGAAGTGGTTTGAGAAATGGGAACGAACCGTGGTCTGAGACCGCCGATCCGAACATGCTCCACATCGGGCGATGCGGAGGGGCCTGCGAACAGCAGCCGGCGACGATGATCCGACAGTAGCGCCGCCGCCGACCGTCGTCAAGCACTTCCATTGCGGCCGTCGATAGTTGCCAGGACACGGGTCGCGGCTCGCGCGGTCAAGGCCGTCAGCCGCGCGTAGCGCGGGCGGAGCGGAATCGAGGACGCGCGCAGCGCCTTGAGCGCGCGAGTTGCGAGCCGCACAATGACCGCGCGACGGCCGAAGATCTCGACATGGATCTCCACGGGTTCAACGCCGCCTCGATGCACGAATCCGACGACGCCCTTTCCGGCTGAGACACAGACAGCGTGGCGTGAGCGACCACCTCGGTGGCCGCAGGCTTGGCAGGCCAGGGGGTCCAAAACGGTGGTCGCTCACGCCACGGTACTGCGATTGACCGCTTCGCTGACGGCGCTGGACTCGGCGGGCGGCACAGAGCGCCGCCCGATGCGCGCGTTCAGCAACTCGCAGCGCTGATTGAAGTTGGCCGAAGCAGTCGGACGCTGCAGCGCATTTGCATCGACCCCGATTAGTGTGAAGTCAGGTGCCAGGGAGGGGGAACACCTCGCGCGGAGGGGGTGTTCCCCCCCGGTGTTCCCCCTCCTGTTCCCCTTTGGTCCCAAATCTGCGATCGCGGCGTCTGCGACGCGGTCATCCCGGCTGTTAATCGAACGCACTATCAAACTGCGATCAGAACAGCGTTCCGATCGTCGATTCAAACGCGACTGGCAACGGACTTCGCGCGCGCGATCTCGGCGCTCAGAACGACGACGACAAGCGGGGCGTGAGCAACCCCCGAACAGGGTCCGGGACGGGTGCCCGGGCAAAACAGGGGGGTTGCTCACGCCCCGGATCCACTGTCGACCGTGAGCGGCGACGGCAGGCGCGCGGCTCAGAACGCCGCGCGGATTGAGGACGACGGACATCGGTAACTCGCAGGCGCTCGGTGACTTGCTTACCAGGCGGTGCTGCCGCTCCTTCGCTTCGTCCCGAAGTGCTTCCTCGGTCTTGGCACTTCGATTCGAGCGACAACCACCGCTTTTTGTCGCGGCCCCCCTCGCGGCGTCAGCAGTTCACAAACTGGCCCGGTAAAAAAGGCCGCGGCGAACCTTCGCGGTCCAACCTCAGCGGCCTCCGATATGATCCGTCCCCGTGGCCCTCTCAGAGGCAGATACCCGAGCCAAACTGATCGACCCCGCCATCTACGCGAAGGGCTGGTCCGAGGACCTGATCTGCCGCGAAACGACTCTTGGGGCGGTCGAGATCATCGGGGGCAAGGCGCGTCGTCGTGCAGGTGGACGGACCGACTACACCCTCCGCGTTCGCGTCAGTCAGGAGTCACAGCCGGTCGCTGTGGCCCTCATCGAAGCCAAGAAGGACACCCTGCCGCCGGGCCACGGGCTCGACCAGGCGAAGGGCTACCAGCGCGCCGGATCGCATAACGTCCTTTTCGTTTTCTCGTCGAACGGGCACCAGTTCGTCGAGTTCGATCGGACCACCGGCATGACGACGACGCCGCGGCCGATGTCGGAGTTCCCGTCGCCTGGGGATCTTCGCGCTCGATACGAGCGCATCATGGGTTTCTCGCTCGACGCACCCGCTGCCAAACCACTGCTCGCGCGCTACCCCGGAGGCGAAGGTCAGCGCCGGTACTTCCAGGACGCGGCTATCCGGGCCGTGCTGGAACGTGTGGCTCAGAGCGAGGTCACCGGCCGGCCGGCCCGAGCCTTGCTCTCGCTCGCTACCGGGACGGGCAAGACCTTTATCGCCTGCAACCTGCTGAAGCGAATCGCCGACGCCGGACAGCTCAAGCGCGCCCTGTTTCTGTGCGACCGCGATGAACTGCGGACGCAGGGGCTGAAGGCCATGCAGGCGCTCTTCGGGAACGACGCCGCGGAGGTGTACGAAGAGGCTGACGGACGGAACCACGCCAAGAACGCACGCGTGCACGTGGCCACCTACCAGACGCTCGGCATCGACCGGCCGGGCGGCGATCCGTCGTTCCTTTTCCGACACTATCCGGAGAACTATTTCACGCACATCATCATCGATGAGTGCCATCGCTCTGCGTGGGGCAAGTGGTCGGTTGTTCTGACGCGCAACACCAACGCCGTGCAGATCGGTCTCACCGCCACGCCCCGCCAGATCGACTGCCACGAAGACTCCCAGGAGGCACGAGCCGACGCGGAGGTCTCGGCCGACAACCTCAAGTACTTCGGCGAGCCGGTCTACGAGTACGGCTTGGCTCAGGCCATGGAGGATGGTTATCTGGCCGCGTGCGAGATCCAGATGGCTCAGGTGAACCTCGACGCCACCGGCCTCACCGCCGCCGACATCGTCGCGCGCAATCCGCGGAACGCCATCACCGGCCAGCCCTTGACGGCCGCCGAGATCGCGACGGCTTACGAGAAGACCGACTTCGAAGCCAAGCTTCTGTTGCCGGATCGGGTGAACGCCATGTGCCTGGATCTGTTCACCAGGCTCCTCGCATCGGATCCTGAACGCGGGCCGCACCAGAAGACGATCGTCTTCTGCGCACGTGACCGACATGCGGACGACGTGGCGGTAGCGATGAACAACCTGTACGCACAGTGGTGCGCGAGCAAGGGGGTGACGCGCCGGGATCCGTACGCGTTCAAGTGCACCGCTGCGGCCAGCGGGAACGACGCGCTCCCCGACCTCAGGGGCTCCGCATCGTCGCACTTCATTGCGACGACTGTGGAACTGCTCACGACCGGCGTGGACGTGCCTGCCGTTCGGAACATCGCGTTCTTCCGCTACATGAAGAGCCCGATCACCTTCTATCAGATGATCGGGCGCGGCACCCGGATCGACGAGCCGACGGGCAAGTTGATGTTCACTGTCTACGACTACACCGGCGCGACGCGCCTGTTCGGAATGCCATTCGTGTCCCCGCCGAAGGGACCTGAACCGCCGGGCCCCGGCCCGGGCGGACCCGACCCGCCACCACCACCGCCGCCGATGCCTCAGGTGATCGTCGACGGCTTCGAGGTGTCGTTGAACGATCTTGGCCAGTACATCGTTGCGCCGGTTGGTGGTGTCGCGATGCCCGTGGCAATCGACGACTACAAGGCCGGCCTCTCGGCGAAGCTGATTGCGGAATGCCCGACGCTGGAGGCGTTTCGCACGCGGTGGGTCAACCCGCCAGACCGTGAAGAGATCATCGAGATGATCGTGGGCGCAGGCTATTCGCCGAGCGTTCTGCGACTCGTCGAGAACATGAACGACTACGATCTGTACGACGTCCTGGCCGATCTAGCGTACGGCCTGTCGCCCAGGACGAGGGAGAACCGGACGCTGGCGTTCCGTTACAAACATTCGTCTTGGCTGGGCAGCATGCCGGCGCCGGCTGGCGAGGCGATCAAGGCCATCGCGGACCAGTTTTCGATCGGCGGCACAGAGGGACTTGAGAACCCGCACATCTGGCAGGTGCCGGAAGTGATGGCGGCTGGCGGCCTCAAGGCGCTCGCCGCTGCAGGCGAGCCCCGGACGATTCTGCGTGAAACGAAGGAGAGGATGTTCGCCGCGTGAGCAGGGGAACCCATCAAAGCACCCGGTGGCCAACCCGCAAGCTCGGCGACGTTTTGGTCCGACACAACGAGGTGATCCATCCCGGTGACCGCACTGGTGAGGCGACGTTCGTCGGGCTGGAACACATCGAACCGAACTCTGGTCGCCGCATCGGCTCTTTGCCTATCGACCTTGGCACCTTGACGGGTCGGAAGCCCACTTTCCGGTGCGGTCAGATCGTCTACGGCTACCTGCGGCCGTACTTGAACAAAGTCTGGATCGCCGAGTTCGACGGCTATTCTTCGGTTGACCAGTTCGCATTCGACGTTTCTCCAGAGCTTGCGGACACCGAGTTCATCGCTGCGTTCATGCGAAGCGAGACGTTCTTGCGCCGCTCGTCGATCGTGACAACCACTGGTCAACTCCCTCGCATCGGAACCGAACAGATCGCGGCCGTTCCCATTGAGCTTCCGCCTCTCGATATTCAGCGGCGAATAGCATCTGATCTCGCCGGACAACTCGCCGCGGTCGACGCCGCGAGGTGCGCGGCCGAGGAGCGCGTGGCGGCCGTCGAGGCGCTTCATACGGCGTTTCTCCGAGTCGCCTTTGAAGCTGGCACCACAGGCAGCTGGAGAAATGCGAAGCTTGCCGATGTCGCCGAGATCGGCGGCGGACTGCAGAAGACACCTGGGCGTAAGCCGGTAGCCAACCACTGCCCTTACCTCACGGTTCGAAACGTACAGCGAGGTAGGCTCGATCTCTCTCACATCGAGAGATTCGAGGTCAGTCAGCCGGAACTCGAACGCCTTCGCCTCCTCAAGGGCGACATCCTGATTGTTGAGGGCAACGGAAGCCCGGATCAGATCGGCCGAAACGCTGTCTTTGACTTGGATCAGACCGATTGGATACATCAGAACCACGTCATCCGAGTGCGTCTTGGCAGCGACTTGCTGTATCCGTTCGTCAGCCTTTTCCTGAACAGTCCTGAGGGAAAGGCTCAGATGATTCAGCGCGCACGTTCAACGAGCGGCCTGTACACCTTGAGCGTCGACAAGGTTGGTTCTCTCGAGGTGCCAGTCCCGCCGATTGCTGAGCAGATTCGGCTCGTCCAAGATCTGACCTCGCGGATGCGTGCCGCCGAGCAACTCGGAAAACAGTGCAACGACGATTCCGCCCGAATTGCCGCCTTGCCCGCCGCTCTCCTTCGAGCGGTGTTCGGCGAGGAGTCTTAAGCAATGCCTCGTCCCAAAAAGACGGCAGCGGCAGTAGTGACAGCTGTCACGAATGGCAAGAAGCTTTCGACCCAGCAATCGGTTGATGCAGCCATCTGGTCGATCTGCGACATCATGCGTCGCGGCAACGTTGCCAGCGCACTGCAGTACGTTCCGGAGCTGACGTGGATTCTGTTTCTCCGGATTCTCGACGAAACCGAAGATCGCGAGGAGCAGGAAGCCGACGCTGTCGGAGCTTCGTACTCGTCGTCGCTCAAGAAGCCCTATCGGTGGAAGGATTGGGCGGCGCCACTCGAACGGGCCGACGCGAAGCCGAACAGGCGGAAGGAGCTCGAAGACGAATCGTCCGGCGCGTTCATGAAGTTCGTGAACACCGAGCTGATTCCGTACCTGAAGAAGCTGAAGGAGCGCGCCAGCGCGACGCCGCGGCAGAAAGTGATCTCCGAGATCATGTCCGGCGTCGAGAGGGTCCGGATTGACACCGAGCGGAACCTGTTCGACGTGCTCGACAAGGTCCACGAGATCACCAACGAGAATATTGACCCAACGCACGTCTTTGCGCTCAGCCAGATCTACGAGGGGCTGCTCCTCAAGATGGGCGAGAAGGGATCAGACGCGGGTCAGTTCTTCACGCCCCGCGAAGTGATCCGCGCAATGGTCAGGGCCATCGACCCGAAGATCGGCGAGACGGTGTACGACCCTTGCTGCGGCACTGGCGGGTTCCTCGCACAGGCGGCCGAGCACATGAAGCCGAAGCCCGGTGCGAGAATCTCTGGCGCTGCGATCTCTAAGCTGAAGCACGAGACGTTCTGGGGACGTGAGAAGGAGAATCTCATCTACCCGATCGGGCTGGCCAATCTGATTCTTCACGGCATCGATCACCCGAACATCTGGCACGGAAATGCGCTGACCAAGCACGAGGTGTACGGTGGTCTGTTCGCTGGCGCTCCGTCGCAGTTCGACGTCGTTCTGACCAACCCGCCCTTCGGCGGTAAGGAGAGCCGTGCCGCGCAGACTCACTTTGCCTATCAAACGAGCGCGACCCAGGTCCTATTCCTCCAGCACATCATCGAGACATTGAAGCGCGGTGGGCGATGCGGGATGGTCATCGACGAGGGCGTGCTCTTCCGAACGAACGAGGACGCGTTCGTCAAGACCAAGCGAAAGCTAACGGACGAGTGCGATCTCTGGTGTGTCCTGTCGCTGCCTGGCGGCGTATTCAGCGCCGCTGGCGCTGGGGTGAAGACGAATCTGTTGTTCTTCACGAAGGGCACGCCGACGGAGCGCATCTGGTACTACGACCTGTCCGACGTGAAGGTCGGGAAGAAGTCACCACTGACGCTCAAGCATTTCGAGGACTTCGCCGCCAAGCTCGCGACCCGCGCCAACTCCGACCGGTCTTGGACGGTTGATCTAGCAGCGCGACGGGCGAAAGCCGCGGATGAGGCGCTCCCGTTTCGCGAGAGAGCGCGGGCCAAGCAGCGGGAGGCCGACAAGGTTCGCGACGAGGTCGCGGTGCTGAAGAAGGCGAAGCCGAAAGACGAAGCCGCGATTGCCGCTGCCGATGCAACTGTCCGCGACCTCGTCAAGGAGTCGCGCGAGGCAACCGGCAAGGCCGACGATATCGAGAACGCCGTCTACGATCTGAAGGCAGTCAACCCGCATCGAAAGCCCGAAGTCGATCGCAGAACGCCGACTGAACTACTCGATCTGGTCGAGGCCAAGGGGGTGGAAATCGCGCAGGCGCTGAAGAAGCTCAGGGCACTGACGTCATAACCCGTCGCGTATACTCACATTGATTGATCCCCCCTCTTGCTTCGGCAACAGGGTGCGAAACCGGCCGCATGGCCGGTTTCAGTGTTCTTGGCCCTTTCCAATGGCTCTGAAACCAAAGGCCACTTCTCGGCGAAGACGATCGTTCACCGGCGCGCGGCGTCGCGCGCTCGCGCGCCTTCGCAAAGGCCTTGACCTTCAGTGGACGCCTCCCGCCTCTCGGGAGTCACTTCACGAGCGGGGACGAGGAGCGCGGAGACGTGATGACTGAATCGCGTTGGGCGAACACGCTATAGCTCTTTCCATGGACCGCCATTGGACCAAGTGCGCGGCCATGGTTCGCCGCGAGCGGCAGCTTGAAGCACGGGCCATAGGAAACGATCGAGGGTCGCGATGATCGCGGAGAGATCGGCCAGTTCCGGCCGTCGTGTACGCCGGACGAATGCGGCCCATTGGATCTTCTTCTGAGCATCGTCAGCGAATTCGCTGGTCAGGCCGAGCGGACGTTCGCCGGGGATCTCAATTCTCCTGCGCGTGAACGTCGCCTCAACTGCAAGCCGCATCGTCTCGCCGTCGAAGCCTCGAGTTGCAGCCAGCCGGTGGATGTCGAAGAAGTCCTTCATCCGGCTGTTCGCCAGCGCGAGCCGCACCATCGCCTCGGTCTTCTCGGCAATTGAGGTCTCAGGTCGGTAAGCGCGGATGCGCGCGCGGGGGAGATCGAGGAGGCCTGGATAGTCCAGGACTTCCGGCGCGGGCACGACGACGTCCCCGGCGCCGACGTCAACCTGCAACGGGATCCGAACATTTCCCAGCAGCGCCATCAGCTTGACGCGCATGCCGCCGTACTCCTGGTTCTCGCGGATCGCATCGACCTGAACGGTGTCCGGCAGGAACGTCAGCCCGTCGTCCGGCGACTCGATCGCGCAGAGCTCGACGAACACGCGCTTCAGGGCTTCGGCGGATGTGTCACCGAAGCCGAGGAGATCGACGTCCTTCGTGGGGCGAATCGGCTCGCCGAGCCACAGCAGGAGTAGAGCTGCGCCCTTGAGGATGAACCTGTCGGCGAACTCGGACTTCGAAAGGCGATACAGCAGGCGCTCGCCGCCGAACCGGGCGAGCGTCAGCTGGTGCTCCACGCCGAGCTCCCGGCTTCGCTCAACAAGTCTCGCCTGTACGGAGGCGAAGATATTCTTGGGGCCGTCGCGCTTCACATGACGACCGTTTCGATGTAGGGCTGCATGACCCGCTGTACGCGAAGCTTCTTCGCAAGTCGGTTGAGTTCATCGATTTTGAGACGCTTGCTTCGCCACGCCTCCGTGAGCGCTTCTAGGGCCACATCGAGCCCGACTTTGTTCCTGAACCGAAAGCAGTCAGCGATGGTGCGGGCGACGCTATAGATGCGTACGATTTGCCCCTCGATGCGATGCTCTTCGATTCCAAGATCGAACACGGCCGTGGAGACGTTGACGACTCGAAGCGGCGGCGCTGAAACGCGCGGCACACGCGTGCCACGCGGAACGGCAATCCAGACTTCGGCTGGAAGCTGCGTTCCGATGTCATGAAATCGAAGGGCTGATATCAGGCACACCACCGAGCGCGGAACGGTAGCGGCGACAACCGCTAGGTCGTGATGCTCAGTGCTGCGGGCGCTACTCGGTAGACGGTATCGTCCGGGACCGACCTTCTCAAGGACACCCGACTTCGTCAGCCGGGTCAGTGTGCCAGTGTGAATGCCCTGACGAGCCACGTCCCTCGCCCGTACGAAAGGCTGTTTCTCGGCCAGACGGAGAAGTCGGCCTCTAGTGGTTCCTCGACGTCGCGCCGTTTTGCTTACACTCATTGATAACTGTAAGCATATTACCGCATAAGACCCAGAATCCATACCGATTTTCGCCGTTTCTTCGTGTTAACATGGCTGTTGAGGTCGTGCAGGAGGCGCAGATGTCGGTTTCTGATGCAGACCGCCGCGAAGACAAGGAACGGACACTGTGCAGGATGCTCGCGCTCATCGGCGACGAGTACCTCATTCAAGTGAGCGTCCGGCCGAGCGAGAAAGAGTTTGAGGATGCGCTCCCGACAACGTGGCGGGAGTTGCTCGACGATGGCTTGATCGATGACAAGTTCAGCGCGATGGGAAGCCCCGCTTTCCGTCTGACCGCCGCTGGATGGCTCCGTGCGATGCTGCTGAGCGGGACCGTCGACACAACCGATTGCCGCGAACGTTGTGCCCGACTTGCCCAGGCGCTGAAGTCCGTGGTCAAGGGACGGAACTCCCACTACGACGGACTGACTACTGAGCATGAGATTGCAGCTGCCGCCAACCTGCCGGTCGGCTGGGTCTTCAATGCCATCAAGTCGCGGCTGCTCGGCGTGGTGTTTCCGAAAGATCGATGGGACGCCACCATCGACAAGAGAACGATCCGGGTATCCCCAACGTTCGGCCTGAACCACCTGTTCGAGGAGCGAGGTTAGCTGCGATGGGAATCAAGATCACGGGACTGGACGAATTCCGACGCAAGCTCGAACGCCTGAGCCGGAACGCTCAGAACGTGAATGGGCCGGTCGCATTTGACGACCTGTTTCCGCCAGAGTTCATGCGCCGATACACCGATTTCCCGACGATCCAGGCGATGGCCGACGCGTCGGGCTTCAAGATCGAATCGCAGCAGGACTTCGAGGCCATTCCCGATGCCGAATGGGATGCGTTCGTTCGGAGCCGAACTCGGTTCCAGACGTGGCAGGACATGCAGGCGAAGGCGGGCGAGGAGTACGTCGTTCGGCGGCTGAACATCGAGAACCTGTAGATTGCGACTTTCGACACAGCTCCGACCGAAACATCATGCCTGTCAAGCTATTCACCGAGGGGGTTGAGCCCGCCGATCCTGAAGCGCCCATCTGGCGGTTCATGAACCTGCGCAAGTTCAAAGATTTACTCGCGACGAGTGAACTGTTCTTCAACCGCGCCGATCGATTTCCGCAGGACGAGCAAGAGGGGATTCCACCAGAAGAGTACATAGTGCGAGTCCGCGGCTTGAACCCGCTCGACGTGAAGGACCGGCTCGAGTTGAACAACAGTCTCGCCACACTCGCGCAGTTCCGCGAGTCCATGTACGTAAACTGCTGGTATCTGTTTGACGAAGAGAGGGCCCACACGTGGGAGACGTACGGCCAGGACGGCGTTGCCGTCATCTCGACCTACGCGAGGCTGAAAGCCGCGTTGGACTCCCTTCCTCCAGAGGACGATGCGCACTTGGGGCTCGTGCGATATGGCACGAAACATCTCACGCGCTACAACACGATGATGTTTATCACGACGAAGCGTGAACAATTTGCCGAGGATCGTGAAGTCCGCGCGATGCTATGGATCCGCGATGAGTACGCGGGCATCAACCGGCACTACGACATCGACAACTTTCCGCATCCGCGGCCATTGACGCCCCCGGACCGCGCGCGCGTCAAGGACCACCATCGCAGGAAGATCGACATCGCGGCTCTCGTGACCGAGGTTGTGGTCAATCCGAAGGCGACGCCGCAATTGATCGCCGAAGTTGCTGCCTTGGTGAAGAGCGCGAGCTGTACGATTCCTGTCCGAGAATCCGGATTGGCTCGGTATGCCGCGCTCTTGCCGTTTTGATTCGATGACGATGGGGTCCGGGTTCGATGCGTGCCTTCTGTGCGGCCATTTTCGCCCCCGCACGGTTGACGCCGAGCGCCACGCCTCCGAGCAGAAGTCGTGGCAGCGGTGGCATGCGCAGCAGGCACAGGACGAAGCCGAGTTCGACCAAACCTAGGACCACCAGCATGAGAGCAGCCGATCTTGCTAGCTTGTCTGAACGATACCCGGATGGCGGGGACGCAGGCACACGGGGACCGACCCGTATCCTCGGTGTTGAAACGCCAATCTGGGATGACCTGGGCGAGCGAATCTTCGCCGACTTCGTTACCGATCCGCCCTACGGCATTGGCTGGTGGGCTCCGCATCCCGGTACGTCCCGGCGCATCTTCATTTCCGACCAGCTAGATGCTTGCACGAGCAGCGTAACAACGAACTTAGTTGAAGGCGCCCTGCACTGGCTGGAACTGCTCGAGGCCATCGATCGCGAAGACGCGTTCCAGGCCGATGTGATCCAGATGGTCGACGGTGAGCCCCGGATGGTCGCGCGGCCAAGGACGACGCCACTGGAGTCGCTCGGGCCCGACATCGTGCGTCTGCATCAAGTCGGTGTCGCCAGGGCGTTGTCGGGCGCTCTTGATTGCGCAGCGGGCACGATCATCGGCGTCATGGCCTTGCCGATGAACATTCTGAAAGCTGACTTCCAGGGAGTCATCCGTCACTTCGAGCGTCGGGCGGCGCCTACGACGGAGGGAGAGACGCGTCAGAACGAATTCGGTCAGCAACTCACCCGGATAGTTGAGCAGACCGGTCCGGCTGGCTGGCTCGACTGGCTGCTGAACTTCCGCAACATGCTTGTTCACAGGGGGCGGCGGATCGAGATCGGGCAATTCGTGCCACGCCTGCCGTTTCTGCGCGATACCAGAGGTCGCCCTATCATGCGCGCGAACGTGATCACGCAGCTACCGCTGGAGCCTGATAGGTCCGACGTAGATGTTCATCTCGAACCGAACATCCCGCCGGTTCTTACCGAAGACGTAAGGCAGACGCTGGCGGGAGCAATGGGCAGCGTCCGAACACTGATCGAGGCGCTGGCGGAGCAACTCATCGCGGCCTGGGACTGGCGGAAGGCCAATCCGGACGCGCTACAACAGCCGCGGGCGCAGTGGCCGCGCATCGGCGAAGAGGCACGCGCGGGTCGGCGGCAACCTTTCGTGGGCTACGCACCGGGCACGCATCGATACGAACCCGGGCAGCTCATGAGCCATCCGAGGACTGTGCGGAAGATGGCTTCAGCGGCCCTGTTTGACCACCAACGCCATCAGTGGCCGAATTTCGACTGAGGCCGGCGGCCTTGAGAACGACATGAGAGATCTGCGAGATCTCTGTTTTGGTCGACAACAGACTTGGGCAGCGGCGTCGCCGGAGCGTGCCGCGCTCACTAGGCCGCCCCGCTCCACAGCTGCAAGTACCGCTGGTTGCGTGCCCCCGCAACCAACGATACTTGCAGCAAGAAGGCCTCGGTTTCTGGGGCCCTCTTGCTTTGTACGGTTGCGCCGAGCATCGGTGCCAGGTTGCCTTTCAGTTCGATTCTGAGTTCTCGCTGGTCGGGCATCATCACGATGGCGTCGATGAGGCCTCGGAGCGCCTCGGCGGCTTCCGTGCGCGTCTCCGGATTATTTCCAGAGCCTGAGCCAGGCGCGTCACATTCTGTCTGCAGCTTCAGTGCTGTGCCGACGGAGTTGGTTCGGAAAGATGGGAGCTTTCCGGATCCCGGATCCCGGATCCCGGACCCCGGACTGAATGCGCGCATCTCGAATGCGTTCAATCGCCGAAACGCGTCAACCGCTGGAGCCGGCGGGTTGTTCATCGTGGGGGCGACGATATCGTCGTCACGTTGTTCGTCGTTATGCTCGTCAAGAGGCGCCGGCGGTAGCTGGAAGGGGCGTTCCGTGGGCACGCCCCCTTCGGACGCGAAGCCCTGAAAGGCTGCCGCTGACCTGCCCTCGACATCCGATCCGCGGATAGTGCGAGGTCCTCACCACATTCACGCCGAGTTCAGCATCTGCCGCTCGTCGACCTTCGTTACAGCGCGTGATCACGGTGTTGCCACAATCGTCGCCATGACGCGATCCGCGCGTTGCGGCCGCTGATTACGCTCCGTGTCGACCTGCGCTGGCCGTCGCCCAGCGCCCGCAGTGAATCCCACACCGTTCCATGGAGACGAATCATGTCGCATCGTGTTTCGCTGGCGTTCGCGCTGGCGTTGCTCACCGGTCTGTCGGCACTGGCCGCCAGCACCAAGTTTTCAGACTTCACGCCGCTCGCGAGCTCGGCGAGCCCGACGGCCACTGAGGCCACGCCGATCACCCTCTCGAATCAGAAATGGAGCCAGCGAACCCTCGCCGATCGTACGACCCAGAACACGTTGTCGATCGACTCGAATTCCGGCTCCTGGGACATGATCGCGTCGAACGCTACCGGGCCCGACGCCGGGCGTTACCTGTTCATGCCGTTCGAGACCGGCGCCGCCGGCGTGCAGCGCATCGACACGCAGGATCCCGACTACCTGACGCGCACGGTCACCATCGTCGCTCCCGGGACGCAGGGGTTCGTGTCCGGCGACCCCTCGCGCTGGACGCCGTGGGGCGGCTACCTGACGGGCGAGGAATCGTGGAGCGCGAACAGCCCGAAGGGGCGTCTGTTCGAAGTGACCAATCCGATCACCGCCGGGCCATTCGGCGGCACGTTCGTCTGGCGTTCGAAGGTGCCGCGCGTCGCCCATGAGGGACTCGTCTTCGACGCGAGCCACGCGTTGTACTTCGTCGACGAGCTCAATGGCGGGTCGGTCTACAAGTACGTGTCGGCAAGTCCTGATGCCGAAACCGGCGACGAGTTCTTCGCGGCGGGCCAGACGTTCGCGCTCAAGGTCGGTGCCGGCGGG
>JADMIO011624644.1_pt1 | contig 19911 bp, 15 predicted proteins | sample 8958161 | NCBI WGS metagenome assembly JADMIO01 (sample SAMN16585339, study PRJNA669376) | soil metagenome | isolation source: Crop rotation soil | place: USA: Cullars Rotation, Alabama | collected 2011
GCGGGCGTGGGCGCCGGAGCCGCCGCCGGGGCGGCAGCGCCGGGTGGAGCGACCGCCGCGACCGCGCCGGCCGCCTTGTCCTTGCCGCGCGTGGCCAGGAAGATCCCGCCACCGACGAGCGCGAACGCGAGCACCGCGCCGCCGACGACGATGGCCGCGCGGTTCCCACGCGGAGGCGCCTCGTAGGCGCTGGTCGCCTGCACGCTGGTCAGGGCGCCGACGCCGGTCGGTGCCTTGGGCATGCCGGTGCCGGGCGTCGCGACCGGCATGACGCCCGTGGCCGCGCCCGGTGACGCGCCGTCGTCGGGACGGTAGAAGGCGTCGAGGCCGCCGCGCGCGTCGATGTACGCCTGCGGGTCGCGCAGCGCCTCGATGAAATCCTCCATGGTCTGGAAGCGTTCCTCGCGCTTCTTCTCCAGGGACTTCATGATGATGGCCTCGACGAGCGGCGGAACCGCCCCGCGCGAGGTCGTCGGCCGCGCCGGCCGCTTGGTCAGGTGCTGCACCAGGACTTCGCCGTAGCCCTCGCCGGCGAACGGCACCTGGCCGGTGATCATCTCGTAGAGCACGATGCCGAGCGCGTACACGTCGGTGCGCGCGTCGATGTTGCCCTTGCCCTCGCACTGCTCGGGCGACATGTACGCGGGCGTGCCCATCACGATGCCGGTGCGCGTGCGTCGCGAGCCGGGCGCGTCACCGGTCAGCTTGGCGATGCCGAAGTCGAGGACCTTCACGAAGTCCTTCTCCCGGCCGCGCGTGATGAGGTAGATGTTGTCGGGCTTCAGGTCGCGGTGGATGATCCCCTTGGCGTGCGAGGCCGCCAGCGCGTCGGCCACCTGCATGCCGATCTGGAAGACCCGCTCCGGCTGCATGGGCGACTCGCGCTGGATGCACGAGGCGAGCGACTCGCCGCCCAGGAACTCCATGATGAAGTAGACGAAGCCGGGCCCCTGCTGCGTCTGCACCACGCCGTAGTCGATGATGTCGACGATGTTGGGGTGCTGGATGTCGTTGACCGCCTTGGCCTCGTTGAAGAAGCGCCCGACGACGTCCTGGTTGGCCGAGTACTCCTCGTGCAGGACCTTGAGGGCGACCTTCTTGCCGATGAGCGGGTGCTCGGCCAGGTAGACCGAGCCCATGCCGCCTTCGCCGAGCTTGGAGACCACGCGGTAGTTGCCGATGGTCGCGCCGATGAGTGAGGACTGCGGACTTCCTACGATCGGCGACTCCATGCGTCATGCTCCTCAGGCTAGGACGGCGATCCTATCACGGATTCGATAACTTGCCCCGATGCGCCCTCGTGCTATCGGTTGAACCAGCATGGCCAAGACCGCCATTTGGACGTCGATCTGGATTTTGGCTGCCACGCTCCTCTTGGCGGCGCTCTCGCCCCACCCCGCCCTGGCCAAGCGCCGCAAGAGCTCCGGCCGCTCCCGCCCCATCGCCGCCACCACCAAGGACGGGCTCCCCAACGTCCAGGCCTATGGCGCGATGGTCGTCGATCTCGACTCGGGCCAGGAGCTCTACTCGAAGAACGCCGACGATCTGCGCTTCATCGCGTCGACGACGAAGATCTTCGTCGCGATGGTCGTGCGCGCCAAGGGCATCGACCTGAACGGCGAAACGGTCATCACTGACGACGACCAGCAGCGTGCGCGCGGCGGCGCCAAGAGCCGGCTGCTCGTCGGGCGCCGCTTCAAGAACGGCGACCTCCTGCGCGCCATGCTCATCGGCTCGGACAACCGCGCCTGCTCCGCCCTCGCCCGCGGCGCCGGTCTGACTCCCGAGCAGCTCATCGAGCGCATGAACCAGCTGGCCCGTCAGCTCGGCCTGAAGAAGACCAAGTTCACCGACACCTCCGGCCTCCACGGCAACGAGTCCACGCCGCGCGAAATGACCGTCGCCCTGCGCGAAGCGCTGACGGATCCGCTCCTCGCCGAGATCATGTCGACGCGCGAGGCCGAGATCCACGCCGTCGACTCGGGTGAGGTCTCGACCAAGGGCAAGCGCCAGATCAAGAAGTCGTCGTACTCCGTGCACTACAACAACACGAACGTGAGCCTGCGGACGTCGAAGTTCAACGTCGTCGGTGGCAAGACCGGCTACACGGACCTGGCGCGTTACTGCCTGGTCATCGCGACGAAGATCGGCGGCCATCGGTACGCCATGAGCTTCCTCGGCGCCGAGGGTGAGCTGACGCGCTTCGCCGACTTCAACCGAGTCTGCGAGTGGATCGAGAGCGGGAAGGCCGTGGCCCAGGCGAGGTCCAAGGGAGGCGTCGGATCGCTGGCGGACAGGCCGCCGGCGGCGGTCATCCCGAGGCTCTCACGTTAGGAATCCGCCCGGCTGCCCTCCCGGCGGCCGGTCGGGCGCCGTCTCGAACAGTCCTCGCCGCCGCGTAGCGTCCTTACCTCCGCCTTCGCCGCCGTCCTTCGCAGATCTTCGCTCTCCGAAGGGGCGGCTGCGGAACTCGCCGGCGCCCGCCCGTTCCGCCGGGGGGCGCGCCGGGCTCACCACGTCGCGCCCGTCCCCCCTTCTTTGGAAGTAGAACCAAGCGGCGACCTGGCTCATTGGCCAGCGACCGTCGCCAACAGGTTCTGTGATGGGGTTCGTACAAGGGGAGCTCGCCCCCGACGAAGGAGGGGACGCGAAGCGGCTCCCCTTGTTCTTGAGGATCCGAGCGCCAGCGAGGATCCGGAAGATCTCGCACCTGAGGAGACCAGGCGCCGCCACGCTAATTTGTCAGCACAACCCCAACGCGAAGTGCCCGAGTGCGAGAGGCGGGACTCGAACCCGCACGACCTTTCGGTCAGGAGCTTCTAAGACTCCGACGTCTGCCATTTCGCCACTCTCGCGGTGGAACAGCCAAGAACCAGATAGTCGCCGAAAACTCGACGCGGGACCCAAAGTGAATTGAGGTCCCGCGTCGTGACGGTGAGCGCAGAAGGAGTCGAACCTTCAACCTGCGGATTAAGAGTCCGATGCTCTGCCAGTTGAGCTATGCGCCCGTCGGTGGTGCTAACTAATTTTCAGGTCCCGGTCAGGTGCGCCCGGGGCGACTCGAACGCCCGGCCCTCGGATTCGAAGTCCGATGCTCTATCCAATTGAGCTACGGGCGCGGTTGCTGTCGAGGCGCTCTAAGTAATCGAGCCAAGCCTCGCTGTCAAAGATTTTTTCGAGCAGGCGGGATCTGAGCTGCTTTTTGGGTCTCCGTCAGCCTTGCGCGTAGGTCGGCTTACGCCGATGTAGACGCGATGCAGGCGTCTATGTATTTTGTTTCCGTTTCACGAATCTGGTCAGTCCAGTGGCCGGATTCGTGACCGGGCGGCTGCGAACCTCTTAGTCGGGCGGGAGCGAGAGCATGAACTTCGGCAGTATGCGTGCGCTTGTGGTGGCGACGTGGGTGGTCTCGGTGGTCTTCGGTGGTGGCTGTGCAGGAGGCGGATGTAGTTGCATCACGCCCCTCCCCAAGCCGATCCCGTCAGACCAGATTGTCGAAGGTGGCGCTCAGATCCGCGTGACACCGTCGGGATTCCAGACGCTCACGTCGATCGTGCCGGCGGTGCTCAACAACGCCGTCGCCAACGGCTTCTGCATCGGCGAGCAGCACGTCGGCCTCTCGATCGCCGGCAACCTCTTCGCCTGCGACGCGAACACCTGCTCGGGCGGCGGCCACGGCTGCGGCGTGTCGGTGCACCTCGACAGCCTCAACATGAGCGCGCCCGACGCGCAGACGTTCAAGATCGACGCTCAGTTCGACGGCTCGGTGCCGGTGCACGTCACCTACAAGCCGCCCATCATCCCGACCTCCTTCGGCTGCACCATCAACGCGGCCCTGAACGACGCGCACATCGTCGCCAGCATCGGCTTCGGCGTGAAGGGCGGCGACGACGAGGACGGCGGCGGCGCCAGCGCGCGCGGCGGCGAGCTGCAGATCCAGCTGCGCTCGCTGCAGTCGCTCGACATCTCGGGCCTCGACCTCGACGCGTCGAGCTGCGGCCCGGTGATCAACTTCGTCGCCAACCTGGTCGACCTCATCGCCGACGCGCTCTCGACGCCCATCGGCAACGCGCTCGTCGGCCTGCTCACGCCGGTCGTCAACAACCTCATCCAGGGCTTCCTGCCGGATCCGCTCGGCATCAAGGGCATCATGGACGTGGGCGGCGCGCTCGCCGGCATCGCCCCCGGCATCGACGCGAAGCTCGAGGTGAAGGGAGTGCCGGGCGGCTACGTCTCGTTGCCCGCGCAGGGCCTCTCGGTCGGCCTCATCGTCGGCCTGAACAGCGATCGCGACCCGAACACCCGCGACACCGGCCTCGCCAGCGAGTCGGCGCGCTGCGTGCCCGAGCGGCCGGCGCCCGACTACACCGGCATCCTGCCCAAGGTCGACGGCCGCGGCACCTTCACGCTCGCGCCCGCAGGCGAGTTCCTCGGCGCGCCCGACCCCGCCGCCGACGTCGCCATCGGCGTCTCCGAGACGGTGCTCGACCAGGCCGGCTTCCACGTCGTGAACTCGGGCGCGATGTGCCTCGGCGTCGGCTCGTCGCTGGTGCCGCAGCTCAACCTCGGCACCATCGGCATCATCGTGCAGTCGCTCGCGGCGCTCGGCTCGGGCAGCGGCAAGGAGCCGGTGATGCTCGTGCTCCGGCCGCAGAACCCGCTCGACTTCACCGTCGGCGAGGGCACCGAGGAGAGCCCGCGCCTGTCGATCGCGATCAACGACCTGGAAGTCGACTTCTACGCCTACCTGTTCGAGCGCTACGTGCGCGGCTTCACCGTCAGCCTGACGCTGAACCTCGGGCTCAACCTCGACTTCGTCACCAACGCCGACGGCAAGCCGGCCATCCAGCCGACGATCCTCGGCCTCACCGCCGACAAGATCCACGTGAAGGTGGAGAACGCCGAGTTCCTGTCGGAGTCGCCGGCCACGCTCGAGGGCGTCTTCCCGTCGCTGATGGAGAACCTGATCGGCCCGATCATCTCCGAGCAGCTGGGCTCGATCGCCCTGCCCGACCTGCAGGGCTTCACCCTGAACGACCTGCGCTTCACCAAGATCGTCACCAACCAGGACGACTTCCTCGGGATCTACGCCGGCCTGGCCGCGGTGCCCGGCTCGCACAAGATGGCCGAGCTCGACGCGGCGCGGCCGTTCATGCCCGCGACCTGGACGCCGCGCGTGGTCACCGCCTACCGCAAGCTCGACACCCGCGCCGAGATCGTCTCGGTGAACGTGCCCGCGCCCGAGGTCATCGGCGCGGCGCTCGCGCGCGACCGCTACGCGAAGAAGGCGGGCGAAGGCGTGCCCGAGGTGACGCTCGCGCTCTCGAGCGACGCGCCCGCCGGCATGCAGGTCGAGTACTCGTGGCGCCTGGACAGCGGCCTCTGGCACGACTGGTCGCGCGACCCGCGCCCGGTGCTGCGCGAGCGGGTCTTCGCGCTCGAGGGTCGCCACACCCTCTACGTGCGCGCGCGCCAGGTCGGCGACTACCGCACCAACGACGAGACGCCCGTCGAGCTGCCGCTCGTGATCGACTCGGCGCCGCCGCGCCTGCTCGCCGACCGCACCGCGGTGAACGGCGAGCAGGTCACCTTCGTGGCGGCCGACCTGGTGACCGCCGACGCCGACCTGCGCTGGGCCTTCGCCACGCCGGGCGCGTCGGAGGACGGTCTCGCGTGGCGCGCGAGCGCCACGGTCGACGGTGACGAGCTGCGCGCCCTCGCCGACGAGTCGGGCGACGTGCTCGTGCTCGTGCGCGACGAGAAGCTGAACGTCGCGCGCGCCAGCGTCGACGTCGGCAGCCTCGGCTTCCACGGCCGCGCGCCGTCGACCGGCTCGGGCTGCTCGTGCGACGTCGGCGGCTCGGCCGCGGGTCGTGGCGGCGCCGGCAGCCTGATCGCCGGCCTGCTCGCGTTCCTCGCGCTCGTGCCGCTCCTGGGCCGCCGCCGGGTCGCCGCCGCCGCGCGCGCCGTGGCCGGCAAGGCCGGGTGGATCGCCTTCTTCGTAGTCTGCGCCTTCGGCCCCGCCTGCAGCTGCAGCGACAAGGTGCCGCCGACCGAGGGCGAGTGCACCGTCGACGCCGACTGCAGCGACTTCTGCGGGACCGGCAAGATCGGTCGCTGCGACATGGGCATGTGCTACTGCGAGGACGACATCGAGTACGGCCTCATCGGCACGCACTCCGACCTCGCCGCGTCGCCGACCGGCGAGGCCTGGGTGTCGGCGTACAACGCGACCCACGGCGATCTCATGGTCGCCAAGGTGCTCGACAAGGGCCGCATCGCCAACGAGACCTGGGAGTTCGTCGACGGCGTGCCCGACGGTCCGGTCGCCCTGCCCGACTCGACCATCCGCCACGGCGTGCGCGCCCCCGGCGACGACGTCGGCCTGTACACGTCGATCGCGGTCGCCTCCGACTCGACGCCGCTCGTCTCGTACTACGACGTCACCCACGCCTCGCTCCGCTTCGCCGGCCGCTACGGCGGCACCTGGACGACCATGGTCGTCGACGAGGGCGCGCCGCTCGCCGAGGAGATCGGCGGCGAGGACGCCGGGCGCTACTCGGCGCTCACGATCAACCCGGTCGACGGCAAGCCCGGCATCGCCTACCTGGCCACCGTCGTCGACGGCGCCAACGCGCGCACCGAGCTGCGCTTCGCCCAGGCGAGCAACAACTCGCCCAAGTCGACCTCCGACTGGACCGTGGCCGTCGTCGACACCGCCGCGGTGCCGCCGCTCGAAGGCGGCGCGTCACCGCCCGCCGACCTGCCCGAGGCCGTGGGCCTCTTCATCGCCGCCGCGCGCATGCCCGACGGCGGCCCGATCCTCGCCTACTACGACCGCATCAACGGGGACCTCAAGGTCGCGCGCTACGACGTGGCGGCGGGCGCCTTCCTGGCGCCCGAGGTCATCGACGGCGCCGACGGCGCCGACGTCGGCCAGTACCCGTCCATCACCGTCGCCGAGGACGGCAAGGTGCACCTCTCGTACGTCGACGCGTCGCACGACAACCTGCTGTACGTGAACCTCACCGACAAGATCCCCGAGGTCATCGACGACGGCTACCGCATCGACGGCACGACCGAGGACGGCCTGCCCCGCCCCGTCTTCCACCTCGTCGGCGACGACAGCGGCATCGTGACCAAGGGCGCGACCATCGCGGTCGCCTACCAGGACTCGACCACCCACGAGCTGCGCCTGGCGCAGCGCAACATGACGACCAACGTCTGGGACCACATGCCCATCGCCGGCGCCGAGGACCCGTACGTCGGCGGCTACGGCTTCTACGCGGCCGCGGCCATCTCGGGGACGGAGGTCGTGATGTCGAGCTACGTCATCGACAATCTCAACTACGACTTCTGGGTCGAAGTGTTTCGCCAGCCCGTGATCATCGAGTAGGCTTCAGCTTCACATGAAGCTTCGCTGGGGATTGCTCGATATCGCAGGCGTCGGCGTCGCGCTGGTCGCGGTGCTCTTGCCCCCGCCCTCCAAGGCGGTCTTCCCCGTCTACGACAAGCAGTCCGCCGCCGCGCCCAACGAGATCGCCGCCGCCCAGGCGGCGCTCTCGCGCGATCCGCAGGACTTCGCCGCGCTCGGCCGCTACGTCGACCTGCTCGCCGAGGCGGGCCAGCCGGACCAGGCGCTGCGCGCCGCGGGCGCTTCGTTCGCGCAGGAGTCGCCGCGTCGCTGGCGCGCCGCGGTCGCCGTGGCCGCCGTGCACGCGGATCTGCTCGACGCGAAGTCGGCGTTCGAGTGGGCCGAGAAGGCGCTCGCCGCCTGCGACGCGCCGGGCGCCGACTGCCCCGATCACGAGCGCGTCCGCGTCGACCTCTACGCCAAGGCGCTCAAGGCCGGCATCGACAGCGGCATCGATCCGCGCGTCGACCCCGACGGCTTCAAGAAGGCCATCGACTCGGCCACGCCGATGATCCGCGTGGGTGGCCGTCGCAATCATCCTCCGCTGTAGCTCTCCGCCTCTAGACCAGCGACAAGTGTGGGCTTTTCGGGACTCCGGACACCCCGGACGAGCCGTAGCAATTTGCCCCAACACCGTCGCGAAGCGCCTCGGGACTCGCGGGCGCACCGTCGGTCGCGCATCGTGATCTCGACCACTTAGATTGGCACGTGCCGTGGTCCCGTTCTTGTACTAGCCGCAGCGTCACCAAGGCTCGTTCCCGCGACTCCAGGAGGCATTCGTCCCATGGGTATTCTGAAGACCATCTCGCACATGTTCGAAGGCGGCGGTCTGGGCATGTGGCCCATCCTCGTCATCTCGATCGTCATCGTCGCCATCCTCGTCGAGCGCTCGGTCTATTTGATCAAGGCGACCGTCGACAAGGACAAGCTCCTCACCCTCCTCAAGTCGCAGGTCATGAGCGGCAACGTCCAGGGCGCGATCAAGGTGTGCTCGGGTAACCCGACGCCCCTCACCCGCATCGTCCAGGCCGGCCTCATGAAGTTCAACAAGAGCGACCACGAGGTCCAGGCCGCCATGGACGAGGCCGCCCTCCGCGAGCTGCCCCTCATCAACAAGCGCACGCCTTACCTCGCCATGCTCGCGAACCTCGCGACCCTGGCCGGCCTCCTCGGCACCATCATGGGTATGATCAAGTCGTTCGCGTCCGCCGCGAACGCCGACGCCAGCCAGAAGGCGACGAAGCTCGCCGAAGGTATCTCGGAGGCGATGAACTGCACCGCGTTCGGCATCTTCACGGCGCTCATCGGCCTCATCGGCTTCGCCGTGCTGCAGGGCAAGACCCAGGCCCTCTCCGACGACATCAACGAAGTCACCGTGCAGGTGGTCAACCTGGTCACCTCGCACCGCCAGGCGATGAAGCCGGGCGCGTAAGCCCAAAAAGGTAAAAGACCAATGGGCGTATCAGTCGATACCGGCGGCGGAGGCGGAAGGAAGTCCGTCGACGTCGACATCAACCTGGTGCCGTTCATCGACATGATGAGCTGCCTGGTGGCCTTCCTGCTGATCACCGCGGTGTGGACCAACCTCGCGCAGATCAACATCAAGCCGAAGGGCATGGCGAACCAGTCGGATGTCCCGCCGCCCACCGAGCCGCCGCAGAACATCTCCGTCCTGGTCGCGGGCGACTCGATCTGGATCGGCGTCACCACCGGTGACCGCCGCCAGATCAAGAAGGCCGGCGACAACTACGACTGGGAGAACGTGGCCAACACGCTCACCGAGTTCAAGAACGGCATGTTCGCGACGCGCGAAGACATCGAGATCGCGGCCGAGGACGGCGTCCAGTACCAGGACATCATCTCGACCATGGACTGGGCCATCGCCAAGGGCTTCAAGGACGTGGGGTACGTCGATCCGGCGTCCCTGTCCGTGAAGTTCAAGCAGTAGGGCCAAGGACAAGGACAGACCAGATGCCCATACATTCTCCAGGCCCACGGCTGTTCGACTCGGTGCCGTTCAAGCACCTGGGCGGCAAGGGCAAGCACGGGCGCAAGAGCGTCATGGCGAGCCTGAACCTCACGGCGCTCGTCGACATGATGACCATGCTCGTCGTCTTCCTGCTGATGACCTTCAGCGCCACGGGCGAGATCCTGATGGTGCAGAAGGGCCTCACGCTGCCCGACGCGGCGCAGAAGCAGGAGCTCAAGCGCGCGCCGATCGTCTGCATCACCGCCGATGCCATCACCTTCAACGGTGAGGCGATGGCCGATCCCCGCACCCTCGCCGCCGACACGTCGATGGAGTGGAAGATCGTGGAGCTCTACGAGCGCCTCAAGATCGAGAAGCAGGCGCTCGAGCTCTCCAGTGCGAACGACGACGCGAAGAACCTGCTCCGCGGCAAGCTCATCCTGCAGGCTGACAAGCAGGTCGACGCGAAGGTGCTGAATCGCGTGATGAAGACTTGCTACGCGGCCGAGTACCCGGACATCATGTTCGCGGTCAACCAGCGCGCGCGCAAGCAGTAGTCAGTCCCACGAACCGTTCTCTCCTCTCTCTCCGATAAGGAGCTCCCAGAATGTCGAGCCGACTTCTACCGCGCTTCATCCAAGCGGTCGCGGTGGCGGTGCTGTGTATTTCCGCCGCTGCCTGCGAGAAGGATCCCAACGACGCCACGACCTGGATCCCGAAGCTGAAGGACTCGGGAAGCCTCGATGACGCCGTCCGCAACCTCGACCGCCTGAAGGACCCCAAGGCGATCCAGCCGCTCGGCGAGGCGTGGAAGCGCTGGAACAAGCCGTCGAAGATCCTGCGCGCGATGATCAACATCGCCAACTTCGACGACCCGAGCGGCAAGAAGCAGTACATCGTGCGCCATCCCGAGTACAAGGACGCGATGCCCTACCTCATCGAGGCGGTGAAGGACTACGACGCCTCGCTGCAGCAGTCGATCGAGGACGGCGCGATCGCCGCCGACACGCTGGGCAAGTCGGGCGATCCGGCCGCGATCGAGGTGCTGATCTCGGCCGCGACCAAGTCGATGCCGAAGACCTCGCCTGCCAACCGCGTGCGCGCGCAGGCCATCCGCGCCCTGGGTCACTTCAAGGACCCGCGCGCGGTCGACACGCTCATCAAGATCCTGGGCGCCGACCCCGAGACGCAGGAGATCCGCCTCCACGCCGCGGCGGCGCTCGCGCTCGCCGAGACCGGCTCGGAGAAGGCGCTGCCGGCGCTGGCCAAGGCCGCGTTCGTCGGCCCGATCTACATGCAGGTGCGCGAGGGATTCACCCGCGCCGGCAAGCCGGCGGTGGCCGTGGCGCAGCAGATCTTCGACGGCAAGCAGCCCGACGTGCTGGCCTACGCCGCGGAGAAGGACTTCAAGAAGAACGCGCCCGGCGCGCTCGTCTACAAGGGCGCCCTGCTCCTCGGTGACCTCCACGCGACCGAGGCGGTGCCGAAGCTGATCGCCGGCCTCAAGCAGCCGACGCAGTCGATCGGCTTCGATCCGCGCAGCGGCGCCGAGCAGGGCACGTCGCACGCCGGCATCCTCGACGCGCTCCGCCGCATCGGCGACCCGAGCGCGGCCGACGCGGTCTACGACTACATGACCGACGAGAAGACCGACGACTTCCTCTTGCGCCCGCTCGCCATGGACGTCTACTCCATGATCGCGACCGACACCAAGGCGCTGCCGTGGCTGCTCAAGACCATCAAGGACGAGGCCGCCGACCCGAACGTGCGCAACGCCGCCATCATCGCCTACGGTCGCCTGGGCAAGACCGCCGACGACGAGGCGCCGATCAAGGCGATGATCGCCGACTACGACGCCAAGGCCAAGAAGGCCGCCGACAAGGCCAAGGCGGCGAAGAGCGAGCAGGACAAGGGCGCGGCCGAGCAGGAGCAGCAGACCGCCGAGTCGTTCTCGGGCGGCCTGAAGGAGGCCCAGGCGCGCATGGACATCGCGGTGAAGTGCAAGCAGGACGCGGCCTGCTACGCCGAGACGCTGGACGCCAAGGACCTGGCGGTCGGCCAGCCGGGCCTGCCGCGCGTCGAGCGCGCGCTGCTCGAGATCCGCAAGATGGGTCCGAAGGCGCAGGGCGTGTACAAGAAGCTCCTCGATCCCAAGTACCTGGGCACGAGCGAGCGCATCGAGCGTGAGGCGATCCTGCTCGCCCTGCCGCGTATCGCGCCCCTGCCGTGCAAGGAGTGCGCGGACGCGATGGACAAGGTGCTCGACTCGCAGGCCTCGCAGACGACGCTCGACCTCCTCAACAAGGAGACGAAGATCGTCTACCACTACTTCCTGTGGGCGGGGACGTAGACCCACGCCTCGACGCTGGCCGAGGGGCCCCGGCGCTGGCCTTGCCAGGCCGGGGTGTCGCCCGGCCGAGCGAGCGGAGCGAGTGAAGGCCGCTTAGATCATATGAGCGCGTGGTGCTGCACCAGCGCTCCGTGCCTGCGCACGATCTGCTCCGCCTGCCGGCTCTCCCACTGACCTTCCGCATCCACCGCCAGCACGATCGCGCCATTGCGCATGAGCGCTTCCATGCGCTCGAGCTTGGTGTCGGGCCCCGATAGCCCTGTCAGCAACCCGCCCAGGCCGCCCATGACCGCGCCGAGCGCGCCGCACAGGAGCGCCGCGCCGACCGGACCGACGACCAGGATGAGGTGCTGCGGCCCGAGCAGGAGCGCGCCGAGGAGCGCGCCGATGATGCCGCCCAGGAGCGCGCCCTGGGCGAGGCGCGTGCCGCCGCGGGTCTCACCGATGGCGAGGTTCTCGTAGTCGAGCCCGCCGGTGTGCCGCTCGACGTGAACGTGCTCCTTGCCGGCGTCGAACGAGCCGAGCTCGCTCACTGCTGCATCGGCTTCCTTGGCGTCTGCGAAGAGCGCGAAGAACACATGCCGCATGGCCGTCTCCTTTGTTCTGAAGTGGCCTCGCCAGTATGCGCCCAGTTCGGGCGCCTGTCTCAGCGCTCCGCGAGGACGACCAGGCGATCGCCCTCAACGAGCCGGATTTTCGAGGATTTCTTCGGGTTCAGGACGATGCCGTAGGCGCCCTGCGGGTCCTTGGCGTGGGCCGCGACGCGGTAGCCGAGGGCGACCTCGCGGCGGCGCGCGGCCGCTTCGACGACGGTGTAGAAGTCGACCTCGGCGCCCGGCAACACGTAGTCGCTCGCCGGCTTGAGGTAGATCTCGTAGCCCTCGGGCGAGAGCAGCTCGTCGAAGACCTTGGCCAGGCGGCGGTTCTCCGAGACCTGCGACACGACCAGCGAGACCAGCGTGTTGCTGACGATGAAGTCGTCGGCCTCGGCCACCGCGGCGAGCTCGCGGTTCGAGCCGTCGAGCATCTCGGTCGTGATCGGCACGCTCTTGCCGGTGCGGCGCAGGATGTCGCGCAGGTGGAGCAGCGTGATCATCGTGCGCGCGTCGGCCATCTCCTGCGAGCGCCCCTCGGTCTCCGAGAGCACCAGGATGTGGTCGAAGCCGCCGACGTCGAGCGCGTCGAGCACGGCGCGATCGGTGATGTCGCCGAGGCGGTAGGTCGGCTGCAGCCGCTCGAGCACGCCCGCGGCGGCGACGCGCTCGGCGACTCCCGCCTCCTCGCCGACGACCAGCGTGGTCGACCCGGCGGCGACGTACGCGTCGAGCTCGTGCAGCACCATGTCGAGGCGCGCGCTGTCGCCCAGCACCAGCGTGCGCTCGGGGCCGGGCGCGGCGTGCGCGTCGGCCGGCGCGAGCGCGGCCTCGTCGACGGGCGTGGGCTTGCCGTTCAGGACGATGGTGTCGTCGTCGCGGCTGATGGCGATCACGTGGTCGCCCGCCTCGAAGCGGCGCTCGAAGGGCGGCGGCATGAGGTTGCGACCGTCGGCGGTGGACACGCCGAGGAGCGCCGAGTCCTCGAAGACGACCAGCGCGTCGCGGAAGGTCTTTCCGGCCAGGCGCGGCTCGGGCTGGATGTAGATCTCGTCGCCCGCGAACGAGAGCAGCTCGGTGTACACCGCCGAGAGCCCCGACTGCCGGCCGGTCTGCACGAGCAGCCGGCTGATGAGCGGCGGGGTGAGGATGAGCCCGGCGGCGTCGCCGACGACCATGCGCGCCACCGAGAGCGTCTTCTCCGACTGCACCTCGGCGACGATGTGCAGCGCCTTGCCGGCGCTCGCGCCCGCCTTGGAGACCGCGAGCAGCGTCTTCAGCACCACCGTGTCGGCCTCGGCGTCTTCTTCCGGCGAGAGCACGATCACCGAGCGCGCGTCGCCGAGGTTCACCAGCTCCAGGTCGTGGAGGGCGAGCGGGCTGCCCGAGCGCGTCACCACGCGCAGCGAGCGGCCGTCGAGCCCGGCGCGAATCTCCTCGTCCATCTCCACCTTGTCGCGGTCGGCCAGCACCACCACCGACGCATCCTTGCGGTTCGCGCTGGCCTCCGCCAGCTCGGCGATGAGCGCGTGGATCTTGGGCGTGTAGCCGAGGATCACGGTGTGGTCGCGCTCGATCACCAGGCTGCGGCCCTTGCGCAGGTTGTCGACCAGCTGGCCGAAGCCGCCGGTCAGGATGCCGATGAGCGCCGAGAGCACGAAGATGCCGCCGACGGTGACGCCGAGCATGACGAAGAGGTAGCTCCAGTGGCCGGAGTCGCCGCCCACCGCGCCCGAGTCGAGCGTGTGCATGAGCCCCTGCCACATCAGCTTGCCGACCGAGGCGGGGTGGCCGTCGTCGTCGGGGCGCAGCCCGGTCACCACCAGCACCAGCGCCGCCACGGCGATGAGCAGCACGGTCGCGAGCGCGAGCATGGTGATCTGCGCACCCACGCCGCGGGCCATCACGTTGTCGAATCGGTATCGAATCCTCTGCCCAAGTGTCGTTCGACGCACGCGAGCCCTCCCCGGATGGCGGCGGAATGTATCATGCGCGCCATGACACGAATCCTCCGCGCGATCCCCCTGCCCGTCGTGTTGCTCGCCTCGGTCGTCGGCGCCTCCTGCGCAGCACACGGCGGCCCGCCGCCCGCCGCGCCCGCCGCCACGACCGAGCCGGCCGTGGCGCCCGCGAAGCCCACCGGCGCGCTCGCCGCGCTCGAGCCCCTCCTCGGCGACTGGAAGCGCGCCGACGGCGGCGAGACCCACTACGCCTTCGCCGGCGACGCCGTGATCGGCGTGAGCTTCTCCGGCGAGAGCTACGAGGTCAGCATCGTCACCGCCGAGCCGAACGTGAAGACGCGCGTCTACAAGGACGGCGCGACCGAGGTCGCGAGCGACGCGGCGCCCAGCGCCGAAGGCCTCACGCGCATCGAGAGCCCGCGCGCGCCGGCGATCGAGCAGGCCGAGAAGGACTTCGCCGAGGCGACCGCGGCGCGCGGCGCGAGCGGCTGGGCCGAGTGGTTCGACGACAAGGGCGGCCAGTGGGACCCGGGCGAGAACGGCGCCGAGGGCAAGCGCATCGAGGGCAAGGCGGCGGTGAAGGAGTACATGACGCCGGTCTTCTCACGGCCCAACTTCCGCCTCGAGTGGCGGCCCATCGTGAGCGCGCTCGCGCCCGGCGGCGCGCTCGGCTACACCGTCGGCACCTGGGAGAGCGTCATCATCTCCGACGCGGGCAAGCGCGACGTGAAGTACCACGGCGCGTTCGTCACCGTGTGGAAGCGTCAGGCCGACGGTTCCTGGAAGGTGCTCTTCGACACCGGCGATCCGGCCTCGTAGCCGGGCGGCGGCGGCGGGCGCAGCTCCCAGATCAGCCCGACCTTCGACAGCGTCCACAGCATGTAGTAGGTGACGTCCACCTGCCACCAGTGGAAGCCATTGCGCGCGCTGTGCATGTAGAAGTGGTGGTTGTTGTGCCAGCCCTCGCCGAGCAGCAGCAGCCCGAGCACCGGGTGGTTGCGGCTGTCGTCGTCGGTCGGGTACGGGCGCGTGCCGAAGCGGTGCGCGCCCGAGTTGATGAGGAACGCGGCGTGCCAGCAGAGCACCGTGCTCACCAGGCCGCCCCACACGAACGCCCACCAGCCGAGCGTGAGGAGCAGCGTCAGGTTGAGCACGCTCGACGCGATCCAGTAGTTGCGATCGAGCCAGACCAGCTCGGGGAACTTCTGCAGATCCTTCACGTCGAGGAGGCGGGTCTCGTCGTACTCGCGGCTCAGGAACCAGCCGGTGTGCGAGAACCAGAAGCCGCGCTGCCGCGGTGAGTGCAGGTCCTCGGGCGTGTCGGTGTGCTTGTGGTGGTAGCGGTGGTGCGCCGCCCAGACGAGCGGGCCACGCATGTACGAGAGGTTCGCCCACACGCCGATGACGAGCTGCATCGGGCGCGACGTCTTGAAGGTGCGGTGCGAGAAGTAGCGGTGGTAGCCCGCGGTGGTGCCGGAGACGCGCACGACGAAGAGGATCGCCGCGAGCAGCGCGCCCTTCCACGAGAAGCCCACGAGCGCGACGCCCACGATCGCGCTCACGTGGATGAGCGCGTACGGGATGACCTTCTTCCAGTTGGGGACGAAGGCGGGACGTGGTGCGTCGAGCTTGGCCACTGCGACTAGCCGAGCTCCTTGTAGAAGAACACGGTCGAATCCAGCTGCCCCGACGACGACAGGGCGTAGCGCGGGATGCGGCCGACCTCGACGTAGCCCATCGAACGGTAGAGATCCGACGACACGTCGCCGGAGCGGGTGTCGAGCACGAGCAGCGTCCGCTTCGCGGCGCGCGCCGCCTTCTCCAGCTCGTCCATGAGGGCGCGCGCGATGCCGCGTCGCTGCGCCGCCGGGTGGACCATGAGCTTGCAGACCTCGGCGCGGTGGCGCGCGTTGGGCTGCTGCGCCGCGTGCAGCTGCGCGGTGCCGACCAGACGGCCATCCTGCTCGGCGACCAGGAGCGTGACGCCCGGCTTCGGCACGTCCGTCCAGTAGGCGCGCGCGTCGGCGGGCGCGAGCGGGTTCAGGAAGCCGACCGACGCGCCCTGCGCGACGACGTCGACGAGCAGGGCCGCGAGCGCTTCGGCGAGAGGCGGATCGACGGTGGGTATGGTCCGGATGGAAGTCGAAGACACGGAGATGAATGTAACGGAAGACCGTGGTCGAGGACAGGAGCTGGCAGCGTTCCAGCGATCGACGCCGGGTGGCCACGGTTCGGAAACGGCCGCGCCGGACCGATCGTCTCCGAAACCCGGACGATCGTCCGGCATTCGTAAGCCCGCAAACACGCCTGACAATCGGTCGGAGAGATGTAGGTCAGAAAGGACGTTCATCTGCTTGGGCCGCGTGTCTGCCGCTGCTACCTTCGCTGCGTGCGGCGGCAACAGGAACGGATCGTGGTGGCGTACCCGGCGGAGATCGCCTGGGGTGACCGGCGTATCGCCGGGATGTCGCAGGACCTGAGCCGCCGCGGCGTGTTCGTGCGCACCACCGAGGTCCTGCCGCTCAAGGAGCCGGTCGCGATCACGCTCGACGCCGGCAAGGGCCCGGTGAAGCTGCTCGCCGAGGTGGCGCACGTGCTCGGCCCCGAAGAGGCGCGCTCGCTCGGCCGCTTCCCCGGCATCGGCTTCACCTTCGAGCCCTCGGCGTCGGTGGCGCCCGAGCTCTTCGCCGCGCATATCGCCGAGATGCTGCACGCGGCGCAGTCCCGCTCGCCGCAGACGCGTGGCGACGCGATGCGCGTCGTCGTCGCCGACGGCTCGACGCGCCTGCTCGAGCGCGCTTCGACCTCGCTGGGTCACGCCGGCTTCGAGGTGGTCACCGCGTCGAACGGCGCCGAGGCCTTCGCCGCCTGCCTGAGCCGCGTCCCCGACGTGCTGGTCGCCGCGCTGCACATGCCGGTCATGGGCGGCGTGCAGCTCGTGCGCACCCTCGGCGCACGCCCCGAGCTCGCCGGCATCCCGGTGGTCATGATGTCGCACGACGCCGGCGACCTGGCGCGCCTCGCCGCCTACCAGCTCGGCGTCGCCGACTTCATCCCCAAGCCGTTCACCGTCGCCGAGCTGTGCATCCGCGTGCGCCGCCTGGCGCGCGCGCAGAAGCCGCAGGCGGATCGCGTGGTGCTGCGCGGCGCGCTGACCGAGATCAGCCTGCCGGCGCTGCTGTCGATGTTCGAGTTCGAGCAGAAGACCGGCATCCTGACCGTGTCGCAGGACTCGGACATCGCGTGGCTCTCGGTCTCGCGCGGCCGCGTTTACAAGGTGCGCGCCGCCGAGCTGGAGCAGGACTCGCGCACGCTGCTCATGCGCGTGCTCGACTGGCGCGACGGGCACTTCGAGTTCTCGTCGTGCGCCATCGACGACTCCGACGAGATCGGGCTCGCGACCACGCACCTCCTGCTCGAGCACGCGCGCTACCGCGACGAATCGGCGCCGCGGCGGCTCTCGTAAGCCTCCGTAGCGGCCGCCGGGCTACGACGCGAGCGGCGGCGACAGCCGCTCGATCAGCACCGAACAGGGCGCGGCGTGCGCCACCTGCTCGGCGACGCTGCCGACGAAGAAGCGCCGCCAGCCGGTGCGCCCGTGCGTACCGACGACGAGCAGCCGCGCCGGGATCGACGTCGCGACGCGCAGGATCTGCATCGCCGGCTCGCCCGCGACGGCGAAGACGCGCGCGTCGATGTGTCGCGCCGAGAGCACCCGCCCCAGCCGCGCTTCCGCCGCCGCGCGCAGGCCGTCGGTGAGCACCGGCGACGCCGCGAGGCCCGCCGCGCCGATCCCCATGCCCATCGCGTCGGCCTCGACCATGGTCTCGAGCGGCACGACGTGCATCGCGACCAGGTCGCCACCGATGCGCTGCGCCTCGTCGCCGCCGCTCACCAGCGCCGGGAACGACCCGTCCGAGAAGTCGGTGCACGCCACGACCACGCCCGACTCGACCGGCGGTCGCGCGACCAGCACCGGCGAGTGCGCGTTGCGGATCACGTGCCCGGTGGTGTCGCCGACCATGAGGTGCGTGCGCCCCGGTCCGACGACGATGAGCCCGGCGCCGCGCCGCGTGGCCTGCTCGCAGATCATGTCGGCGGGCGCGCCCTCGGCGAGGATGACCTCGTAGTCGCCGCGCTCGCGCCCGGTGAGCAGGTGCACCTGACGGTGGAGCGCGCGATTCGCCGACTCGATCTCCTCGTCGCCGTCGAGGACGTGGCAGACGATGAGCTTGCGCCGCCCCGCCGCCGCGCGCGCGTGGCCCTCGCGGATGGCGTGGTCACTGCCGGCGTTCAGGTCGGTGGCGACGAGGACGGGAGAGTCTTCACGGTGCATGAGAGAAGTGAGAGCAGGTCGCGTGCCAGCGTCTTGTTACGCGCTCTTCGGTGACGTCGCGCGTGGCAGACCCGGGCGAATCTGACACGGCGTGCCTGCAGGACACGGCACAAGCACGGGCAGGTTTCACGACACCTCGACGCGGGTCGCGCCCGAGCTGCGCAGGAGCTGCTTGGCGACGTCGACGCGATCCTCGGACGCCGACACGCCGACGAGGACGCCGCCTCCGGGATCGTCGAGCTCGGCGCGCTCGGCCTCCTCGTCGACGAAGGGATCGTCGCTGGCGAGCACGTGGATCTGGTCCTCCGCGAAGCCGCTGCGCTCGAGCACGTGGGTGGCGCGCTCGGCGGTCTCTTCGCACTCGAAGACGCCGGTGATGGTCCGCTGCATGGGCCTCGAACCCAGCAGGGAGCGTGCCAGTCCGCGCTTCAGTGATCCGACGTCAACATGCGGGGCGAAGCTGACATTGCACCAGCAAACAATCCGCGCAATGGTGGGCGATCCGTGGCCCCGACCTCCGTCCAAGACCCGCTGCCCGACGAGGCGCGCGAGCTCCAGGAGCGCACGCGCCGACTCGCGGCCAGCCTCGTGCTCGGGCTGCCCGTGCTGGTGCTCGGGCTCTCCGACGCCCTGCCCGGCCAGCCGCTGCAGCGCCTCGCCGGCCGCGCCCTGCCCTGGCTCGAGCTGGCCTTCGCCGTGCCGGTGCTGCTCGTGGGCGCGCCGCTCTTCCGCCGCGCGCGCCGCGCCGTCGCCGCGTGGCGCCTCGATCGCTACAGCCTGATCGCGCTGGGCGCCGGCGCGGCGCTCGTGCTCTCGCTCGTCGGCACGTTCGCGCCCGCGGCGCTGCCGCAGCTCCTGCGCGCGCGCGCCGGCTTCGCCCCGGTCTACTACGAGCCGGTCGTCGCGATGGTCGTGCTCGCGCTCCTGGGCGAGCTGCTCGAGCTGCGCGCGCACGGCGCGACGTCGGGCGCGCTGCGCGAGTGGCTGGGCCTGGCGCCGCCGCGCGCGCACCGGCTGCGCGTCGGCGCGCTCGAGGAAGAGGTCGTCCTCGCCGACCTGCAGGTGGGCGACCGCCTGCGCGTGCGCGCGAACGAGCGCGTGCCCGCCGACGGCGTGGTCCTGGAGGGCACCAGCGCCATCGACGAGTCGATGGTCACCGGCGAGCCCTTCGCGGTCGAGAAGACGCCGGGCGCCCGCGTCACCGCCGGCACGCTGAACGGCTCGGGCGCCCTGGTGATCCGCGCCGAGCGCGTCGGCGCCGACACGCTGCTGGCGCAGATCGGGCGCC
>JADMIO010830236.1_pt1 | contig 19910 bp, 28 predicted proteins | sample 8958161 | NCBI WGS metagenome assembly JADMIO01 (sample SAMN16585339, study PRJNA669376) | soil metagenome | isolation source: Crop rotation soil | place: USA: Cullars Rotation, Alabama | collected 2011
CTTTCCCGCCGGCACCGAAGCCAAAGCCGAAGCCCCCGCCGAAGCCGCAGCCCGAGCCGGGCACGGAGCCGAGTCCGGAGCCTTCGCCGGCTCCCGCTCCCGCGCCAGCGCCGGAGCCCGCGCCGACGGCGACGAGCCCCGAGCTCTGATCACCTCGACCCTCAGCTAACGATTCAAGAAGGGATTTCCCGAGCGTTCGTCACCGATCGTCGTGGCGGGCCCGTGTCCGGCGATGACGATGGCGTCGTCGGGCAACGCGAGGATCTTCTCGCGAAGCGACTTCATGATCGTGGCGGAGTCGCCGCCCCAAAGATCGGTGCGCCCGATGCCGCGACGAAAGAGCGTGTCGCCGGTGAAGACGTGCTGCTTTCCATCGTGAGCTTTCACGACGAACGTGACGCTGCCGGGCGTATGTCCCGGCGTGTGAAGGATGCCCATCGAGATGGCGCCGGCATCGAGCGCGTGCCCGTCGACGAGCGAGCCTTCCATGTCGACGGTCTCGGGCAGGTCGATGCCGAGCATCGCGGCTTGAACGGGGAGGAGGTCGTAAAGAAATCGGTCTTGCTCGTGAATGCAGGCGCGAGCGCCGCTCATCCGTTGCAGTGGCGCGGTGGCACCGACGTGATCGATATGCGTGTGCGTGTGGACGATCGCGTCGACCGCGGCGTCGCCGAGCTGCGCTTTGATTTTCTCGAAGTCCCCACCAGGGTCGACGACGATGGCGCGTTTACTTTCCGAGTCGATAATCAGCGAGCAATTGCATCCGAGCGGTCCGGTCGGAAAGGTCGATACGGAAATCACGCTGTGGACATAGCGAATAGGCACTAGGCCGAGCAACCCTTGACTCTCCAGTAACGGGAGACATCAATCTTCGTGACCATGAGGCTCTCGATTGGTGAGCTCTCGCAACGCACGGGAGTCCCGGTAAAAACGCTGCGCTTTTATTCGGACGAGGGCTTGTTGCCCGAAGCCGGGCGAACGCGGAGTGGATATCGGCGATATACGGAGGCGCAGGTCGTGCGGGTGGAGCTCATCCGCACGTTGCGTGAAGCGGGCATTGGCCTCGAGGCCATTGCGCGAATTCTTCGTAAGGACCTGACGCTCGAGGAGGCGCTTCGCCTGCATCTCAGCGCAGTGGAAGCGCACGCCGCTTCGCTGCGTCGAGTGGCGAGCGCGCTGCGAGCCGCGTTGCGAGCGGGAGGCGACGAGGACTCGCTGAGGAGGTTAGCCATGGTCACGAAGATGTCGAAGGAAGAGCGAAGGAAGGTCATCGAGCGTTTCTACGAGCGCGTGCTGGAGGGGCATCCGCACAGCAAGGAGCAGCTCGCGAACATGATCGACGCGTCGGTCCCGGACCTGCCCGACGACCCGACCGCAGAGCAACTCGACGCGTGGCTCGAGCTCACGAAGCTGCTCGAAGACGAGGACTTCATCGCAAGCATGCATGCACAAGCAAAGGACTCGTGGTCGGAGAAAATCGACCAAGCCGCGATGACCGCCGCGCGAGCGGAAGCGGCGGCCGCCGCGCGCGAAGCTCGAGCGCGAGGCATCGAGGCGGACGCGCCGGAGGCGAAGGCCATCGCGGAGCGCTTCTTCGCGGCCATCGAGAAGGCCGGCGGCAAGCCGCGCCACGACCCAAGGACGGACCGCTATTGGGAGCTGATTGGCCTCATGAAAGGCCAGGCGCCGGGCGCCGCCGCGAACGACGGCTACGACGAATGGCGCTGGCTAGGCGCCGCACTGAGGAAGCACGGGTAGCCAAGGGAGCCCCTTCTTTGCTAGCGTCTGCGCTGTCCTTCCGGCGTCGTCTAATGGCAGGACAGAGGATTTTGGATCCTCTTATTGGGGTTCGAATCCCTACGCCGGAACCGCTTCTGAGCTTTCGTCTGCCGGTTCGTCTGCCGGTGACCCGATAACCGCCGCGCTCGAAGACCACCTCGATAAGGCGCGCGCCTCACGGCGATGGACGGACGTCGCGAAGATCGCTCGCGAGCTCGCGGCGCGTGACAAGGCGCTCGAGGGCGTCGTCAACATTTCGGCAGAACGCGCACGTCGACAAGGAAGAAGTGGTGAGCGATGACGCGTGTTACCGTTCGGAGCGTGGCGGCGACCGGCGACGATTGCATTAGGCTCGTCTTTGATGGGCCTCCGGAGCTCGTTTCGCCCGACAAGCTCGATGCTCAGAAAGCATTGGCTGTCGCCCTCGCCTTCGTCGAGACACTCCAGGCTGTCGGCGCGTACGAATCCGCGGGGGATGAACCCCCTTTCTCGGTCGTGTTTCGGAGCTTGAAAAAAGGTTCCGTGACACACGCGTACGACGCAATTCCGCGCAACGCTCGCGATGGCGAAGCCGCCTCCCGCGTCTGGCTCACAACCGCGAAACGACTACCGCTTTATCTCGAAAGCGCTGGGCACGCGCCCGGGTCGATCGCAAAGAAAATTCACCATCTCGCAAAAGTCACACGGCGCCTTCCGAGTTACGTCGACGCGCAAGCCACGAGCGCGGAGGGAACGATCTCGATCAGCGAGCTAGCTCGTCGCGAACCTCTAGTGCTACTGCAGTCGACTGAGACCTTCCGCGCTGGAATTCTGCGAGCGGGAGGGCAACGGCCGCGCGTTCAAATCAAACCGTCGCATGCCGAGCGCCCCATCGTGCTCGACGCGAGCCCCGCGATCGCCAAAGTGGCGGGGGCCAGCCTCTATCAAGAAGCGGAAGTCACCGCGACCCTCTATCGGCGACCCGATGGGGCGTTTGAGATCGTGACGGGCTCGATATCCGGGCTCAACATTGTCGACGCTGACATCGATCCCGTGGCGGCATTCGATGCTTGGTATCAGCAGGCCAACTCTGCTTGGGCCGAGGTGAAGGACATCGGCGGGGAGATTCGGCGTGGACGTCACTAAGTTTCTTCCGCGCATGCTGCTCGACAGCGAGATTGTCATTCGTGCGCTCGAGCATCAGAACCCAAAGCACGCTGGAAACCCTCGCACCACCGAGTGCCGCCGGCTTTGGGTCGAACTACTGCGGTATCGATTCACGCGCGTACTGATTGCAGCGCCCACCGTCGCTGAATTCCGCGTGGGTCAGAACGCGCCTGCGCTTCCGCTGCTGCCAGCGATTGAATACGTGGCATTCACTGCCGCTGTCGCCGAGGACATGGCGACATGGGCGACCCCGAACAATTTGAAGGCCGTTCGAACGAAGTCGGGTAACGACCGCACGCAGGTGAAATACGACGCACTAATTGTGGCGTGCGCGCGACATCACAAGGCCGACTGCGTAATTGCGTATGACGAAGGCTTCGCAGCGACGGTAAAACTTGCTGGCTTGAACTGTTACGAACCGAGCTACTTCGAAAAGAGCCAGCGAACGCTTCCGCACACATAAAAGGCTGCGGCCGGCAATCCCTGGCAGGATCCCGGCCGCATGACGAGGAAGGCGATCCCCGTGAAGAAGAGTCTAGCAGCAGCGAGCACGGGCACGGGCAATGGCTCGTAGCCGACGGGTTCGCGAGAATCGACCACTCGCATGCGAGGAGGCGCTTCTTACGAAGTGCCTGGCGGAGCTCGCACACGACGGTCTCGACCATCGAGTTTTCGGCGGGGTCGACAGCTTCGGTTCGCCGACGAGGAAGCGCGCCATCCGTTTATTGAACGAGCTGCGCCGCTGGACCATCGCCGCAGACGCACTTGCGTCTGAGGCTTCTGATGATGACCACGAGGATCCGTTCTCCTTGGTCGGCGACCTTGAACGCATCCGCGACATGCTGTCAGAACACCTGATCTCCGCCGAAGACGGACTCGTCTGGAAAAGTGACGAGGATCGCGCGAAGTCCAATCGCGGAAGGTTGGCGTCCGTGGCGCGCGTGCGTGGTCTTCAGGTGACTTCGCGGCAACTCGCGCTCGTTAGTCTCCTTCATGGGGAGCGCCCTAGAGTCGCGCGCGAGAGGCCGACGACGGCGACCGTAGAAGAGATTGTCATCGACGAAACGGATGCGATGCAGCACGCGGCGAAGACTGTCGGCCTCGTGCTTGTTCCTGCTCGCCGCGGACGGCCTTCCAAGCCACTGACGAAGGCGCGCCCCGCACTCCGAGTAATCGCGACGAAGAAGCGCTCGAAGAAATAATTCCGACACTTCGTTTCAACGATTCATCGGAAATGCGCTTCGTGCGCGCCTTCGTCATTCTGCTTCGTATGGCAGCGAAGCGAATTACGTCGGTCGGTCTCACGGCGGAACAACTTCAGGCGGTCGAGGCGGAACGCGTGCGCATCGAGGCGCTGACGGGCATCAAGCCGTCGGTCGGCGCCACGGTGCGCGCGACGCTCGATCGCGCGCTCGCCGATCAGAAGAAGGCGAGCTGAGCCCACCCACGGATCGAGGCGACGACCGTGAAAACCGCTTCTCTAAAAGACTTCATGCGCGCTCTCGCTCGCGAGCTCGCGCCGCTCATTGCGGCGGAGATGAAGAAGACTTCTCCGAACCGTGGCGACTGGATCCGCGTTGATTCCCTTCCGGGCTCGAAGCGTTCCGCGCTGGTCGCGGCACGCACCGGCTCATTGCGCGCGATCAAGAAGGGTCGCACGTGGCTGACTACGCGAGCCGACGCCGACGCGTGGCTCTCGAGCGAGAAGCCCGCCCCTGCCGCAAACGACGACGATGATGACGTCCGCGCCTCGCTGGGGCTCGCTCCGCGGAGGAGCGCGTGAGCGCCGCCATCGACACGAGCGCCTTCGACGAAGGCGGTCGAGCGTGGACCCTGCGACTCACGGAGAGGCAAGAGCTCCGCTTCGACGTCACGATCGACCGCGAAGGTGGAATCAGGATCACCGCGCGTATCTGGACGTTTCCGGCCAGGGTCGGCAAGTGGCTTCCGAGCCGCCGCGGCGTCGCATCGATGTCGCCCGGCGAGCTCGCACGATTCGGCGCTGCGTGCCTCGCGGTTGCGGATGCCACGCCATCACGTCGTCGCCGAAAGGCTCGTGCGACTTGAGCGCGGTTCGTGCTCAGCAGCGCCACACACGCGCAAATCGTTGTCCGATCTGCGATGGCGCCGACCAAGATCCGCGCGGTCGCGGGAAGCGTTGTTCGGGTTTCACCTCTGACGACGGGGAATGGGTGCATTGCTCCCGCGAAGACCTCGCGGGCGCGATCTCCGCGAACAATGCAGGCCTCTTCGCTCACCGCATGCACGGCCCCTGCAAATGCGGCGAGACCCACAATGCATCGGTCTCTGAATTCAAGCCGCGCTCTCGGAGTGGAGGATTCCTGGGCCCCATCGTCGAGACGTACGACTACGTCAGCGCCTCGGGCGAGCTGCTCTTCCAAGTTACTCGGCACGAACCGAAGACCTTCCGACAACGCCGTCCGGACGGGCGCGGCGGTTGGATCCCCTCAACGGAGGGAGTCGATCGCGTGCTGTATCGACAGCTAGCCATCCTCGATGCTGACTTCGACCGGACGATCTACATCGTCGAAGGTGAGCGCGACGTGCACTCGCTCGAGGGCATCGGCGAGATCGCGACGACGAATCCGGGTGGGGCCGGAAAGTGGCCGGCCGTCGCGAAGCATGCAGCCAAGCTACTCATTGACCGGGACCTCTGCATCATCGCCGACCGCGATGTAAACGGCGTGGGCGAGCGCCACGCGCGCGAGGTCGCGGCTTCGCTCGAAGCCGTCGCACGCTCCGTCCGCATTCTCATTCCAACCGCGCCGCACAAGGACGTCACGGATCTCCTATCTGCGGGAGGATCACTCGCCGACTTGAGGGCGCTCGATGAGCGTGATGATGCTCCACGTCTGGACGACTCGAAGCAACAGACCGCCCTGCTCTCGCCAGCGGCGCGCGTGCGTGCGCTTGCGTCTTTGGGCGCTGTCGTTCGGCTACCAACGAACATCAAAACGCTCGACGATTCGTGTCGCGGTGGTCTGCCGACGCGGCGTCTCGTTGTCGTGGGCGGTGCTCCAGGTGCGGGCAAGACGTCACTCGCGACGGTCTGGGCATGGCAGTGGGCGAAGCACGGCATCCCCGTGGGTGTCCTTGCCGTCGACGAGGGGCCCGAGGGAACTATCGCGCGCATCGCCCAGCTCGAAGGCATTGCGCCCGAGCGTATCGAGGAGCGCGATCCCTCAGCGCTCGAGCAGCTCGCGACCGTTCTCGATGCGTCCGCGCTCATCCTTGCAGATGGCGAAGATTCTGCCGGCAGTGTCGAAGCGCTCGGCGAGCTCGTCGCGAGGGCTACCGAATCGACGAAGGGGGTCGGCGTCCTCATCGTCGACTCGATTCAGACCGTCCGCGCCGCGGGGACCGATGCTGTCGACTCGCCGCGGGAGCGTGTCGACGCGGTCGTGCGCGCATTGAAGAGCGTTCGTGACCGCTTCGGGCTCCTCGTCATCGCGACGTGCGAGCTCGCGCGCGGGGCCTACCGCAGCCGCAACCTCGCCGAGGCGATCAACGACCTCGCCGCCTTCAAGGAAAGCGGGAGCGTGGAGTACGCCGCGCAGACGGCGCTCGTTCTGCGCAGCGTTCCCGACGAGGCGACCCTCGTTGACGTCACGGTTCCGAAGAACCGCGCGTACCGCCGCGAGCCATTCCGCCTTCGAATGGATCACGCAACGACACGCCTCGATGAAGTCGAGATGCCGGCCGAGGCCACTGGAGGGCCTTCGCGTCGTCCCGTCGACACGCTCCTTCGCGATGCGACGGAGCTTCGAAAGCTCCTCGTGTTGGCACCCGGTATCAACGGCGCGCGTGCCGTGCGGACCGCTCTCCGTGCCCGGCACGTGGCGATGTCAAACGACCGCGTCGGTGCCGCCCTCGAGTTCCTTCGCTCGCGCGGTGAGATCGTAAATCGAGGGAGCGAGCGACGCCCCGCTCTGCATCTCCAAATCGCCCAAACAGCGGAGGTCGAGAGCGATGAATGACGTTATGTGCCCGACGTGCCCGGCACGTTGCCCGGCACCTCCGTCCGGTTATGTGCCGCACGTGCCCCGCACCTATAGGGTGCGGCACGTTCCGCGGCACGTTGACGGCAGCGCGGACGAACCTGTTAGGTGCCGCAACCAGAAGGAGCATGGTCAAGCGTGGTCAGACCACGGCGACCACGGCGACCACGCTCGTCGCCGTCCAATCGACTCGAGGGGGGTATCCAGGGGCGATCACCCGACGTGGCGGGCCCTCAACACCCGCCGTTGGGCCAATTTCGGAGTGGCCCAGGGCCATGCGGAGGTTATTCGTGCCTTCGCGTAAAAAACTCACGCCTGCTTTCGTGGCTGACGTTCACGCGCGAAAGCGTGCGGGCCTTTCCGCGCGGCAAATCGCGAAGGAAAAAGGCGTCTCGCGCCAGACGATCGATCGCGCATTGGACGCCGCGCCGACCTCGACAAAGGTCACGGTCACGTCGAAGCGCCCGTCGAAGGTGGCCCAGACCGTGGCCCAGAACGCCGAGGTGGCCCAGAAGACGACGCCCGCCACTGGGCCATCGACGCCGGCCGATCTCGACGAACTTCGCACCCTCATGGCCGAGCTCGCACGTGGGCTGACGGCCCAGGCCCGCGAGGCCCGCGAGGACGACGACGCGGGCGCGTACATGGCCCTGGCGTCGAAGGCGAAGGATGCGGTGCTCGCCCTCGCGAAACTCTCTCCAGCGGCCCCTCAGGCCGAGCACGAGGGCTTCTACGTCACGACCGAGGACATGGCGAAGACGGCCGCCGAGGTACGGGCGAAGATCCTCGAGCGCGTCGCCCGCCGAGCGAAGGGGGCCGCATGAAGCCGCTCATCGAATCGATCTGCGAGGCGATCGCGGACCTGCCGCCCGACGAGGCGATCGCCATCGTCGATGGTTGGCTCGACGACCTCAGTGATCGCGAGCTCGCCGCTCTCGGCGCGGACTGGCCCCACACCTGGGCGCGCGAGAGTCAGCGCTTCCCCGAAGGCGAGTGGAGGAGCCACATCTTCATCACCTCCCGTCGACACGGCAAAACGCGCTCGTGCGCCGAGTTCGTGAACGCCGAGGCCGCAAGCGGGCGCGCGCCGCGCATCGGCTTCATGGCGCAAAACCTCGAAAAAACGCTTGAGGTCATGGCGCACGGCGAGGCAGGGCTCGTCGCGACGTCGCCGCCATGGTTCCGCGCGCACTTCGAGGCTGGCCGGGTGATCTGGCCGAACGGCGCGGCGGCGTACCCGTTTTCTCCTGAAGTGCCTCAAACGATCCGCGGACCTGGCGTTCACCTTTTCTGGGCGAGCGAGATCCAATCCTGGCCCGCCGCGCACCGTGACGAGGCTTGGGCCAACGCGTCGATCATGGCGACGCTCGGTTACGGCCGCGTGATCGGAGACTGCACACCGAAGAAGCGTCATCCGCTCCTCCGCAAACTTCTGGAACGCAGCGCTGCCGCCCCGCACCTGCACCGGATCGTCCGCGGCACCATCCGGGAGAACATCGACAATCTCGGCGTCGCGGCAGTTGCGGAGCTCGAGGCCGACCTCTTGGGCACGCAGCGCGGTCGCGAGGAATTGCTTGGAGAGTACACGGATCAGGACGACGCCGCGCTCTTCCGCGCCGTGTGGTTCGAACGAACGAGGCGCGCACTGCCGGCCGCCTTCAAGCGAAAAATTATTTCGATCGACCCGAGCATTACGAGCGACTCGCGATTCAGCGATCGCACCGGCATCGTCTGCATGGGGCTCGGCGTCGACGACCAGATCATCGTTACGGCCGACCTCACCGGCGTGCATCGCCACGAGGTTTGGAGCGCGATGGTCGTTGATCGGTACACGCGCGACGGCGCATCGCTCATTACGATCGAGACGAACCGCGGCGGCGACACGCACGTCGCACTCCTCCGCGTCGCTTGCCGCGATCGCGGACTCCAGCTTGTAGAGCTCGGCCCGCTCGAGGTGCAGGACGCACGCCCCGGCATCGTCTACGTGCGCCCGCATCACACGCGGAACACGAAGGCGGAGCGCGCCGGCGCGGCTGCTGCGCTCTGCGAACGAGGCCGCGTGTCGTTCGTCGACGATCCCTCGCTCGCGCCGCTGCTCGATGCGCTCTGCGATTTCACCGGCGAGGGCAAGGGACCGGACGACGCGATCGACGCCTTCGTTCACGGCTGCTTCGAGCTGGGGAAGCTGGGGACGCAGACGGTCGATCCGAAGCTCGCATTCCGCGGCATCACCGAAATGGCCGCAGCACTCCGCAACGATCGCCACGCACCGCGCCGGCACACTGCCGTCGCCGACCTCGATCACGCACGTCGACTTCTTAGCAGCAGCGTCACGGGGAGGCGCATCCTATGACTCCCATCGTCTGCTCGAACGTCGAGCTCTTCACGGGTGGCACGCGCCAGATCGTGGCAGCGACCGACGAGGTGCGCATCGAGCGCGTATTGACGCGCGGCGACATCGCACGAGACCCGATCATCATCATCCGCGCCGAGGCGGCAATCGTGGCCGCGGCGATCGCTCGTGTTCGCACCCGCGAGCCGTTCCGGTCCGCCTCTCGCGTGCTCGGCCACATCACGCACGAGCGTGGCCAGCGTTGGGCGCTCGTCGGCGATCGCAACGTGGTGAAGCTCATTCTCTTGCTCGAGGACGAGCATCACGAGCCGTTGCGTGGGCGTGCGCACTTCGAAGGGTACGAGCTCGATGGGCTCGAGCGCGCGTGTCGTCTCGTCATGAATACCGAGTCTCCGCACCGATCATCGGTGCCCAGTCAGAAAAGGACCTGAACCATGTTTAATCCCGTTCTCGCTTCTCTCGGACAACCCGGCGGCACCAACCCGAAGGCAGTGCTTCAATCCGTCGCCGCGGCGCTTGGCTTGCCAGGTGACGCGACCCCTGAACAAATTCGCGAAACTTTCGAAACCGTGATGTCGGCCGCGGGTGCGCCGGCACCGGCACCGTCCGAGAACGCTGCGGAAGCAGCGGCGCTCGCGAGCCTCTCGGACAACGAGCGCCGAATCCTCCGCGAAAGCGCCCGGGACGGTCAACGCTGTAGCGCCGTCGACTTCATCAAGCTGCGCGACCAACGCGACAGCGGGATCACGAACGGACGGCGCCCGTGAACGACGACGCGAAGTGGGAAGTTGTCATGAACGGTCACGTGTTCGATGAACACTTCTCGACCGAGAACGAAGCCAACACGTTTGCTGGTCGTGAGCGGCAGAAGACCAGGAGAGCGCTCAGTGAGCGTGGCATCAACGCGACGTCCGACGAGCGCGTGAAGATCGTCATCTACGAGATCGATTCGGTGCGCCATCAGAAGGCCTTCAATCTGCGCCTTACTCCGCACCGACCCTCGGTCCTCGACCCGGCGCTGGGAGTGAGGCCGTGAGGCTGCGGCACCACCGGAAGCGCTCAGTGCGCGCCACCCCGTTCGATACCTGAAAGTGGAGATCCTCATGACTACGAAGAAGAAGACCGAAGGCGGCGAGACCGCCACCGAACTGCGCGCGAAAGCGAATGCCGCATGCGCAGCGTGGCAGGCCGTCTGCGCCGAGCGTCCGGTGCCCCGCGAGATTGGGCCGAGCCGCTTGCACGACGAGCCGACGCTCGAGCAGAAACTCGCGATGACTCTGAATCGAATCGACGCGCTCGAGTTCGAAGCGAAAGAGTCACCCCTTCGTGAGGCGGCGATCGAGGCGGTGAAAGCAGCGGAAGCCGTGGAGCCTGATCCGCTCCTTCCACTCCGCGAAGCCATCATCGCAATCCGCACCGAAGAGACGGAGCTTGTCGAGACGCTGCGCCTCTGCCGCGAGCGGGCAACGAAGGCCGAATCCGAGCTCGAAGAAGCTCGAGGCCGGCACTCACGCGAACGTGACGCGCGCGGGGAGCCGAGGCTGGGCAACCACACCCGTTTTGAGGAGGTGATCGGAAGCGATCTCGCCAACGCGCGCAATCAAGAGATCGACATTCGCTCGTTTCTACAGCGCATGCATGAGGCGAGCTCCGACGCCGAGCGGAACTACCACCGAAACATGTATCGAAAGCTCAGCTCCGTTCGATTGCCGACGGACAACGAGCGCGAGCAAGCTGCACGTCACCTCGCGCGAGTGGGGGCGTAGTCATGGGCCGCCCTTCGAAAGAAGCGAGCGCGACTCGCGAGGCTGCGGACTTCGACTCCGCACGTCTTCGTCGCGAGCTCCGCATGCCGCCCAACTCGAGCATTCAGGTGACCTCGTGGTCGCTGGCGGAGATCTTCAGAGCCCGCGACGCCCAGCTTCAAGGGAACTTCTGGCTGCCTGCGCGCATGGCCGCGACGATGCGCACCGACGACGCTCTGTTTGTCGCGCTCGGAAACCGCCTAGCGCCGCAGCGCTGCGTTCAGGTGCAGATCATCCCAGCGGCCGACACGGGCAAAGCGAGGAGCATCGCGCGCGAAGCGAACGCGCTCTACGGGCCCAGCGGTGTGGGGATTGCGGCTGGCGCGATCTCCGACATCAACGGGTGTCTCGTCAACCACGGCGTGGCGTTCGGCGTGAACCGCATGATCGCTCGCGATGACGGATCGCGCATCGACGTGATCCATCACTACTGGCCAATCGAATTTGTTCGATGGGACGTCACGATTCAGCAGTTCGTTACGCGTGTCGACCCCGCCTCGGTGAGCCCCGGCGACCTGCTTGCGCAGGATGGCACGCGCACGTCTCTCGGCTCGTACGAAGTGCCGATCACGCACGGCGACGGGCGGTGGACGATCTACGCGAATCACGAGCACGAGCCGTTCAAACAAGACGCGGCGATCCTCGCTGCCGGCACGGTGTGGGCGCGTCATGCCTTCGCCTTGAAGGATTGGGCGAAGGGCTCCGTCGCCCACGGCAACGCGAAGATCATCGGCGAGCTCCCGGAAGGCGTCGCACTCCAAAACGAGAGCGGACTCACGCCCGAGGCGGCGGCGATGATCGAGCTTCTGCAGGAGCTCATGAACGGCGATGCCCTTGCCGGCCTTCGACCCTCGGGCTCTAAGACGGACTTCCTCACGAACTCCTCGAGCGCGTGGCAAGTCTGGTCCGAGCTTGTCGGCAACGGAGAGAAAGCCGCGGCCCGCGTGTACTTGGGGACGGACGGGACCCTGGGGACGACGGGCGGCGCGCCGGGCGTCGACATCAGCGAGCTCTTCGGCGTTGCCGTCACGAAGGTGAAGGGTGACCTCGAATGCATCGAGCGAGGACTTCGCACCGGTGTGATCGAACCGTGGGCGGCGATGAACTTCGGTGACTCGACGCTGGCGCCGACGCGCCGATACATGCTGCCGGACGCCGACGAGGAGGCGTGGCGCGAGGCGGTCGCGACTCGCTACGACGCGTTCTTCCGCGCGATCGAATCGATGAAGAAGAACGGTTTCGAGGTCACGCAGGACGTGATCGATCGCCTGTCGTCCGAATACGACGTGACGCCTTTCCAGCTCATCGAACCGCCCGAAGTAGCGGCGAGACGCATCGAGCAAGCGAACGCGCAACGCGTGTACGAGGCAATTCACGGCGGCAAAAGGATTGTGACGTGGTGAGCACGCGCGACACCGACGACGAGGCGCCCAAGCGCGTCGTGTGGACGAGGCTCGGCCGCGTCGAACTCACCGCCGAAGAGGTCCACGCCTGCCAGGCCGCGCCGACGCTGCGAGAGGCCGCTCACGCGCTTCACGAATACGCCGTGAAGAAGGCGCTGCGGAGCATGAACTAATGGCCCGCTGCTGCGAGCGTGGGTGCAAGGCGGACGTGTTCGCGAAGGGGCAGTGTCGCCGGCATTACAACCGCGCTCAGTACCTGAAGAACCGCGAAGCGATTCTCGCTCACCTTCGCAAGCATCGTTCGCGGAAGAAGCCGACGTCGCCGATGGCCGCCGCGCTTGTCGCGTTCGGCTTGTCGCCACGTGAGGCCGAACGGCTCGCTCGCATGCGTCCTCATCGGAGGCGCACGTGACCGACAAGCTCACGCGAAACGAGCGCCGTGCGTTCAACGAGCTCGTGGCGTTCTACACGCCGCGCAGCGACGAGAACTCGCTGCGGTCACGTGAAGTGATCGCCCTCGTGCTCGGAATTTCGGGCGAGCGCGTGAGGCAGATCGAAGTCGCCGCGCTCGAGAAGATTCGGCGGCGGCTGCACCCGGACTGGCGCGACATGGCGCGCGACCTCGCCGCCAACGGCCCCAGCGGCTCAACCCTCAACATTCCCCGCCGCGGCTGACGCGGCAGCAACGACAACGACGAACGACAACGACGAGGACACGATGATCGACCCGAGTATCGCGATCGCAACCATCACGACAGCAATCGACGAAGCAAACGCGGCGTTCGCTGCCGTCGACGGTGCGAGCGCTCCCGAGCGTGCGACGATCCTCGAAGCGCGAGCGACGCTTGCAACGCTCATCGCCGCGAGAGATGCGTACGTCGATCAATGGGTGATCGCACCCTTGCGCGGCGGAACAACGCTGACCGAGACCAAGAACTCGCACGGCGTAACGGTTGTTTGGAACTACGTCACCACTCCGCGGTCGCCGGACTACGACCCTGATCCTCTCGGCAAGTGGGCGAAGACGTATAAGCCCGCGTTCGAGTCGCTCGAGTCGCATGCGAATTACTGCATCGACGCATTTTCTTACCCGCACGCGGAGCCCGTTCCCTACGACTATGCGCCGGACCAGGCGAAGCACGATCTGCTTGCCACGAAATCGGTCACTGCAGGGCTCGTCACGGGGCCGCCAGACGATAGTCGCGACCGCGCACTTGGCGAGCTCGCAAGCCACCGAGTCGCTTTCGATGCCGCGTGGGCGAGGAATCCGCTCTTCTCGATTCCCATCGAGGCGGACACGTCGACGACGGGGCTCGCGCTCACCGCAGCGATTGCCGCGACCGCACCCGTCGTCGAGTTTCTCACGTGGGCGAAGGACAACCCGTGACGATGCACGTCGCTCTGACGAGGCACGGGTCAGAACCAGCGAATGTCGAGATCATCCGCGAGCACGCGAAGAACGTCGTGCGGTCCGCTGATGCTCGCGAACCAGGTCTCCGTCCCATCTGTCTTGCCTCGCTCAACGACGACGTCCTCAAAAGGTTGTCCGAACTGCGGGAGTTCTCCGGCGGGCTTGGGCGAGCACACGAAGAGTGTTTCAGCTTCCTCACGCGAGATTCCGTCAATGCTGATTCGCGTGAGGCCGCGCGCACGAGGAGGCAAGAAGACCACGCTACCGCTTTGGTCCTTCTCTCCAGGCCACCAACAGGACGCCTGAAATCGGAGGTGTTCGCGTGGGTGTTTCAGGACAATAGCGGAGAGGGTTTCTCGCAAAGGTGCAACGTCGGCGATTCGCTGAACTGCCTCGTCATGCGGGCGCTCGCCATCGACGTGTTCCCGTCCAGGGATAGTGAAAGGAAGCTCGCGCTTCTTGATAAATCCTGCGAGCACCTGCAGCACGAGATCGCCAAAGTCGGTGATGACGAGGCGTTCGGGCGTCATTACGGGATTCCCCACGCCGCTAATGAGCGACGGACCTGGAGTAAATCGAATGCATCCCGCGGATTGAAGCGCGTCCCGCGCGCCGATCTGCGTAACGAATGCCGTCCGCATCTCCTCCTGGTCTCGGTACTGCCGACCATTGAAGACGCGTTCGTATGTTCGCGAGACCGCATACAGCGCGAGGACATCGCGCGGTTCAATCTCGTGAAGTCGTCGCTGCACGCGCGCATGCGAAGCGACGGAGATGCGAACATCGAGCAGCGCCGCCTGAGCGTGAGCCAGCATCTCTCGCCGCTCTTTGATCGCCTCCTGTACGGCCTCCGTCGTGTAGTTCCAGGCAACGTCTTGCGCCTCTTGGTCGCGCGCGCGTTCTTCAGCGCGCGCTTGGAAGTCGCGTATCGCCGCTTGGAGTTCTTCAACGCGGTCCTCGAGGCATTCGACGGACAGCTTCATGTGCGACTGGAACTGAGCCGCTTCTCGTCGTGCGCGCGCATCGAAGAATGCTTCCGTCAGAATCGGACCGCCCGGCATGACCCCGAAAACCATGCGAAGCATGGTCTCGAAGTACCGAGAGGCCATGGCGTTTGGCGTGTCATCGCTCGCTCGTACGATTTCGCTCCCCATCCCGCCTTCGTCGCGCCGTGCGTGCGCGGGGTCAAGGGACAACCGGAAAGCCGGGAAATCCAGTTCTCGTATCCGTCTCGATTGCTATCGTCAGTTTATGTGATACATGACGTATACGCAGCGACATCGCGGCGGACACGCGACACGTACACCATGTTACGGTGCACTCGTGGCGCGCCCGCTAAAGCCTGCGAGAGAGAAGGCAGAGCACATGATGGCGATCCGACTGAATCAGCTGGACCGAGGGCTTCTCGAAGCGCTCATTCAGCATCAATCGGCGGAGCTCGCGGCGACGGGCGCCGAGGTCACCGCGGCTGGCGTCATTCGCGGCCTGATTCGCCGCGCCGCAACCGATCTGAAGCTCGAACCCGTGCCCATTCCGGACGAGTCGCCGAAGCCAGCGTCGAAGTCGAAGCCCAAGAAGAAGTAGGTGCTTCGTGAAAACCTGGACGATCTACGCCCTGAGCGACGCTCGGGACGGCGAGCCGCGCTATATCGGCGTCACCTCGCAGCCGCTTCGCACGCGGCTCTCGCAACACCTGACGGATGCGCACAACCGCCAGATCATCATCTGGCTGGAGCTTCTTCGCCGTGCGTCGTCGATGGTCGCGATCGACGGCCTGTACACGGTCGACACGGAGTTAGCGGCGGTGGCCCTCGAGGCGAGCACAATTCGGCGGTTTTCGGAGGAGGATGTTCCTCTGGTGAACCGACGTCATGGCCGGCTGCGCAGCGACTCGTTCACCGTCGCGCACCTCGCGCTTCGTCACTCGTTCGGCCGAACGTTCGCCGCTTTCGCGAAACAGAACACTGAGCGCGTTCTTCTTCGAGAGCACGCACGAACGATCTGGAATGGTGGAGCGCCAGATCTATGGCTCGCACGCCACCTCGAGATCGAGCGCGGCATCCCGCTCGGTGCCTGGCTCGATTACCTCGGTCCGCGACGACCCGAAGAGCGCGACGCCGCGTAGCCACAAAAGTTCTGCGGCCCGATGGGTAGGAACCACCGAGCCGCGGTTATCCGAGAAACCCCTTCGAAAAGGAAACCCGAATGGATCCCACTGTAGCCCAAGAATCCGAAGCACGCACGAAACCACCGACAAGTCGCGAGATTCTGGCCCTCGAACAGGCCGCTCTCGGCGGTTTTGAGCAGCATCCGGGATACCGGCTCGACACCGCAAACGTGCCCTCGATGCTCGTCCAGGCGCTCAGTCGCGACGGCGGGGAAGGTGTCGTAGCGACCGGTCTCGTTCGCCTCGCGAACGAGATGACGTTGCTCACGATGAGCTTCGAGAACAACGCCGCCGTCGATAACGAAGTAGAGCCTGCGATCCTCATCTCCGTGATGCATGGGATCGAGAGCCGTCTTCGCATCCTCGCGCAGATCGCGAAGCGCACGCTCGACGTTGCCGACGTGGAGCGCAGCACATGAGCCTCCTTCGCGCATCGAATCTCGCGCTCGACATGCTCGACGCCCTCGAGCACGAGGTCGACGAAAACGGCGTCAAGGACGTGCCCGACGAACTGCGCGCCGTCCTGGTCGAGGACGCGGTGCGTGCCGCGCGGGTTGCGCTTCGCTTGGCGCGGGTCTTCCACAGAACGGAGGTCAAGGTCTGATGAGCAACGCGGCGGGCTGGTTTACCGATCGCACGGGCGCGCGCTACGTGCGCGTGCCCCTTGGCGGCGAGAAAAGGAAGGCCGCCCGCCTCGTCACGTGCACGACGGACGCGCAGGCAGATCGCCGCGCATCCGTCGTGCGCGAGCTCGCGAAGAAGCTGCGTGAGGCGGGCAAGGACGCGCACATCGCGAAGGTCGTCGACGAAGCGGCCGCGGCAACCGAGGTGCGCCTCGAGAAGATCAAGGCGATCGTTGACGGCATCGTCTCGGGCGTCGAGCGTCCGGCGACGGCCGCGAAGACGATCGGCGCGACCTGGGGCGACGTCGCGAAGCGTTGGACGTCGGGCGAGCTGAATCGCCTCTACCCCGATCGCGTGCCGAGGAAACGCAGCGTGGGAATGGATCGCTCGCGCGTAGAAGCGCTTGAGCCGCTCATTGGACACATTCTCATCACCGATCCGAACTGGCTCGATCACGCCGAGGACGCCATGCGCCGGCTTCCCGAGCGCGTGCAGACATCGGCGACGCGCCGGCAGTATGCGCAGTGCATTCGGCGCGTGTTGGAGCTCGCGGTGCTCCCGCTGCGGATCATCAAGGCGAACCCTTTGCCGCGCGGCTTCCTTCCGAAGATCAAGCAAGAGCGCGCGTTGCAGATGCCCTACCCGGACGAGGACGCGATGCTGATGGCCGCGTGTCCGGGTTGGAATCGCGATGGAGATCTCGACCCCTCAAAAACGCCGTCGAAACCCGAAAACGGCCCCAAAAACGCCGATGATTCCGTGGAGCTTTCGGAGGGCGTGCCGCTCGTGTTCCGCCTTGCGTACGGCTTCCTGGCTCGCATGGGTTTCCGCAAATCGGAGATCGTGGGCGGCGTCGACGAAGAGGGCTACGAAGACGAAGACATCGAGCCGGCGCCCCCGCTCACGTGGGATCGGCTCGACCTCGATCGCGGCGTCGTTTTCCGCGCGCGCTCGAAGACGGATATCGCGGTCCCGATCGTCATGCCGCCCGACGTGACCCGCGCGCTCGCCGCGTTCAAGAAGCTCTACCCGCCCGCGCGCCCGAACGCCGAGGTGTTCCGAACCGAGCAAGGCGTGATCGAGCTGACCACGAAGAGCTACCGCGCAGTCCTGAAGCTTGCAGGCGTGAAGCGACCCGAGCTCTTCAAGAAGACGAAGGAGAGCTATCCGGTTCGCGTGCATGATACACGCGCCCTGTTTGTGACGGTGAGCCTCGCAAACGGCAAGCCCGAGTCATGGGTGCGTGACCGAACCTCGCACCGCACGATCACAATGCTCGACCGCTATCGCCGCCAAGCGCGGCTCTTCGAAGAGCTGAACCTCGGTGATCTGAAGCCGCTCGACGAAGCGATCCCAGAGCTGCGTGAAACCGGCAGAGGGCCGGCAGACGATGTTCCGAACGGTCGCGAAACGTCGCGAACGGACGTCGAATCGCCCGAGGAAAGCGGCACTTCAGAGCAACTCGCGACAGTAGCTCAGAGTTTTGGATCCTCTTATTGGGGTTCGAATCCCTACGCCGGAACCAAAAATTCCTCACGCCGGAACAGGACCCGGAACCGCAGAGGATCTGGAACAAGGGGTTCGTGACGTCGCCGCGCTAGCTCTCGGCTATCTCTCCGCAGGCGACGTCAACAGCGTGAAGGCGGTGCTCGCCCGGTTCCTGAGTCATCACCGGTCCGGCATTGCATAACCCCGTGTTTGGCGCCCGACCAAGGCAGTGCTGCTTGCAGACGTGACGCTTCTATCGGGATCCATCCGCGAAGCATCCAGATGAGGATAGCGTCCGCATCGCGGAAAAGAGCTCGATCCCGCTCGTTGATGGCGCGGCGCACAGCGAGAAGCTCGTCTTAGGCTGTTCCCGTAAACCTCATCGCGCGCCGCGCTCGTTAGCTCCGGGGCTTCAATGGCTCGACGGAGAGATGGGCTTCGTCGCGCTGCGACGCGAGGAGGCCGCCGCCGATGATCGCGCCGACCGCGACGCCGATGCCGGTCACCATGAGCGGCTCATCGAACACGGTGTGAGGGTGGCAGAACCCGTGTATATTGCATACGTCGGCAGTGCGTACGGCAACGATCGACATGAGGGCTCCGATGACTCCGCCGCCGACGCCGACGAGAAGGCCGGCCGTGCGCTCGCCGGTACGGTCGATATAAGACGCGTGGAGCCTCGACGGTCGCTCGATCGATATGAGCTCTCGAACCGGCACCGGCGCGGCAGCCTCTTTGCCGAGCGCCAGGCGATACATGCCTGGCGCCATCGTCGTCGTGCAGGGGCCCTGGCAGAGCAAACCGAAGGTCGGAGCGTAGCCTCGCTCGACCCACCAGAAGCGCGGGCCTCCTTCGAAGTGAAGGAAAGGAGCGGAACCGCTCTCCTGATAAAGGCGAAGACCGGACGTTGCAGGCGCGTAATCGATGGTAATGGGAGTCGCCGTTGCCGATTTCGCGACGGAAGGCTCGGCCGCTGCGTTCTCCGCGAGCAACAGAGACGCGGCGAGAGCCACCGGCGCTGCGATCGCGCGAAGAAGCGACCGGCGTCGCTGCGAGAACCGCGGTCGCGGCTCTTTCGATGCGGGCGGCGGATCTGCGCGAAGCCCAGCCTCTCGAGCCTCGCGTGCTTCGAATGCTCGCTGGCGTCGCGCGACTTCGTCGCGCCAGCGGCGCTCCGCCGATTCGAGGCGGGCGAGCGCGGATGTCGCCGCATCATGGGCTTCAGGATCTTTTGCTCGGATGACCGCGAGCCGCGCGCGGGCGGTCGCTTCGGTGAGATCGCCCGCACGCTCGAAGCTCGCCGCCTGTTCGAGGAGGTCGCGCACTTCGAGAGATGACATCGTTGTCTGCTCCTTTCGACGAGCTCACATGAGCGATGAACGAGCGCCGCCGACGACCGCCTCCGGATGCTCGTAGAGCGTTCGGAAGCCGAGATCGTCTTCCTCATCCAAGTCCTCGCGTGCGAGGTCGATCGACCACCCTAGCTCGGCTGTTGTGAGCGCGGGTGCATCGTCCAAATCGTCTTCGAGAAGCTCGACTTCGGTCGGTCGCATGATGGCCTCCTTCTCGTTGGGAGCGACCGCGCGGCGCGAACGTGAAGCCCGCGCCTGCGTGCCTCAAGCGCACTCGTAAATTCTCTTCTCTTCGTGTCAACCCGCCCTTTTCCAGCACAGTGGGATCCGAAGCTTGGAATTCACGTGACTTGAAGTCGCGGC